>JABLTL010099406.1_pt1 | contig 67232 bp, 58 predicted proteins | sample 7160151 | NCBI WGS metagenome assembly JABLTL01 (sample SAMN14651223, study PRJNA627086) | human gut metagenome | isolation source: feces | host: Homo sapiens | reverse complement strand
TTATATTCACTACCTATAAAACTAAATGAATTACCAAGTTCTCTCATAAATGATTCTATATCTTCCAATATTAAATTATGTAATACTTTCTCAGTAACTATTTCAATATTATTTTTATTTCTAATTATTATAGGATTAGGGACTAAATCTTTCACTTCAATTTCATCAGCAAGTATTAATTTGTTTTTAGTTTCATTAGGTAATCTTTCATATTCCTTGTTTCTAATTATTTCTCTTAATTCTCTTTTAGATAAATTTCTTTCATATGCAATATTAATATAATATATCAATTCATTTTCATCTTTAATAGATAATAATTCAGAATAATGGCTCCAAGACAATTTGGTCGCCAGTGGCGACCGTTTTTCATCTTTAAATATTCTATAATATTGTCTAATACGTCTCAATGTTCTCTCATTATACTTTTTTCCAAACTCAACAGCCAGTTTAATTGAATAATCATTTAAAATATTATCTCCATACTTACTACCAGCTTCATCCAATAATTTACCAACCTCAAAATATGTAATAACTTTATGCCTTTCCTTTGAATAATCTTTTACTTTTGAATATATTTCATTATCAATTAATTTGTTTTTTATCTCATTGTGGTAATTCATATCTGCTCCTTTCTACGGACTATATGTCTCAATTCTTAATTTATTTTTTTTAATCTTAAGCATGATACTACCATCTTGATCTGTTCTATAAATTTTTGAATCACTCAAATTATTTAATACCTCTTTATTTGGATGGCCAAATTTATTATTTTTTCCTACTGAAATAATTGAGTACTTTGGATTAATTTTATTTATAAATGTCATATCGGTACTTGTTTTAGAACCATGATGCCCTACTTTTAAAAAATCTATATCTTTCAAGTTATATTTTTCTATTATAGATTTTTCTACTTCTTTGTCTGCATCTGCCATAAATAAAAATTTATTATTATATATTTTAATTAAAAGAACTAAACTATCTTTGTTTTCGTTATTATAAATATTATTATTTAATGAATAAATTTCTATATTATCAATTTTTAAATAACTTTCCTCTAAAGAATTTATATTTAATTTCTTTTCTAAAGTGTTTTTCCTTCCTTTGTTTGTATATTTATTTATAATTTTAAAGTTATCTAATAATTCTAAAGCATATCCTGCATGATCTGCATCTCCATGAGTAATTAAAAGATAATCTATTTTTTTAAGACCTATACTTTTAAAAAAAGGAATTATTGATAATGACATTAAGTTATATTCTTTGTTCTTTTGCTTCCATGATTCTACTTTATAACTTAATTTTCCTCCTGTATCTATTAATATACTTTTGTTATTTTTTGTAATAATTAATGCTGAATCCCCTTGTCCTACATCGATAAAATATACATATGTATTCTTATTAAAATTGGGTTTTATATATAATATAAATACAAAAATTAATAATAAAATTAATACTTTTTTATTTTTCTTTATTGATAATATTAGTAATACATAATATATAAATATTTCTATATAACTTAACCTTTGAAAATATAAAGTAATATTAAGTATACTACTACTAAATGCTGATACTTTTTCCATAACTCTTGTTAAAATAAACAATATAAAACTAAGTTTTGGTATTAATATAACTATTAATGAGAGCGGGAAAATTATATTAGTAACTAATGGTATAAAAAATATATTATTTATAAAACCAATTATGTTTATCTCATATGATAAATTTATTATTATTGGTAAACTTGATAAAAAAGATAACATACTAACTATTAATATAGATTTTATATTACCTTCAATAGTTATTTTTTCATTCATTAAAAGTATAAAATAAGTAATTGTAAATGATAAAATAAATCCAGTATCAAATATATAAAATGGATTAATAAAAATTAATATTGCAAATGTTAAATAAAGCAAATTCTTTGGCTTTATGAAAAAATAATATATCTTATTAACGCTAGATAATATAAAAAATATTGTTGCTCTTAAAATAGATGGTGTAAATGATGCAATAAAAGAAAATGTTATTAAAAATATGCTTGTTATAGTAAATGTAACTTTTTCATTTAATTTCAGTTTATTTAATATGTATAATACTATTGATGAAAATAAAGAAACATGTAATCCAGATAAAGCAAATAGATGTGTTACACCATTTATTTTATAGTTATTATAGCTCTCAATGTCTATATAAGATGATTTTCCTAGAATAAAAGCATATAGATATTTATTATTTTTTATATTTTCAATTCTTTTTAATATATAATTTTTTATTTTTATTGGTATGCTTTTGTTATTTTTGACTTTTTCTAAATTGTTTATTTTTAAAATATATTCTATTCTCTTATGATATAAATATTTTTTGTAATTAAATGTATTTGGTATGGTATTATTATTTGGCTTTTCAAGTGTACCATTCACTTCTATAGTGTCTCCTAGATTATAATTCTTTTTAAATAAATTTATTTCATCTTTTGTTTCAAAATAATAAGTTCCTTTTAAGTTATCGAAATCTATTGATAATTTATTACCATCAATAATATAATTATTTATTTTTAGATAAAACTTATTATTATTTTTATTATAGTTTGTGTTTAAAATAAATGTTTTACTATAAATAAAAATATAAATTAACGATAAAATTATTAGAATATAATATAATGAATCATATAGTAATATTTTCCTTAATTTTAGAGAATAATGTTTCACTTATACCTTTTATATTCATTATTTCTTTTATGTCTTTAAATTTACCATTTTTGGTTCTATATTCTATTATTAATTTTGCCTTAGATTCTCCTATGCCAGTTAATTTAATTAATTCATTTATTGTAGCTGTATTTATATTTATTTTTGATGTAGTTTCAGTTTCTTTATCTTCTTTATAGCAGCTATCATTTTTTACTTCTTCGCATACACATGGTGTTTCAACTACTATTCTTTCTTCTTTTTGTGCTTTTTTTATTTCTTCATTTGAGTATACGACTATTACATCTCCATCATTTAATATTTTTGAAAGATTTATAAATCTTGTATTAGCATTTTTAAGTAATCCTCCTGAAGCGATTATAGCATCGTTAGTTCTTGAATTTTCTTTTAATGTATAAACGCCCGGCTTTTTAACACTTCCTTTAATATCAACCTTAATTTCTTTGTATTCAGTATCTTTTGATGGTTCTTCTAGAATACTTATTTCATTATTCTTTTGTGCTTCTTTATTTTTATATATTTTATTACTAAAATATATAAATGTTGCGATGTATCCAGATATTAATACAACTATTATAAATATCCCAATTAAACTTTTGTCTTTTATACTTTTTAATTTTTCTATTAACATTTATCTCCTTTCTTATATCCCCTCTATTATATATTTAGCTATATTAATAAAAAACACTGCATAAAAAAAGAAGTTTTTTCAAACTTCTTATAATTGAACTGGTTGATTCTCATGACTTAATACTAAGTATCCAACTGTGAATGCTATTAATGTTACGATAAATAACATACCTACGTTTTCTACTCCAGTACTTGGATTAAATAATAATTCAAAATTTGCATTAACTGCTTTATTTTCTATTTTTCCACCAGTAATAACGTTTTGAGTAACTACGCTATTTGCATAATATATTCTTCCTCTATTTCCGGCAGGAGTAAATATTTTAGCATCTGGTGCACTTGCTTCAATTACTACATTTGCAATTTTAGATTTTTTATTAGTTAGTACATAGAATTCTTCACCAGAATTTACTTCACTAATAGTGTCTCCAGCTTTATTAACTAATTTTACTCCATTTTTATCTGAATCCTTAACAGATAAGTAAATCTTTCCAGTTTCTAAGAAACCACCATTTACTTTATATGGACCATATTTATAAACATCATTTGTTTCTTCATATATTTCTTTTTTAGTATCAGGTTTTACTATACTTAATTCTTCAGTATAAGCACTTTTACCATAAGTTGAATAGAAAGTATTTCCTTTATCTTCGATAAGATATTGATATAATTTATTTAATTCTTCAGAACCTGTTAATTTATTTCCTAAAGTTTTACCATTATAATCAACACCATCATTAACTTTCCATATAGCATATTGAACTGTTGAATAAACATAATTTTCAATTAATTTTGTTAATTCTTCATCAGTTGCGCCACTATGTAATGCTTTAATTTCAGCCTTTAGATTATCATAGCTTGCACCTGCAACTTTAAGAGATTCTTCTAAACTTAATGTTGGATAACTATGTTCTATCATCCATAATGCTCTATTATAATTTAATGTTCTATCTAATGCTTCAGTTGTATAGCGATTAAATATAACATTTGAATCTTCTACTGATGATGAAACTTTAATTTTGAATGTATCTCCAGTAGTTCCTGCTGCTTTATTTAATTCTGCTGCTGAAATTGTTGGATTTGTATTATTACCAGCAATAATTAGTCCTTCAACTTCTATTTCAATTGGAGTTGATGATGCTTTAAGCATTTGTGTTCCTAATTCATCATAAGTCATTTCTGAGCCATCTGATTTTTGTGGCATTTTGAATAAAACTTCAATACCAATTGAGCCTCTTGCTTGCTTTAACAAATCATACATTTTTTGACTTGAATTTGATTGATTTAAAATTGCTGTTTTTACCATATCCTTAACAGCATCTTTAACATCTGTTTTTCCTGTTATTTGTCTAAAGTAGAATCCATCTTCTGGATATTTAAGTCTTCCGTCTAAGCAATATGCTGTAAACCAGTCATCTTTTACTCCAAACACTCCTGTTTCCTTATTGAATTCAAATCCTTCTGAGAAAACAATTTTTCTCATGCTATCATATCCTGTTAATTCTTCATTTCCGTTTGAAAATTTAATCTTTGAAAAATCGAATTTATCTTGTACAGTAGCATATAATTTTGATCCAGGTTCTGGTATTCTGCTTGGTACTCTTGCTGCATCGTTTACTGGTCTAGATAATGCATCTACACCAAATACGAATAACATAGATACAAAGAACACTGTAATCAACTTAATAATATCTTTTTTCATACCTATCTCCTTCTATTTTTATAAGATAATTGTAGCATCTTTTATATAAAAGTTCAATATTTTAAATTAAAAAAAAATAAACTTGTTTAAGTTTATTAAAATTTTCTTTTTAAAGCATTTCCTTTGTCTTTGAATGCTGTTTTATCTTCATCTTGATATTCAGCAATTCTATCAAATAATTTTTTTCCGTCACTAACTTTTATATCACCTAGTGCTTCGCTTGTTTGTAATATTAATCTTAATGCTTCTGTTGACATCTCATCCATTTGGATTAAGTTTGCTCTAATGTATGCACTACTTAAAAGTATACTTCTTGCATTAAAGGGAGAGTTTATTGAACTTTCACTTAATTTATACATCTTTTTTGCATATCCAGCAACTTCAGTAGCATTTGTTAATCCTGCAGCTGAATCAGCAAAAAAATTATTTTCTACTTTTCTTGGATTTCTTCTTTTATTTATAAATGCTACTTTGTATTTTGCTTTTATAATCATATTTCTATATGCTTTATAATCTTTGTCTTTTGACATTGAATCTAATATATCTAAAAAATATTGATCTCTTTGTGATTCATAGCCATCGTACATTACACGTTCTATATCATTTTCGTCACTTATTCTATTATGTAAAAATACTTCAAATAATTTATTTGTTATTCTCATAGGAACAACATCTTCACTTTTGAAATCATGAAAAATTATAAATGTAGGATCACATAATTTCTTTTCTCTACTAAAGTGTGATGAAGCTTCTAGTGCTGTTATTGCATTTAATCTTAAAACTAATTCACTATCTTTTTTACCAAGCTCTTCTAGCATATCATAATATTTATCTTCAAGAGCTGTATAAATTTCTATAGTTCTTAGAGTTTCTTCATATTCTTTGCTTGAATTTTTTCCTTCAATCTCTAATTTTGTTAATCTTTGATATAAGTTATATAACACATATGTTGTACTTTTTATACTATTATAAATATCACTTTCGCCCATAAATCATCCCTCATTTATTTATCGCATATTATACCACAAATTAAAAGTTTGTCAATTATGACAAACTTTACTATTCAGATACTTCTTCTTTTTCAGTATCTTTTTTAAATTCTTTTTTTGGTTCTTTCTTTTCTAGTTTTGGTAGTAATTCTTTTCTAGATAAATTTAATTTACCTTTTCTATCATATCCAGTTGCTTTTACTACTATTTCGTCTCCTACTTTTAGAATATCACTTGGATGATTTACTCTCTTATTATCAAGTTGAGAAACGTGTACCAATCCTTCACATCCTGGCCATAGTTCTACGAATGCACCAAAGTCTTCAATTTTAACAACTTTTGCTGTATAAACTGCTCCGATTTCTACTTCTTTAACTATATCTTCAATCATCTTGATTGCTTTATCTAGCACTTCTTTCTTCATATGATAACAAATTACGTTTCCATCATCATCAATATCAATTTTAACAGCTTCTTTATGATTTACTGAGTTTACATTACTTGATTCTAAAATAATCTTAGTAATCATATCTCCACCTTTTCCGATTACATCTTTAATCTTATCTGGTGAAATCTTCATTGTTCTAATCTTAGGAGCATATTCTGATAATTCATGTCTTGGTTCTTTGATTGTTGCTTCCATAACATCTAAGATTTGCATTCTTGCTTTGTGAGCTTTATCTAATGCTTCTTTTAATACTTCTCTTGTTACTCCTTTGATTTTGATATCCATTTGAAGTGCTGTTATACCTTTTCTAGTACCGGCTACTTTGAAGTCCATATCTCCCATATGATCTTCTAAACCTTGAATATCAGTTAGAATTGTATATTTAGAATCACATGTCCCATCTTCTGTGATAAGTCCCATTGCAATACCAGCTACTGGTGCTTTAATTGGTACACCTGCTGACATTAGTGACATACATCCTGCACAAATACTTGCTTGGCTTGATGAACCATTACTTTCTAATACTTCAGATACTACACGTACTGTGTATGGAAACTCTTCTTGACTAGGCATTACTTGTAATAATGCTCTTTCTGCTAAAGCTCCGTGTCCAATTTCTCTTCTACCTGGGCTTCCATATCTTCCTGTTTCACCTACACTGAATGCTGGGAAGTTATAATGGAAAATAAACTTTTTAGATTCTTCTAGACTAAGTCCATCTAAGATTTGTTCTTCATTTTGAGCACCTAAAGTAGTAATGGCTAATGCTTGAGTTTGGCCTCTTGTAAATAATGCACTACCATGTGTTCTTGGAAGTAAATCTACATCTGCTGATAATTCACGGATTTCATCCATAGCACGTCCATCAGGTCTAATATGTTCATTAGTGATTAAGCGTCTTACTTCAGCTCCTTCGATTTCGTCAGCAACTTTCTTAACTAGTTTAAGATTTGCTTCTAAATCTTCTTCTCCTTCATGTCTTTCAGTATATTTAGTGATTGCTTCTTCTTTAACTTCGTCTATTCTTGCATATTTTTCTAATTTATCTTTGATTTGAATTGCTTCAATCATATCTTGTTTGATATCGTTATTTACTTCTTCTCTTAGTTCATCTGGAATATTAGCAAGTACTACTTCTATCTTTTCTTCTCCGATTTCACTAATGATATCATTTTGAATAGCACATAATTCTTTTACTGCTTCGTGTCCAAACATAAGTGCTTCTAGCATTTCTTCTTCACTTACTTGTTTTGAACCACTTTCTACCATATTTATGGCATCCATTGTACCAGCAACTGTTAAGTTAATAGTACTTCTTTCCATTTCTTCGCAAGTTGGGTTAATTTTTAATTCTCCATCTATTTTACCAACTATTACTCCGGCTACCGGGCCTTCGAATGGAATGGATGAAATACCTAAGCAAAGTGATGTGCCAAATAATGCTGTCATTTCTGGTGTTCTATCAGGATCTACACTTAAAACAGTATTTACTACTTGTACCTCATTTCTAAAGTTTTCATCGAACATAGGTCTAATTGGTCTATCAATAACTCTCGCAGTTAATGTAGCCGCATCTGTTGGACGACCTTCTCTTTTAATAAACCCACCTGGGATTTTACCAACAGAATAAAGTTTTTCTTGATATAAAATTGTTAAAGGGAAAAAATCTGCTGTTGAAACGTTATTACTCATAACGCAAGTTGATAATATAACAGTGTCATCGTATCTTACAAGTACAGCTCCACTCGCTTGTTTAGCAAGTTCACCATGTTCTACAACTATCTTTCTACCTTGAAAATCATATTCAAAAACTCTTTTCATTTTTCCTCCTTCTCAAAAATAAAAGACACTTAAAATAAGTGCCTACTTTCTTAAATTTAATTTTTTGATTAACTCACGATATCTTTGAACGTCTTCACGTTTTAAATATTCTAATAAGTTCTTTCTTTTACCAACCATTTGAAGTAATCCACGATTAGTATGAAAATCATGTTTATGTTCTTTCATATGTTCAGTAAGATTATTGATTCTTTCTGTTAAAAGTGCTACTTGAACTTCAACGCTTCCAGTGTCACCTTTTGTTCTAGCGAAAGATTCAACGATACTAGTCTTTTTGTCTTTACTTAAAGCCATTTTAAAAATCCTCCTTTTTCTAAATTTATCCGTTAATTCTGAGTAAAGAAGTAAGAGGTACATCCAAACTAAGAATAAACTTCTAGTTAATAATACTATATTTTTTGATAAAATGCAACTATTTTTAACTATTTATCCTTTATTTTATCTAGATTTAAGAACATTATTATTTGTAATATTGTAAATACAGAGGCACCTAAGAATAATGCTCTAAATGATATTTCTAACATATAGCCTGCTAAGTATACTCCAATACCTTCACCTAAACTAAGTATAAAATATCTAATATTTCCAAATAAGAATTGACTATTAGTGTCTATTCTAGCTAAATATGTACCAGTTACTTTGTCATCAAGTATTCTAGCTGAAATATGTGCTATTATCATTGCTATTACAAATGATAATGTATTTGGCATTAAAAATGCTATTAAGTAAGATATTACTCTTGAACCATATTTTATTAATGTACTTGCTTTAAATGTAAGATTTTCTCCATAACGATTAAATAATGAGCAAGCAATACTTCCTATTAGGTTACAAACTATTATGAAGATAGATGCTATACTAACACTGAAACCTATATAATTAGTAAGTATAAGCATTGCAAGGCCAAATATCATTCCATAAGAAATATTCATAATAAATTGAGAAAATAAGAAATAATTGTTTACTCTAGATTTTATTAAATTCTTTAATGCTTTCTTTAAAGGAAGAACATTTCTTTTTTTATAGGTTTTATTTTCACTAAATAGTATTAAGAATAGTATTGATAATATAGTTGAAATCATTGCTAAGAAAAGACAACTATTATAGTCAAATACTATGTTACCAACAGTAACTCCAATTAAAAGTCCACATACTATAACACCCGCATCTTTTCCTAAGTAATTTATTAAAGCCTGTTTAGCAAAAGCACTTCTCTCTTTATTTATTGTTGTTAAGAGTGGATAAAATGCTATCGAGAATGTTGTTTCACACATAATACAAATAAGCATACATACTTTAATTATATAAGTATTACTATTTAGAAGAAGTACTAACATAGCTAAAGCTCTAAGTGTTCCTGTAAGCATTATAACATTCTTAACCTTAACTCTCGTTGAGTAAATACTTATAATAAATGATATAATTGCACTGCATATTAAAGCAACTGATAAAACCTTACTTATGCTTTGAACATCAAATCCAATATTTTCAAGCCATAGTTGTCTATAGTTTCTCCATATACCTATTGAAAATGACATAAAAGCAAGTACTATCATTAATAAATCTTCTTCATTAATTTTAAAAAACTCTTTTATCTTCTTATTCATATTTTTCACTATGATAATTATAAGTGATTTATTTGCTTTTTTCAATATCACTTTTTGTAAATTTTTAGGTTATTTTATGGTTTATAATTGACAAAGAAAGATATCTTTGCTATCATTTGATTTATGCTGTTAATTTTTAAATGATGTGACACTTGAACTCTAGGGAGGTTATAATGAATTTAAGTGATGAAGAACTAAAAAAAGAACAAAAGCATCTAGAATTAACTACCGAACTTTTAAGACAAAATATTTCTGCTTTAGCTCAAGACTTGTATGATAATGAAGAAAAACAACAAGAATTTAAAAAGTATGTATGGGATACTAAAGCTGAGCTTGATCCTACTGAAATGAAAACTATTTTATCGAATAACGATAAAGAAATTGAAGACTTAGAAATGAAAGCTAAGTACTATAAGAAACTTTATAAGATTCAAAATAGTCCTTATTTTGGTAAAATAACTTATGAAGATGATGAAGGAAAAAATGATATTTATATTGGACTTACCTATCTTACTAAGGGAGATGAAAATGTCATTTATGACTGGAGAAGTCCTATATCAAGTATATTTTATGATTATGAACAAGGTGATTGTCAATATGAAGCACCTGGTGGAATAATGAAAGGTTATCTTCATAATAAAAGACAATTTACTATAGAAGACGCTAAAATAAAACATGTTTTTGATAGTAAACTTACTATTCAAGATGAGATGCTTCAAGAAGTACTATCCAGAAAAAATAATGACTATATGAAAAATATAGTTAATACAATTCAAAGTGAGCAAAATGCTATTATTAGAAACGTTAAAGATAAAAACTTGATAGTTCAAGGTATAGCAGGTTCAGGTAAAACTAGTGTTGCACTTCATAGAATTGCATTCTTACTTTATAAGATTAAGAATTTGACTAGTGACAAAGTATTAATATTCGCACCTAACCAAATATTTAGCGAATATATTTCAAATGTACTTCCAGAACTAGGAGAAGAAAATACAAAAGAAACAACATTTAGTGATTTCTTAGAAACATATATTACTGAATATAAACATATTGAATCATTTACTTCTTTTATAGAAAGATATTATAAATATGAAGAATCATATATTGATTTAATAAAATTAAAACAATCAAATGAAATAATTCCAGTTATGGAAGAATATATAAAGAACTATACAAGTAAAGCAAGATTTACAAGTGAAATATTTAATAGAGATTTATATGTGCCACTTGAAAAATTAAACTATTATCTTCATGAAAGATATTCAAGTATTCCATTACTTGAAAGAATTGATGAAATATCATTAAAGATTGCTGAAATAGAATTTAGAGGTAATAAATCAAAAGCTAAACAAATTAGAAAATGGTTAAAAGAAAGATTAAATATTTCAATAGATATGAAAGAAATATATAAAGATTTCTTTAAAAGTGATGAATTTAAAAGTATTTATTCTAAAGAGTTGCCTACCCAATATATAAATAAATTAGATTCAAAAGATATATCATATGAAGATGCATGTTTATTTGTGTATATGAAAAGTTTGCTTACTTTCCTAGGATATGATTATACTATTGAACAAACAATAATTGATGAAGCTCAAGACTATAATATACTTCAATATATTTTGTTAAAGAAAATACTTAGAAAAAGTAAATTTACTATCTTAGGAGATATTAATCAAACAATAAATCCTTATTATGAATATAAGAGTCTTGAAGACTTAAAACAAGTTTTTCCTGATTCAGTAAATTATATAGAACTTAATAAAACATATAGATCCAGTCCTGAAATTATAGAACATGCGAATAAAATACTTGGTTTGAATTTAATATCAGCTATTAGAAGAGATACACATATCCCTGTTGAATTTAGGCAGGAAGAAAATTTAAAAGAACAACTTAGTAATGACATAAAGACTTTAAAGAAAAATAACAGAAGCATCGCAATTATTACAAAGACTGATACTGAAGCAGCTACAATATATAAATTACTTAAAAGAGACTTCGAAGATCTTACTCTTATTGCTAATAATTCTAAAGCATTCAGTCGTGAACTTGTAGTAATCCCTTCTTATATGGCTAAAGGTTTAGAATATGATGCTACTATAGTATATACGGATAAAAATAATCCATTTAATTATAAAGAAAGATATTTATACTATGTTGCTTGTACGAGAAGTCAACATCATTTAGTTATATATAATCAAAAAGAGGTTTAATTTTAAACCTCTTTATTTTTCTAATGTTTGTTTAATTATTCTTTCTTTATGTTTTTGTTTTAATTTTTTACCTAATGTTTTTAATCCTAAAGCTGCATAGCATAGTGCAGTTAAACCAGTTACAGTGTTTAATGCTCCTGAAACGATTGTATCTACCGGAACATTTCTATAGTTATTTAAATCTACTTCCATTACTTCGCTTGTTTCGCCTTCTTTATATCTATGTCCAAAGATTTCTTCATCATATAGATAACTTACGTCACAATGATTCATACTATTACCTGCTCCTGTATTAGTACATACATTTGTAACTTGTTGCATATCTACTGTGAAGTTAGGAGTTGATTCACTTTTTTGTTCTTGTAACTCTTCTAAAGTTAATCCAGTATCAGAATGTTCATTTCCTGAGTATTGAGGGCCTCCTGCTTTCCATACATAATAATCTGTATTTTTAAGAACTAATCCATGTTTACTTTGCATGTTTTCACAAATTAAATTCAATGTACTTCCATTTCCATAAATACCTACTTTTGTATATCCATGAGAAGCACAAACTTTTTCAAATGTTTGCATTAATTCATAATAATCGTTATTTTCACTATATACTTCAAAGTCTAAGAATACAGGTACATTACTTTTTTCCATATTAACACTATTTTCTCTTAATTTGTTATCTAACTTTGTTAAATATGATTCCATTCTTTCTTCATATGTACTTGTATCCATATCTTTATAAACACAAAAATATAATCCTAAATCTAAATCTTGTGATTTAGTTCCTTTAATTTGTTCTATAGCTGATTCTAAATAATAACCATCGTTATTTTTATAATCACTATCATCTCTTGCTACTTCAACTATTACATAATCTGAAGTTTCAGCTACTCTATCCCAATCAATATTAGTTTGATAATCTGAAATGTCTATTCCTCTTGCGATAGCAAAGTTATATTTTACTTCTTTTGTTTCTTCATTAATAGTCATATATAAGTTAGGAATAAATAATTTATCTCCTACTTCTACTGTCTTTTTATTACCATTATATTTTATTAAATCGTTTTCACTCAAGCCGCATTTTAGTGCGATTGAATGTATTGTCTCACCTTCAGTAACTATATAATTTGACGAATATACCAAAGATGATGAAGAATTTAAATTAGATTCTGCGATAGCACTTGATAAATCTACAGTAGCGCTTATATTACCTTCTAAGTCTTTAGTAATATTGTGTGTTCCTTGATATCTAATAGTTTCATTATCTTGAATTAAGAATGTATCATATTCACTTATCTTTGTTATAAATTCATTACAATCACTTAGATTAGTATCTGTTCCATATAATCCAACATAAAGATTACTTCTAGTTGCTTTGTCTAAAAATGTTTCGATTAATGCGGTTTTTTCAGCGTTGTTTAAGTTTTTATTATTCATGATGTTATCTATATTACAGTATACTGGCATATCTATACTATATTGTTTTAATACAGCTTGTAAAAAATCTATGTCTTTATACATTTTTGCTAAATTATCTGCTTTAGTATCTAACACAATACTTACTGATATATTTCTATCTTTACATTGATTTAGTGTATTTCTTAAACCTGTAATATCATTAAAAATTTTTTCACTTACATGTAAAACAACGAAGTTATTTGAATGTACCTTTGTATTAAATCTATTATTATATCCTTCATATCCTACTTTATTTTCTTCAGTTCCATCAGTTGTTCTTTCTACTCTACTTGAAATTATATATTTAGTTACATCAGCTACAGCGTTAGCAGTAGCAGCAGCACCAAGAATTATTCCTACTGCCTTCTTGCCATTTCTTGATTTTTTATTTTCATTTTCTAAAACGTTTTCATTTTCTTCCATAGGTACCCCCTCACAATATGCAGTATTATATCATAAATGATACAATTAGTCAAATAACATAAAAAACTCTAGATTTCTCTAGAGTTTAATGTTTCTAAAACTATTCGATAACTTCAGAAACTACACCAGCACCAACTGTTCTACCACCTTCACGAATTGAGAAGTTAGTTCCGTTTTCAATAGCAATTGGAGCAATTAACTCAACTGTCATATCAACGTTGTCACCTGGCATAACCATTTCAGTACCTTCTGGTAATGTAATTACACCTGTAACATCAGTTGTTCTGAAGTAGAATTGAGGTCTATAGTTACTAAAGAATGGAGTATGACGTCCACCTTCTTCTTTAGAAAGAACGTAAACGCTAGCTTTAAATTTCTTATGTGGTGTAATGCTTCCTGGTTTACATAAGATTTGTCCTCTTTCAACATCTTCTCTGTTAATACCACGAAGTAAAACTCCAGCGTTATCTCCAGCTTCAGCGTAATCTAATGATTTTCTAAACATTTCGATTCCTGTAACTACAGTTTTTCTAGTTGGTTTTAAACCAACGATTTCAACTTCATCGTTAAGATTTAATTTACCTCTTTCAACACGACCTGTAACAACAGTTCCACGTCCTGTGATAGTAAATACATCTTCAATGCTCATTAAGAATGGTTTATCAGTATCTCTTTGTGGAGTATCGATCCATGTATCAACTGCAGCCATAAGATCTTTAATAGGTTGTACCCATTTTTCATCACCCTCAAGAGCCTTAAGAGCAGATCCACGAATAACTGGAGTATTATCTCCGTCATATCCGTATTCAGTAAGTAATTCTCTTACTTCCATTTCTACTAAGTCTAATAACTCAGGATCATCAACCATATCACATTTATTGATGAATACTACCATTTTTGGTACACCAACTTGACGTGATAATAAGATGTGTTCACGAGTTTGAGGCATTGGTCCATCTGTTGCACTAACAACTAGGATAGCACCATCCATTTGAGCAGCACCTGTGATCATGTTTTTAACGTAATCAGCATGTCCTGGACAGTCAACGTGAGCATAGTGACGTTTGTCAGTACTATATTCAACGTGAGCAGTATTAATAGTAATACCTCTTGCTTTTTCTTCTGGAGCTTTATCGATTTGGTCATAGGCCATAAATTCTCCGAAGTATTTAGTAATTGCAGCTGTTAATGTTGTTTTACCATGGTCAACGTGTCCAATAGTACCAATATTAACATGTTCTTTTGAACGATCAAATTTTTGTTTTGCCATTTTATTTTCCTCCTTTTTTACATCATAAATATATTTTATCTAATACTTGAAAATATTTCAAGTCTAAATAAACAAAATTGGCAAAAGTGTACTTTAATTATTGTACACCATTTTTCTTAATAATATCTTCAGCTATACTTCTAGGTACTTCTTCATAGTGATCGAAGATCATTGTATAAGTACCACGTCCTTGAGTGTTACTTCTAAGAACTGTCATATAACCGAACATTTCAGATAGTGGAACCATAGCTTTAATGCTTATGTCTCTACCACGAGATTCATTTCCAAGAGGTTTTCCTCTTCTAGAAGTTAAATCTCCCATTACTGTACCCATGAATTCTTCTGGAACAACTACTTCAACATCCATAATTGGTTCTAAAATACATGGATTACATTTATTTTTAGCTTCTTTTAAAGCCATAGAAGCTGCGATTTTGAATGCCATTTCGTTTGAGTCTACATCATGATAAGATCCATCGAATAATGTACATTTTACATCGATCATTGGGAATCCAGCAAGTACACCACCAGCTAGAGCTTCTTGTAATCCTTTGTCAACTACAGGAATATATTCACGAGGAACAACTCCACCTACTACTTCGTCAACAAATTCATATCCCTTATCAGGATTTGGTTCAAATTTAACCCAAACATGTCCGTATTGTCCACGTCCACCTGATTGTTTAATGTATTTTCCTTCACATTCAGCAGCATTTTTAAGAGTTTCTCTGTAAGCAACTTGTGGTTTACCAACATTTGCTTCTACACCGAATTCTCTCTTCATTCTATCTACTAATACATCTAAGTGTAACTCACCCATACCAGCGATAATAGTTTGACCAGTTTCATGATCAGTTTTTGCTCTAAATGAAGGGTCTTCTTTAGCTAATTTTTGAAGAGCTATGCCCATTTTTTCTTGATCAGCTTTTGATTTTGGTTCGATTGCAAGTTCAATAACTGGTTCTGGGAATACCATTTTTTCAAGAATAACTTGATTCTTTTCATCACAAAGTGTATCTCCAGTAGTAGTATCTTTAAGACCTACAGCAGCAGCAATTTCTCCTGCATATACTTCTGCTATTTCTTTTCTTTGATTAGCATGCATTTGAAGAATACGTCCGATTCTTTCTTTTTCTCCCTTAGTTGAGTTCATAACATAACTTCCTGATTTTAGTACACCAGAGTATACACGGAAGAATGTTAAGTTTCCAACGAATGGGTCATTCATAACTTTAAATGCAAGTGCGCTGAATGGTTCGCTATCGCTAGCTTTTCTTTCAACTTCTTTTCCATTTAAGTCTTCACCTTTAACAGCTGCAATATCAGTTGGAGCAGGTAAATAGTCAATAACCGCATCCATTAATGTACGAGTACCTTTGTCTCCTAAGGCATCTGCACATAATACTGGGAAGAATTTAACTGCTAATGTAGCTTTTCTTATAGCTGATTTTAATAAATCAACGCTAATTTCATTTCCTTCTAAGTATTGTTCCATTAACTCATCAGAGAAATCAGCTACTGCTTCAATTAATTTTCCTCTTGATTCTTCTGCTTTATCTACCATGTCAGCTGGAATTTCGATTTCTTCTAAATTTTGAGCAGCTGTTCCATCGTATTTATAAGCTTTCATTGTAACTAAATCTACATATCCTGTAAAATGATCTTCAGCTCCGATTGGTAAAATGATTGCTTCAGCATTTTCAGATAGTCTATGATGAATTGATTCCATTGAGTAATCAAAGTCAGCTCCCATTTTTTCCATCTTGTTAGCACAAATCATTCTTGGAACCATGTAATCATTTGCTTGTCTCCAAACTTGTTCAGTTTGAGTTTCTACTCCAGCTTGAGCATCGATTAATGCAACAGCACCATCAAGTACTCTTAAACTACGAGCAACTTCGATAGTGAAGTCTACGTGTCCCGGAGTATCTATTATATTGAATCTATAACCATTCCAGTGTACTGTAGTTGCAGCACTTGTAATTGTTATACCTCTTTCTTTTTCTTGATCCATCCAGTCCATTTGAGAAGCTCCATCGTGAGTTTCACCAATTTTATGAATGTTTCCACCTAAATATAGGATTCTCTCAGTAGTTGTTGTTTTACCAGCATCTATGTGAGCCATAATTCCTAAATTACGTGTTTTTTCTAACGATACATCACGTGCCATAAGTGTTCTCCCTTCTTACCATCTATAATGAGCATATGCTTTATTAGCTTCTGCCATTTTATGAGTATCTTCACGTTTCTTAACTGCTCCACCTATTCCGTTTGAAGCATCGATTATTTCAGCAGCTAAATTTTCTGCCATACCTTTTCCATTTCTAGTCTTAGCATATTGGATTAACCAACGAAGCATTAAAGCGTTAGCTCTATCTTCACGTACTTCCATAGGTACTGAATAGTTACTTCCACCCACACGTCTACTCTTTATTTCTAAAGATGGTTTGATGTTTTCAAATGCTTGATTTAAAACTTCTAAAGGATCTTTGTTTGTTTTTTCTTTAACTATGTCAAGAGCATTGTTTACTATTTTTTGAGCAGTTCCTTTTTTTCCATCTTGCATGATACCATTGATTAACTTAGTAACCATTTTAGAACCATATATTGGATCTGCTAAAACATCTCTCTTAATTGCTTGTTTCTTACGCATGTCATTATCTCCTTTCTTATTAGTAATTTATTTATTATTAATTTTTAGGTTTTTTAGTTCCGTATTTACTTCTTCCTTGACGTCTTTTATCAATACCAGCAGTATCTAAAGTACCACGAACAATATGATAACGAACACCGATAAGGTCTTTAACACGTCCACCTCTAATTAGAACAACGCTGTGTTCTTGTAAATTATGTCCTTCTCCACCAATGTAGCAAGTAACTTCATATCCGTTACTTAATCTAACTCTAGCGATTTTTCTTAAAGCTGAGTTTGGTTTTTTAGGAGTCTTAGTAGATACACGAGTACAAACTCCACGTTTTTGTGGTGAAGTATTATTTGTTCTCTTCTTATCTTTTGAGTTGTATCCAACGTTTAATACTGGACTTTTACTCTTTTTAGTTTTGTCAGTTCTACTCTTTCTAACTAATTGATTAATTGTAGGCATTATTTTTCTCCTTTCTTAATACACATTTCCAGGTGTATCAAAATCACTATTTTTTTAAGTTTTCTACATGAGAAAACCTGAAATCTAGATAATCATATCATTAAAAAAGCCTAATGTCAACGATATTTTCTAAGTTTTTATCGTTTTCATTAAGTTTATTCTTTGTTTTAATTATTTATTATATTAAATTGCTAAATCTATCTTTCTTTTTGAAGTTACCTCAATTAATATTTTGGATATTAATGCTAGTACAGATATAAATAATAATGACATGCATATTTCGAATATAAATGTTTCATAATTATTTTTTATAAAGTATTCACCATAGTATAATGGCAATTTAAATACTGATGTTATCTTCTTTTCACTTATAAATGGTGTTAATGCAACTATACTTATTGGTAAAATACCTGATAATATTACTACTATTTCTTCTTTTACTAGTTTATATAAACTAACTAGAATTACTACTAGCATATTTAAAATAAAGTAGCTTCTAATGATATGAAATATCAAATACACAAGATTATTAATATTATAAATACCATAACTATCTATTTGTAAGTTCATTCCTGTTTTTAGTACTGATATAATTAGTAGTAAAAATAATACGATTAGATAAATTATTAAGTTAGATATAAATATAAACTTTATAATTTTAGAAATAAATTCTTTATAGTTTTTTATTCTTATTAAAAAGGAATAATTCTTTGATGTTTCTGTAATAATATTGTATGCATTAAATAGAAATAAAAATAGTAATACCATTATAAAGAAATTCCAAGTAAGAATATTATATATGCCATCAACTATTGTCATTTTATTTGTAATGCTTCCAAATGCCATAAAGGATAGTAAAACAAGTATTATTATAGTTACTTTAAATCTTGTATTTTGAAGAAGAGATATAATTAATTTAAAATCATTTTTCATTTCACACGCTCTACTCTTCCACAATCAAATTTATATACTTCATCTGATAATATATCTATATCTTCTTTGATATGACTTGTTACTATAATAATTTTATTTTGATTTTTAAGTTCTAATAAAATATTTCTTATTTTCTCTACTGTTTTTTCTTCTATACCATTAAAAAGTTCATCAAATATCATAACATCTGGATTTTCCATTAATACTTGTGCTATTCCTAATTTTTGTTTCATTCCTAAAGAATACTCACTATATTTTTTATCTTTTTCACTTAGAAGATTTACTTGATCTAATGTTTTTATTATTTCTTCATCACCAATTTTGTTTTGTATACTTGAAAGTAATTTTAAATTTTCAAATCCAGTTAAATCAGGAAAGAATGTAGGATTTTCTATTAACGCTCTTACTGAAGGTGGAAAGTTATTATTAGAATTATAATTAACATTATCAAATAGTATTTCACCAGTAGTAGGTTTATAGAATGAACAAAGTATTTTTAAGAATACACTTTTACCACTACCATTTCTTCCAACTATTCCATATATTTTTCCACTTTCAAATTTCATGTTTATATTTTCAAGTACTGTGACTTTCTTAAATTTTTTTGATAATTCTTTTACTATTATTTCCATATGACACCTCTACTTTTTCTCTAATTTAATTACTATTTTTTCTTTATTTCTATATTTTAGATATACTACTAATGAACTTATAAATGCTATTCCTAAACATAATAAATTAAATGGGATAAGTTTCCTATCATGGTACGTATACATATCGAAGAAATCAAAGTAGTTTTCTGCATTTTTAATGTTTTTTAAGACAAAACTTATTATAAAGAATGTGTTTGTTAATGTTATGCCAAAGTAAACCATAGCTGTTTCTATTACTGTTACTAAGTAATTTCTATTTTCTGGTACTAAAAATAGTCCTATATTTATATAGAAAATACTCATTAATATTGTGTTTAAAAGATATGAAAATATAAATAGTACTGGATGACTAAGTATTTCTTTAGTGAATGCTATAGTTTCAGTTGATATAGTAAACGTGCCACTTATCAAGTAAGAAAACACTAAAACATAAATGGTTATTAGCGGCCATAATATTACACTTTTATATGTACTTTTAAATACATCTTTTATGTAATTATTATAACTTTCTCTAGTTAGTCTATTCTTAATTTCACCCGATTTAAATCTTTTACTTATTTCGTACATAGAAGACATAATTATTAAGAATGGTACTGCTAGAAAATATATGAAGCTATATTCTGAATCATTAAGTATTTCATTAAATGTAGTTAGTGTATCTCTTTTAGGTTTTTCTTCGCTTTCATTTATTTTTGCTAAACATATTTCGTTAGTAGGATCATTTTTTAAAGTTTCCTTGCACATTTCTTTCTCTTTTATACTAAAATCTTTTGAATCTTTATCATTAATAATTACTTTAATACCTAGAAATGTTGTGAATATAAATAATATCATGAACGATATAAGTAATGCTTTATTATTTTGAATAAATTTTTTCATAAATACTCCTATAATTTTATGAGAAGAAAAATATAATTTCTTTTTTTAGTAAGTCCAAACTCCTGAATGACTTAATTTATATGCTGTAAATTTTGGATTTTTAAATTTCAAAGTGTATTGTCCTTTTAACACAATTGCATCTTCACTATAAGTTAGTTTTTTATTTGTTGAAAATTCTTTATATTTTGTACATTTTCCTGCTTTGTTACAAATTTTAACCAATATATTTGTATATTCACCAGAACCATACAATTTTACTGTTCCAACATTTTCATATGTATGAGTTGTAAAATCTTCTTTTTTTGTTCTATATTCTCCTAAACTAGTTTCTAACCCGTATGCTTTTACCTCGAATCCTGATACTCCTAAAACTTCTCTTGCTTGTGTGTTTGTATATGACATAATCAAACATACTACAAACATAAATAATGTAAATTTTAAATATTTCATTTTATACCTCCTAAAATATTTTTCTTCCCATTATTTATACTTTAACATTTGATATACCTTTATTTTTAATTTTGTCGTAAAAGTGTCATATTTTGTCATAAAAAGTCATATTATGTATATTTTATAAAGTACAACTTTACTTTTTCAATAAAATTATATCATTTTCACTATAATTTTTCTACTAAAAAAATGCTTTATTTACTACTTCTTCTATATTGATGTTTCTCTCTTTATCTCTTTTAAAATATGCTAGATATTCTATGTTACCATTACCGCCTTTTATTGGGGATGATGTAAGACTATTTATATAATAGTTGTTATCTTTAAATGATTTTATAACATTTTCTATAACACTCTTATGTACCTCTTTATTTAGTGGTACACCTTTGTATTTATCAGATATTTCTTTTCCACATTCAAATTGTGGTTTTATAAGACAGATTACTTCTTTTAAGTTAGTTAGTTCTTTTAATTTATTAGTTAGTTTTGTTACTGATATAAATGATACATCAATAGATGCGATATTAGCATCATTAATAATATTATTATCTATATTTCTAAAATCAGTGTTTTCATAAAGATTAATTTTATTATTAAGTCTTAAGGTTTTATCAAATTGATCAGTACCTACGTCTATTGCATAAACTTTTTTAATTCCATTTTGAAGTGCACAATCACTAAAGCCTCCAGTAGATGAACCTATATCAATAAGTATTTTATCTTTTAAATCAATGTTAAATTCTTTGATAGCTTTTTCAAGTTTTAAACCACCACGAGACACGTATTTTAACTTTTCACCTTTTATTTCGATTATATCAGTGTCTGTTACATCAAATGCTGGTTTTGTTATACATACATTATTGCAATATACTATTTTATTTTTTATTTCATTTTGAGCTTTATTTCTTGTTTCAAAAATTCCTCTTTTTACTAGTTCTATATCAATTCTCGTCATTTTCTTCCTTTTGTAGTTCATTTTCATATAAAGTTCTATATATTTCGTTATTCTTATATAGTTCTTTATGACTACCTACTCCGCATATTTTTCCATCGTTTACTACTATTATTTTGTTACAATCTTTTATAGTTGAAAGTCTATGAGCTACGATTAACATTGTATATTCACTGCTTATATTATTTATTGCTTTTTGAATGTTTGCTTGTGTTTCATTATCTAGTGCACTTGTTGCTTCATCAAATAATATAATATTAGTTTTTCTAAGGAGTGCTCTTGCAATTGCAACTCTTTGACATTCACCACCACTTAGTGTTACTCCACCTTCTCCAACTATAGTATTGTATTTTTTAGGAAGAGTCATTATATAATCATGAAGTTCACATATTTTACATACATTTTCTATTTGTTTTTGTGATGCATCTGGATTTACTAAAAGTAAGTTTTCTTTAATAGTCATATTGAATAAATATGGTTTTTGACTTATAACTGCAATATTATTTCTAAGACTAAATTTATCTAAATCGTTTACGTTATATCCATCTATAAGTATTTCACCTTTAGTTACTTCATAAATCTTACTTAGTAAGTTAATAATAGTACTTTTACCACTACCACTCTTACCTACGATTGCAACTGTGTCTTTTGGTTCTATCGTGAAGTTTACTCCTTTTAGTACTTCGTCTTTATCATATTTGAAGTGTACATCTTTAAATTCAATTTTTCCGTATAGCTCATTAACTCTTTTATTACCGTAGTGTTCTTTTTCATATTTAGTGTGATCTATTACTTCAAAGATACGTTCTGCTGATAAAGCAAATTCTTTTAATTGCCTTTCTGACCAAGCTAAATATAATACTGAAGTAAATAATCTATCTTTATATAGAAATACTGCAATTAGTGAAGATATTGTTATTACATCAAATTTAACAAAATAAATAGATAATATTATTATAATACCAGTAAATATATAAACTGTGAATGCTCTTGCAAATGTGTAATTACTATCTATTTTCATACTTTTTATAGTATCGTTATATAGTTCATCTATATTACCATTTATTTTATTTTTAAAATGTTCTACTATATTTAGAAGTTTTATATCATGAGATCCTCTTATTCCTTCATTAATAACAGTTGTATTTCTATCTCTTAATTTATTTTTTCTTTTTAAGTATGCATTCCATTTGTCCATAGCTCTTTTTTCAATTATATATACTGTTATAGTACCAAGTATAGTTATAATACCTAATATGAAGTTAATATAAAATATATAGATGAATACAAATATATTAGAAAGTATTCTAGATATGTTAGCTCTTAATGCATTAAATGCCATTACTACATTATTTGGATCTTGTGTTATTCTAGTTAGAAATACTCCACTTGATGTTTTTAATAGTTCTTTATTATCTATGTCAAAGTATCCGTTTATTACATCTTTTTTTATATTATTTGATACTGTTTCTTGTACTTTAACATATGCTCTTGTGAAAATTATATTATCAAGAAATTCCATAAATATTGCTATTGCTAATATAAATACTGAATATTTTATTGCTTTATCTAAACTACCACTAGTTGCATAATCTAATATTTTAGCCATTAATGCTGGACTAAATGAACTAAATATACTTATTACTAAACTTAATATTATTAATGTTATTACTGCTTTCTTTTCTTTAGCAAAATAAGGAATACATTTTTTAATATATGTCCATATTTTTTTATTTGATTTTTTAGTTTTTTCTTTTACTTCTTTTTTCATAAGTTTATTATACTAAAATAAATATTGTTTTAAAAGAAAAAGAACTATATTTCTATAATTCTTTTTCTCCTTTATTTTTAAATTGTATTATTATTGGTGTTCCACTAAAATCTATATTTTCTCTTATTTTATTTTCTAAATATCTATAGTATGAAAAGTGTACTAATCCTTTTGAGTTTACTTCTATATCAAATCTAGGTGGTTTTGTACCTGATTGATGTGTGAAATATACTTTTAGTTTTTTACCTTTATATGATGCTGGTGGTGTTTCTATAAATGCATTTCTTATAATATCATTTATAATACTTGTTTTAACTTCTTTAATTGAGTTTTCATAAGATGATAGTACTTCTGGCATAAGAGTGTGTATTCTCTTTTTAGTTTGTGCACTTAAGAATACTATTTTAGCATAATCCATAAATTGGAAGTTATGACTAATAGACTTTTTCCATTCTTTCATACTTTCATCTTTATTTTCTATTGTATCCCATTTATTAACTACGATTACTACTGGTTTTCCTGCTTCTAAAGCATAACCTGCAATATGTTTGTCATGTTCCACAATACCAGTTGTAGCATCAAGAACAAGTAAACATACATCACTTCTATCTATTGCTTTCATACTTCTTAAAAGACTGTATTTTTCTACTGCTTCAAATATCTTACCTTTTTTACGAAGTCCTGCTGTATCTATTAAAGTATATTCTTCTTTATTGTAAGTGAACTTTGTATCAATAGCATCTCTTGTAGTACCAGCAACATTACTAACAATTACTCTTTCTTCATTAAGTAATGCATTTACTAAACTACTTTTACCTACGTTAGGTCTTCCGATAACTGCAATTTTAATATTATTATCTTCTTCTTCATATCCTGGTTCATATCCATCAGTTACAATTTTTAATAAATCGTTTACTCCAGTTCCATGTTCTGCTGAAATAGGAATATATTCATCAAAGCCTAAACTATAAAATTCATATATATTTTCTTGTCCAGTTTTATTATCAACTTTATTAATAGCAACAATAACTTTCTTATCTTGTTTTTTTAACATATCACGAATAAGTAAGTCATTAGTAGTAAGTCCATCTTTAGCATCCACAACAAAAATGATAGTATCACTTTCTTCAATACCAACTTCTACTTGCATACGAATTTCTTCGTTGAAGTCTCCTTCACTTAAATCTATACCACCTGTATCTATTAAATAAAATGGTTTTTCTTTGTAGGATGCTTCACTATAAATTCTATCTCTTGTTACTCCTGGTTTATCTTCAATAATAGCTACTTTTTTACCAACTATTCTATTAAATAAAGTACTTTTACCAGTATTAGGTCTTCCAACTAAACATATTGTTTGTTTTGCCATTCCCCTTCACCTCGCATACATTATACAAGAAAATTGAGAATTTTACTAGTCCAAATAATGAAGAATAAAACAAATTTTATCATTAAAATATCAAAAATATTTTTCCTTTTAAGTAACTTTTAATATAATAAAAAATTTTGAACTTAATAAATTCAAAATTTTCACCTTTTACCTATTTTGTATTTTGTGTTCTATCCTAAACGGAAGGCTGGAGAAACACCATAGACACTATTAGCATAAGTGCTGCCCCAATCTCCGTCGGATTTTATATAAAAGAAGGTAGCATTAATAGTACTGCGAGCCCCTCGAAGCCACCAATTATCAGCACTAGTTCCCTTATACTTTATAGCTCCACTATAACTACTAGTTGTTACTCGTATATTTGTATAATAATCTAATGTTCTTGTTAAATCTTTTGCTGAATCCCAACTTCTAGACCAATCAGTATATATCTCTTTTGGCGCTAATAAATATAGTTTATCTGTTGAAGTAAAATTTTCTTCTCCACTGGTACTTCCATGAGATGATATTACTGTTGTATCTATTATCACATTTCTTAAATCGCTCGGCAATGCATTATATATATTTGTATTTACAAAAGTTCTCATGGATGTTGCTGGCCATCCCCCAACATTTGTATTTGAACTATTCATATTGTGTGTTGTTATTATATCAGCAAATTCCACTACAAAGCCACATGCTGTTTGCGAAAAACCAGAAGTAGAGCATTCGCTTGGTGTTGTTGTATTTGCTACACGTAGTGTATGTGTTCCATATGTTGTTCCTAAATTTACTGTTTTTGTATTTCCTACTTTATATTCACTACTTTTGCCCGCTTTTATATTTGCTACTATCGTTGCCCAACTATCATCACTGAAGGAAGGGACCTTTGTAAAATATCCTGGTGTACCTGATTTATCTATTCTAGCATAGGTTTTATCTACATGTGAACTATTGTATTTAGTTCCGTTTCCACCTACTAATTTAGGCATATTACCAAACATACTTGTTGATGATGTAACTGCTGTAGTCACAAATTTATCGCTCACATATATTGTCTTTAAACTTGTTGAGCCATTAAACATATAAGACATATTAGTTACTTTGCTTGTGTTAAAACTACCCAAATTTAATGTTGTTAAACTAGCACATGGATTAAACATACCTTCCATATTAGTTACATTACTCGTATCAAAACTACTTAAATCAAGTGCTGTTAATCCAGTATTTTTAAACATAACCTTCATAGTAGTAACTTTACTTGTATTAAATTTATTTAATCCATTTATAGTAGTTACTTTGCTATTCCAAAACATACCTTCCATACTTGTAACTTTACTTGTATTAAAATTGCTTAAATCTAATGTAGTAACTTGAGTTGAACTAAACATATAACGCATATTAGTTACGTTACTTGTATTAAATTTACTTACATTTAAAGTTTTTGCTTTACTTTCTTGAAACATAAATCCCATGTCAGTTACTTTGGTAGTATTAAAGCCACTTATATCTAGTGTTGTTGCCTGTGAACTATAAAACATACTATTCATATTAGTTACTTTGCTCGTATTAAAACTTTTTAGCCCGCTTATAGTTGTGGCTTGTGAACCGGAAAACATATTATGCATATCAGTTACTTTAGCTGTGTTAAAACTACTTACGTTTATTGTAGTGGCACTTGATTGCTTAAACATACTACTCATATTAGTAACTTTACTTGTATTAAACTTACTTAAATCTAATGATGCTGCTTTACTTGTGTTAAACATATAACGCATATTAGTAACATTGCTTGTATTAAAAATGCTTAAACCACTTATTGAAGTTGCCTGAGAATTTGCAAACATGTTATTCATGTCAATTACATAACTAGTATCAAAACCACTTACATCTATAGAAGTTGCTTTACTATTAGAAAACATATATGTCATAGAGATAGTAGGTTTATTATTTATATAAGTACATAGTTTGCTATTTACAGTATTTGTACTTGTTTTATTAGTAAGTTGTACACCCCAACCATTAGTTGTTATATTTGCCCAACTTAATGCAGCACCAGAATTAGAAGAGCCTTGTTGTTTATATGAATATGTATATTGTTCGTCAATATATTTTAATCCTTGACTAAGAGTATCACCAGTTTTACAAAAATATGTATTTGAAGATGTAGTCTCCATTGTAGTAATTTCAGAATATGAACTTGGTACATCTACATCACTAAGTTTATTAGTACTATAACCGCCACTTACTGAAAAAGTAAGAGTTTGTGCACTACTAGAATTATTAATTATTTTTAATTTTAAAGTACCAGTAATACCCTTTTCTAATAATTCTCCTGAAGATAAATACTTAGTATAAACCTCACCTGTATTTTTAGTTTCATCATAATATGAAATTGTTACATTATCATTCTTTAAATATAATAATTTGAAATATGTATCTACTCCATTTTGATTAGTTACATTTATATCAATAATAGTTTCACCTGCTGGTACACTTAAAGTATTTGTACTATTGCCTTCGATAGTCATTGAATACTTAAGTTCTCCAACATACATCTCAGCCGCTCTCTTATTACCAGTATTAACCATAAAATATGAAAGACTATATGTAAGAAGTATGCATAATGCTAGTACTATAGATATAACACCAATATACTGTTTAAAATAATCAATTATTTTTTGCATCATATCACCTATTCTTTATATAAATATATTATAACATAAAAATATATAAGTCAACTTTATTAAATATAGAATTTATAGTATAATTTTATTGTGATGTGTTATGAAAAAAATAGAATATAAACCTTTAATACTTACTGTGGTATTGATTGCATTTCAGTCTTTATGTTACTTTGTATCTAAATTCTTTGGAGGTAATCCTAATCTAATTGGTGGTGTTATAGATAGTAAAATACCATTTAATATGTGGTTTATTATTCCTTATTGTGTATGGTATTTACTTATATTCTTAATTCCATATTATTTATATAAGAAAGATAAAAATATTTTTATTAAATATATTATTTCATATTTATTTTGTACGGTTATAGCAAATATAATATTTATTGTGTATCCAACATATGTAGATAGACCTGTTGTTACTGGAACTAGTATTTTAGAGTTAATAACAAGAATTGTATTTTGGGTAGATACTCCTGCTCAAAATTGTTTTCCAAGTTTGCATTGTGCAATTAGTATGTTATTCATATTATATATGTTTGAGTGTAAGAAGTGTCCATTATATTTGAAGATACTTACTCTTATAATATCTATATTGATAATGATAGCTACATTATGTACTAAACAACATGTATTTATTGATTTAGTTAGTGGTGATGTATTAGCAATTGTTTCATATATAATAGTAAATAATCTTAAGAAAACTAATAAGAAAGTAAAAGAACTATTAGCACTTTAATAGTTCTTTTTATTCGCTTCTAAGAGCATCTATTGGATTTAGGAAAGATGCTTTATAAGCTGGAAATATTTCAAATATTAAACCTATGAGCAATGAAATAGAAACTGATAATATAATAATACTTACTTTTAAAGTTTTGTTATGTTACTCATTGATTCTAATATACTTGTACTTGATGTTATAGTGAAATAGTCTGTTGATATTTGATAGTTACTTCTTGATTCTCTTTTACTTTGTTAATATCACTTTCATCTATAAAGATAGTCATTTTTAAATCTTTTAGACTTTTATATTCTACGTAGTTATTACTTTTAATTTTTCCTTTAGGGTCAGGTACATTATAAGAAGTAATAACTAAATCACATGGAGCTTTATAATATGTTCCATTAGTATATTTAACTATTTTACTTCCTTTTTTTACAAAGTCACCTACTTCATAATAGATTTTGCTAAAGTATCTATTAGTATTTTCTTTTTCATATTTTTCTTCCTTTCACCTTAATAATAGACAGTATTTGTGTGAAAAGCATGAATTTAAAGTGTCAAGTTTTAAAAATATATTCTTAATTATTTCTTGTTATAGTATAATATAATTAAGGATGTGATGAAGATGAGATTAAGAAGAAGACACCTTAAAGATAATGTTAAAGTTTTTATTAAAAGAACAGTTATATTTATAATTAGTGCTCTTATGTTATGGGGTGCAATTATATGTATTAAAGATATAAATAATCCAGAAAATGATAAGAATACAAGTGGTGGAAAAGAAATAAATAAAGAAGAATATGTATATAAAGAAGAACTTTTAGATTTAGGTTATGATGTTAAAGATGTAGAATTAATTTCTACTAAAATAAGTAATGTTGATGTTAAAAAATATTTATTAACTGAAAAGTATAAAGATATATCCATGTTTATATCTAGTCCATATTATAAAGTTGAAAATACTATGAGATATCAAAAGTATTATGATAAACATAGTGATTACACTACTGATGATGTTGTAATTTATGTAGGGATTGGACTTGATAATGAATTTTATACAGACCCAGTTGAAATAACAAATTATAATGATGTAGATGCGTTAGTTAATAAATATCATAAGTTACCTAGCAAATACGAGGCTGATGATTTAGTTACATTAAGTAAAAAATATAGTTCTCGTGGACATAAAATTAAAAAGATTGCTTCTGAACCACTTATGAAAATGATTGATGCTGCTCGTGAAGACGGAATTAACTTGCTTGTAATATCTGGATATAGAACAGAAAGTACACAAAGTGGTTTATATAATAACTCAGTTAAAAAGAATGGTGTTGAACATGCTTTATTATATTCAGCTAAACCAGGTTATTCAGAACATCAATTAGGGTTAGCAGTTGACCTTAATGAAACTGAAGAAAGATTTGATCAAACTAAAGAATATAAATGGTTAAAAGCAAATTCATATAAATATGGTTTTATAGAAAGATATCCAAAAGGAAAAGAATTCATAACTGGTTATGGTTATGAACCTTGGCATTATAGATACTTAGGAGTTGACTTAGCTACTAAAGTATTTACAGAAAATGTTACTTATGAAGAGTATTTGATAAGACATTCAAAGTAGTCTTTGAAATAAACACTAATTTATAAAATAAAAATATTAAAGTACAAGAAATAGTAATTATTATATATTTTACTATTTCTTTTTTTGCGTAACTCATTGTCTTAGTTTTAGTTACAGTATTCTCTACTTTTGAAACTTTTTGTGATTTAAAAACATTTATAGTGTACTCTTCTTCATTATCTAAGACTATCTTTATAACATTCTTTGTGTTATTAAAGTTACCATTACCTATTACTTTAACATCTGTATTTTCATTATTTAATTCATACGTTATATTTAAGTTTTCTTCATCTAAAATATTTAAATCATATTCATGAACATCTTTATTATAATTTAAATTATATCCTTCTATATCTAAAGATAGAAGTTCACCTTTATTTTTAGTTTCCCTATAGTTTTTAAATACAGTTATTATAAAGTCTCCATATTTATCTGATGAAACTATAAAAGTACTTTCTTTATCTTTTAATTCAAATATACCATTTCCACTTATTATTTCATCTTTTGAACTTCTTACATTTATATTTATTTCATCTTCATTAGTAAAATAGTTATACTTTTTAATTTTATTGTCAAAATAAGGAGATAAATCTTCATTGTTAATTTTTATTTTCTCTATAGCATTAATACTAAATGGTAGGAGCAACAAAATACTTAATATTATTTTTTTCATATTAATAGTATTTACATAATAAAAAAATAAATTCATTTAGAATTTATTTTATAGTTTTAATTATTATTTTTTTTGGTCTTTTCTTTTTCTTTTCTATTTTGAATGATTCTTCTAATATATTAGCCATATCATCTACTTTTTTATTATAGTATATTGTTCCTAAAATATCTCCTTTTCTTACTTTGTCTCCAAGGACTTTATTTAGTATAACACCTACGCTATAATCTATTTTATCAGTCTTTTTATGTCTTCCAGCACCTAAATCAAATACTAATTGAGATAGTTTTAATGAATCAATATTATTTACATATCCTTCTTTAGTAGAAACTACAATATATTTTTTAGCTTTTCCTTTTAATTTTTTGATGTCTCCACCTTGTGCTTTAATCCATTCATAGAATTTATTTTTAGCATGTCCACTTTCTAGTAGATTTATAACTAACTTTTTAGCTTCTCTTTGACTTATACCTTTAGCACTACTTATCATTAAACTAGATATATATACAGCTAACTCATAAAGTCTCTTATCATATATTCCATTAAAGAAATCTATTGTTTCTTTTACTTCAAGAGCATTTCCTATATTTTTACCTAATGGTATGTTCATGTCACTTAAAGTACAAATTACTTTTTTACCATAATAGTTTCCTAATTTTACCATTGTCTTAGCAAGTGAAGTTGCACTTTTTATATTTTTCATAAATGCACCTTTACCTACTTTTAAGTCTATTACTATTACATCACTTCCGCTAGCAATCTTTTTTGACATTATAGAACTTGCGATAAGTGGTATTGAATCTACTGCTCCAATTTCATTTCTAAGAGCATATATCTTTTTATCTGCGACAGCTATTTTTTCACTTTGACTTATTACTGCGCAACCTACTGTGTCTAACATTTTTAAGAAATCTTTTTTACTAAGTTTTAATTTATAGCCAGTAATACTTTCTAATTTATCTACTGTTCCTCCAGTAAGTCCTAAGCCTCTTCCACTCATTTTTGGAACAGCTACTCCTGCACATGCAACTATTGGAGAAACGATTAAGGTGATTTTATCTCCTACTCCACCAGTTGAATGCTTATCTACTACTTTTTTATTTATAGATGATAAATCTATTGTTTCACCACTTTTAATCATTACGTCAGTAAGATAGTATGTTTCATCCATAGAAAGGCCTTTATTATATATAGCCCATACAAAATTACTCATAGTTTCATCATTAATTCTGCCTTTTACATAGCTATTTACCATATATTCTATTTCTTTATATTCTAGCTTTACTTTATTGTTTATTTTTTCTGTAATTTCAACTGCTTTCATATTTCACCTATCCTAATAGTATTATACTATAAAATATATTATTTTTGAAGAACAACTATTATTTAATTTTATATGTCATATTTACTTCATGGCAATTTTCTTCGTCTACAACACTTGTTTCAATAAATCCAATTTTTTCATATAAATGTTTTGCTTGATTGTTTCCTACAGTATATGTTGTTGTCATTAATTTCATATTATAATTAGCTATCATATATGAAATTAATTCTTTTAGTGCTTTTGTTCCTAAATGTTCGTTTTGATATTTATAATCAACTGCGTAGTTCCATAGAAAAAAACAATGTTCTTCAAACTCTTTTAGCATTGCAAAACCTATTATTACTTTATCGTTATATATGTCAAAAGCAATAACATCTTCGTTATTTATATTTTCATTAATTTTCTTTAGACTAGAAATATAATTCTTTTGACTTTCTAGTACTTCTACATTCATCTTATTTGTTAATTTAAATTCTATCATATAATCATTATAACATATAAATATTAGAAAAAGCAGATTTTATTCTGCTTTCTTACTACTTAGGAATGAAACTTTTTCCGCGACTACTTCCATACTATATTTCTTTTCGTTATCTTTTTCATAACTATTTACTTGGATACGACCTTTTACTCCAACAATATCACCTTTTTTACAATATTCGCATGTTGTTTCTGCGATTCCAGCCCATAGAACACATTTTATGAAGTCTGTATCATAAGCACCTTCCATATTCTTATATGCTCTTGGGACAGCAACTGTTATAATAGTCATTTTTTTATTATTTTCAGTTGTTGTTATTTCTGGGTCTGCAACTAAACGACCTGCTAAAACTACTTGATTTAACATATTTCCTCCTTTCGTAAGAGGAATATAACATAATAATTTTTTAATAACAAACCGCTATAATTTAGTTATTACGTGGTGTTTTAACTATAAATTTTATTTTTTTCTTTTAGTGATTTTATTATTATTTAGTATGTTTTTTATATTAAAATTTAAAAACCAGCAAAATTATAAATTTCTTGTTTTTTCTTTAATGCATCTATTAAAATATCTATTTCTTCATAAGTATTATAAAAATATAAACTTATTCTAACTGTATCTTCTTTATTATCTCCCATTTTAGCACAGTGTTTTCCGCTTCTAACACATATACCTTTTGTATTAAGATAAAGTCCTAAGTCTCCTGACATTATTCCATCTATATTAATAATTACAGTACTTCCTTCATTATATTTATTATATATTTTTATATATGGTATTTTCTCTAATTCTTCTATTAAGTATTTTCTTAAATATTTTTCTTTTCTTTCTATTGTATCCATCCCAATTTCATTTAAGAATTTTATTGATTCAGAAAATCCTACTATGTCTGCTATGTTTGGTGTTCCTGCTTCAAAACGATATGGAATTTCTACTAATTCTAAGTGTTCTTCATTATAGTTTTCGTTCATGCCACCACCAAAAGTATAAGGTATCATTTTCTTTAAGAGTTCATATTTTCCATAAAGAATTCCTACTCCAGTTGGGCCACACATCTTGTGAGCACTAAATGCTATAAAATCTACTCCAGTATCTTGAACATCTATTTTAATATGAGGTGCACTTTGAGCAGCATCTACTACAACAAGTATTCCATATTTATGTGCTAACGCACATATACTTTTAATATCTCTTTTGTCTCCACTTACATTAGTTATTTCTGCTAATGAAATTAATTTTGTTCTTGAAGTTATTTTGTCTTTTATATCCTCAATATCTAATTTTTCATCTTTAGAGTCGACAAACACTATTTTTATCTTCTTTTTAGCTGATAATATTAACCAAGGAAGTATATTAGATGCATGTTCACTACTTGATAATATTACTTCGTCTCCATCGCTTAAATAATTTAAAAAGAATCCAAATGCTACTAAGTTTAATGATTCTGTTGTGTTTTTAGTAAATATTATTTCATCTTTACGTTTTGCATTTATAAACATTTTCACTAAATCTCTTGTATAATCTATTTCATCATCAACTTTAAAACTAATATCGTAGTCTCCTCTATGTGAATTTGCATTATAGTCTAAATAGTAGTCGTTTATTTTATCAATGACTCTATATGGTTTAAATGTGGTTGCTGCATTATCAAAATATACTATATTTTTATCTTTCATTGGAAAATCATTTTTATCTTTCATACTACCACCTATTATAATATACACATAGAATATTATCTTGAGCATAATAAATATAATAATTGAAGTTAAAGTTTATTTAATATATAATAATATTGGTGAAGAAAAATGGATTGTATATTTTGTAAAATTATTAATGGAGATATTCCATCATACACAGTGTATGAAAATGATTATGTTAAATGTTTTCTAGATGTTAATCCTATTAGTATGGGACACACATTAATTATTCCAAAGAAACATTTTAAAGATGCTTATGATATTACAGAAGAATATATAAGTGAGATTCATAAAGCAAGTAAAATAATATTAGAACTTTTAGATTCTAAACTTAAACCTAATGGATATAGACTTGTTCAAAATAATGGAAATTTACAAGAAGTAAAACATTATCACTTACATATTATTCCTAATTATATTTCTAAAGAAGATAATAAAAGTGTAGAAAAAATATTTAATATTTTAATGAATAAGTAATTGTTTAAAAATTAGTAATATTGTATAATTATTTTATAAAAAGGATGTGTATTTAAATGTTAGAATCAATGAATAAGAAGACTATTGTGATAATAGGTTCTTCGATTATAGGCTTAATTGTATTTTTACTTATAGTAGTATGGTTAATATCAGTTATTAAGCCTCATTATTATACTTATGAAGAGTTTGAAACTAAAGTAAGTGAAGCAGCTAAAAGTTATTATAAGAAAAATCCTACAGCACTACCTACTACTGATGGTGAATATAATATGAGTTATAATACTTTAGTTGAAGGCGAATATGTTAAACCATTAAATGAAATGCTTAAAGATGGAGATAATTGTACTGTTCAAATACTTGTAACAAAGTACTCTGATAATTATTCTTATATTCCTTACTTAAATTGTCCAGGAAGTTATGAAACTAAAGAGTTATATAAAGTTATTAGTGAAAATAATCCTGTTGTAGATCATGGGTCTGGATTATATTCTGATGGTAATGGTGGTTATTATTTTAGAGGTGAAATAACAAATAATTATGTTCAACTTGGAACATATGGTGAAACAAAGAAAGATCAAAGTCCTTACCTATGGCAAATATTAGGAATTGAAAGTGATGGAAGTGTAAAAATAAGAAGTACTGTTGGTACAACTAAAAGATATGCTTGGGATGATAGATATAATGAAGAAAAACATTCTAGTTATGGATATAATGATTTTGAATTAAGTAGACTTAAAGAAGCATTAATTTCACTTGCTAGTGGTGATGAAATATTAAGCGATACTTATAAAAATAAATTAGTTGCTAAAGAATTATGTATAGGAAAAAGAAAAGCTGATGATACTACTAAAGATGGTTCAACTGAATGTGCTATAAAATCTGAAACAAAATATTTATTTAGTGCTTTAACTCCATATGAAGTTATGAGAATAAGTTTAGATGATAATTGCAAGGTTGCTAATAATTTATCTTGTTCTAATTACAATTTCTTATCAACAAAATTAAATACAGTTGAATGGTCTATTACAGGACTAGATGGAACTACTGATTCTGCTTTCTATATTAAAAATGGTTCTTTAACTGCTTCTAAAAATAATACTCAAAGAAAGCTATATGTAGTTGCATATATCAATAAAAGAGTATTTTATAAATCAGGAACAGGAACTTCATCTGATCCATATATAATTAGATAAATTAAAAATACTATTGAATTTCAATAGTATTTTTTTGTGCTTGTAATTGTTTTTCTTTTAAGATTTCTGAAGGTTCTTTAAACCACTCTGTACCAATATGAGCATTGTTAGAATCAGGTGTTGGATCTGGTTTATCTATTTTTACGAATACTGGAATATTAAATGCATTTCCAAAACATAATGCTACTCCTGGCCTTAATGCTTTAAGTTTCTCTATATCTTCTTCAGCTATACTATGAGTCATGCTTTTAATTATTTTTAAATCCTCTGGATGGAACATACGAAGAACTATATAATTTGAACATTGACTTAGTGCAGTATTAGAAAGTTCACTTGGTCTTTGTGTAATAAGTCCTAATACAACGCCATATTTTCTTCCTTCTTTTGTTATTCTATCAAAAATATTATAACCTATATTTCTAACATCATCATCATTTTGTACATATCTATGTGCTTCTTCTAAAATTATTTGTAATGGGAAACCACCGCGAGATTCTAGTGATATTGCATAATCTAAAAAAAGTTTTGAATAAATTTTTGTAAGAGTTTTGGCAAATCTTTCATCTACATAGTTTAAGTTGAAGTTTATTATTTGAGCTTTTTCTCCTCTTCTTGTAGTAAATAAATCTCTTATATATGTTTCTTTTGGTATATATTCATCAACTTCAAAATATCTTCCATAATCACTATTAATTATTGCATCTAATCTTACTTTTAAAATATTATTCATATCATATACTTTATCACTTTTTAATACACCTTCACTTATTAAAGCAAACTCAAATGCATTGTATAAATCTTTTAAAGTATAATTTTGTGGTTTCATAGAATTTTCTAATTTTAACTCTGTATCAGTAAACTTATCTAAGTATTCCATTACTAATTGAATTGTATTAATTTTACCAGTTTGATCAACATTTAAGCATTGTCTTAATGTTCTTATATAACCTGGTTGTACTATTTTGCTTTCTAAATTTATATCTTTAGTATGGAATGTAGATAATACAGCAATTACTTGATCTCTTATTTGAGTTGATTCTTTTCCACCTGTTAGAATATCTAATATCGCTTTAGCAATTATATTATTTTTATGAGCTATTACTTTATCTTCATCTTCAGTAAATAGATAAACTAATTTTAAAGCTTTTTCTATTATTGGTATTTGTGAAGGAGTGTCAACATTTAGTAGTAATGCTAAATCATCAACTTCTAAATAATATGGTGGTATTTTTACTATATCTGAATTTACTGTATCTCTTACATCTGTTGTTATATGTTTACATCTACAATATTTTGTTTGATTAATTCTATCTAGTGCTGGTTTATATTCACCATATACATCGAATAATACTATATTAGAATTTATTGGTACATATTTTTGTCTATAATATAAATTTTGAAATAATCTTGCGACACTACAACTCTTTCCACTTCCTGTATTTCCGATTATTGCAAAATGGTTTGAAAAGAAGTTATCTATGTTTGCAGAAACATTAAAGCCATCATATATCAATGATTTACCAACGTATAAATCAGTTTTAGTATCAACATCTTGTTTACCAACTAAAGATATTACTTCTTCTGAATTAATTATTCTTACTTTTGAATCATGACTAGGTTTATGAACTATACCACTATTAAATACATTATTAATAAACTCTCCTACCATGATACATTCTATTTCTTCACGAGTAATAGATGTTATTTCTGCTACTATTTTATACTTGTTTTCAAAAACAATATGAACTCCTAGTAAAGATGTCTCTACTCTTTTTGAAATATTTTCTAATTTAATTGTTAAATCACTTACTGATATTACATTTCCAAACATATAAAAACTCCTTATTATTCTATTAATTATTATATCATAATAAGGAGTATCTATTCAATCATTAAAATAATATTTTACTTAATAGTTCTTATGATAGAAACATTATCATAGTTTATTAATTTCATTATTCTATTTGCTTCTTTATAATTTAAATTAACTAGTTTATCATATTCATTATAGTCTATTTTACCGTCCATCATTAGCGATAAACTTATTAAGTATTCAACATCTTCAATATTATCAAAATCAAGTATATAGCTCTTTAAATATTTCTTTTTCTTACGTTCAAATTCTTCTTCATTTAGTTTTAATTTCTTTATATCTTTTTCTATGTTTTCAATGAATTTATTTCCATCATTAGTAAGAGCATTTATATTTATAATTAGATAATCATCTATTACATTTACTCCATAGTTCATACCTATTACTATTTCATTATCTTTATATCTTTCGAATAGTTCTGAAGTTGCTGAAAAGTTATTAGATAATATTATTCCTAAGTAATCTTTTAGTATATTATCATCTTTTATACCAAAGATATTCTTTTTCATTTTAATAGCATATTTTACTCTTGTGTTTTCCATATCTTTCTTTATTTCTTCGTATGGAATACTTACTGTTTCAAGTTCTTTTTCTTTTATTCTTTTAGGTAATTCTTTTGGTTTTTGATTAAGTTTTTTCATGTATTCTTTTATTGTTGTCATTACTTCTTCTGTGTCAAAGTTACCTGTCACTACTATAAATGTATTATTTGGTACGTAATAGTCATTATAAACGTTATTTAATGATTTAGCTGTTATTTTAGCAATGTCTTCTCTTTCACCTACAACTGTATGTTTACAATAAGCTTTATTAAATAGATTATCAAATAGTTTAGTGTACATAAGGCTATCTATTTGATCTTTATACATATCTATTTCTTCTCCTATAATACCCTTTTCTTCTTCTACTGATTTTTCAGTTATGTTTGTATTATAGAATATATCTAAAAGTAATTTTAAGTTTTCTATTAAGTTAATACTTCCGAAGATATTATAGTTTGTTCCATAGTAACTAGTCCATGCATTAGCAAGACTTCCTAAATCATTTATTCTTTTTGATATTTCTTTATTTTCTGATAAGGCCATTACTTTATGTTCTAAGAAGTGTGCTGAACCTGGAATAACATCTACTACTTTATTACCTTTTTTGTATTTTGTAATTCTAGCGCCATATTTAACTGAAATAGTTATATAGAAATTCTTTGTTTTATCAGTTTTATATAAATATACTTCTAAACCATTATCTAGTTTTTCTGTATATATTTTTTCATCTACTTTTTTGAATGTTTTTACTATCATTAGTTATCCCCCTTTAATAAGTAAATAGTGCTTAATGATATTTTTTCATTTAGTTTGATTACTTCATCTATTGTTACTGAGTTTATATTCTCTCTTAGTGTTTCTATATCTTCTAAAGTATCAAATTCTCTTTGATAATAAAGATTTATTTGAGAAGTTAAATCATCATAGAAGTTATTTAAGTATGTATTTATTGTTTTTTTAGCTGAATCAAATAGTCTTTCTAATACTTTTTTGTCTTTCATAGATTCTACGCATTCTTTTATTAATTCTACTGATTTTTCATAATTTACTTTATTTATACCAGCATATATAGTTAGAGATGGATTATATTTTGAATAATATGAACCAATTGAGTAACATAGTGAATGTTCTTCTCTTACTACATTAAATAGTATAGAATCATTCATAGTACCTAACACAGTATTATAAACTCTAAGTACATGATTTAATTCATGAGTAGTTAAGTCTTTTAATCTATATCCAATATAAAGTTTTGACTGATTAAATGGAAGAGAATCTACTTTTTCATTTACTTCACTACTGTAATTATGTTTAATGTACATTTCTAGTTTATCGTTGTTACCTTTAACATTCTTAAATTTCTTATTTATAATATCTTTAACTCTGCCTTCAAGTTCTCCATATACTGCGATATCTATTTTATAGTCTCCATTAAATAATTTAGTATATTCTTTATATAAATCTTTTTCAGTTATCTTTTCTAAATCTTTTAGAGTAGGAATACTACTATAAGCTGTTTCTGTTCCTTTATACATTAATGCTGAATACTCTATTCTAGCGTATAGATTTGGTTTATCTTTTACAGATAATACACTACTTATTGCATCTTTTTTTGTTATATTGAAGTAATTTGGTTCGAATGCATTATCTTTTACGTTAGGATTAAATAGTATTTCACATAAGAAATCTATTGATTTTTCTAAATAGTCATTATCTGTATATTTAGGATTTAAAAAATCAAGTGAGAATACATATGATTCAGTTTTTCCTGATATTCCGAATGATGCGCTTACTGAAGCACCATAAAGTTCTTCTCCAATTATTGCCATTTTATTTTTAGTATTATATTTTTTTGAAGTATAAACCATATTCTTACATAATAAATTACCAAAGGGTATATCATTCTTATCAAATTTCTTTGTTAAGAATACTACTATATTCATTGATTTAAATCTATCTGTATTTATTAAATGTAAGGTATAGTTGTTTTCTACTATTTTTTTGTATTCCATGTTAACCTCTTTCTTAGTTTCTCTATTATATCATAAATTATAAAAAGAAGACTATATATCTTCTTTTATATTATTTACAATTATTGATTTTTTATTATTGATTCTAAAGCTAAGAATATCATTTCATCTAATTTTTGTTCACGTGCTTTTGGATCAATTTCTTCATGTGTTATTAAGTTATCACTAATAGTTAGTATAGCAGTTGCTTTTTTTAAGAATTTTTTAGCATTATATAGTAATGCATATGTTTCCATTTCTACTGCTTTGCATCCCATATCAGTAAATTTTTTATAGTTTTTATTTTCAGTATAGAATGCTTCAGTTGTATGTACTCTTCCAAGTCTTGCATTTATTCTTTTTAGTGCTGCTGTTTCCATTATAATGCCGTTTAAATCACCTGAAGAATTAATTATTTCTATATCTTCTCTTCCTGCTTCTTCATCAAAGTATGTTTTTGAATAAGAAGAGTCTGCTACAAGGATATCATATAATTTGAATTCTTCAGTATAACTTCCTGCTGTACCTATTCTTATAATTGAATCAACATCATAATCATTAAATAATTCATAACTATATATTCCCATACTTCCAATTCCCATACCACTTGAGAATACTGTTACAGGTACTCCTTTATAAGTTCCAGTGAATGCAAGTTCACCTCTTAGTTTATTTACACAAACCGGATTTTCTAAATATTTTTTAGCGATATATTCTGCTCTATTTGGATCTCCAGGCATTAATACCCTTTTTGCTATTTGCCCTTTTTCTGCTTCTATATGTACTGTCATTTTAACCTCCTAATTATCGTAATTAGTATTATAATTTTTAATACTATTTTCAAACATTTCTTCAGTAACTTTATAGTTTAAGAATTGTGAAGAACATATTTTTAATTTCTTTCTATATGGTTCACATTCAGTTCTTGAATAAAATTCATTATAATATGGTAACTCAATTGTTATTTTTCTTTCTGTTGATGATTTACCTATAAGATTATTAACAATATATAAGTGTTTTGTCCCTGGTTCTAAATCTTCAATAATTACTTTTTCTTCACTATTTCCTTTTAGTTTTTCAGTATCTTTGCCATATTCTTTTACATATAAATTATTTTTTACATTTGTAAAAGTTATAGTGAATTTATTTTTTGACTTACTATATTTTTGATCTACTTTTATGTTATAAATGTTATTATCATTTGTAGGTGTTTCGTTTGACTTTTTATCTTTATTCTTTATTGCGATTATTACACATATGATTATTGCAACTAGGATTACTACTAATAATATTATTCTTTCTTTTTTATTCATATCTACTCCTTAGGTTCTTCTAGTTTTACTAATACATCTCTAGGTTTTGAACCTTTAGCTGGACCAACTATTCCTTTTTCTTCAAATTGATCCATTATACGAGCTGCTCTATTGTAACCGATACTATATTTTCTTTGGATTAGTGATGCACTTATTTGTCCCATACGAATTGCATAGTTTAATATTTCGTCATATAGTACATCTTTTTGTTCTCCACCACCATTACCTCCGAGTGAATCACCTGATCCGCTACTAGTATTTGCTTCAAGATTTGTAAATTTATCACTATATTTTGGTGGATGGCATCTTTTCTTTACGAATTCTACTACTCTTGCAATTTCATCATCTGAAACGAAACTACCTTGAATTCTTGTTGGAGTGTTTTCATCCATTGGTTTATAAAGCATATCTCCTTTACCAAGTAGTTTTTCTGCCCCTGTCATGTCAAGAATAGTACGAGAGTCTATAGAAGAAGATACTGCAAATGATATACGTGTTGGGATATTTGATTTTACTACACCAGTGATTATATCAGTTGATGGTCTTTGAGTTGCAACTATTAAGTGAATTCCTGCTGCTCTTGCAAGTTGTGTTATTCTCATAATTGACTCTTCTACTTCTTTTGCTGCTACTAGCATTAAATCTGCAAGTTCATCTATTATTACTAATATAAATGGCATTTTCTTAAGTCCACAATCTGGATTCTTTTTAAGTTCTCTTTCAATATAGTCATTATATGTTTGAATATTTTTAGTTCCACTATTTTTAAATGTTTCGTATCTATCATCCATCTCTACAACTATTTTTTGAAGTGCTGCACTTGCTTTTTTAGGGTCTGTAACAACTGGTGTAAGTAGATGTGGAATTCCTTCATAAACGTTAAATTCTACTTTCTTAGGGTCTACTAATACCATTTTTACTTCATCTGGTGTAGCTCTCATGATTATTGAAACAATAATATTATTTATACATACAGATTTACCACTACCAGTAGCACCTGCTACTAACATATGTGGTGTTTTATTTATTTCTACGCATTTTACTTTACCCATTATATCTCTACCAAGAGGGGCTGCTAGTTTAGAATCTTTGTATTTAGGATTCTTTTCTAAGTCTTCCATTATTTCTCTCATTGATACAGCCATAATTGTTTGATTAGGTATTTCTACACCAATTGTATTCTTTCCAGGTATTGGTGCCTCAATTCTTACTTCTTTTGCCGCTAAAGCTAGTGCTATTTCTCTTGAGATACTTAATACTTTATTAACTTTGGTTCCTCTATCTAAGTCCATCTCATACTGAGTAACAGCAGGTCCTACATGAACCTCTATTACTTTAGCTCTCATACCGAAGTCACTAAATACTCTTTCTAGTATCTTTGTATTTGAAGCAATAAATTCTGTTGAATTAACTTTTCCTTTGCTTTTATTAGGATTTAATAAAGCTACAGGTGGCTTAATATATACTTCATTTGTTGGTTCTTCTTCAGGTTCAGGTACTTTTTGTGCTTCTATATTTCCAACCGTTGCTTCTTTCTTTGGCTCTAAATCTTCAACACTTGTAATAACAACTCTCTTATCTATAGGAGTTTCATCTTCAACAATTTCATTAGTATTAAGTACTTGTTTCTTAGAAACTTTCTCTTCTTCGTCTTTTTCACTTCTATCAAATAGTTTCTTGAATGGTAAAATGACCGCTCTAAATATATCTACGAGTGTTATATCAAATAACATTATTAATCCAAATCCTGCAATTATTACTAATACAAATGTTGTTCCTTCTACGTCGAATAATGAAACGAATGCCCATGAAGTTGTTGCTCCAATCATTCCTCCACCAGTGTTTCTAATTTCACTTTCTGCATTATATGAAGCACTTATATTGTCAAATGTTGTTGTAAATATTTCTTTTCCCTTTACATTTGTATCTTTAATATAGTTGATGTGTGAGAATAATAATAAAGATAAAATTATTGCATATACTCCAACTAGTCTTGCAGAAAAGAAATCTGGTTTACTTCTTTTTGCTAATAGATACACTCCATAACAAAGACCTAATACTAATAATATAAAGTACCAAGTACCAAAAAGAAATATAGCGAATTTCTTCACTAAATTTCCTACCGCTCCGAATGCTCCTAGACCAGTTATACAAAATAGTATAAGTACTAATCCTGTAAGTTCATTTGTATATCTAAATTTCTTTTTAGATTCTGATGATTTTTTCTTTTTTGCCATTAATCCCACCTAACTTTCCATTTTACTTAGAAGTTTTTTATGAATACCAGGTTCTACGATATTAAGTGTATTTAATATTATCTCAAGAGAATCTTTATATTCCCCCTTGTTAAATGCTTTTGATGATGCATTTAATCCTGTTTCTACTTCTCTATTGCTTGATCTATATCTATTACCATAAACTATAGCCATTTCTGCCATAGCTGCTGTTTTAGTAGTATTTGATGCTGTTTGATATAGCTTTAATGCTAAGTCTCTTGCAGTATCTACTCTTAGATTTAATGTTTTTATTGATATAGGTTTTTTATCTATTTCAACTTGTATTTCTTTAATAGCATCATATGCTTCTTTTAATTCTACATAAAATTTATCTGGTATAACTGGAAGATTATAATCTTTAATTTTATATTTAGAATTATTTATTATGTTTTTTATTTCATAAAGTTGATCTCTAGCTCTTGCTTCATCTTCTTTTAGGCTTCCTAGATTTTTAAGAGTTGTTTCTAGTTTATCTTCTACCTTTGATAGGGATACAGCTACCATTTCACATTCATTACTTAATTTTGAATATGGCATTACTTTTGATAGAGTTCTATCATTTATAAGCTTAAAGCTATCTTTTACTTGTATTAACTCTTTATTTATTTCATCAATAACCATTATTTCGTCATCACTTAAATCATAAGTGTCTTTTAAGTTATCTATTTCTGCATAAAGGTTTCTAAGTATTGAACTTACTTTAACAATTCTATCATTTATATTAATGATTCCTCTTTCATATTCTTTCTTACCACGTTTTTCATTATCGAAATCACTATATATTGCTTCATAGTAGTCAACTAATGTTTTTAAATCAAATACTGAATCTTGTAGATTTAATACATTTAATCTATCCATTATTTCACTAATCTTTTTATTAGTTTCTTCTATGTTGTAATCTATATTTAAGTATTCTATATTATATCCATCTCTAGTCATTCTAGTAGCAATACTCTTAATATCTTTCATTTTCTTTGGAAGTATCATTGTAGCTATTAAAACTATTGTTGGTGCTTCTTCAATAACAATACTAATGTTATGTATCATATCATCAAGAGCTTTTACAATTTTTCCTAATTCTTCGTATTCATGATTTTGAATTGACACTTCAAATGCACTAAATAATTTATCAATGTTTTCAAATTGTAATTCTATTGGAGAAGCAACTTCTTTATAATCATCTTTATTCTTATTATATTTAAATATAACTTCTCTATAAATACTTTTTAACTTTGTTATAGCTTCTCTATTTCTTTCTTCGCTTTCAGTTAAGTCTTTGATTTCAGATAATAATTTAATAGATTTAGCTTTGACATGGAATATATGTTTTTCGACAGTACCTATTTTTTCGTTTGCTTCTGCATATTCTTTATTCATGCATAAAGTTTCTACTTCTACTAGCTCGTCTGTTAGTTTAGGCATATCAACTTTTTCAATTTTATCTAATCTTTTTTTCCAATCCTCTACTTCTTCTTCTATTTTTTTATTGTTTGTTAGTTTACTTGCTTTTGCTAACTCTGTTATTAGTGAAGAAGACATTATAAGATTCTTTTCAGTTGTTAATCTATCTATATTTGATAGTATGTCCTTTTTCCTTTTATTCTTAATAATTAATGTTAATATATATAAAAGTATAATTAAAAAAATAAAAATAAACGCTATAATAATTGTTGTCTTATTCATACTATCCTCCTTATACATTTTAACACATTTAATTTAGTTTTTGTAGTACTTTTAATTGTAATACATAAAAAATGTTAAGAGTTTAATCTTAACATTTCTTTTTGAATCTTCTTTGAAATCCTTCTTTTTTTACTTTTTCGTCTATTGCTTCAAAACTAGTTATTAAATATCTACCATCTTCAGTTCTACTACTATCTATATCATAAACTAAATTATCATTATAATTTCTCATATCAGCTTTTAAATCTTCTATTGCAACTTCGAATGCTAGTGATGGAATATCATTTAATGTTTTTCCATTTTTAGGATAACATATTATCTTATCATCTTGTAATGATAACGTAGCCTTTAATTCTCCTATTTCAAATACTCTATGGCCTGGATTTGGTATATTTGGATAATCTAACATTGTTTTTCCTCTTTTGTATGCTACCATTTCTCTTATTTGAACTAATAAATAATCTATTTTTTTCTTTCTTCTGTAGCCTTCTATTCTTTCTTCAGCTGTTTGATGTCTTCCTAAAGTATCATCCGAACAAATCACATCCCATTCTTCTTTTTTTAATCTTTCAATCATTTGTTCTAATTCTTCGATACTGTATGTATAAAGTTTAGCAAAATCTGGAATAATTGTACTTTTTCTAATAAACTTTTTTGCTTTTTCTCCTTCAATTCTTATAAATTTTGTCAAACTTTCGACATGTGGCATTCCTTTAGTAGAGGCATAATAGATATCTAATGGGAATGTCTTATCGTTTTGTAATAATTGTTCTAAATCGTTTCCTTGAATATATACATCATCATTACTTATAATCTTCATAATATATATCCTCCTTTGTATAATATATTATATATTAAATATTATTTTTTTCTAGTCTTTTATGAATTTTTCTAGTTTTGTTTTTAATGCATCAGGAAATTCAATATATTCTTTTGATAACATTTTTTGTATTAATTCTTTGTCTTTAGAATTAATTAATTTAGTTGTTATTCTACTATAATTCGGATTATCTTGAATACTGATTAATTCAGCTAAATAGTATGAATCTTTAATATCTATAAAGTATGTTTCTATTTTATCCATATCAAATCTTCCATCATAATTTAGTGCAAGTCTCCATGCATATTCTTTTTCATCATTTTCAACACAAGCATCAACCATTTCATCAAAATATTCTTGATCTATGGCTGGAAGACATTCAAGATAAAATAAATCACCTATCATATTAGCCACATCCATAGGACTCATAGTTTTTGCTGTTTCTATGTTATATTCACTTTTTAGTATAAGTTCTTCTATTTTAGAATCTCTTTCTATATCTAATAATGTTGAAGCCATTATTTTATTGATTTCAGTTATGAATTCAGTTATTTTCTTTTTATCTTTTGGATATAATTCTATTAATTCATTTAAATCTTTTAATAATTCTTCATTATTATGTTTTTTATTAATATATTTATATATTACTGTTACTATATTCTTCTTCATAAGAGTACTCCTTAATTAAATTATATCTTATATTAATTTTTTTACAATATTTTTTGATTTTTTAGGTTTAAATACTTGATTATGGGAATTTTATTTGATATAATGAATTCACTTGTGAAAATTATTATCATGGCGATGTAGCTCAGTTGGCTAGAGCATCTGGTTCATACCCAGGGGGTCGTGGGTTCGAATCCCTCCGTCGCTACCATAAGTTATTAACTACTCTATAGAGTGGTTTTTTTATTTTAAAAAAAAAGATTAAGTTTTCTTAATCTTCTAAATTGTAATTTATATTTTCTTTTGTTAGTTTTACTTTAACTATTTCATTTGGCGTTGCTTCTTTTAATTTAACTGGTATATAGTTTTCTGTAAATCCATGATAATAATCGTTTTTGAATTCTTCTACTAGAACTTCTTCTTCAGTATTAATAAACTTTTTAAAGTATTCTTTTTCTAGTGAATCAGAAAGTTCTATAAGTTTTCTTGCTCTTTCTTTTACTATAGTTCTTGGTACATGATCCCTCATTCTTGATGCGACTGTACCATTTCTGTCTGAGTATGGGAATACATGTATTTTAGCGAATCCTATTTGTTTACAATAATTTAGTGTATCTTCAAAATCTTCCTCAGTCTCTCCTGGAAATCCTACGATTACATCTGTTGTTAGAGATATATTTGGCCTTAGACTTCTAATAGTATTTACTTTATCAGTAAAGTATTCTAAATCATATCTTCTATTCATTGCTTTTAATGTTTTATCGCATCCTGCTTGAAGTGGTATATGTAAGTGAGATACAAATTTTTTATTATTTTTAATTATATCCATCATTTTATCATCTAGTTCTACTATTTCTACTGATGAAAGTCTAATTCTTTTTATTTGATCTACTTTGCTTATTTCATTTATTAAGTCTGCTAGTCTTTTATTATCAGAATTATATTGTCCTGTATGAATGCCAGATAAAACTATTTCTTTGTGGCCTGAAAGAGCTAAATCATTTACTTCAATAATACATTTATTAAAGTCTTTACTTCTTACTCTTCCTCTTACATATGGAATTATACAATAACTACAAAAGTTATTACACCCATCTTCTATTTTAATGAATGCTCTATGATGATGCTCATATTTTTTGATTTCCATATCTTCAAAGACATCTTCTTTTGAATCATCAAATAATATGATTCTTTCATGATTCATTTCATAATCTTTGATACATTTTAATACTTTTGTTTTATTTTTAGTTCCTAGTATTATTTCTGCATCTATTAAATCATTAATATTATCTTTTCTAAACTCACAAAAACATCCGAATGCTACTACTATTGCATTTGGATTGTTTTTTCTTATATTATTAATAACTTGTTTACTTTTATTATCTGCTGTATTTGTTACAGTACATGTATTTACTAAGCATATATCAGCATTTTCTTCTACTTCTTTATAGTTTTCATTCAAAAGTAAATTTCTTACGAATTCACTTTCGTAAGAATTAACTTTGCAACCTAATGTTTTTATTAAAAATGTTTTCATTCTAGCGATAACCTAAACTCTTTAAGTATTTTTAAGTATTCTTCTTCTGCTACATAACTTACTGCTTGAGTTACTTCCTTTTCTTGTACTTCTATTTTGTTCACTTTTGGGGCACCCTTTTTATTTGTTTCTTCTTTATATGTTAGAGTAATATTAGAAGCATTTTTAAGTAGTTGTTCATAACTAATTATTGCTTTCTTTTCTTGATCTTCTTCGTATTTTTGAATAGCTACTTGGTTATCATTCATACCAAGTTCTTCCATTCTTTGTCTTGTAACCTTTTCTAATTCCTCCGTAGATATTACTGCATTTTCCTCTTCGCCATTTTCATAGTCTTCAATAATATCATCATAAGTTTTTACGTTTGGTACGTCTATTTGTTTTACTAAAGGTTTATTTTCATCTATCATATCTTCTTTAGATGTGGCCATTAACTTATTTAGTTCATCTAATAAGTCAGGTTCTTCTTCAGTAACCTTTTCTTCCGCCTTAACTTCAATAGTTGGTTTAGCCTCTTCTACTTGTACTGGCTTTTTAAACTTACTTTCTAAATTTATTTTTTCTTGTTCTCTTCTAACCATTTCTAGATATTCTGTTCTAGTTTTAACTAGTGCTAAAACAAGAACTAATAATATAATTAACATTAATATTAAAAATATTAGAAAAAAGTCTCCAGTCATAAAAGTTTCTAAAAATTTGTCAAAGTTTTCCATTATTACCACATTCCTTCAAGTATTTTAGGATAGATGCTATCATAAGTGGTACTGTTTCAGTTCTTAGTACGTCACTTCCAAGTGAAGTTTTAATGAAGCCTTTTTTTGTAAGTTCTTCTTCTTCACTTTTTGATAGACCACCTTCCGGTCCAAATACTATACTAATTGTATCATTACAATTATCAAGTGTTAATACCTTTACTATGCTGTTTACATGCTGTTTGTCAAGTGAACACATTATGTTTACATTTTCACTTGCTTCAATGTCTTTAACTTCGATAATTTTACTTATGTTTGGTTTATTGATTCTATAACATTGTTCTGTTGCTTCTTTAAGTATTTTGGCCCACCTCTGAAGCTTTTTATCGAAATCTTTTGATTTAAGTTTATATTTACAATGACTATACATTACTACTACGTAATCTGTAATACCAAGTTCTGTTCCATGTTGCAATATAAAGCTCATTTTTTCTTCTGATAAGAGTGGCATATACAATTTTATTCTTGTTTCATTAGTATTTTCCTTAAATACTTCTTTTATATTTGCTGATAATAAATCTTTATTCAATGAACAAATATAACTCTTATTTTCATATGCAACTATTACTTCATCATTTTCTTTCATTCTCATAACGTTCTTTATATGATTTAGGTCTTCACTATTTAAGTATATTGTATTATCATGTTTTTCTTTACCAAAGTATTGTTGCATATTATTCCTCCTATTTAAGTATTATTATTGTTTCCCCATCATTAAATATGTTTAGTTTGTATTCTAGTACTCTTCTATCAGTCTTTAAATATTCATGTGTTGCTTGTCTTAGTATTCCTTCACCTTTTCCATGAACAACTATTAGTTTTTTAATGCCTATTCTTGATTCATTATCTATAAAGTTTTTTATCATTGCAACTCCACCATATCTATCAAAGCCGTGTATATCTAATGAAGGAGCATTATATAAGAATGGATCTATCCTTTTCTTCATTTTCTTTTCCTCTTTTTTCACCTATATTATAAAGCAATTGTTTATTAATTACAATTAAAAAGCGTCCTTAACGGACACTTATTTATATTTTTAAATAAATTACTTATTTAAAGCAGCTACTAAATCAGCTTTTTTCATTGAAGTAGTTACTTCGATTCCTTTTTCAGCACAAGCAGCTTTTAATTCAGCTACTGTTAATTTAGAGTAATCAGTTTTAGCTTCTACAGTTTTTTCAACTTTTGCTTCTACTTCTTTAGCTTCTTTTTTTGGAGCTTTACCTTCTAAAGCATCTTTAGAAAGTTTAACTAATTTAGTGAATTCTTCTGGAGCGAATATAGCAAGTTCACTTAACATTTTTCTATTGATTTCGATATTAGCTTTCTTAAGTCCATTAATGAATTTAGAATATACTATATCGTTAGCTCTACAAGCTGCGTTAATTCTTGTAATCCATAATTTTCTGAAGTCGTTAGCTCTTTTCTTTCTATCATTAAAGCTGTAAGCTCCACTATGGAATAATTGTTCTTGAGCAGTCTTATATAATCTATGTTTACTTCCAAAATATCCTTTAGCTCTTTTTAATACTTTTCTTCTTCTATTTTTAGAAACATTTCCGCCTTTAACTCTTGCCATTTATAACCCCTCCTTACTTAACTAGTCCTCTATATCTTTTAGCATCTCCGCTACTTAATACAGAACCCTTTCTTGATTTTCTATTGAAATCTGTTGATTTCTTTCCACTATTGTGATTAGCTCCTACATGTCCGATTTTTGTTGAACCAGAGTTTCTTACTTTGATTTTTTTACTGATTCCACCGTGTGATTTCATCTTTGGCATATTTAATTCTTCCTTTCTACTTTTTTGGTGTTAAGAATAGTTGCATACTTCTACCTTCCATTTTTGGCATTTGTTCTATGTCTGCAACATCACTTAATTTTTCTGCAAACTTCATTATTACGTCGCGTCCTAATTCTGGATGAGCCATTTGTCTTCCTTTGAATCTTACTGCAACTTTAATCTTATGACCTTTTTCAATATATGCTTTTGCATTTCTTAATTTTGTTTCAAAATCTCCAACATCGATAGTTACGCTTAAACGATACTCTTTAGTTTCAAGATTTTGTTCTCTTTGCTTTTTCTTTGCTTCCTTTTCTCTTTTTTGTTTTTCATAACGATACTTATTATAATCAATTATTTTACAAACTGGATTTTTAGGATCATCATTCAACAAAACTAAATCAAGGCCAGCATATTTAGCAAGTGTCATGGCATCACTAATATTTTTGATGCCCATTTTTTCTCCATTAGGTCCAATTACCATAACGTTTTGAAAAGTTATTTGTTCATTAATTCGAACTTCGTTTTGCTTAGCTATTGCTAACACCTCCATATTATTATTTGAAAAAAAGTGGACATGAGAGTCCACTTTAAAAAACGTATTCTTACAAATAAGCTTTTGTACCAATGTATCTATACATCTGGTGAAGAGTGGCTCTCTTTCTTTCTTTTTCAACAATGTTGATTATATATTAATATTATTATTTTGTCAAGAAATTATTATTATTTTGTGATATTTGGGATATAAAACACATTGTTTTAATTATAATAAAGAGATTTTTACTAAAAAAAGCACCATAAAGGTGCTTATTAACATCATAATCGTTAACAGTTTTTAGTCTATACTTACCACCTACCTTATACATTCATTATATTTGTCAAATGTGAAAATTAGGTGTAATTAGTATTAAAACTTTGTAACTTTACAATTAGTATTGTATACCCCAAACTACTTTGTGTTTTGCTTTTTTACCACATACTACGCATACTTCATCTTCGTAATCTTTTGTTTCAATAATACATCTAGATTTAGTACCTTTTATTTCTTTCATTTTAAGTTCGCAATCTAAGCTTCCACACCAATGTGCTTTTACAAATCCTGGATGTGTATTCATGATTTCTTCTACATCTTTTAATGTTTTAGCTTCGTATGTTCTATTTTTCATATTTTCAAGTGCTTTATTATATAGATTATCTTGTATATCAATTAATAGTTTTTGAACACTCTCAAGTACCTTATTTACATCTACTTGTTCTTTTTCACTTGTATCTCTTCTTACTAATGTTACTTTGTTATTTTCTAAGTCTTTTGGCCCAACTTCTATTCTTACTGGAATACCATTAACTTCTGCTTCTGCGAATTTGAATCCGGCACTCTTGTCAGATGCATCTATATAAGAAGATACATTATTTTTACGTAATTCATCATTTATTTTATTACATACACTAAGTATTTCATTATTCATTTTAATTGGAACAATACATACTTGATATGGAGCTATTCTTGGTGGTAATACTAAACCTTTATCATCTCCATGAGCCATTATAATAGCACCTATCATTCTAGTACTTGCTCCCCATGATGTTTGATAACAATACTCAAATTTATTATCTTTGTTTACAAATTTAACATCATATGCCTTAGAGAATTTTTGTCCAAAATAGTGACTTGTTGCTGATTGAAGACATACTCCATTTTGCATCATTGCTTCTACTGTTAGAGTGTATTCTGCTCCTGCAAATTTTTCTTTTTCAGTCTTTCTTCCAGTAACTACTGGTATAGCTAAATATTCTTCAAAGAATCTTTTGTATACATTTAGCATTCTATCAGTTTCTTCCATTGCTTCCTTTTCAGTCGCATGAACTGTATGCCCTTCTTGCCATAAGAATTCTCTACTTCTTAAAAAAGGTCTTGTTTCTTTTTCCCATCTTATAACACTACACCATTGATTATATAATTTTGGTAAATCTCTATACGTTTTTACAATATTCTTATAATAATCGCAGAATAAAGATTCACTAGTTGGTCGGAATGCTAATCTTTCTTCTAATTTATTACTTCCACCTTCTGTTACCCATGCTACTTCAGGAGCAAATCCTTCTACAAGTTCTCCTTCTTTTTTTAGTAAGTTTTCTGGTATCATAACTGGTAAGTATACATTTTGATGTCCATATTCTTTGAACATTGCATCCATTTCTTTTTTAATGTTTTCCCATATAGCATATCCATTTGGTTCAAATATAATAAATCCTTTAACATTTGAATATCTTGATAAATGAGCTGCAGCTACTACATCAGTATACCATGCTGCGAAGTCTTTACTTCTTTCAGTTATTTTTTCGTTTTTCATTTCATTCCTCCCTAAAATAAAAAGGATGGTAGCTAAGGAGTCTATTAGACGGTACCATCCTTTATTTATCTTTCTTTTTTAACGACTTTTTAAGCCGATTTTGCATATATTAGAGGTAGGAGTAATTAAATATATTATCTAGTTTCCACTATCCTAGAATCACTGTAAAAAGGGATTTAATGACATTCCTCTTGCAAATTCATGAGAAGATTATAACACAAATTATTTTAATAATCAATTGATTTATTTACACAATATATGTAAAATTTCAAAAAAACTCTTTTAATTTCTTAAAGTTAACTTTGATATATGTTATATTAGTTTAACCTGCACTTTTTCAGGTGGAAAGGATGATAATATGAAATATCTAGATAAATTAGTCTTATATTTATCAAATTTTACTTCTTTAAGTAACAAATATATCTTGTCAATATGCCAATCATTAATAATAGTTTTCATAATAAAAATACTATCTAAATCTTTTGAAATATTGAATAATAAATTTAATACTGATGATAAGAATAAATATATTCTTAATAAAAGAGTTAGATTAATATGTAGTATTATCATGATTTTTTGTTTGATTTTAGTATGGCAAGATTATTTTAAGGATTTGTTAACTCTAATTAGTGTTGTGAGTGCTGCTTTAACTTTAGCAGTAAGAGATATAGTTGTAAACTTTTTTTCTGGTGTTTATATAAAGGTTGCTAAACCTTTTAAAGTTGAAGATAGAATCTCTATTGGTAACTATATTGGTGATGTTATCAATATTAGTATTTTATCTTTTGAAATATTAGAAGTAAGAGGAGAAGAAAATGCAGAACAAAGTACTGGTATTATTATTCAAATACCAGCATCTAAAATATTTACTGAATATTTAAAAAACTATTCTAAAGCATTTAAATATATATGGAAAGAGATATCTATAAAGGTACCTATTGATAATAATGTTCCTAAAGTTAAAAAAGAATTATATAGAATTATTAGAAGTAATCAAGTTGTTTCTTCTATTCCAAATAAAATGGAAAGACAACTTGATAATGTTGCTGGAGAATATAGAATTTATTATAATAAGTTAGATCCAATCGTTTATACAGAGATAATTGATAATTATGTTTTACTTACTATTAGATTTTTAGTTCATCCTAAAAAGGTTCGTAATGTAGAAAATGAAATTTGGAATCAAGTTCTTAATGCTGTTAACAGTGGTAAAATTAAATTATATTCTGCAGAATAAAAAAATATTGCTTAATGCAATATTTTTATTTTAATTATTTATTTTTTTTAGAAGCTTTAGTATCTTCTTCTAATTTAGTTTGAATTTCTTTAACTACTTTTAATGCTTGTTTTCTAACTTCATCAGCAGCTTTTTCTACTACTGGAGTACTTTTTTCTATAGCATATTTATAAAGTTCTTCAGCTTTAGATTTAATGTTTTGAGCTTGCTCTAAAGCTAAATCTTTTGCTTTTTCTTTATCTAAAGTAGCTAGTTCTGCTTGAAGTGTTTCAGCTTTGAATAATAATTCATCTTTAACTTCATCTAAGTCAACTTCTCTTAATTTATCAAGAAGTTCATCTACTTTCTTTTTTAATACTTTTCTTGTATTTGTTCCTTTATCTGGAGCAAATAATAATCCAAGTCCTGCTCCTATAGCTAAGCCACCTATGAATTTTCCAAATCCGCCTTTATTTTCTCTACTCATCGTCATCATCCTCTACTTTCTTTAAATTTCTTTTTTTAAATATTTTACTAATTGCACCTGATACGAAATTTATAACTGTATCGCTTATCATTGATACTCTATCAGTTGCAAAGTCTATGATATTAAATAGTTTATCTAGTGATTTTGCTTTATCTGATAAATCTTCTAATATATCATCTACTTTATTCATTGTAAGTATTAATCTAATGCCAATAATTATTGCTACTACTAATAATACAATTAGTAATAAGTATATTACTATAGGTAGTGCTTCACTTAAAAATTCCATTTTTAATCCTCCTTATCATCATACATTGAATCTATTAAATTAAATAGATCGTGCTCTAAAGTACTATTTGTCATAGTTTTATCACTAACTGGTTCATCATCTTCATCATCGAAGTGCTCAAGTTCCATTTTATCCTCAAGCTCTCCTACTGATACGTCTGATGTAGTACTTTCAATTTTACTGATTAAATCTTCAATTTTATTTGTTTTCTTATCAAGTTCGTCTACTGACTTATCTATTTTATTTACTTCGTTGCTGATTGCTTCTGGAGTTAATTTATTCATAGAATTTAATGTGTCTTCAAGTTCATCCTCAAGAGTACCATATGCTTTTCTTCTAACAGTATCATATGTTGTAGCTGAATCTTTTATTACAGGTTTTTCTTCTCTAACTGGTTTAGATACAACTTCATCTTTTTTATAATCCTTATCTAAAATTCCATAAATTGGCGAAATTATTGGACTTGGTTTAAAGATTTTTGGTTGTTCAGGTATAGCTGGTTTTTGAACTTCTGTTCTTTTAGCTACTTTTGGTTCAGGATTCAAAACATTTCTTCTTGGTGGTAACTCTTCGTCATCATCAAATTCTGTGAAATTGAATGTTCTTTCGCTTCTAAATAATTCTCTTTCACTAAAGTCGTTACTTGCTTTTGGTTCTTCAAGAACTCTTTTTACTTCTTCACGTTTTGGCTCTTCTCTAGTGATTTTTATTTCTTCAACTCTAGGTTTTGCTTCTTCAACTTCTTTTTTTAGAACTTTATCTACTTTTTTAATTTCTGCTTCTGGTTCGTCTACATATTCTTCATCATAGAATATATTTTTTAGTTTACTAAAAACTCCCACAATCGCACCTCTTTCTTCTATTCTTCATTCTCATTTATGTATTCAAGAACATTTTTTGTTTCATTTTTTTCTTTAGGCTCTGGAATTTTATATGCTGTTTCTTTTGATTCTATATCCTTATCATTTAGTTTCTTTTCTATTACAGTATCGTTATATTTTACTGAGTTTAGAATAGTGATTCCTCTTGAAACTGCATACTTTATCTCACTTTCTTCTACCTCTACTTCTATTATAGCATAATTATAACACAACTCAACAAAAAATTTATCATTATTTTTTGTTATTCTTAAGTATCCATCTTTACCATTTTTATTGAATTTATAGAAGTAATAATCATCTATTTCTTTTGTTTCTTCAGTACCTTTTTTATAATAATAACTAACTATATCGATATTTAAATAATAGATATTGTTATGTGATGTTAGTGTTTGATTGAATCCATCATCTTTAGTTACACTAAATCCGGTTGGCAAATAATATTTAAATCCTTTATTATTTGTATTATGTAAGTCATTTTCTTCTATTGTTGCATAATTTAATATTTCTTCATAAGAAAGACTATTCATATAGTAAGTTCTTGTACATCCGGTAAAAAGAAATAAACATAATACAATTATAATTTTCTTATACATTTCTTATCTCCTACTACATTAAAATTATAGCAAATAATTTATTTTTTAACAACACTAATATAATTTATGTTTTTACCTAAACCAATGAATTTGTCTTCATATTCAGTTCTTATCGTGTCTAAATAATTAGTGTCTGTTTTTACTATATCGTATCCATTTTCTATGAATGACTCACAAGAGTAATCATATAAGTCATCATTATCTGTTTTCATTTCAATTCGTTTTTCATTTTTAAATAAACTTTCATATTTATTTAAGAATACACTTGATGTTAATCTTCTCTTGACATGTCTTTTTTTAGGCCATGGATCACTAAAATTCAAGTATATTTTATCTATTTCATGATCAAATATTTCTTCTATTCCGAGTGCATCTATGCATACTAATCTTAAATTATTTAGTTCTAATTCTTCTAGTTTTTTAACTGCACTTACTAAAGGACTATCATATTTTTCAATACCTATAAAATTAACATTAGGATTTTGTATAGCCTTTTCGATAATGAATTTTCCTTTACCCATTCCTATTTCTATTTCTATATTATTATCATTATTAAATACTTTATTCCAATTACCTTTATTATCTCTTGGATTTTGTTCTAAATATTTTGATTTTGATATTATTTCTTCTGCATTTTTAATATGTTTTAATCGCAAAATGCTCACCTCGCAATTAATATTATACACTAAGAGTAATCTTTTGTCATATATTATTGTAGGTGAGTGTATGAATAATAGAGATATGTTTTATCAAAATTTAAATCAAGGTTATAGTAATCCTGGAGGTTTTATACCACCAAGTGGTTATAATATGAATAGTCAGTATCAAGCTTATGGACCTAATGTTATTCCAGAACAGATGGGATATACAAGTAATGATGAATTTGAAAGTAGAATTAATAAGCTAGAAAGACAAGTTAGAAATTTAGATATTAGACTTCAAAAGTTAGAGTCCGCTTCACTAGAAGTTAACGATAATAATTTATATATGATATAATTTTTCAAAATAAAAAAACTCCTAATGGAGTTTTTATTTTTTCTTAAGAAAGTATAACTGATGCAAATGTTAAGATTACCATTGATGCTAAACCGATAGTTACTATAACTTTAGTAGCCCATTTAACCCAAGTTGTGTAATTAACTTTAGCAAGAGCTAAACCACCCATAATTGCTCCGCATGTTGGAGTAATTAAGTTTACAAGTCCGTTTGCTGCAACGAAAGTCATAATTGTAGTTTCTACACTATAACCAAGTTGTGCTGCAAGTGGAGCCATGATTGGTGTTGAAATAGTTGCAAGTCCTGAACTAGATGGTACAAGTACTGAAAGTACTATATGTAATAAATAGTTACAAGGTGTAAATAATGCAACTGGAGTTCCTTTTAACATATCAGCAACATTATAAATAATGTAATTATCTAAATATGTTTGACTCATTAATGAGTAAACACCACGTGCTACTGCAACGATAAGTACAACTGATAAAATATCTCTTGCACCTGCAATAAATTCATCTATGATTTGATTAGCACTGAATCCATTAATAATACCAATAATAATTGCCATTATGAAGAACCATGCTGCTGATTCATTAAAGTACCACTCACCAAGAGGTGTTCCTGTTAACCAGCCAGTCCATGACTTAAAGAATGTAATACCAAATTCACCCCATGGAATGAATCCTACAATCATAACTATGAATGTTATACCGAAAATCCATAAAGTAGCCTTTTGTCTTCCAGTAAGAGTAACTTCTTTTGATTCATCTGCTTCTTTGAATTTTTCCATTTTCTTTTGTTCTTGCAATGATAAGAAAGTTGATCCTTTATCTGCTTTTACTTTTTTAGCATATCTCATTACAAAGAACATTGAAACGCCTAATGATATTAACCAAAGAACTGCTCCTAAAGCAATAACAATACCTTGGTTTACAGCCATTCCTTCTGGTAGAGCTGCTATTGCTGCTCCTGTTGCAAATGGGTTAATAGTTGAACCTAAAACACCACTTCCAGCACCTAATAATACAGTTGCTGATGCAACAATTGTATCCATACCTGCAGCTACCATTGTAAATGCAAGTAATGCATAGAAACCAACTGTTTCTTCTAACATTCCATAAGTTGTTCCACCTATTGAGAATATTATCATTAGTATTGGAATTAATACTAATTCATTTCCTTTTAATTTTTTAACTAAGACCTTAATTCCATTTTCTAGAGCCCCTGATTTAGTTACTACTTGTAAGAATCCTCCAAGTATAAGAACGAATACACATACGTCTACAGCACTTCCAAAACCTAGTATTGGTGATAGTAAAACATTTGATATTTTTGCTTTAACTACTCCACTACCATTAATTATTGTTCCTGCTTCATCAAATGCCGCATTTGGAAGAATTAAAGTAATTAATGCAAGAGCAATAATAAGTAAGAAGATGATTGTAAAGGCTGACATTCTTTCTTTTTTTCTTGTTTTAGCCATTTTTTTGCCTCCCTTTTTCGTATTTCTAATTATTGTACCTGTTTCTTCATTGATAGCCTCTTTGGCACAATCAAGTGATGTGATAATACCAACGCCACCCTCTTTGTATTCACAAAAATCTATACAAGATTCTACTTTTGGAAGCATGCTTCCTTTAGCAAATTCACCAGATTTGATGTATTTTTTTGCTTCAGATACTTCTAAATTATGAATATTAATTTGGTCGACTGTGTTATATTTAAGTGAAACTTTTTCTACTGTAGTAAGTATTAACAAGATATCTGCATCTAGTTTTCTTGCTAAAAGCGAACTAGATCTATCTTTATCAATAACAGCTGCTACTCCTTTTAAAGAACCACCTTCCCTAACAACTGGTATTCCTCCTCCTCCTGATACTATAACAATATTCCCTTGATCTAAAAGGTCTTTGATTAAATCAAGTTCTACTATTTCTATAGGTTTAGGAGAAGGTACAACTCTCCTATAGCCTCTTCCAGCATCTTCTGTGAACGTATAACCTCTTTCAGAAGCAATTTTGTCTGCTTCTTTTTTGGTATAAAACGAACCAACAGGTTTATCTGGTTTATTAAAAGCTGGGTCTTTTTTATCAACAAGTACTTGTGTAACTACTGATGCACATCCTTTATTGATATCCCTTGCTTTTAATTCAGTTTGAATTGCTTGTTGTAAGTGATAACCTATGTATCCTTGACTCATCGCACCACATTCTGCGAATGGCATATTTGGTGTGTCTTTAGATTCCTCAAATGCTAGGTTAATCATTCCCACTTGAGGTCCATTTCCGTGGCTTACAACTACATTATATCCTTCACTAACTAAATCTACGATTGATTTAGCAGTGTTCTTAACTAGCTTTAGTTGCTCTTCAGGATTATTCCCAAGAGCATTTCCACCTAAAGCTACAACAATACTTCTATTTTTTTTCAAGGTTTGTCAGCTCTTACTAAAGGCATTGACATACATCTTGGACCACCTCTACCTCTAGATAACTCTGCACTATGCATTTCTAGAACTTTAATTCCATTGTCTCTTAATAATTCATTGGTGATATTATTTCTATCGTAAACAATAACTACTCCTGGAGCTATACATAATGTATTACTTCCATCGTTCCATTGTTCACGTTCAGCACCAATCTTATCTCCTCCAGCACATGGTATTAAAGTTATTTTTCTATGAAGATAATCTTCTAATATCTTTTCAAGTGAAGCATTTCTTTCTTTAACATTAAGTCCTCCTTCACCATCACTAGTTATTTCAAATACTTTAAGTGTTCCCATGATTCCTGGGTGATATGTAAATTTATCTACATCTATTTGAGTAAATACAGTGTCTAAATGCATGAATGCACGACATTCTGGAATAGTAAATGCTAAGATTGTATCAATTTTAGCATCTTGATCAGCAAATACTTTATATGCTAATTCTTCTATAGCATCAGCACATGTTCTTTGACTAATTCCTATTGCTAAGATATGTTCATTTAAATTAAGAACATCTCCACCTTCAATATGATAAGCACTATATCTATCAAAATACTTATCTACTTGTCCTTTATAATCTGGATGATACTCAAATATATATTCAGCATATATTGTTTCTCTATTACGAGTTACTGAGTACATTCTATTTAGTGATACACCATTTCCGATTGATGCAAATGGATCACGAGTAAAGTATAAGTTTGGCATAGGATCTACTACGAATTGAGTATCTTCTTTGATTGAGTCTACTAAACTTTTACCTTTTTTAGCTTTAGCTTTAATTACTTCGTTATTAATAATTCCTTCCATAGTTTTTAAAACTAGAAGTCTATTATTTTCTATTGAAGATAAGTATTCATATACAAGTCCTCTATATTTTGGAGTACGAATACCTGCTTCATAGATAAATTGAGTAATAAATCTTTCTCTAATTTCAGGATCTAAATCTAGTACTTCAGTCATTAAATCTTCTAAATATACTACTTCTACTCCATTGTCTTTTAAGATTCTTACGAATTCATCATGTTCTTCTTGGGCAACTGGTAAGTATGGAATATCATCAAATAGTAATCTACCAAGACTATCCGGTGTAAGATTCAATAATTCTCTACCAGGTCTATGAACTAATACTTTTTTTAGTGGGTTTATCTCACTTGTTACATTTATTGGTTTCATTCAACTCTCCTTTATTATATCTATTTTCTCTATTATTATATCAAAGTAAAATTTTTAAGTAAATGGTTTTTAAATAAATAAAAAAGAAATTAATTTTTAATTAATTTCTTTATTTTGAAATAGTGATGTCTCCTGCTGGATTTATTACTGTACCAGTTTCAAACTCAAAATCTTTGTGATATACTGTTGGGTAGTCCTGATTATAATAATAATTATTATTAAAAATTGTGTGCCATTTAAATGATTTTCCCGTTTTATTTACTATTTCTGCTATTCCTTCATTGTATTTATTATATAGAGTTGTTTTTATAAACGCACTATTTCCGATGGATGTTACCGTTGATGGAAGTGTTATACTTCCACTTAAACTACATGCAGAAAATACTGATGTTCCAATTTTTTCTAGTCCTTCTGGGAATATTACTGATTTTATCCAATTTGCAAAAAATGCACTATCGCCTATTTCCTTTACGCTGTTTGGTACGGTAACAGTACTTCTATTAGCACCACCATAACTTATCAGTTTTGTTTTATCGTCTGTTCCGTCAGAATTTTTCGCATATATAAATGCTTGCGAATCATCTAGATAATTAGAGTTCATCGCTGCAGTTCCAATATATGTTATTACAGAGTTATTATAATCAATGCTTCGAAGAATATTTACATATAATGCATAACTTCCTAAGTAATTAATTGTGGATGGTAATTTTATTTCACTTAAACTATTAAATGCTAATCCATTGCTATCAATTTTAGTTAATCCTTCCGGAAGCGTAATCTTTCTTATATAGTTATGGTAATATGCATAAGGATTTATTGTCTTAACTGTACTTGGAACAATAACATCAGTTCTATTTGATCCTCCATAACTTACAACAGTTGTTTTATTTTCACTTCCATCACTATTTCTTTTATAGAATGTTGCTATACTGTCTGGAAGTTGATTGCTATTAAATGATGCATTTCCTAAACTTGTAACTGATTTTGGTATTGTTACTGTTGGAATTTTATTATAAGAAAATGCGAAATCTCCTATTGTGGTTAATTTATCATTTAAAGTTAATGAAGTTATTTGGTTATCAGAGAAAGCATATGAATCTAAAGTTATTAACGTTGAAGGAGTTGTTACTGTCGTTAACTTATTGCGAGAGAAAGCACTACCTCCAATATATGTTAAGCCTTCATTTAATCTTAATGTTGCTATATTATTTTGATAGAATGCTGAATTATCTATCTTAGTTAATGTGCTTGGTGTCTTTAGCGTAGTTAGTTTATTTTTATAAAATGCAGTACTTCCAATATATGTTAAGCCTTCATTTAATGTTAATGTCTCTATACTATTTTGATAGAACGCTGAATATTCTATCTTAGTTAATGTTCTTGGTGTTTTTAGCGTAGTTAGTTTATTTTGAGAAAATGCATTACCTCCGATATATGTTAAGCCTTCATTTAGCGTTAATGATGATATGTTATTTTGATAGAATGCTGAATATTCTATCTTAGTTAATGTTCTTGGTGTTTTTAGTGATGTTAGTTTATTTTGAGAAAATGCATTACCTCCGATATATGTTAAGCCTTCATTTAGTGTTAATGATGATATGTTATTTTGATAGAATGCTGAAGAATCTATCTTAGTTAAAGTGCTTGGTGTCTTTAGTGCTGTTAGTTTATTTTGATAAAATGCATTACTTCCGATATATGTTAAGCCTTCATTTAGTGTTAATGAAGATATGTTGTTTTGATAGAATGCAGATCTATTGATTTTTTTAACACTTGATGGAATAGTTAATGATGTTATACTATCTTTATAAAATGCATCATATCCTATTTCAGTTACTGTATTTGGAATTGTTACTGAAGTTATATTTTTTTCTTTAAATGCAGAGTTTCCTATTTTTAATACAGTTTTACCACTTATTGTACTTGGTATTGTAACGCTTCTTGAACAACTTCCGTTTGCTTCATTATTTCCTTTATAATCATAATAATCAGTTATTGTTCCTGTTGATGGTGTAAATGCGAAACATGTTGGTGTCCAGTGTGCATATACTGTTGTTGCAGCACTTAATACAGTTTCACTTGTTACTTTTGTTCCACCTGTTGCTGATGTGTACCATCCTGCAAATTCATTTGATGCTTTTGTTGGAACACATAAAGTTCCTACTTTTTGATTTTTTGTAAATGTCTTACTTGAACATCCACTTCCACCATTATTATTATAAGTTAATTTTAATTTTGTATATTCCCAATGTGCATATACAGTTTGATTTTTTGTAGCTATTGCTGTTGATTCTATTTTTGTTCCTCCGGTTGCTGATGTAAACCAGCCTAGGAAACTATAATTTGTTCTTTTTGGTGTACAAAGTGTTCCCCATTTATTTCCACTTGTTACTGTTTGACTTGTGCAACCACTTCCACCATTATTATTATAAGTTAATTTATAAACTTTCTTTTTGAAATTTACTATACAGTTTTTGTCTGCTTGAATATTTGATAGAATTAATTTTCCATTTGAATATGTTGCTCCACAATCATTGTTGCTGTATTCATACTCACTTGCTGGTGAAAGATTAAATGTTAGTGTTTCACCTTTGTTTACATATTTTTCAGTTGGTGTAACTGTTCCATATGTTCTATTTGAACTTTTTGCTGTTACTTTGAATCTATCAATAAATACCCATGGGTCTGTGTATTTTCCACTTCCACTTACTCCAGTTTCTTCTCTTATGTACTCAGTTACTCTTCCACCACTTAGTACTGCTTTTTCTTGAAGAGATATATTATCTGTGGCAGAATTATCAATCATATATACTTTATCTCCACTTGATGTTAGTGTCCAATAATTATTTCCATTAAATAAATATGTATCATTTTCTAAAGATTTAGATATTAAAAACTCATATCTATTTAACAAACCACCATTTTTAAAATATGTATCTACGCTTAATGTTCCGTTGTTATATATAAACGGAACATTAAATGAAGAAGTGCTTTTTATAATATATATATTATTTCTACTAAAATTATTAATATAAAGATTTGTATTTTCTTTTGTTATATCATAATTATTTCTTACCACTGCGTTTACACTAAATGGTAAAAATAATATGGTTATTAATATTATTAATAATTTATTTCTCTTCATAATGCTTTTCTCCTAATCGCAGTATATCATTATTAATATAGGAGCATCTTTATATTCTAAATTTCTAACATTATCTATATCAAATGATACACCAGTCTTCTCTTGATCACATTTATCGTGAGTAGTTGGATTTAAAAACATTGATATATCATAATTATATTTTTCTTTTAAGTTTTTTAATGATATAAAGTATTCTCCATTAGTCTTTTCAACTTTTGTATATGTTTTGGCATTATAAATCTCAGTTGCATAGCCAAATAGTTTTTCATTCATTTCCATCTTTGTTAAATATTTTGTTTCTTCTGGTTTTTTATCTGGCTTTGTCGTTTCTGTATTATTGCATCCTACCAATAAAAATAAAATTAAAAAAACAGTTAATCCCTTTTTCATATATCCTCCTATTATCTATTTAATAGTAACATTTTAATTATTATTTTTCAATATTGTTTTAATAATAAAAATAAGAAATCAGTATTGATTTCTTATTTTGTTATAGTTACATTTCCTCTAGGGTTTTTAACCGTACCTGTTTCAAATTCATAATCTTTATAGTAGTAATCATCGCTTAAGCTAGAGTCATAATAATATTCACCATTAATTATTGTATGCCATTTAAATGATTTTCCAGTTTTGTTTACTATTTTAGTAAGCGGGTTTAAATTTTCATTCCAACTACTGTCATAGTATTTTTCAAATGCATCATATCCTATTTCAGTTACTGTACTTGGAATTGTTACATTTGATAAATAACACCATCTAAATGCTTCTGAACCTATATATGTTACTCCTTCTGGAATTGTTACGCTATATATAAATGCGTTAAAGAATGCACTATCTGCTATTTCTTTTACAGTTCTTGGTAATGTAACATTTGTTCTATTTGCTGAGTAGCTAACTACTACTGATGTGTCATCTGTTCCATCTGCATTTTTCTTATATTTTAATGCATTTGTTGTACTTGTTGAATTACCATTGAATGCCGCATTTCCTAAATATGTTAAATTACTTGATGTATAATTTATTGTACTAGCCCAGTTATTTGCAAATCCTCTATAATCAATATATGTAACTGAACTTGGAATGTTTATTGTACTTAAATTATTAAATGCAACTCCATGATCACCAACTTTTGTAACGCTTGTTGGTATTGTTATACTAGTTATACTATTATAATAATATGCATAATCATCTATTGTTTTTATAGTTGATGGCACTACAACTCCATATCTTTTAGATCCACCATAACTAACTACTATTGTTTTATCTTCACTTCCATCACTATTTCTTTTGTAAAGTGTTGCTATACTATCTGGAAGTTTATTATCATTAAATGAAGCATTTCCTAAATATGTTACAGATGTTGGTATTGTAACGCTTGGTATTTTGTTTCTGAAAAATGCAAAATCTCTTATAGTTTTTAGGCCGCTATTTAAAGTTAATGAAGATATATTATTTTCTTCAAATGCAGAAGTTCCAATTGTTACTAAAGTATTAGGTGCTTTTACGCTCGTAATACTATTATTATAAAATGCTTCCCCTTCAATTGAAATTAATCCTTCATTTAATGTAAGACTCGTGATTTTATTCTTATAAAACGCACCATATTCTATTGATACTAATGTACTTGGTGTTTTTAATGTTTTAATGGCATTTTCTGTAAATGCTGAGCTTCCTATAGTTACTAATCCTTCGTTTAATGTAAGGCTCGTGATTTTATTGTATCCGAATGCACTGCCTTTTATTGTAGTTACACTAGAAGGTATTGTCACTGTTGTTAATTTATTGCTTTCAAAAGCACTATATCCTATTTCGGTTACCGTTTTTGGAATTGTTACTGATGTTATATTTTTTTCTTCAAATGAGTAATTACCTATTTTCAATACAGTTTTACCGCTTATTGTACTTGGTATTGTAACGCTTCTTGAACAACTTCCATTTGAAGAGTCATTTCCTTTATAGTCATAATAATCAGTTATTGTTCCTGTTGATGGTGTAAATGCAAAGCATGTTGGTGTCCAGTGTGCATATACTGTTGTTGCAGCACTTAATACAGTTTCACTTGTTACTTTTGTTCCACCTGTTG
>JABLTL010038320.1_pt1 | contig 68535 bp, 64 predicted proteins | sample 7160151 | NCBI WGS metagenome assembly JABLTL01 (sample SAMN14651223, study PRJNA627086) | human gut metagenome | isolation source: feces | host: Homo sapiens | reverse complement strand
CATTCTTTATTTCACTTGGTATTGCATTATATATATCATTATTTACAAATGTTCTCATTGATGTTGCTGGCCATCCTCCTACATTTGTACGTGCATCATTCATTACATGATCTGTTATTATATCTGCAAATTCAAGCACAAATCCACATGCTGTTTGTGAGAAACCTGTACCTGAACATTCACTTGGCGTAGATTTATTAGCTATACGCAATGTATGTTTTCCATAACTGCCTAAATCTATTTCTTTTGTATCGCCTACATTATATACTCCATCATTTCCTTCTCTTATTGCATCTATAATTATTTCCCAGTCATCTGTAGAAAAATTCTTAGGAGATGTTCCTTCACATTTTCCTTCAGTTATTTTATCAGTTGTAAGTTCACTTAAATTATTAAATTTGCCACTTAAACAATATGTACCATTACTAACTTCAAATTCCTTAATGCTTCCATCATTATTTAATTTAACATTATACTTTAGATTATTTGATTCTAAATCTAACTTATTATTAGTGTTTGAAATAATATTTATCTTATTACCTTTCATTGTTTCACTAATATATTTTTTAGAAATCTCTTTATAAATATTTTTTGATTCTGTTAAAAAAGTATCTTTTTTTGCTTGATTAAACATTTTTAATACGTTTGGTAATGCTATTATAACAAGTAATGCTAATATCGCTATTACTGCTAAAAGCTCAACTAACGTGAATCCTTTATGCTTCATACCTCACTTCCTTATTCTACTTAAATTATACAACATAAAAAGTACTATTTCTAGTACCTTATGATTTTTTAATTAACCCAATCGGAAAGCTGGAGCAACACCGTGTGTATAAACAGCAACGTCATTAGAGTAGGTACCAGTGCTAGCCACAGTGTAGAAACCTTCGAGAGTGTTAGAACTGGCCGCACGGAACCACCAATAATCAGCACTAGTTCCATTTTTCTTTTTTACTCCACTACGATTACTTGTACTTGTTCCTAAATTTTTATAATAATCTAAGGTTCTTGTTAAATCTTTTGCTGTATCATTTGCAGATTGATAAGTAGACCAGTCACTATATATTTCTTTTGGTGCTAATAAATATAATTTATCTGTTGATGTGAAGTTTTCTGTATCGCTTTTTCCATGACCTGATACTACTGTTGTATCTATTATTGCATTCTTTATTTCATTTGGTATTGCATTATATATATCATTATTTACAAATGATCTCATGCTTGTTGATGGCCATCCTCCTACATTTGTATCTGTATCATTCATTGTATGTGTTGTTATAATATCTGCAAACTCTAGTACAAATCCACACGCACTTTGTGAGAAACCTGTTCCTGAACATTCACTTGGAGTTGATGTATTTGCAATACGAAGTGTGTGTATTCCATATGTTCCTAGATCTACATTTTTTATATCACCTACATTATAAGCGTTTATATTTCCTGATTTTACATTTGATACTATCGTTGACCAATTGTCTTTTTCAAATTGAGTGGGAATGTATTCTTCTATTCCTAAAACACCATTAAACTTTTTGCCTTGATTAGTATTTTGATCAGCATTTGTTTCTTTGAAAAGAATTGTAAAAGTATATTTATGTGTGATACCTGATTCTATTGATACCCTTTTTGCTATAGTCATATCACTTATTGGTGCTTGTGATATAGATTCACATGTTCCTTCTACTGTACCTGATGCATTAAGTCTTTGACAAGTTGCTGATATTACCATTTCATTATTAGTAATTTCATTTGTTAAAGATTGCCATATAACGTTGTAATTTGTATCTAGTGTACCTGTATTCTTTACTGATACTTCTTTTGTTGTACTCCAACTTGGCTTAATATTTTGTGCCTTTATTTCTGGTCCATCAGTATAAACTAAACTTAATGTACCTGCTTCCACTACTACATTTTTAGCATTTTCATTACCACTTATACTTGCACTAAAATATGCATAAGATAGTCCTGTTGTTAATAATAAAAGTAATGCTATAAATGTACCAAATAATATTTTCTTATCTTTCATTTATCTTACCTTCCTTATAATAAAAGTATAGCACACTAAAATATTACTAACAAGTTAAAACATATATATTTTTTTAATAAAATTATTATAAAATACAAGATTTAATTGAAATATTATTTCTAATTTGTTAGTATATTGAATTAAGAGGTATTGGTATGAAAAATAAAACTATTTTTATGAGTTTAGATAAGAAGACTCAAGACTATTTAAGAATTGTTTATTCATTAATTAACTACTTTAGTTATAACGATATGTATTATAGAGTTACTAATGGTGATAATGAAACATTATATTTTAAATTAGATGATGGACATTACATAATTGGATTATCATTCTTTTTAGCAGGACTTTATATAGATGGATTTACTAAAGATTTATTTGCAAGTAAAGATATTACATTTGAAAAATGTCTTAAATATATTAAAAAAAGTGATAATACAGTTAAATTTAAATTATTAAAAGAAGATTTATTTGATAGTGAAGTATTTGGTCTTATTGATTTAGAAAGTTATTTAGGAAATATAGCATATCAAATAAAAGAAGATTATTATTTACGTGATAAAGATTTTTCTATTAACGATTTAGAACCATATCAAATATTTGATTATTCAATGGTATATTATAATGAAGTTCCAGAAGATATTATGGCTGAAATGTTTGATATAGAAGATTTTGGTCATAGTGATTTATTTATGGAATATCAATCTAAGCGTGAAGAAGTATATGGTGAAATGGCTAAAGATAGATATAATGTTGATATATTTAATAGTAAACATAAAGATACTATATGGGAATTTGATTTTGATAGATTTAAACTTATTAATGATGAAGGATGTAGTTATTTAATACCTAAAGACAATAATAATGTTAAAGTAAAAGTATTTGATGAAGAAAATGATTCTATTGATATTAAGAGTGCTGAAATATTAAGGATTAATGGTAAAGATTTAACATATGAATCATTTAAAGAAATATTATCATTAAGTGATAGTTCTTTTCTTGAATTAACTATTGTAGATATTGATGGCATTGAAAGAATATTTAAAACAAGAAAGGGAGAATTATTTATGATGCCTCAAACAGAAACACAAAATAATAACGATAATAATAAAAAGAATTCTGTATTAGATAAATATGGTGAAGATTTAACTAAGCTTAATTATATTAAAGATCCTAGTATTGGTAGGGATGATGATATTAGAAGAATAGAACAAATACTTTTATATCCTGAAAGAGATAAGAGTGTTATTATAACTGGTGAAAGTGGTGTTGGTAAAACTGCTTTAGTAAAAGGACTTGCTTATAGAATTAAAAATGGTAATGTTCCATACCTACTTAAGTATTTAAAAATAATTAGTATTGATACTGCGACTATGGTTGCTGGTACTAAATATGTTGGTTCACTAGAAGAAAAGCTTAAGAAAATACTTGATGAAGCATCTAAAGATAAAACTATTATATTGTTTATTGATGAAATACATCAAACTATTGGTGGTGGTAAGAGTGAAAATGATTCTAATAGTGTTGCTGAAATATTAAAACCATATTTAGATAGTGGCAAAGTTAGAGTTATAGGTGCGACTACTACTGAAGAATATATGGAACATATTAGTAGTAATCCTGCTTTTAAAACAAGATTTAAAAGAATTGATATAAAAGAACCTACTAATGATACAATTTATACTATACTTGATGATTTAATTAATACTTATAATGAAATTAGTGGATGTACTCTTGATGCTCTTGGAACTAATAGAAGTAATATTATTAATTCATTAATTGCTGTTACTAAAAAATCATATAGAGATTATAAAGATCCATCTAACAATCCAAGACTTGTAATTGATATATTAAAAGAAGCATATGCAATAGCGGCTATTAACGATAGAGACGTAGTAACTATGGACGATATTAAACTTGCTGTTATGGATGAAGAAAGACTTTATAAATCCGCTCGTGAAAAATATAGTTCAATTGTAAAAAGTGAAGAACAAAAAGACAAAGGTAAAATTCTTGAATTTAGACCTAAAAAATAATAAAAGTACTTGATTTTAAATAATATTAATGTTAAAATTCTTTTATCAACTGAAACGAATAATTTCGTTTTGAAGTTGATATACTATTAAAGTAGAAATTATTTTCTACTATTGGTCTGTAACAGGATCAAACCCGTGTTAGCGTGTAGCTGCTTAAAAAAACAACCTTATGGTTGTTTTTTTAATGCTGTAATTTCTTCTTATCTAACTTTTTCATTGCTTTTCTTATTTCTTCACCTGTAAAGAAATACTTTTCTCCATTCGCAATAGGTATTTTATTTTTATATTTATAATTATACTTATTTAAATATGTAAGCATATCTGCTACTTGAAATAATCTTTTTACTTTATGATTAAAGTCTATTACATGTTTAAAATTTTTAAATTTAGAGAATATATCTTCTAATATATTACCTAATGTTTCTTGACCATTATCATAATATAAAATAATTGAATCATATTTCTTAAAAAATTCTTTATTTTTCTCTAACATTTTTATTATTTCATTTCTTATTTTTCTTCTTAATACTTTACTATTATCAGTATATTTTTTATCAATTATAATAGTTTGATATTTTACTGGAATTTTTCTTAGAAAGTAATATATAGCATTAAATATATTTTTTCTTTTGGTGATATTCATATTTGAATAATCACCTCTTTTCATTATTAAATCAGCCATATGTATCATGTTTATATATCCAATATTTAACAATCTCTGATTTAAGTCATTTATTTCTTTTTTAATACTATAACTCTGATCATGAAAAACAAAAGATACACCATATAATCTTGATGAACCTTTCCAAATCCAAATTCTCCTGTTTCGTCTATAAAAATACTTAATCTTTTCATGCCATTACCCCTTGATGTTTTCATTATACATTTTTCTTTATATTATTTGAACCTACTTTACTCTAATTTTTACATATATTTCCTACTCATTTATATTGACAAACTTACGTTTGTTATTTATTATATATGTATATGAAAGAGAGAAATATTATAAGTATTGATTTAAAGAGTTTTTTTGCATCCTGCGAATGTGTTGAAAGAGGACTTGATCCTTATAAAACTCCATTAGTAGTAGCTGATACTGATAGAGGTGATAAAGCTATGTCTCTTGCAGTATCCCCTTACCTTAGAAATCGTGGAATTAAATCAAGATGTAGAGTTTTTGAAATACCTAAAAATCTAAATATAATGTTTGTTAAGCCTAGAATCAAGCTATATCAAGAATATAGTAAGAAAGTATTTGATATATACAAAAGTTTTATTAGTGAAAAAGATATACATTTCTACTCTATTGATGAAGTATTCATGGATGTTACTGATTATTTAAAATACTATAATAAAGCTGACACAGAACTTGCTTTATTAATTATGAAAACTGTTCTTGAGAAAACCGGACTTACCACTACTGCTGGAATTGGACCTAATGTTTTACTTGCAAAAGTTGCGATGGATATTGAAGCAAAACACAATAAAAATTGTTTATCTAAATGGACTTATAAAGATATTGAAACTAAATTATGGAATGTAACTCCTCTTACTAAAATCTGGGGAATTGGTAAAAATACTGAACGTAAACTTAATAATCTTGGAATATACAAAGTTGGTGATATAAATAATTATCCAAGAAGTTTCTATATCAAAAGATTTGGTAATGTGATGGGAAATGATATATTTGATAAGGCTAACGGAATATACTTTCCAACTATAAAAGAACTTAATTCAAGAGTACATGAAAAATCTATGAGTATGAGTCAAATATTATATAGAGATTATAGTATAGAAGAAGCAATACTTATTATTAAAGAAATGAATGATATGTTAAATGTTCAACTTAAAGAAAAGAAACTTACAACTAGACTTATTCATTTAAGTATTTCATATTCAAGAGATTTATATAAATCATTTAATGATACTACTCTACTTAATACAGAAGAAGATAATGGTGAAAAGATATTTGAAACATTAAAATATATGTATTACAAAAATATAGAAGACTTACCTATTAGAAAAGTTGGTATAGCATATTCTAAGCTTTCAGATAAAGGTGCTACTCAATTATCATTATTTGATAAGAATGAAGTTCCAACTGATGAATATAACAAAATAATAGATAAAATTACTTCTAAATATGGTAATACTTCTATACTTCGTGCATCATCCTTACTAAAATCATCTACAATTAAAAATAGAGAAAGATATAAAAATACTATTTAATCTTTCTCTTTTCATTTATAACTTTTCTATAATAAGGCATAAAACTTATACTGTCTTTTAAATAATTAGGTATTTGTGCTTCTATATAATCATTCCATAATGAAGCACTTACTAAATATGCTTTTGTATTTGATAATGTAAAATTCCATTTTATTTCTTTTATTTCATCTATTGCTAAAGCACATGTTTTTGATATATTTATCATTTCATCTATAAGTGGAAGTTCTATATCATTTAAGTTTTCATTTGTTTCAGGATGTGTTTTATAAACATTATATTTTTCATCTATAAAGTCATATATAGTTTTTTTACTTTTTAAATCTATCTTACTACTTAATGTTTTATCTTTTAAATACATATTTATTTCAGCATATAATATATCAATTGTATTCTTTCTATGTACTGTTACTATACTTATAGTTGTTAAATTATTCTTATTTAGTTTTTCAAGTAATTTATTAGGCTTATGTGTTGCTTCCATATAATATAATTTATTCTTATTTATTTTTTCTAATATGAAAGCAGGACTTCTATAATCTTTTAAATTAAATTTAATAGTTCTTCCTTCATCAGGTGCTTCGCATCTACATGTTATTTCTTTTTTATCTTTTACGAAGTCTTCATATTCTTTATAACTTATATCTTTTATATTTATTATTTCTCTATTTAAATATTTATCAAATTTGATATTAAATTTAGTTTTATTATTAAGTAGACTTAATGCATGTTTATTTGTTAAATGTTTATTTATATATTCTTTTCTAATTTTACCTACATATGTATCTCTTTTATTTTTAGAGACATTTTCAAATCCAAATATTTTATATTCTTCATATGTAATACTATATTTTAAATAACAAATATATATATCAAGTAATATTTTTATATATGATTTATTACTTCTTTTTGTTATTTCTTTTATGTTTTTATTAAGATCTTTTAATTCTTTTTTTAAATTGTTATAAAACTTTTTTATCTCTTTTTTCATACTACTTCGTCCTTTATTAGCATTATTATATAGTTTTTTATAGTAAATATCAACAATTACTTTAATAGTTCATTTATTGTTACTATTTTATATCCTCTACTTTGTATATAGTTTATTGTAGTACTTAGTTCTTTTAAGTTCTTACTATTCTCACTTATAAAGAATATTGTTCCATTTTTAATATTATTTTTTACATTATTAAGTAAGTTATCTTGTATTTCAAGTACTTTATTAATACTATTAAGTTTCTTTTTAGAACATATTTTCTTTATATCAAAGTCATCTATCTTAACACAATATATTTCATTATGTAATATTTTTATAAAGTTATTTAACTCTTCATTAGTTTTACCTTTAAATAGAATATTACTATGATTAGTTATATTATCTATTTCATTTGATAAATCATTATAATTAAACAATAGATTTAATTCTACATCTTTATTATTTGAAACATTTATCATATTTTTATAATATTTTGTATTTGTGATATTTATTACAAGTGATATATTTTTATTATAATCATTACCCTTTATGATATATTTATCAACATTATCTTCTTTATTTAATATACATTTATTTTCTTTATATTCTATTAATTCTTCTTTAAATCCTATGCCTTTCATATTAGAATAACTTTTATTTTTATCTACTTTTAATCCAGAAAGTCCTAAAACTATACCATATTCATTTATGCTTCCTTCTCTACATTCATAGTCTTTAGAAGAAGCATATTCATTTATAGATACTAAAATTGTATCATTATACTTAGATATTTCTATTACTTTATCTGTATAATAAAAACTAAATAGTACAAAAAAAATAACTATTATATTTTTTAAATATTGTCTCATATTAAAATATATAATGGTTATTAATTATTTATTCATGATTTTAAAATCTTCTTTTAAGTTTTAGAGATGACTTCTCTACTTCTGGATAAACAAATGTACCTGTTAAGAAGTCATCATAGTCTATACCTAGTCCTTCAACTGACTCTTTTAATGTTCTTTCTTTTCTTGATGATATAAAGTTATAAAGCTCTTTCATAAACTCTTTAGAACTCATATTTCTTCTTAAATGTGATAAATGTACTACTATATATATACCTAGTCCATATATTAAATCATTTCTAAATGCACTTCTTTTATTATAATCACTTTCACTTTGTAATATAATTGGATCTACTATCTCAAAATATTCTTTAGGTGTCATATAAAATGAAGCAAATGTATCAGACATTCTTGTTAATTTCTCATTTTTAAGTATCATTGCTCCATCTTTATTTATTTTATTTCTTATTAAATAATCATAAAATTCCATTTCAAAATATATTGATGGTACTTCTATTAGTAAATCTTCAAAATTTCTTATTCTTTTTTGTTGTGAATATATAAATCTTTCTCTATCATAAGCATGACCTAATTCATGAATAAGTGAACTTAAAGAATATGTAGTATATTCATCATATCTTAATATAATATATCCACTTTTAAGTAGTTTACTTCCTATATGCATAGCTTTAAATTGATCATGTGGATTCATTCTATAATTCATTATTATTCTATCTTCATCCATATATTTTTTAGCTATGTTTACCATATCATCACCAAATTCACTTAAAAATGATAAAAGTATATCTGTAAAATCTTTCTCACTAAATTTACGTAACAAGTTATAATATGGTAGTGTTGGATAATCAATTTCACTCATAAAATCATCTAATCCATCAAACATAAAATATAATTCATCATAATTATCATATACTTTCTTATTAAATCCAAGTATTTCTCTATATGAGTCTTGTGCAATTACTATGGCTGACTCTTCATCTATTATTGTAGATGTTGGTTCAAAAGAAAAACCAAGAATTGGAGTTGCAATAGAATCTAAACTATAAAAACTAGAAAAATCAAAAGTTAAATTAGATTTCTTTTGATGAGTTTTATAATAATCTCTTAATCTTTTTAGATCGCTTATTAGCCTTTCTTGGTATGTTTTCATTTTTTACTCCCCTGAACTGTTTTTTATTTATATTCTTTCTTTATTTCCCATATATGGTCTTAAAACTTTTGGTATTGTTACAGTTCCATCTTCATTGTAATTGTTTTCAAGTAATGCGATTAATGCTCTTGTTGAAGCAAGTACTGTATTATTAAGTGTATGTGGATAATAATTTCCATTTTCACCTTTTACTCTTATTCCGAGTCTTCTTGCTTGAGCATCACCTAGTGTTGAACAACTACCTACTTCAAAATATTTTTGTTGTCTTGGACTCCATGCTTCTATATCACATGATTTAACTTTTAAATCAGCAAGATCTCCACTACAACATTCAAGTGTTCTAACAGGTATATCTAAACTTCTAAATAATTCAACTGTAAACTTCCACATTTTATTATACCAATCCATTGATTCTTCTGGACGACATAGAACTATCATTTCTTGTTTTTCAAATTGATGAACTCTATAAATACCTCTTTCTTCAATACCATGAGCACCTACTTCTTTTCTAAAACATGGACTATAAGATGTCATTGTTATTGGTAAAGTATTTTCTTTAATTAATTCGCCTTTAAATTTACCTATCATTGAGTGTTCACTTGTACCTATTAGATATAAATCTTCTCCTTCAATTTTATACATCATAGCATCCATTTCAGCAAAAGACATAACTCCATTTACTACACTACTTCTAATCATAAATGGTGGTATACAATAAGTAAATCCCTTATCAATCATGAAATCCCTAGCATAAGATAACATTGCTGAACTAAGTCTAGCAGCGTCCCCCATTAAATAATAGAATCCATTTCCACTTGTTCTACCTGATGCTTCTTTATCAAGTCCATTTTTAGACTCTAATATATCAGCATGATATGGTATTTCATATTCAGGGACAAATGGTTCACCAAACTTTTCTATTTCAACATTTTCTTTATCATCTTTTCCTATTGGAACAGACTCATCAATAATATTTGGAATAACCATCATTATTTTATTAATCTTTTCTTCAAGTTCTACTTCTTTTGCTTCAAGACTTTCTATTTCACTTTGCATAGATGATACTTCACTCTTTATTTTATTTGCTTCATCTATTTTCTTATCTCTCATAAGTTCACCAATTTTAGAACTCATTTTATTTTTATTACCTCTTAATGTATCTGCTTTAACTCTAGCATTTCTATATTCAGTATCTAAGTTATATACTTCATCTACTAGAGGTAACTTTTCATCTTGAAATTTCTTTTTAATATTTTCTTTTACTAAATCTTTATTTTCTCTTATAAGTTTAATATCTATCATATAAATCCCTTCTTCTTAAATAATATAATATCATTTTATTAATTAAAAAAGAAGTTTTTTTGATTATTTTACTTCTTTAATTAATATATTTCTTATTCCACCATGAATATTTATTGTATTAATAATTTTATAATTATCTTCTAATAAGTTATTTAAACTATATTTGTTATCTGGATGAACTGTTGCGACTATTTTATCTATATTTAGTTTTTTACAATCAATATCTATAATTTTCATACCTTGTAGTTGTATTACTTCCTCTAAATTCTCTTTTAATCATTACACTATCTAATATTGCAATGTTACTAGTATCTTCTAATTGATATTCATTAATTATATCATCTTTTGGATTTATAGTTAATACAAAAAGACCTATTATTTTATTTTCAAAATATAATAAGTATACAAGACCATTATTCATAATTGGATAGGTAAATTCTTCTTCTATAAGTGGTTTAAAAAGCTCTTTATTTTCCATATCATTTATTATTTCTTCTTGAAATTTTATTATGTTTTTTATATCATTTATTGTAGATTTTTTTAATTTTATATTTTCATTTATTATATATTTTATCATGTTTTATACCTATTTTATTATATATAAAAAGCATTGAATTAATCAATACTCTTTATTATTTTTACCAACTTCCGCAAGTACCGAAGATTATTGCTAGAAGTATGAATAAAATTAATATTATGAAGAATATATTACATCCATTATTACAAGGATTTCCGCAAAACATACGATTCACCTCCTTATACTAGATAAAAGCACCTAGTATGATTACTAATAATATAAATAGAACTAAGGCAAATGCTGCTCCTGAAATACCATTACCTTTACCGCATCCACATCCACATCCTGTATTCATAAAACATTCCTCCTTTTTATCTTTACACTCTTATAGTATGATATTCTCTATTTTTTGTGTATGATAATTACTTGTATTTTACTTGTAATTTTGCTATTATATTAAGAGTTAGGAGGTTAAGTAAATGAAAAAAATATTTTTATTACTTTTAAGTTTATTCTTACTTGCTGGATGTAAAGATGTAAAACTTACAAATGGAGAAAATGCTTTAGTAACTTTTAAGGAAGGTGGAATCAGTAGTGATGAATTATATCAAGAACTAAAAGAAACATATGGTGCTGAAAAATTAATGAATCTTATTGATATGCATTTACTTGAAAAACTATATGAAACTGATAATGATGAAAAGGCTTATGTAAATCAGACTGTTAAAACTACAAAGAAGACTGCTAAAGATATGAATGCTGACTTTGATTTATATTTAAATTATTATTATGGTCTAGCAAATGAAAGTGCATTTAGAGATTATCTTTCTCTTACTTATAAAAGAAATTTATGGGTAAAAGATTACGCTAAAGAAACTGTAAGTGAAAAACAAATAAATGAATATTATGAAAATGAAACTTATGGTGATATTGAAGCAAGTCAAATATTAATAACAGTTGATACTAAGAAAGATGCAACTGATGATGAGAAGAAAAAAGCAGAACAAAAAGCATACGATAAAGCAAAAGAAATCATTTCTAAATTAAAAGATGGAGAAGATTTTGCTAAACTTGCTAAAGAATATTCTAAAGATGAAAATTCAAGTTCTAATGGTGGAAGTTTAGGAAAAGTTAATACTGATAGTGTTCCAAGTGAAGTATTTAGTGCTCTTTTAAATCTAAAAGATGGTAGTTACTCTACTTCACCAGTTAAATCAAGTAATGGTTATCATATTTTATATAGAAAATCTCAAGATAAAAAACCAGAATTAAATGATGAACTTACTGAAAAGATTAAAACTACTATTGGTAGTGAAATTGCTAAAGAATCAGGATTCTCTATTAAAGCACTTAAAGCATTAAGAGAAAAAAATGAAATGAAAATATTAGATACTGACTTAAATAAAGATTTTGAAACACTAGTAAATAGACAAACACAAAGTGCTTCAAATTCTAGTAGTAATAAGTAAAGTAAACATTGAATTTTAAAGTTCAATGTTTTTTTATATACATTTTATGATAAAATTATCATGGTGAAGATATATGAAAAAGAAAATCATTTATATAATTATATCTATTGTTACGATTATTATATTATTTTTTGGAGTTAAATATTTATTTATAACTAGGATTGATATTGATGATATTAAAATAGAAATCAATAGTAAATATGACTTTAATAGTTTAAAAGGTAAAATAAGAAATAAAGATATTGATTTATCTAATGATTCTAATATTGATTATAGTAAACTTGGTGAATATGAAGTAACACTTGAAAGTCATGAGAAATATGCGATTAATACTAAAAAGAAAGTTAAAGTATATGTTGTTGATGATGAAAAGCCCATTATAACTTTAAAAGATAATGATATAGTAATTGATTATAAAGAAGAATACGCAGAGCCTGGATATACTGCAACTGATAATTATGATGGGGATATTACTGATAAAGTTATTATAGAAAACAATATTGATAATACAAAACTAGGAGATTATGAAGTAACATATAAAGTGAAAGATAGTAGTAATAATGAAACTATTATTAAAAGAAAAGTTAGTGTTAAAGATAAGACAAAACCTGTTATTAAACTTAATAGAAATGTAAATAGTTATGTAATACTTAATAAAGATATTAATTTAAAAGATTTTACTGCAAGTGATAACTATGATGGAGATATTACTGATAAAGTTACTACTATTGGAAATGTTAATACTAAAAAAGTTGGTCTTTATAAAGTGACATATAAAGTAAGTGATAGTAGTAATAATGAAACTATTCTTGAAACTACAATTAACGTTCAAAAGAAAAATACTAAAGGAATACCTGTTATGATGTATCACTGGTTCTATGATGATACTAAAGGTGAAGATATAACAAAAAAGCCTAATAATCATAATTATATTTCTAAAACTAATTTTGAAAAACAAATTAAATATCTAGTTGATAATAATTATTATTTTGTGACCTGGGATGAGTTAAATGATTATATTGATAAAAAGATAGATTTACCTGAAAAAAGTATTATTCTTACTGATGATGATGGTGTTAAATCATTTTATGAAATTGCATACCCTATTACTCTTAAGTATAATGTGCCTATTACTTCATTTGTTATTACTAATAAAGTAGTATGGAAAAATTACTTAAATAAAGATTACTTAGATATGCAATCTCATACTGATAGTATGCATGTAAGAAGTTGTACTAAAGGTAAATGGGATGGTAAAGCTATGTGTGAATCATATAAAAATATATATAATGATTTAATGACTACAAAAGATAAACTTAAAGATAACCCTACTATATTTGCTTATCCATTTGGTCATTATAGTGATGACTTTATAAAAGCACTTAAGGATTCAGGATTTAAAATGGCATTCACTATTAATTCAGGTAGAGTTAAAAAAGGTGCTAATAAATATAAATTACCACGTGTAAGAGTAAGTAGAGGCACTACATTAAATCAATTTGCTAATAGTATAAAATAAGGAATTACATTACGTAGTTCCTTTTATATTTAATTATCTAATTATCATATTCTTTTAGTTTAGAATTAATATCTTCATAACTATAACCTTTTCTCATTAATGAAGATATTATTTTATTTCTATCATTTTTAAATTTCTTTATAGATTTTTCTATATCTTTATAAATAGCATTAGAATTATATTCAATATTCATAAGACTATTATCTATCATATATTTATCATATCCCATATTATATAAATCTAGTTTCAATTTATTAATAAACATTGTATAACTCTTATTTTTCATAAGAGATTTCTTTTTATTTATAATTTTATTTAATTTTTCTTGCCATATATCACTATCAAAAGTATTTAAATAATTATCTATATCATTTTCATTAAGTTCAAAATCTAATAATGCTTTCTTTATTTTAAATGGTCCATCTAGTGTAAGATTAACTTTATCATTAATAAATGCTTCAATATATTTTTTATCATTAAGAAGATTTAGTTTATCAAGTTTATCTAATGCATAATTGATATGTTTTTCATTAAATTCTTTCTTATGTAAGTAATCTATTATTTCTTTTCTATTTCTCATTTTTATTTCTATATAGCTTACTGATGTTTCAAATGCATCTTCATACTTATTTTCTTCAATAATTTTATCTATTAGATCTAAATCTACTTCTTTTTTAATTAATAAATCATATTTCAGTATTACATCTTCATATAATGTTAAATCTGTATTATCAAATATTATTTTATATTTATTCTTACCTACTTTTTTGAATTTATTTATTTTCATAATATGTTTCCCCTCTAAAGTATTATACCAAAGAAAAAACACTTTTTTAAGTGCTTTTTAGTCATTACTATAATTTGTAAAGTATCTTTGAATTAATACTACTGGTGTTCCTTTGTCTCCGCTTCCGCTTGTTAAATCGCAAAGGCTACCAAGTAGATCAGTGTAGCGTCTTGGTGTAGTACCTTGAGATGCCATAGTTCCTTTTAATTCTTTATCTTTTTCCCTTATTGCTTTTTTCATCGCATTATTTAATTCTTCGCCTTCTAAATCTTTGAATTTATTTTCACTAAAGTATTTTAGTTTTATTTCATTAGGACTTCCTTCTAATCCTTTAGTATAAGCAGGACTAACTACAGGATCAGCAAGTTCCCATATTTTACCAACTGGATCTTTAAATGCTCCATCTCCATATACCATAACCTCAATATTTTTACCAGTTCTTTCTTTCATAAGTTCTTGAACTCTTAATACAAGCTTATCACCTGTTCTTGGGAATAATTTAACTCTTTCTTCAGTTGAACGATTGCTACCTAAAAGTCCATATGGTGAATATCCACTTCCATCAACACTTTCATTTAGTATTTCACTTAACATTATTACATGAGCATTACTATCTTTATCAAGAATTCTCTTTTTAGTTTCAAATCTAGTATGAATATCACTTACGATTACATCTTTAGTATAATTAAGAATGTCTTCTGGATTATTTGAAAATACCATTTCAAATTCACAGCCCTCTTTAAGTACTAAATCTCTATATACTTCATACATATTAACACCTGTAAACATATGTTTAAATCTAATAAATTTATCTTTGTATTCTTCTTCAGAAATTAAATCTCTTGATGGATTAATATTATATTTTACTAAATCTTCTTTATATAAAATATCATTACCTACTTCATCGCTTGGATAACTTGATAATAATGTTATCTTTTTAGTACTTTTCGCTATTGATGATAAAAGAACTGCAAATCTATTACGACTTAATATTGGAAATACTACTCCTATATGTTCACTATTATTAAGTTTATTTTTAATATCTTTTGATATTTGGTCTAGTGTTGCGAAGTTTCCTTCACTTATTCCAACTACTGCTTCAGTAATAGCAATAACATCTCTATCTTCAAATTCAAAGTTTTCAGTTTCACTTGCTTTAATAACTGAATCTACAACTATTGATGCAAGGTCACATCCTTCTTTTATGATAGGTGTTCTAATACCTCTTACTATTGTTCCTACATTTCTCATAAATCACTCTCCTATTATAGTTTAGCATTTCATAGATAAAATTTAAACATAACTGACAATTTATTTACAAAAAAAATAGTGAAGAACACTATTTCAAAAATCTAAATCCACCTACTATACTTGTATTTTTACTTTTACCATTAAATGTATTTACCATACCAACTACTGTTATAGTAATAATTATACAATAAAGCACATAACTTATAAAGTCTACCCATCCAGGTGTTGTACTACTGTATCTATATGTTGTTGTAAACAATGATCTAAATACTTTATTAAAAAAGAATACTATGAACCATGCAAGAGTAATATTTAATCCTTGATTTATATGAAAATATAAGAATCTTGATTTTTTATATTTACCAGTAAGTAATGGTAATAAGAATAAAAATGGTACATAACACATTGTCGCAAGTATTCTAAATGGTACTACCTCTTCTTTAGTAAATGTGTTTGTAAAATCTTTTGTATTTACTACTTTTTCAATAAAGCTAATTGTTTTATCACTAAAGTCTTCTGAAGCAGTTTTTTTACTTAAGTCTACCATTTCTATATTATTTTGTTGTCCTTGTTGGTTATTAGTAGTTTGACCTTGAGGAATATTTTGTTGGTTTTGCTGACTCGTATTTTGCATTTGAACTGCCTTTTGAGATTGTGAATTTAAAACATTTTGTGGTGGGACCCCTGTCATACTTGGATTTTGCATTTGACCTATATTTTGATTAGGCATTACATTTTGTCCTTGCATAGGCTGCATTACAGTTTGTGTGTGATTTTGATTCACTGCTCCCATTTGCATTCCTGATTGTACTGCATTATTTATATTATTAACATTTTGATTTACTGTGCCATTATTTTGATTCATTTGATTTATGTTATTTGGGTTATTATTCATCATTTTCCTCCTACCATAATTTGATTATAACATAATTTTAATAATAAATACTATGCTATTTAATATATTTTATGTTATAATTGATGAGTAATGCAAGAGTGGCGGAATTGGTAGACGCAGCAGACTCAAAATCTGCCGGTAGTAATACCTTGAGGGTTCGATTCCCTTTTCTTGCACCAAGAAAAGCAATAAAAGTCCTTGAAATCAGGGCTTTTTTAATGCTGTTTTTTTCAAAAAAGTGGTATTTTCCCATATTTACCACCTATTCCATGGAACATTTTTGTAAATAATTTTCTAAACTTTAAATAGCGGATTTTTAGTAAATCTTAAACAAAAGTTTTGAGAATCAAAATCTAATTGACCAAATGAATATATAGATGAATATAGTATTCAAGAATTAAATTACATTAAAAGTATGAAAAATTATTTCAAATTAATAGATTTAAAAGATGAAACTTATAATAAAGAATTAAAAGAATTAGATGATACTTTTGAAAGAATTGATAAAAAGAAGCATAAAACAATAAAAGATAAAATATTTTTACATTATACCTATCAAAGAAAATGGAATAATATAAACGAAAAAGACAAATTAAAAAGATGTAATAATAAAAAAGTATTGGAAATAGAATCTTATAATCAAATATGGACTAAAAATGATAAAATTACGAGTGCCATAATAGATGGTAAAAAAACTATAAATTACATGTTAAACATTCTTTTTCTACTTCTAATTTAAATGAAAAACTTTTAGTAGTAAATTCTAATTTTGAATATGTTGGTATTGTTAAAATAGTTCATGAAGAATATATAAAATTCAATAATTTAAAAAAAGATATGGTTAATTATAAACTTGCTGGATTTAATAGTTTCAAAGAATATAAAGAAAGTTTATTTGAAGAATTTAAAAATGAATGTGAATCTTTTAATGAAGAATTTACAAAAGATTCATTAATTATTTATGATAAATTAGAAGTAATAGAAAAATTTGTTGATTAAATTACTGACAAATAATACTACTATATGTTAAAATAAAATCACCGAGGAAGAAATTCTTGTCAGGTCTATAACTGATATATGAAAATGTCATTTCAGTTAGAAGGAGCTTTATGCTCTTTTATTTTAGTTACAAAATCAATTATATGATATAATTACATCAGGTGGTATTATGTCAAAATTAGAATGGAATTTAAAAGAATTATTTATAAATAATGAAGAATTTAACAAAGAAATTAAAAAAGTAAAAAGATTAATAAGTAAAATAAAAAAATATAAAGATATAGAATTAGATTCAATTACTCTATTAAAAATGCTTAATGATAAATGGAAAATCAAAGAATTAAATAATAATATTTTAGTATATGCATCTCTTATGTATTACAAAAATATTAATAATGAAGAATGTATAAATAATAAAAAGATTGCTGAAAATTTCAATAATGAAGTTAATACCGAACTTAAATTTATAGATAAAAAAATATTAGACCTAGGACTTGATAAAACAAATGAATTTATAAGCAAAAATGAAAAGCTTAAGATATATAAACATTCACTAAATAATCTATTTAGATTACAAGAACATATACAAAATGATAATATAAATCAAAAAATAAAAGAAAATAACAATAATATTAATAATGAATTAAATATATATAATGATATACTTAAAAATATAAAATATGATTCAATAAAAATAAATGATAAAGAAGTTGAACTTAACGCAACAAGCATAGGAAAATATCTATCATCAAGAGATAGAAATACTAGAAAAGAAACGTACTTTGCACTAAACAATGCATATATTAAAGATAAAGAAGAATTTGCTAAAATATTAGATACAATATATGAAAATAGAATTAATAATGCATTTTTAGAAAAATATAATTCAGTATTAGAAAAGACATTATATGAAGAAAATATTGATATTGAAATTATAGATAAACTTATTAAATCTGTTAATAATAATTTATCATTAATACAAAGTTATTTAAAAATTAAATCAAATATATTAGAGATAGAAGAACCACATTTATATGATTTTAATGTTCATCTTGATAATAATTTACAAATTAAATATACAATAAATGATGCTAAAAAGATAATCATTAATGCATTAAAGCCACTTGGTAGTGAATATATAAAAATAATAAAGAAATTATTTAAAGGACATATTGATGCAGAACTTAATGAAAATAAGCATCAATCAATTACTTTTTCATGGAATACATATTCATTTATGAATTTTAGAGGTTCATATGTTGATATAAAAAATATGATACATGAGATTGGTCATATAGTTAATTATTACTTATCTATGAATAATGAACCATTTATTTATGCTGATAGTACTATTTTTGTAGGTGAAACAGCATCAATTGTAAATGAAATATTACTAAATAGATATCTATATAATAATGCTAAAAGTGTTAATGAAAAGATATTCTATTTAAGTAAAGAAATAGAGAATTATTTTACTTCAGTATTTAAACAAACAATGTATACTGAATTTGAAAATAACTTATACGAATACAAAAAGAATAACAATTTAACATCTAATATTTTAAGTGAAATATATAATAATATAATTAAAAAATATTATGGTGATAATGTAATTTATGATGACATATCTAATATTGAATGGACTAGACTTGGACATCTTTATAGATGGAGTTATTACCCATATAAATATGCGACTGGATTATTAATAGCGAGTGTCGTTGTAGATTCATTAGTCGACAAGAATAAATTATCTAAAAAGAAATATATTGAGTTTTTATCTTCAGGAAGCAATAATTATTCATTAGATTTACTTAAAATGATAAATATAGATTTAATAAATACTGATGTAATTAAAGAAGGATTTAATATACTTGAAAATGATATTAACAAATTAAATAATTTAATTCAAAACAAAAGGGAAGATTCTTAACATCTTCCCTTTATTGATAATATTTATTTAATACTAATTATTATCTTTATTAAATTTTTGTTTTAAACTACGTACAGTTACTTTATCTTGACTTTCACTTTCACTATAGCACTTTCTAAGTGTGCTTTCATCTACATATAAGCATCCTTCTTTCCATGCCAATGTAGGCATAATTAATCTTCCTGCTCTATAACCATCTTTAATAATATCTCTATGAACTGATAAATGATCTAATATTGAATTAAGATTATCAATATCAACATATCCTCCATTTTGAAGTCTAATTAATATTGCATTTTCTTTATATACTTCTCCTTCTCTTTCAATGTATCCAAATTTTTGACAACCTACAACTTCACCAGTTATTCCATCTATTAATTCACTTTTTAATATATCATGTTGTTCATATTTAGTACATTTATTAATATTTCCTATAAAAATTTGTTCTGCTTTCATATTTTTCCTCCTAGTCATATTATTATATTTATATTTTTAAAATAAGTCAACGCTTTTGAAGATAACTTTTAGATTGAAGTATTCATGTTTTTTTGCTATAATTTTCATAGAAAAGAATAAAATGAGGGAACTTTTTAAGGAGGATTATATATGAAAAAAACAAATATCAAAATTGACATTTTACCTAATTGTCAATATTTAAATGAAGATGGTACTTTTAATAAGGATGAAGCAATTAAATTATCAGGTAAAATTGCTGGAGTTTGTTATGACGAAGAAGGATTTGATCATTTAATGCACGAAGATGAAAAAAAGACTATTAAAAGAGCCAATAGGACTCTTAATGATGGTCATCATAGTGTGTTTGGTCATGTTAATTTAAGCCTTAATTTACAAGGAGTACCTAAAATTTTAGCAATGACTCTTAATAATGAACATGAATATACAACAAGTGAAAAATCAGGTAGATATACACCAGTTATTAGAACTGAAGGCTCTATTATTACTGAAAAAGAAGAAGAACTTTATAATAAATGGGTAGAAATATTTAAAATAAAAATTAAAAATGAATATGGAAATGTATTTAATGATTTTAAAATTCAAACACTTGCTCAAGAAAATGCTAGAAGCTTAGTAAGTGTATTTATGCCTACTACTCTTATCTACACTACTTCACTTAGACAAATAAATTATATCGCATCATGGATGAAAGAATATATTAAAGAAAATGGTGAATCTACAGACAAATTCAAATCAGATTTATCTAGTTCAATGGAAGGATTCTTAAGTGAACTAGACAGACTTAACATATTAATACCAGGTCTTATGACTAATGATAAAAATAGAAGTTTCTCTCTATTTGGAAGTAATCTTGATAAGAAAAAAGATTATTTCGGAGATGTATATTCTACTAATTACAAAATGTCATTTGCAGGACTTGCTCAAGCACAAAGACATAGAACACTTGATTATAAAATAGAAAGAACAGACGAAAAAGAATATTTTGTTCCACCAATTTTAGAAAACGATCCTGTACTTGTAAATGAATGGCTACACGATATTGAATCAGTTAAAGATGTTATTCCTAATGGTGAACTTGTACTTGTAAATGAAAATGGTAACTATGAAAATTTCATATTAAAGTGTCAAGAAAGATTATGTACTGCTGCTCAACTTGAGATAATGAGACAAACAAGAGATACATTACTTAAATATAGAAATGCCTTAAAAGAAAGTGAAAGTCCATTATATGATGATATAGAAAAATATACTCATGGAGCAAGATGTACATTCCCTAACTATAAATGTTCTAAACCATGTGGATTTAAAGAAGGAATTACTCTTACAAGAAAGATATAATTATGAAATTATTACTTATTATTGATAAACCATATCATAATGAACTTAAAGATTATTTAATAAGTTTAAAAGGTATTAATGATGTTAAAATTAATAATGATAATTATCTTGAAGTGAATATAAATTACGATGATAAAATTATAGACGATAAAATAATTTTAAAAGAAATATACTTATTTTTAGATATATATAATATTAATAAAGAAATACCTTCTCTACTTGGATTCAATAAATATAAAGATAATGTAACTAAATATGAAGCAACTATTAAAGATGCATGTTGTGAATATTGTTTAATGGGATTTATTGAAGACTTATATGAAAAAGATGGAATTATATCAGTTAAGACAAATTATCATATTGATTTATGGAATATTAAAATAAATATATCTTATGATAATAGTATTATTTCAAAAGAAGAAATTGATAAATTAATCCAAGAATATTAAAAGAACTAGTTTTATTTATTCTAGTTCCTTTATTTTGTGTAATTCATTATTTATTAAGATAACTGTATCATTAGAATTATTTCTATCCTTTTTATTCATGAAGTCATTCCATTCTTCTATATAGAAATCTATATTGTTTTTATTAACTTTATCTTTTAATATACTAAGAGCAGTATTCTTATAGTTCATAAGTGATACAGCACATAGCGCTTTTGGAAAAGCACTTTCTGGTATTTTTGTTTTCTTATAATATTCAAGAGCCATATCATCGGTAACTTTTCTTTTATTTGTAACGATTATTTTATTTGATCTAAATACTCCTCCAGGAGTAGCACACTCTTTTATACCTATAACTGTAGTATCATTAGGTATAATTACATCATAAATATAGTTTCCATTATGTAACCATCTTAATATATTTTCTTCATTACTAAAATTGAATCCACCCATATCTTTAGGATTTTTAGCATCTTTATTAAAATTATTAGCTATATTAACTTCATCTATTTTATATTGATAATTATATCTTGATTTATCATCAAATATTACTTTTAAATATTTCATATCATTTTTTCTTTTTAAATGTAAGTGATACACTATTTGGATATTCAGTTATTATAAATTCACTATCTTTTCTACTTTCACTAAAATCAACTATTGATACATCTTTCTTTGCAATATCACTTTCTTCAATTATTTTTCTTGCTTTATCACTTAATATTTCACTTTTATAATTTGCATCTAATATTCTTTTTATTAATCTTGAATTTATATCTTCATAAAGAGAACTAAATAATAATATATCTCTATTACCATCATAAACACATTTATATGGAAATACATTATTAACTGCACTATCTATACTTATAGTTAATGGTAAATATGACATTCTATTTAGTCTATACTGACTAGTATCTTCAAACATTCTTTCACTTGTACTTCTAAGTAAAGTATCTAATACTTTTGTAAATTCTTCTTTCTTACGTTCATCAATACGTACTGGAAATCCATCTGGCCATAGTAGTTCATACTCACCTTTATACTTACCCACTTCAGTTGAAACAGAACATTTTCCTTTAAGAATTTGTCTTAATGCTTTTAAATATGAAATATCTTTACTATTTAACACAGCATTAAAATATAATCTGTTTTCTCTATCAATTAAAGATTCAATTTTATATGTGCTTTTATCATAAATAAGCATAGATGTTGCCTTATCAAGTTCACTCTTTACCCTTTTACTCTCTTCCCTTAATCCTAACAAAATCTCTTTCGTTGAATACTCTTTTTTAACCATATCTTCTCCTTATATCTAAATTATATCACATTAAATTCATTTGTCTATTATTGACATAAATATTATATTAGAATAATATAGTAAATATACGGAGGAATTTATGACAAACAATTTTAATTTTATTTTTAAATGTAAAGAATATGGAGTAGACCAAAAAGATACAACTACACATGAAGAACATATAATACTCTCTAATAAAGAAAAAGGAAAAGATATTCTTCTTGATAGAGATTACAATGTTATAGGAGTTCAAGATAAAATAACCGAAAGTGATATACTATATTATTCAAAACTGATGAGACTTAAATTACTACCATATCCATTTGATAATTATTCATTGTTAGATATTATGAATCTATCTAAAAGATTTATAATATGTGGTAATGATATGATAATTAATGGTATTAAAGTTTCTTCACTTGATAATGATTATGATAAAGTAATAAGATTTATTTTATATTTAAATAGAACTATACAAGATGTATTTCATAAAGAACTAGATAATAAAACTAGTGTTTCTATATTTGAATATTTAAAAATACATATTAATTCATTTAATTCTACACATAAAGGTAATGATATTAAAGATATACTTGAAAAATTACTAACTCTTTTAAATATGGATAATAGCGAGATATTAGATAGACTTGAAAGTGAATATGATATTCCATATGATACTTTATCTAATATATTAGAAGAATGCAGTCAAGCGAAATTAAAATTATCTAGTACAAATTAAATATACATGCTATAATAACTTTCAAGTGATTATTATGAACATTGTAAAATTTAGAAAAGAATATAAGAAAGATCATATTATACCTAATGGAATACATAATGAGAGCGAACTATATTTATATAATGGTGATATTATCAAACTATTCAATAAAAGAATAAGTTTTGATAGACAAAGAACTATATTGTCATTAGATGAAATAGAAAGACAAGAATGCATTATTCCTAAATATTCAATTATTTATGGTAGCAATATAGTTGGATATGGAATGGAATATTTAAAAGATTTTTCTACTCTATTTAGATTGATAGAGGATGAATCATTAAGTTTTAGTGATAGAAAACAAATAGCAATAAAACTATATCAAATAATTATGTATTTAGAGAGAATTGGTGTATGTTATCCTGATATTCATACTGGTAACTTTTTATATAAAGATGGTATTGTCAAAGTTATAGATATGGATAGTGTTATGCTTGATAAAATATGTGTTAAAGATAATTTTAATTACAATATTGAGCTTTCTTATTTAAGACTAGCTAGATTATGTTTTACAATATTAATTAATATGAGAGTTATCTTACCATTTGAACTTAATAGTATTGAACAAAATGATATTATTGAATTCTTTGATGGTGATAAGAAAGACTATTTTAAATATATTTTTGGTTATGAAAAAAGTGATAAATATTTTATAGATACAATTGATAGATTCACTGAAGAAGATAGTATACTTATAAGAAGTTATCTAAAATAAAAAGCAATTAGTTAGTTCTAATTGTTTTCTTTATATGTTGAATCGTATAAATCTTCATTATCATCTTTTTCTATATTTTTATTTATTATTTCAGGTAAATCTTTTTTTGAAGATAATCCAAAGTAATCAAGAAATTCATTTGTTGTTTTATATAGATTTGGTTTTCCAATTGAATCATCTTTACCACATATTTTAATAAATCCTCTTGCAAGTAATCTTCTTACTATTTGTGAACTATTTACTCCTCTTATTTCATCTATTTTAAGTCTTGTTATTGGTTCGTTATATGCAATTACTGCAAGTACTTCTAAAGATGCATTAGATAGCGTTTTATTTTTAGTATCAACAACTAATTTTTCATAAAACTCTTTATGTTCTTCTTTAGTAGTTAGCTTAAATGCATTACCTAAATATGATATTCTAAGTCCTCTATCAGGCTTATCATAATCTCTTTTCAATTCTAAAAATATTTGCTTTAATGTTTCATTATCAAGTTCTAATATTTTTCTTAATTCTTCAACTGTAATACCTTCATCACCTACTACAAATAATAGGCCCTCTACAATTGCTTTATAATTCATGCTAATCAACTCTTTCTAAGTATATTTCTCCAAAATTACCATCTTGTTTAATATTTATTTCTCTTCCCTTTACCATTTCAAGAATAGATAAAAATGTAACAACAACATAAGGTTTACTAAAATCATCAAATAATTCTTCAAAAGCAAGTTTCTTTTTGGTTTTTAATATTTCTCTTATCTTAACAACTCTTTCTTTTACAGACATTTCTTTTCTAGCTATCTTAGTATTCATTGGTTTACTTGTTTCTCTTCTTTCTAACATCTTTTGAAATGCATCAAGTAAATCAAATAAACTTACATTACCATCATTTTCTAATGTTTCTACTGAATACTTTTTCATACTTTCAGGTGCTTTAGTAAAATAATTACTTCTTTTTTCTTCAAGTGCTCTAAATACTTCAGTACTTTCTTTATATTTCTTATATTCAATAAGTCTTTTCTTAAGTTCTTCTTCAGGATTAATATCTTCTTCATCTTCTTTTTCTTCATGAGTAGGAAGAAGTTTCTTACTTTTCATTTCTACAAGTTCACTTGCCATGACCAAATATTCACTTGCTATATCAAGATTAAGTTCAGCCATAGAATTAATATAATTAATATATTCCTCAGTTATTTTTGATATTTCTATATCAAATATTTCCATTTTTGATTTCTTTATTAAATGAAGTAGCAAATCAAGTGGACCTTCAAAATCCCCTATTAATAAATTATCCATTATTCACATTTCCATTTCTTTAATTCTTCTTTATTTTTAACTATTGTTATTATTGTATCTTTTTTATATAGTGGTCTAAAATCTTTTATTTCATTTGATAAATCAATACTATATTTAAGAGAAGTATCACTATATTCACTCTTTATATTAAAATCATTTATATTCAAGTATTCACTTTTAAGTTCATTTTTATATTTATTAGATTCAGTATTATCTTCTTTATATGAGAAAGTTTTATTTACATTATATTTAGTAAGAGAATTATTAATAAATTCATATGTATTAACATAATTTAAAGTAATATTGTCATTATTAACTGTATATTTACATGTTAATGTTTTTGTAGACTTTAATTCCTCATCAGTATAAGTTTTAACAAGAGCATAAAAAGCATCAGTATATACATCATTTGTTACTTCAAAAGTGAATGTTCTTACTACATTCTTTTCTATCTTCGATGGATTAAATAATGTCTTACTAAGTATTTCTTTATCAGCATTATATAATTCAATATATATACCTTCTTTTTCTATATTAGAAGAATTTTTATATGGTTCATAATTTAATATAATATTTGTTTCATTACTTTTTTTAACATTATAATATTTAATATTATTAACTTTTATGTATCCACTCTTCTCTTCTAATTTTAAAAATCCACTTATCAAATTTTCAGATGTATTAGGATTATTAGGTTTAAAATCAATTATTTTATCAGTTATAAATTCTTTTATTGGATCAATAAACACAACAAATAATATAAGTATTATTACAAGTATATACATAATTAAATTACTAGTTTTCTTTTTATGTGTTGAGATTACTTGTTCTTCCATTGGTGCTGCTTCCATTGGCGCAACTTCTGGCATAGCAGGCATTTCAGGCATTGGAGTTTCAGGTGTTGGTTGCACTGTTGGTGCTGCCACTGTTTGTGGTTGAACTGATTGTACTGGTTGAGCTGTTTGTGGCGTATTTGTTTGTACCCCTTCTAGAACTGATGTTTGTCCTACCACTTGTTGTGTATTTGAATTAATCACTTCAGGTTGTGTATTTGGTACTGATACTCCATTATTTACAGGTGCATTATTTTCACTACCCACACCATTATTTACATTATTTGTATTATCCATATTAACCACTATCCTTTTTATTCCTAAAAAAATTATAACAAAAAAAGAAGGAAATGTCATTCCTTTTTTAGTTTTTAACCTTAAATAATAAACTTACTATAAAAGATATTAATATCGTATAACTTATTCCAGCACTAGCATTAACAAGTACGCCCTTAAAAAGTCCTATAAAGCCATCCACCAAATATCCTTCACTTGCGCCAGTAACAAGTAAATGTCCAAAATTAATGATTGGTATACTTGCTCCTGCATGAAAAACTTTTAGCAAAATATCATAAAGTCCAAATCCTGATAAAATACATCCAACTATAACAAGTAAAGTATTCATATGTCCTGGTGTCCATTTAGTTTTTTCTAGTACATATTGAGAAATAGCACAAACTATTCCACAAAATAAGAATGATAATATATATGTCAATATTTCACCTCCACACTAACTATGTGACTTACTCCCGGCATTTCAAGTTTTAAATTAGAACTTAATACTGAATGAAGCGAACCTGTTGCGATTAATAATATTTTATTATACTTTTTCATTGGTAAGATATAATCAAAGAATATAAGAGGTAAACATAATGGACCACTAGCTCCAGCATATATATTTTCTTTTGTAAAATACATACTACCTGAATCAATTATATTAACATTTGATAAATCCACTTTATATTTCTTTTTGTAATATTCTTTCATAATTTTTAATCCATAAATTCCAAGATCACCAGTAAGAACTAAATCATAATAATTTGGATTTCTACCTGTATCTTTCAAATGATCATGTAAAGTTTCAGCACATGAAGGTGCCATCGCACTTCCCATATCATTTGGATCAGTATGACCCATAGTAATTACCCTACCTATTGTTGATGACTCTATTCTTATATTAGATTCATTATTTGACACAAGAACACTTATACTTCCAGTAGATGTGCATGTATTAACCATTTTTCTAAGTGCTCCATATTCAACTGGAAATCTAAATTGTTTTTCACTTACAAGATTATGAGAAGAAACTGTAACAATCGCATTCTTAGATAAAGAAGAAGCAACAATAAGTCCTTCAGTAAATCCAGCACAAGCACTATATATACCAAGATAAGGTATTTTAAATTTAGATGCTCCTAATGTAGAACATAGATTTTGATTTTGAAGATCACTTGATATTAATAATTCTATATTTTTTTCTTTTAGTTTACTTTTTTTAAGTAAACCTTCTATTGTTATTTCTTGATATTTACTTTCAGCAAGTTCAATTGTCTTTTGACCTATATAATAATCATTAATACAATTATCAACATTACTTTTAACAATTGGATCATATCTTGTTGATCCTAAAAGTGAATATTTATTATTAATATAAACGTTATCATAATATTTTGTCATAATACTACACTCCTTATATACCCAAATATTATTCCAAATATAACGCCATAAAGAATTATACTTCCAGCAAGTTTAAATATACTCGCACCGATTCCTTTTATGAATCCTTCACTTCTTGTATCCATCGCAGAACTTGTCATAGTATTCGCAAATCCACTAGCTGGCACTATAAGTCCACATTTAACTACTGATAATACTTTATCAAATATTCCAAATCCTGTTAAAATAGAACCAATTGTTACAAACGTTATAAATGTCATTAAATAAGCATCACTTATATAAAGATTCAACCATCCTATATAATAGTTAGTTATAAGTTCAGCAAATAATCCAGCAAATCCACCACTTATAAATGCTATTAAAACATTTTTAGTAGGACTTTCTTTTTCAATATTTTTTTCCACTATCTTTTTATATTCTTTTTTATTCATAATCCACCTAATATTATTGTTAACAACATTAAAAAAATAATACATATTTCAGTATTATTTAAATTTTTTTATTTTTAGTGAATTTTAATTTTTACACGCTGTAAATAAGAAAAATTTAATTATTCATAAAATACTCTATCAATATTTAATAAATCTATATAGAAAAATTGAATTTTCAAAATTAAAAATTGAATTTTACCTTTTTGCATTATATTTTCATATATGTTAACCTATTACCGAAGTACCTAGGTTGGGCGCCACAATCATTATTGTTCTCTCTTTTCAGGGGAATCTAATGGAGGTGGTATTATATGAGTAAGAAAGACTTATTAATAGCCGTTTTGCTTATTATAATAATTTTATTAATCATTTTTGGTTAATAAAAATGCCTAACTTACTTTTGTAGTTAGGCTTAACAAAAAAAACATTGTGACGCCCAACCACAGGGGTTAGGTACTTCACTATTTATATATTATCATATCAATTGATATTATGTAAATAATTATTCATTATTTTACACTCTAATTATAATAAAACTATCTTAAAATTTCCCATAAAATAATAGTTCAAATAAAAAAATTGGTGACTCATAAGGGATTTGAACCCTTGAATGTCGCCTTGAGAGGGCGATGTGTTAACCATTTCACCAATGAGCCATCAACAATACATTGATTGTAACACAAGGGTTCATGTTTTTCAAGTAGATATTTATAAATTCATAAAAATGTTATATAATATATTTAGGTGATTAAAATGTGGAAATTTATTGTAATACTTTCATGTAAATTAACAAATAAACTAAGTAAACTAACTGGTCATGCTGGTAGTGTTATTGGAGGACGAGTTGCTAGAAAGCTTGATAAAAATATTCTAAAGAAAATTAAACTACCTAAATATGTAATTGGTATAACTGGTTCTAGTGGTAAAAGTTCTTCTACTGAACTTATGTATAACATACTTACTAAAAATAATTATAAAGTAGTTTATAATAAAGAAGGAAGTAACACTATTGATGGAATTGCTTCTCTTGTACTTAATAATTCTAGACTAACTGGTAAACTTAAATCAGATGTATTACTTATGGAATTAGATGAGAAATTTATGAAATATGTTTTTGAATATATTACCCCTACTCATTTAATGATAACTAATATAACTAGAGATCAACCACCTAGAAATGCTCATCCTGAAAATATATATAATGCGATTAAAGAAGCAATACCAAGCGGAACTAATCTTGTAATAAATGTTGATGATCCTTTTGTAAATAGAATTAGAATTAATCATAAAGGAGAAATTATTACTTATGGAATTGATAAAAATAATTATTCTCGTAAAAGTAATCTTAATAATTTAGATGCTGCTTACTGCCCTATATGTCATTCTAAACTTGAATATGATTATTATCAATATGGACATATTGGTTCATATAATTGTCCTAAATATCATTTTAATCGTGGTAAGCCAGATTATTTTGCTACTGATATTGATGTAGACAATAAAAAGATAAAGATTAATGATAATGAAGTAAATTTACCATCTAATTTTTTATATACAGTTTATTTCGTTACTGGATGTTATGCGTTATCTAAATCAATTGGTCTTAAAGATGAAGATATTTTAAAGGTTATTAATGATGAAAATATTAAAACTAAAAGACTTGAAATATATGACTTTGATAATAGAAAATGGCAAATGCTAGTAAGTAAAAATGAAAATAATTTAAGTTATAAACAATCACTCGATTATATATTACATCAAAATGGTGATAAAACTATTATACTTGGATTTGATTCTTCAAGTCGTAGATATAAAGAAAATGATATATCATGGATATGGGATATTGATTTTGAAAGTTTAAATGATGCTTCAATTAAAAATATTGTTCTAATTGGTAAATTCTGTTATGACATGAATGTTAGAATGGAATATGCAGGTATTAATAAAGATAAAATTATACTTGTAGATGACATTAGTAAATTAAGTGAAGTACTTAAGAATAAGACAACTGGTAAGATATTCTCTATGGTTTGTTTTGATAAAGAAATTGAACTTAAAAAGATTATAAAGGAGGAAAATAATAATGATTAATATTTTACATTTATATTATGATCTTCTTAATTTATATGGAGAGAATGCTAATACTAGATGTTTACATAATGAACTTAAACGTAATGGAATTAAAGTAAATATTGACTTTAGAAGTATTAATGAACAAATTAATTTTGATAAATATGATATTGTTTATATTGGATCTGGCAGTGAAGATAATTTATTTCTTGCACTTAGTGATATCATGAAAAGAAAAAATGATATAAAGAAATATATTGAAAATAATGGTTATTTAATACTTACTGGTAACTCTATGGATTTATTTGGTAAATATATTATTAATAATGATGAAAAGATGGATGCTCTTGATATATTTGATTATCATACTAAACTTATAAACGAAAAGATATTTAGTAATGCTTCTGGATATAGAATTGTTGGTGAGGTTGTTGGAACTTCTGAATATACAAAAGAAAAGATAATTGGATTTCAAAATAGATGCGATTTAGTTTATGACATAAAGAGTCCACTATTTAAAGTAAATAAAGAATACTCAAATGATTATGAAAGCGATGGTGATGGATATCACTATAAGAATGTTTATGCTACTCATATAATTGGTCCATTACTTATACGTAATCCATATTTTACTGATTATTTACTTAATAAAATATGTAAGGAACATAATCTTAAATATAAGAAAGAAGAATCTAGTGCTAAAAAGGCATATAAAAAATACTTAGAAAACTTTTTAAACTAAGTATTTTTTTTACCTATTTTTTCTCCATATTTAACATATGTTTCAATATTATTACTTGTATTATCTAATATATCTTTATCAATATTTACTACATTTTCTTTAACAAGTAATACTATTGTTGAACCACCAAATTCAAAATAGCCCTTTTCTTCACCTTTCTTGAAATTATTATTCTCATATTCATTAGTTATTTTTCCTATCATTAAAGCTCCTACTTCAACTTGTATTACATCACCAAAGTTTTTAGTATGTAATATAGTCCACTCCCTACTATTAGTTTTAAAGAAATTGTAATGCTTTAATGATATTGGTTGTACTGTATGAAATATACCCTTTATTTTAGTATTAGTTTCTTGATATCCAGAATCTATATAACAATATCTATGGTAATCATTTGGTGATAATCTAAATACTAAAGCATATCCATTTTTATATTGTTTCATTATATTTTTATCAACTAATGTGTTAATTGTATAGTATGAATCTTTTATATTAAGTGTTAAATCATTAATAATTTTATATACTGATAATTTACTATCACATGGTGAAATAAATACATCTTTATTCATATCTATTGGTCTTTTTACTGATATAATTTTTCTTTTAAAGAAATCATTAAATGAATTATAATTTGTTTTTTCATAGTCAGTTATTTTGATATTATTTTTTTTTATAAATCTTTTTATTTTATGCTTAGATAGCTTACTATTCATATAAAGTCCACCTAAATCAGTAATAAATTTCATAGTAAGTATTTTTAGAATTAATCTTCCAAGTAAGGTATTATATAAAAATGACAATACTATACCTGAACTAAGTTCATCTATTTTATTCGTTTCTCTTGATTTTACTTTGTATATCATAATAACCTAGTCGCGATAATAAATAATATCTCAATTACCCCTATTAATATAAATAATATCATAACTTTTAGACTTGGTTTTTTAATTTTAATCTTTGATATAAAAAGTATACCAACTAGTAACATTACTCCAGCATATGCAAGTGGAAAATATCTACCTATCATTTTTCTAAATATATATAAAAATGGAAATATTAATGCTGATGACGTTACTGGTAAGCCTGTATATTCTTTTACTGGTTTACTACTATTTCTTGTTATTTCAAGTACATTAAAATAAGCAAGTCTTATAAGTGCTGCAAGTGGAAATAATATCATTATTGGAAGCAAATACTTATAGTCAAAAGTTAACCAAGCATCATTTAATGCTAAATTATATCCAATTATTGAAGGTAATACACCAAAACAAACTAAATCAGATAAACTATCAAGTTGTATTCCAAATTGTCTTTCTTCAGTTGTTCTTTTCTTTTTAGTTCTTGCTACTCTTCCATCAAACATATCACAAAGTCCACTAAACATTAAACATATTATTGCTGGAAATATTTGTCCATTTATTGCTAAAATTATACCAGACATACCAAATATAAATCCCATATACGTTAGTAATACTGTATAATCATAAAATCCTATCATATTATACACCTCCATTTAATTATACATATTTTTTACATAAAATGCAAACAATCTATCTTTTCTTAACACCATTATTTATTTTTTTCTACACAAAATTCCCATAATATTTTAGGATGTTCATATCTATCCATTTTCTTTTCTTCTAAATTGTGTATTTTAAAATCTTTAAATAATTCTTTTAAATCTTCTTTATCAAAAAATCTTTTGTAAAATTTACCATCATAATAATAATGTTTTTCTATTTTCTTTGATTTAAGTGGTATTTGTATATCATTAAATGAATTAACTCTTGCGATTAGATATCCGTTTTCTTTTAATACTCTATATATTTCACTAAAAATGTATTTTGTTTTTGATAAGTCAAAGTAATGTAAACAAAGATCAGCAATTATTATATTTTTTGAATTATCATTAAAAGGTAGTCCATCACTCATATCAAAAAGCATTGTTTTTATATTTGGATTTTCATTGTTCACAATATTCAATACTTCTTTTGAAAAATCACAAGCAATTATATTTTTAAATCCATTATCAATTAGGTATTTACTTGTATATGCCCTTCCACAACCAAGTTCAACAATATTATCATCCTTATGTAATAAATTTATATATTTATTGAACCATCCATCATAAGTAGAAATGTATTCTTTATGAATATTATCCCAATATTTATCTAAACTATCATTCATATTTTCACCACTATTTCATTACTTATGATAACATATATTAAATATGTTTTCAAATGATAAAAGCAGCACTTTTTATGCTGCTTATTTTATAACTATGTTAACTATTTTATTTGGAACAACAATTTCTTTTATGATTTCGTGTCCTTCTAAATGTCTAATGACATTTTCTTCTTGATGAGCAAGTTTTAGTATTTCATCCTTTTCTAAATCTTTTTCAGCTTCAAATGTCGCTCTTAATTTACCATTAACACTTACCGCAATAGTAACTGTATCTAACTTAGTTAATTCTTCATTATATGTTGGCCATGGTGCATATGTTAATGTATCAAGTGAGCCATCTATTATTGAATACATTTCTTCGCATATAAATGGCGCGATTGGATAAAGAAGTTTTATAAATCCAACTGCATATTCTTTACTTATGTATTCTTCTTTACTTACTGCATTCATAAATATCATAAGACTACTTATTGCTGTATTGAATTTTAAATTTTCATAGTCCTCTGTTACTTTTTTAACTGTGATGTGATATAGTTGTTCTAAATTTTTATTTTCTTTATCTTTTACTTTATCACTTTCAATAAGTTGTCTATAAACTCTTTCTAAAAATCTTTTGCTTCCAACTACACCTTCATTATTCCATGGCTTATCTGCTTCAAGTGGTCCCATGAACATTTCGTATAATCTTAAAGTATCTGCACCATATTCATTTACTACATCATTAGGATTTACTACAAACTCTGGATACCTTTTACCCATCTTTATTCCATTAGCGCCAAGTATCATTCCCTGATGAACAAGTTTTTTGAATGGTTCTTTTACTGGTACTACTTTTTTATCGTATAGATAATTATTCCACATTCTTGAATATAATAAGTGTCCTGTGGCGTGTTCTGGACCACCAATATATAGATCTACTGGCATCCAATGCTCTAATAATTTATAATCTGCTAAACATTCATCATTATTTGGATCAATATATCTTAAGAAGTACCAACTAGATCCAGCACTTCCTGGCATAGTTGATGTTTCTCTTTTACCTTTTTTACCATCTATTTCTATGTTTACCCAATCAGTTTTTTTATTAAGTGGAGCTGTTCCATCTTTACCTGGAGCATAATCTTCAAGTTCAGGTAGTATAAGTGGAAGCTCGCTATCCTTAAGAGCAATGTATTCTCCATCTTCTAGTTCAACAACAGGTATAGGTTCTCCCCAATATCTTTGTCTTGCGAATATCCAATCTCTTAATCTATAATTAACTTTCTTTTTACCACAATTATGTTCATGAAGCCAATTAATCATTGTATTAATTGCATCCTCTTTGTTAAGGCCATCTAAGAATCCTGAATTAATATGGATTCCATCATTAGTCATAGCATCAGGACAAGTTACATATTCATACGTTTTTTTATGTAATTCATCTTTTATCTCTTTTTCTATAATATCTTTAGTTACCCACTCTATATCAAAAACTTCATCTTCATCCAAATTTTGTTTATCTTGCTTACTTGAATTTAATTCAAATAATAATGGTGTTGCTTCTATCTCAAAGTAAGTATCTTTGTTGTAAGCATAATAATGATGGTTTATTTTAAATCCCACCTCTTTAAGAGTAAAATCAGTATAACCAGTTTCTTCTTTTATTTCTCTTATCGCACATTCAACATCTGTTTCATTATTTTTTATAGTTCCACCTACAAATAATCTTCCACCTTTTGAATGCCAGTTAATAGTTAAATATTTGTCTTCAATCTTATCATAAAGTATTGCAACTATTGATTTCTTTTGTTTTTCATTTTCGTGTTCTTTACCTGTTACTTCTTCTAATACTTGTATTATTGGAATATTAAACTTAGTAGCGAACTCATAGTCTCTTGTATCATGAGCAGGTACAGCCATTATAGCACCAGTTCCATAAGACATTAACACATAATCACTTATCCATATTGGTATTTCTTTATTGTTAACTGGATTTATAGCATAAGCACCTGTGAATACACCCGTTTTTCCAGCATTAGAACCTGTTCTTTCAAGTTCACTTTTACTTTTACATTCATTTATATATTTTTCTACTTCTTCATTTTGTGACTCTGTTGTTATTTCTTTAACAAGTGGATGTTCTGGTGATAATACTGTATATGTTGCACCAAATAATGTATCACATCTTGTAGTAAATACAGTAAAATCATAATCAGTATTTTTTACTTTGAAATTAACTTCAGCACCAATACTTTTACCTATCCAATATCTTTGTATTTCTTTTGTACCTTCTGGCCAATCTATTTCATCAAGTCCTTCTAGTAATCTATCAGCATATTTTGTAATATTAATAACCCATTGACTCATATTTTTACGAACAACAGGATATCCACCTCTTTCACTTTTACCATCAATTACCTCATCATTAGCAAGAACAGTACCAAGTTCTTCACACCAATTTACTGGCATATCAACTTTTTTAGCAAGTCCATCTTCAAATAATCTTTTAAATATCCATTGTGTCCATTTATAGAATTTAGGATCACATGTAGATATTTCTTTAGACCAATCATATGAAAGACCTATATTTTTAAGTTGACCTTTAAATGTTTCAATATTTTTTTTAGTAAAATTTTCTGGATGATTTCCTGTTTGTATAGCATATTGTTCTGCTGGTAGCCCAAAAGCATCCCATCCCATTGGATGAAGTACATTATATCCTTGCATTCTTTTCATTCTTGAAATAATGTCAGTAGCAGTATACCCTTCAGGATGTCCTGCATGAAGTCCTACTCCACTAGGATAAGGAAACATATCTAAAGCATAATACTTTGGTTTACTAAAATCACTAGTATCAGTTTTAAAACAATCATGACTTTCCCAATATTTTTTCCATTTATCTTCTATTTTCTTAAAATCATACATCTTCTTCATTCTCCTTCTTCTTATAATAATTACCTGTTATTGTATATAAAACATATAGTAAAATTATTGATGATATAAAACACACTATTATCTTCACAATATAATTTTCAATATAAAGTACTATTGTAGTTTCTAATGATATAATGAAAGAATTAATAAATGTAAGTGTTCTAAGTAAACTTTTATATTTAGTCTTTCTCATATCTAAATCATATTTTCTTATGAAGAATTTTATTTCATCATTCTTTTTTAAATCTTTATAATCTTTTCTTTTCTTATTGAAAAACACACTATATACAATATATACTAATGCAAAAATCAGCAAGAAATCGCCAATAAATTTTAATATTTTCATTTTTTTCCTCCTTATATCTATAATTTTCTAAACAAAAAAGATGGTATCAAAGGACGACTATTGCCGTGGTACCACCTTATTTTATAGTTAAACTATTTCTCATTTGCTTAACGCGCATAAACGTTATTTCTAAAAAAGCAAGTTCAATATATTTTATTATTAGTTTACATCAACCACTAACTTTCTATAAATAAATGTATATTTACTACTCTTTTCATCACTGAAATATAGGTTCATTATACTATACTTCTTCAATATATTCAAGTAACTTCATAAACATTCTTATGAAAATTGATGGTAATCCTTTTCTTCTTAACTTCCTAATAGCAATTCTTTTCGCTTTGATATTTGAATCACTAAATATTATTTTGTCTATTTCTTCTTTTAGTGATGTTTTTATTTTTAAATCTGTTATGATACCTTCTAAGTCTTCATTAATAACTCTATTCGCGTCAATTTCTATATCTTTACCCTTACAATATACGAATACTTTACTTGTAGTGCTTATATCATTAAATTCAATAACAAAGTCATTTTCATCTGTATATCTTTTACATTTAACATTTACTTCATCTTGGAACACTTGTACTCCATCAGTAAATTTTGTATTTCTAAATCTTATAATGTAGTTTCGTTTTTCTGGGATGATACCAAGCTTTCCTTCAATTGGTTCAATTGATACTGAAAAATCATCTTCTTTATAGTAATAATTTATTTCAGTTGTAAAGCTATATCCCTCTTTATACATTGAAGAAGTTCCATCGTCTTCATACATTTTATATGTGTTACTTCTTCCTGGAAATATTTGTATTTCAAGTGTTTTAGGAGCACTTGTATCATTTATATTTTGTGGATCTAATTTGGCAAGTGGAATTATTGCTCCTGTTTTAGCATAAACTGGATAATCTTCATCTTTATAGAATGTCACATATCTATTACCACCAGTAAATTTCTTACCAGTTTTAAAGTCATACCATACTCCATTAGGTAAGAATATTCTATGTACAACTCTATTCATTATTTCATCTTTAGGTGTTGTAATTGGACACACGAATAATTCACTACCATAATAGAATTCATTTTTATAAAGTGGTTCATCATATGTTTCTGGATATTTGTAGTAAAGTGGTTGTATCAATGGTGAACCAAATGATGAATACTTTTTAGCTTCACTATATATATATGGTATAAGTCTATGTCTTATTTTTAAATAATCATGAACAATTTTATAGGTTTTAGCATCCCATTTCCATGGCTCTCTTTTATAGTATTTACCTGTATCACTTGAAAGTCTTAATATTGGACTATAGACTCCAAGTTGAACATATCTCATGAATAATTCAGCATCTTCAGTTCCACCCTTGTAACCACCAATATCATGACTCCACCAAGAAACACCTATATTAGCGGCTGTTGAATTAAAGAACGGAAGAAGTTTTAATGTTTTCCAACTAATTAAAGTTTCACCTGAATAAAGAGCAGAATATTTATGAGGGCATATTCCAAAATTTCTTGATATTATAAAATTTCTTTTTGCTTTATTTAGATTAAAGTTCTTATATAGAAAATAATTCATTGTAAAACTACGAAGAGTATTTTCTTTATTATTATCATCCATCCATAAGAAATCTACGCCTTTATCTAAGAATGGATTAATTATTCCTTTTAAATATGAATCAACTAATTTAGGATCATATACATTAAGTGGAATGTTTTTATTTAAATCTTTATTGTAATATTTTTGAAATTCTAAGTAACTTTCCTCTTCTACACTTATTAATCCTTCTGTTTTAATATTGCTTCCTAGATATATTTTATTTTTATGTAAGAACTCACTTAGTCCTCTTGGATTTGGCAATTTAGTTTTATCAAAAGAAAAACTTATTGGTGAATAATTATTTTTAGTTCTGTTGCATTCATTTAATAAAAGAACTGACATTGGTAAATCATATTTCTTAAAATTATAAACTAAATTTTGTATATCTTTTTCACCATATGCTTCATTTTTATTCCACCATACTCCTAAAGCATATCTTGGTATTAATGGTGGTAAAGACGTAAGATTAAAATAATCGCGAAGTCCTATACCAAAATCATTATTATATATAAATAAATATGTATCTATATTTTTATAGTTTGGAGATAAAACATTTCCATGAGCATCAAGTATTGGAGTTCTAGAGTCATCAAATGTTGTAAATCCATCTAAACTAAATAATCCTTTTTCAAAATCTATATTACCTTTAGTATCATCAAGACTATAAGCTGTTCCTTTAAAGTTTTTAACTTCTGGATGATTAAAATACCATATTTTTTCAGTACCAGCAATAGTTACTTTTAAATTTTGATCAGGCATTAACTTACTGCCTATAAATGGCTTCTCTTTATTATACTCTAAAATAAATATATCATTTTTAATTATTAATACATTGTTATCTTCTTCTACTGTTATCTTTGGTTTACCAAAAGATCTATTACTAGCAAAAAAAGTAGGATAATCATTAAATGATCCTGTTTCACTGTATTCAAATCTTATTAAAACATCAGATAATATACTTATTCTATATGTTTTACCTCTAAATACATTTGATGATGGTGTTTTGCTTTTAGTTAAATCAACTTCAAAGTGAGTACCAAAATCATACATAATTATCCTTCCTTTCTATATATTTTATAATTCTATTGTTCTTTTAATTTTACCATCCAGTTATTATATATCTCACAGTTAGCACTAGTTGGAGGTGGGTCTGCTTTTTCCATTTTCACAATCATTGGTATTTTGAATATTCTACCAAATGCTACACAAGTACCAGATTGAAGTGTCTTTTGCTTTTCTACTACATCTTCACTCATATTAGGTACACTTTTAGCTATATATTCAAGATCAGCTGGATGATTTATTTTAAATATTAAGAAGTTAGCACACTGACTTATTACATTTTCATTTAAATCAGTTGGCCTTTGAGTAATTAAATCAAGTAAAAGTCCATATTTTCTTCCTTCTTTAGCAATTCTTTCAAATATGTTATAACCAAATAATTTTTTATCATCACCCTCTAAAACATAACGGTGAGCTTCTTCTAAAATCATATGTATTGGAAAAGATGCTCTTTCTGCAAGTCCCTTTGTATATTTCATAAACATTCTTCCAAATATCTTAACTATAGAACGAGCAAATCTATCATCTACATCTTCTAAATTAAAATTTACAATTTGACTCTTTTTATTTCCATTAATTTGAATTCTTTTTATATATTCATCTAATGTAATATATCCTTCATTAGTAAAGAATGAACTATTACTTCTTGTTGCTAAATCATGTAATTTAACTTTTAAACTCATTGCTGAATCATACATTGCTTCATTAAGTAAATATCTTTCACTGTATAATGTAAAGTTTAATGCTACTTCAAGATCATGTAATGAATAGCTTACTCCAGTACTATCATAATTCCATTTTCTATCTTCATCAATAAATCCTTTTATATAATCACTAATTATTTTTCTTTCAGCAAATCTTCCTTCACTATCTATATCGAAACAATTTCTAAATTGTCTTGTAAATCCAATTCCTGGAACTTCTGTTTCAAGAGAAAGTTCAGCTGTATTAGTTTCACTTAATATTTCAAAAATTTGATCTCTTATCTTTGAAGATGTTTGATTAGTATACATTATTGAAGTTATAGCTTTTGCCAAGATATGATTTTTGAAATCCATTGCTTCTTTATCATTTCTAGCAAACATTTTTACATAAGTAAGTGCAGTATCTACCATAGCAATTTGTGAAAAATTTGTTGCTTCAAGTAAATTCAATACATCTTCAAGTTCTAATAAGCATACAGGAATATTCAATTTTTCATAATTCTTTTTTAAATTAGTTGTAATTACTTTAAATGAATAAAATGGATTATTCTCTTGTAACCTTGAGAAAGCATTTATATATTCACCATATGAATCAAATATAAAAAGATTTGCTTTGTAAGGAATTATTTGACCTTTAGGAAATATATTTTGAATGATTCTACATATACCATATGTTTTACCACTACCTGTATTACCAAATATAGCAGTATGATTACTAAATAACTCATCTATACTTACATTTAATGGAAAGTCATTATAAAGAGGAGATACTCCAAGTCTTATGCTTCTATTTTCAACTCCAGTAAGTATCTTTAATTCTTCTGGATTAATAATTCTTATTTTGGCATCTAAACTGGGCTTTTTAATTAGGCCACCAATAAAATCATTAGAAGTTAATTCTCCTAAGAAAGTTATTTTAATAGTATCTTGTTCAATTGAATCTATTTCACCTAATATTTTTTTATTTTGATCTTCAAATACTACATGCAAATTTATTAAATCTGTTATTTGGGCACCATTTGCTTTATTAATAGCTACAATCGCACTATTTTTGTTAATTGTAAGTATCTTTCCTAACATATTTTACTTCCCCTCTATCCTATTAAATATTGTAACATATAATGATTTTTTTAACAATAGATTTTTATTTAAAAAGCACTCAAGCTGTTAAACTTGAATGCTTAATATTTATTAGTTTTGAAATTGTGAATTATAAAGTTCTGCATAAAATCCATTTTGCTTTATCAATTCATCATGATTTCCAGTTTCAATTATATTTCCATCTTTCATTACTAGAATTAAATCAGCATTTTTGATTGTTGATAATCTATGTGCGATTATAAACGAAGTTCTTCCTTCAGTTAATTTATCCATTGCTTCTTGAACTAATTCTTCTGTTCTTGTATCTACAGAAGATGTTGCCTCATCGAGTATCAAGAATGGTGAATCTTTTATCATACCTCTTGCAATCGTAAGTAATTGTTTTTGTCCTGCAGATATTGATTCATTATCACCAAGTTTATAATCTAATGTTTTAGGAAGTGATTTTACAAAATGATCTACACCCACTACTTTAAGAGCGTTCCATATTTCTTCATCAGTAACATTATCTTTATTAAATTTAATATTGTCCCTTATAGTACCTTCAAATAACCATGTATCCTGAAGAACCATTATGAATAAATCATGAATATTTTCTCTTGTAAGATTACTTATAGGCATATTATCTATCTTTATTTCACCACTATTTACTTCATAGAATTTCATAAGTAAGTTAACTATTGTTGTTTTACCAGCACCAGTAGGTCCAACTATAGCTATCTTTTCACCAGGCTTTACATGACAATTAAAGTCTTTTATAATTTTTCTATCTTTTGTGTATCCAAATTTAACATGTTCAAAATCAATATTACCTTTTACTTTTTTAGGATCAAGAAGTCCTGTTAAAGTACTTTCATCTGTCATTTCCTCTTCTTCTAAAAATTCAAATACTCTTTCAGATGCAGCTGCTGCTGTTTGAAGTTGAGTCATACTTTGTGCAATTTGTGAAAGTGGACTAGTAAATAATCTAGCATACATTATAAATGCAATTATTACACCAAATGTAATATTACCTTTTAAAACAAGCAAAGATCCAACTATACAAACTGCAACATAACTAAAATTGCCTATAAATCCCATCATTGGTGGCATAAGACCAGATAAAAATTGACTCTTTCTATTGCAGTCATAAACTTTATTGTTAAGTTCATTGAATTTTTCTAGTGATTCAGTTTCTCCATTATATACTTTAACAACATTGTGTGAACTATATATTTCTTCAATATGACCATTTAACTTACCAAGTTCAGTTTGTCTTCTTACAAAATATTTTTGAGATTTTTTTAATATAAAGCTCATAAAAGCAAAACCAAATATTGAAGATAAGATACATGCAATAGCCATTATTACATTTGTAGTAAACATCATTATTGCACAACCAATAAATAAAGCTACTGCACCAATAAATGTACCTAAACTATTTTGAAGAGACATATTTATAGTATCTACATCATTCGTAACTCTTGATAAAATATCACCATAACTATGGCTATCAAAATATCTTAATGGTAATTTATTTATCTTTTGTGATATTTTTGTTCTTAAAGATTTAGCAAAATTGTTTGATGCAACTACCATTAGATAATTTTCTATATAACTAAATAATGCACTAAGTAAATATAAACATACTAAGAAGATTGTTATATTTTTTATCTTATTTCTATTCATATTAGGTTTAATTAATTCATTTATATTACTTGAAAGTGTATCTAATTTACTATAGATTTTTGTAGGATCGTTTATATCCACATTTTTCATAATATTTAACAACTCTACTTTATCTTTTGATGTAATATTTATACCTTCAATAGTAGTATTCTTAAATATCAATAACTTTATTGAATCTGGTATTTCTATTACCTTTTCCATTGTATTTTCTTTTGTTATTGTATTCAATATTTCATAATATTTTGTTTGATCATCTATGCTTATCTCTTTTAATGAATCTTGTGATAATATTAGATTTTCTTGTATATCATTTGTAATATCTTTTGTGAGTAACTCTAAATTATCTTTATTAATTACTATTCCACCTTGAATTTCATTTGTTAAATCTTTTATTTTATTTGGACCAATAATTGATAAGACACTGCTTATCATTGATAGTAGTACAGCTACTATAATAAGCGGCATTAATTTACTTAAATATTTTTTTAACTTTAGTAATGCTTCTTTAAAATTCTTTGGTTTTTCAAATGATGCACCTGGTCCATGTCCTCTTGGAATTCTTGTTCTAGGAGTTTCTTCGTTTTCATTATTCATTTTCTAGTTCCTCCTTTGATAGTTGTGAATATGCTATTTCTTTATATACTTTGCATTTATTTAATAATTCTTTATGTGTTCCAATTCCAACTGTTTTACCTTTATCTAAAACAATTATCTTATCAGCATTTTTAATTGTTCCTATTCTTTGAGCAACAATTATACTTGTAGCATCTTTTGTATACTCTTTTAATTTTTTTCTAAGCACATAATCTGTTTTATAATCAAGAGCACTAAATGTATCATCAAATATATATATTTCCGGATCTCTTGCGATTGCTCTTGCAATTGATAATCTTTGCTTTTGACCACCAGATACATTTGTACCTCCTTGTGAAATATTTGAGTCATATTTTTTTGGCATTTTTTCTACAAACTCTTTTGCTTGTGCAACCTCTATTGCTTCTTTGATTTTATCTTCGGTAAATTCATAATTAGATTTTTTACCATAACTAACATTATATTTGATAGTTCCATTAAACATAACTGCTTTTTGTGGAACATAGCCAAGTCTATCATATAATGAATTTAAATCATAATCTTTTACATCTATTCCATCAATTAAGATTGAACCACTTGTAACATCATAAAATCTTGGAATTAAGTTAACAAGTGTACTTTTTCCACTTCCAGTTGAACCTATAATAGCAATAGTTTCACCTTTATTTGCTTTAAATGATATATTTTCTAAAACTGGTTCATCTGAATCTGGATATTTAAAACTAACATTTTTAAATTCTAGTGTGCCTATTTCTTCTGACTTTTTAACTTTGCCATTTTTGATTTTTGTTTTTGTACTAAGTACTTCATTAATTCTATCAGCAGAAATAGAAGCTCTAGGATACATTATAAATATCATCGCTAACATCAAGAATGACATAATTACTTGCATAGCATACGAACTAAAAACTACCATATTACTAAATAATGTAATTTTATCTGCGAGTAATGCTTTGCTTATAAGTATACTGCCCATGAAATATATAGCAAGTGAAACACCATTCATAATTAAATACATCATAGGAGACATAATACTCATTACTTTTTGATTAAATAATTGAGTGTTCGTAAGCTTTTTATTTACTTTTTCAAACTTACTTTCTTCCATCTCATCTGCATTAAATGCTCTAATAACTCTTATACCTTTTAAATTTTCACGAGTAAGTCCATTGACATTATCAATTAGTTTTTGAACTATTTTGAATCTTGGTAAAACTATTAACATAAGTACGATAACCATTATTAATAGAACTAATACTGCTCCACCTGTAATAGCTGTCCATTCAAAACCTTTATTAATTATTTTTCCAATAGCCCATACAGCTGTTATAGGTGCTTTTATCATCATTTGTAAGCCCAATGTTAACATAGCTTCAACATTTGTAACATCATTAGTTGTTCTAGTTATAAGACTACTTGTTTGGAATTTTTTTATTTCTGCCATGCCGAATTCTTGTACTTTAATAAATAATTTTTCTCTTATATTTTTAGAAAACTTACTTCCAACATTAGCAATAATATAACCAACTACACATGAAGAAGCTAAACTTGCAAAAGCACATAATATCATGTATAAGCCTTCTTTTAAAATATCTTTAGTTGCGCCACTTGTTTGAACAAGTTTTGTTATTTCACTCATGTAATCAGGTATTTTAAGTTCAAGCCATACTTGGAATATAATAAATAGACTCGATAATATAATTAATAAATAATCTTCCTTTTTAAGATTTTTGAATAATTTAATCATCATTTTCTCCCTTCAAATTATTTTGTATTTGTTTTGTTACTTTAAAAAATACTCGTAAATCATCTTCTTTAATATTATTTTTTAGAACTTTTTCAAATTCAATAATATTTTTCTCTATTTCTTTATTTATCTTTTTACCATAAGGAGTAAGAATTATTCTTTTACTTCTTAAATCATCTTTAGAAGATTCTGTACTTATAATATTATTTTTCATCATAGTTTGTATTATTCCAGATATTGTTGACTTTCTAAATGGTAAAGCCCCTTCTAAGTCTTTTTGATAAACTACTTTATCTGAATTTTTGTATAAAAAGCGTGTAATCATCATTTGACTTGGACTCAACATATAACTATTGTTCTTACTATAAGACATAATTTTTCTTATGATCAAATTATCAATCTTTTTAATTTCTGATCCTATACTTTGTTCTTCCATAGCGATACTCCTTTAGTTAGGTAACTAACTATAATGATTATACTATCCAGATTTATAATGTCAACAAAGAAAGGCTATTTTCACAGAACTTTTACAATTATATCGTCTTTTTGCTTCATCGACTTTCATCTCCACAAACGTAAATTCCGATAGTCGCTACCGTACATATTTACCTTTATTTTAAAAAGAAGGAGAAGTTATCCCCTTCTTCTACACATATACTTTAATAAGCACACTTTCTTCCATCTCTTTTTCTTCTTATAGCAGAACCAAGTTGTTGTCCTAACTCATTTAATAAGCTAATTGCTTTAACAACTGCATTTATAATTGTACCAACTGATACTGCTCCACCTTGTATTTTAATTAGTTCTTCTTCTTTTAACATTTTTCCTCCTACTATTATTTTTTTCTACATTTTAACGGCCTTAAATACCCATCCACGAGGCCAATAATGAATGAAATGATTGAACCACCAACGCCAACAATTACCCAATTTACTCCCCCCTTTATCTCTTTTAATTCTGATTCAGTAATCATGCTAACTCCTTTCTAATTTATATTTCTTTTTGAATAAATCTATTATTTCTTTTTTATGTGAAACATATATTATTGTTTTATCACTATAAAATTCAAATATCTTATCAAGTATTTCTTTTTCTTCATCAAAAGATACTTCACTTAATGCTTCGTCAAGAATGATATAATTACTATTTTTAAGTAAACTTCTAGCTAATAATATTTTTTGTTTTTCTCCTCCAGATATATTAAATCCATTATCCTCTATAACATAATTATCTCTTAAAATACTTCTACTCCTAAGTATATTTAAATTACAAATATTAATCATTTTTTCATATTCTTCATTACTAATATTTCTATGATAAATAATATTATTCTTTAATGTATCATTAATTATATAGTTGTTTTGTGATACATAAGTAAAACTATTTGATATGACATTACTATTGATATCTTTAATATTTAAATTACCTATATAAATTTCACCTTTATATTCTTTTAAATACTTTAATAATATTTTCATAATAGTACTTTTACCATTACCACTACTTCCATAAAGTAAAAATTTACTTCTATTAACTATATCAAAAGATACATTTTTAAATATAAAATCTATATTGTTTGGCGAGTATGATAGATTTCTTATGCTTATATTGCCATCTATTATTTCATTTGTTTCTCTATCTTTTGAATCTTTTATCAATAATAAATCATTTATTCTCTTATAAATATTTTTAAGATAATCAATTGATTCACTTAAATCAAGTATAGTTTTTATAGGATTTATAAAATATATTACTATAGCTTGAAATAATACAAAACTACCTAAAGTAAAAATATTTTTATTTATGAATATACAACCTAAAAACACAAATGATATATATGAAAAATCTGAAACAAAATCTTTTAAAATGTTTTCTTTATTTTGATTGTTTAGGGAATTAGTTTTTTTTAAATGATAAATGTTAAAATTCATTTCAGTGAGATTAACAATGTCGTTTGTTAAATTTAAATTTTTATTTATTTCATAACTACATATATTATCATTTAATGATTTATTATATTTTTCTTCATAAATCATAACTTCTTCATTTAGATTTCTTAATTTAGTTTTATTTAATAAAATAATAAAAGCATATAATATAAGTTCAATTAAGTATATAAAGAACAATTTATAATTGATTATTAAAAGTAATGTTAAACTTATTAAAACTAAAAGTATATTTGATAGAGTTGTGGTAATAATATTTAATAGGACATCTAAAAATAGCTTAAAATCATTCATTCTTGATATAATTTCACTGGAAGATTTATTCTTAAAGAATTGATAAGGGAGATAAAATAATTTTCTTATAAAATCATTATTTAATTCTTTTGATAATTTATTATTCAAATTAATAACTATTTTATTATTAATAAATAACATTATTGTTTTAATTATTAAAGATATTATAAAGATAATTGTAAAGACGATTAGCTTTTTATAATCATAGTTAGGTAATATATAATCTATAACTATATATGAATAATAATTAAGTAATATTCCAAACAAAATAATAAATATATTTATAATTAATATTTTAAAGAGTTCTTTTCTGTTCAACCAAATATAAGTCTTGATTATATTTTCATTTTTAGAGAAACTATTACATACCTGTTTAACAGGATAAATAACAATTGAAGTATTCAAGTACATATCTTTAAATTGTTCTTTAGTGATTTTAGTTATACTGCTTGATGGATCCATCACAATTATTGACTTCTTATTAATTTTATATATCACAATAAAATGTAAAAAATTATCTTTCTTACAATGACATATTATTGGTAATGTCACTTTACTATTTATAATGTCATCATAATTGTAATGAGATGCAAAGCCATCAAATCCATATAACCTAGAACCATTAATAATATTAAAAGCATTTGTACCCTCTCTAGTAGTTTTTAGATTCATAGTTACTTCTTCATGCGAAGCTTCTAATCCATAATATTTCATTACAGATAATAAACATGAAGGACCACAATCTTTATAGCCATTTTGTCTTACAATATATTGTTTCATCTTATCCCCCTACTATTATTATTAGCGAAAACTTTATAAAACACTTCTTTTTTTTAAAAACTTTTTTCAAAAAAATAAAAAAGATTAGTAAAACTAATCTTTAATAATAAATCATATATTTTTAAGTATACCTATATTATGTTTTATGTCATTATGTATATACGAAGCAGATACTAATATATCAGCACCAGCATCTTTACACAACTCACCTGTTTCATTATTTATTCCGCCATCTACAGATATTTGTGTTTTTAAATCATTTTCAGTAATATATTTTTTTAATTCTTTTATTTTATCTACTGTTTTTTCTATAAATGTTTGACCACTCTTACCAGGATATACACTCATTACAAGTACTAAATCTATTCTATCTAAATAAGGAAATATATTTTTAATATCAGTATCAGGATTTACAGCAATACCTGCTTTTAATCCATAATCTTTTATTTCATTAATCATTTTATCTATATTTTCTACTGCTTCATAATGAAATGTTATGTTATTCGTATTAAGCATTGCATAGTCTTCTATATATTTAGAAGGATTATTAACCATCAAATGTACATCAAGAGGAAAACTTGAATATTTTGTTATTTTAGTTATCTCACCTATTGTCCAAGTTTTATTTTCTACGAATTTGCCATCCATTATATCAATATGTATAGCATCAGCATTTGTATTATCTAATTCTTTTACTATATCTTGAGGCTTTATTGTACTAGATAATATTGATACATTTATTTTCATTCCTTTGTTTCCTCCATAAATTTTAAATAATTTTGATAACGCCACTCTGGTATTTTGCCTTTATTAACTTCTTCAATTATAGAACATCCGTCTTCTTTTATATGAAGACAACTTCTATATTTACATGGTTTATTAAAATCATAATAATATTTTTTTATTTCTTTTTTAGGAATTGTTAATTCGAGTGAACTAAATCCAGGAGTATCAGCAATTAATCCATCATTTACTTCTAAAAGTTCAACTAGTCTAGTTGTATGTTTACCCCTACCAAGAGAAGTTGATACTTCACCTGTTTTAAGTGATAAAGATGCATCAATTTTATTTAATAATGTACTTTTTCCTGCTCCTGTTTGACCACAAAGTGCTACTACAGAATTAGCAAACTCTTTTTTTATTTTAGAAACACTAGTATTAACATATATTTTAATTTTCAATTTTCTATAATAATTGATATATTTTTTTATTTCACTTTTTTCTTTCATAGTTATCATATCAGTTTTTGTAATAACTATAATAGGCTCTATTTCATTTTTATAAGCAATAAGTAAAAATTTATCAATTAAATAAGAAGAAAAAGCTGGAATTGATGTACTCATTACTATTAAGAGTTTATCTATATTAGCAATGAGTGGTCTTTCCAGGTAGTTTTTTCTTGGCTCTACTTTCTCTATTGTTTTTGTATTAACATCAACTATAACATTATCACCAACTACTGGAACTACTTTCATATTTCTTAATTTCCCTCTAGTTCGTGTATCAATTATCGTATTATTTTCTAATAATACTCTATGTATAAATTTGTTAATACATATAATTTTACCTTTCATATTACTCCCCTGTATTGTCTCCTTCAGTTGGAACTGTTGTTGGCTCTGTAGTTGGTTCTTCTACTTCTGGTGCTCTTGCAATTGTTATTACAAGACTAGCTCCAGGTGTTACAAGTGAAGAAGCCGCTCTACTTTGCTTTAATATTGTACCTTCTGCAGCTGAAGTTGTTTCTTGATATTTTATCTCAAGTTTTAATTCATGCTTACTTACGAATTCTTCTATTTTAGCAATAGTATATCCTTTTGTAAAGTCTGGATATTTATATTCTACTTTTGGAATATATATCTTAACAGGACTACCAAGTTTACTTTTATCACCAGCAGCAGGTTCAGTCTTAAGTACTGTATCTTCTTTTGGCTTCTTAGATTCATCAACAGCCTCTGCAACTATTTCGACATTACACTGACATTTTGCTTCGATTTTGCCTTGAGCAATTAAATAATTTTCACCAGTGAAATCTTCCATTACATATGCAGCTTCACCACTAGATATATATAGAATTACTTCTTTTGGTAACTTATTATTACTACCAATTTCAGGACTAGTTTTAACTACATCTCCCTCTTTTACAACATCACTTGCAATATATTTATAATCTTTTGCTATATCAAATCCAGCATCATTTAACATCTTAGTAGCAACTTGAACGCTCCTATTCGCAACATCAGGTATAATTGCTTCTTTATTATCATCATGAAGAAGTATTGTAAGTCCAACAGTTAATAATAATACAAGCCCAACAAATATACTTAATATTATTATTAAAGTTCTATTTTGTTTTTTATCTTCAATTTCATCCTCATCGGTGTCATCTTTGACTTTTTCTACTTTTTTAGTTTTTGTTGTTGCATCTTTGATTGCTTCTACTTCTTTATCAAGTGCTTTTGTTTCTTCTAAATCGTTTTCTGGATATGGATAAACATATCTTTTTTCATCAACTCTGCTAGCATCAAGTGCAGTTTTTAAATCATCATGCATTTCTCTTGCATCTTTATATCTATTTTTAGGATTCTTAGCTGTTGCCTTTATTATTACATTTTCAATAGATTGTGGAATTGATGAGTCAAATTTTCTTACACTTGGAAGTGGTTCTCTCAAATGTTTAAGTGCTATTTCAACAGCATTATCTCCTTTATATGGAAGAAGACCTGTTAATAACTCATACATCATTATTCCCATTGAGTAGATATCACTTCTAATAGTTGATCCTTTACCATTTGCTTGTTCTGGAGGTATGTAGTGAACTGTTCCCATAACTGAATTTGTTTGTGTAAGTTGAGTAGAATTTAATGCTATTGCTACTCCAAAATCAGTTATCTTAATCATCCCATTTGATAAAATCATTATATTTTGAGGCTTTATATCCCTATGAATAATATAAGCATCATGTGCATGTGCCATACCATCTGTAACTTGTAGCATTATATCAATTACTTCTGTTACTGATAAATGTCCTCTTTGTTTTAACACTTGTTTTAATGTTTTACCATCAACATATTCCATTACTATATAATATTGACCATCGTCTTCACCAACATCATATATTTCAACTATATTTGGATGTGAAAGACTTGTAGCAGATAATGCTTCTCTTTGAAATCTTCTTACAAACTTTTCATCATTAGCAAGATCTCCACGAAGTACTTTAACTGCAACATTTCTATCCAAATAAGTATCATGAGCTAAATAAACATTAGCCATACCACCCTCACCAAGGGTTTTTATAATTTGGTATCTATCATTTATTTTAGTACCTTTAACTATCACACTATTCACCACTCATTCTCATATAAGCTATTGTAATATTATCATTGCCCCCACGAGTATTCGCTTTCATTATTAATTTATCCACTTTTTCTTCTATTTCAAGTTCACTATCATTTAGAACTTTTTCTATTTGTTCAACTGTTAACATGTTAGTAAGTCCATCACTACATAGGAATATTCCATCAACAGTTCTTTCAACATCAAAAATGTCCATATCTATTATTTCAGCAGCACCAAGTGCTTTCATAAGAACATTCTTTTGAGGATGATTTTTTGCTTCTTCTTCAGTAAGTTCTCCATTTTCAAGTAATATATTTACAAGTGTATGATCTTTTGTTACTTTATAAAGCTTTCCTTTTTTCTCTACGAAGCCACTTGAATCGCCAACGTTACCAAATAGCAAGAAATCATCTGTTAGGATTGAACACACACAAGTTGTCCCTAGACCATTTGCATCAATGTGTTCTTCTGCATATTTAAGTATTTTTACATTTATTTCATCTATTATTTCTTTTAACCATATAACTGCATCTTCTTTAGTTCCTATACTAGATAGTTCACTAAAACGTTTTCCAAGTTCTGTTACTACAAGAGAACTAGCTATTTCACCAGCTTTATGTCCTCCCATACCATCAGCAACTACAAGTAAGTATTCACCTTTAAGATTTTTTACGATTGTAACTGAATCTTCATTATGACTTCTTACTTTTCCTGGATCAGTTTGATAACAAGTTTTCATTTTTCACCTTCTTTTTGTATTGATTACTAAGAGGTAGTATCTAATTACTACCTATCTCTTTCTTATTATTATATTTATTTTATTTGATTTAAGTATATCATAAAAACTTTTAATTTTAAAGTCATTACTTTTCTTCATTGTAAATTAGATGTTACATTAAAAGAAAATAATACTTAAATTAATATTTTTTTATAAATTAATGTTATTGCTTTCATGACTCGCTTTTAATTGTCCACAGGCACCTTTAATACCTTTGCCCATCTCTCTTCTCATTTGAACATTTATTTTATTTTTTACTAGTTCATCATAAAAAGCATTTATTCTTTCTTTAGAACTTCTTTTAAAATTACTACTAGTACTATTATATGGTATTAAGTTCACATAAACTAGTTTTCCTTTTAAAAGACCAGCAAGTTCCTTAGCATCTTCTATATTATCATTAATCCCTTCTAATAAAATATATTCCATTGTTACTTTTCTATTAGTTTTAGAAATATAATAGTCAACCGCATCCATTAATTCATTCATTTTATACGCTTTACTAATAGGCATTAAAGTTTCTCTAATTCTTTGATTTGGAGCGTGCAAACTTATTGCTAAATTTACTTGAGTATCTAAGTCAGCAAATTCTTTGATTTTTGGTACTATTCCACAAGTACTTACTGTAATTCTCCTAGAACCTAAATCAATTCCTTTAGGACAATTTAATATCTTAATAGCCTTTACTAAATTTGTAAAATTATCAAATGGCTCTCCTATTCCCATTACAACTATATTATCTACTTTAATATTTTCTAACTTTTCTATAGTTAAAACTTCTAATATAATTTCAGCAGTAGTTAAATTTCTAACTCTTTTTAACTTTCCACTTTCACAAAAAGCACAAGCCATATTGCATCCAATTTGAGTACTTATACATATACTATTTCCATAATCATGTTTCATAAGTACTACTTCAATACTAGAATCTTTTACTTCAAGTAAATATTTATTTGTGTCTTCACTCTTTAATTCATCTAAAACTTTTAAATATTTTATTTCAAAATTATTATTTAAAAATGCTTTTAATTCCTTACTAATGTTAGTTATTTCATCAAAAGAAGAAACTCTTTTTTTATATATACCTTCAAATATTTGAGTAGCATTATATTTTTTAAATCCATTATCTACTAAATAATTCTCAAGTTCATCTAATGTAAAATCATATATACTCATATTAAACACCCATTAAATTATATCATTAATATAAGTCACTTGTAAAATAAAAACTATACATAGAACGTATAGTTATTTAAGATATCCAAGCTGTTTAGCAAATTCAACAACACTATCTTTATATTGCTCATCAACATCTGCATATACTAAAGTGTTATCTATTTTACATAATAATTTATATTTACCTTTTGTTAATAATTTATATTCAGAATAATTATCAGTTTCAACTATTTCAGCTTTATCGTTATCATTTTTTTGTGATTCAAATCTCTTTTTATTTCTATCATACATCTTTTGAGCAACTTCACTATCATCTAAAGTATAATATTCTACTTGATATTTATTTTTAACTCTAGCAACTAAAGCCTTCATGATACCTTTATTATTATTTAAACTTTCAGTTACATCAGTAATTTCATAATCATCACTTTCTCCAACTAATTTAAAAGAATCAGATGAAATAGGCTTTCTTACTTCTTCTTCTTTTTTACACGCTGAAAATGTAAATAACATTAATACTCCAAGTATAGCTAATGATAATTTTTTATTCATATCTATCTCCTACCTTACTTAACAAATATATCATTTTTACTTTTATTTTTCAATAACAAAGAAAATAAAAAGTACTTTTTTAGTACTTCTTATTCTAATATTGCTTTAATTCTTCTTACGCCAGCACTTGATGCTTCTTCTTTTACTATTTTAAAATGTCCTAGTTCACTAGTATTTTTAACATGAGGACCACCACAAAGTTCTTTTGAAACATTATCACCTATTGTATAAACAGTTACAATATCAGGATATTTTTCAATGAACATACATTCAGCACCAGATGCGATAGCGTCTTCTTTTTTCATTTCTTCTACTTTTACAGGAAGACCTTCATTTATCCATTTATTAACTAAATCTTCAGTTTGTTTCTTTTCTTCATCAGTAAGTTTATGATCACAACTAAAATCAAATCTCATTCTTTCATCAGTAATATTACTTCCTTTTTGATGAACATCTTTACTTACTACTTGTTTTAAAGCAGCATTAAGTAAATGAGTTGCAGTATGATATTTAGTTTCTATTTCATTGTTACCAGAAAGCCCACCCTTAAATTGACCAGCAGAAGCAGTTCTTGATAATTCTTGATGTGCTTTAAACTTTTCTTTGAATCCTTCTTCATCGACATTTAGACCTTTTTCATGAGCAAGTTCTACTGTAAGTTCAATTGGAAAGCCATAAGTATCATATAATCTAAATGAAGTAGAAGCATCTAAATCTTTATTATCTCTAGTTACTTTTTCAAATTCACGAAGCCCTTTTTCGAGAGTTCTATTGAATTTTTCTTTTTCATTCTTAAGTACTTCTAATACAATATTTCTGTTATCCTTAAGTTCACTATAGTATATTTCATATTTATTCATTATAAGTGATGCGATTTGACTTTCCCAGTCACTATTAACATCAATATTTAATTTTTTAGCATGTCTAATTGCTCTTCTAATTAATCTTCTTAAAATATAGCCTTGTCCTACATTACTAGGCTTAATACCAGCAGGGTCAGCACTTATAAATACAGCTGTTCTTAAGTGATCAGCAATTATTCTCATACTTACTTCGTTGCCTTCATATGGAAGATTAGATATTTTAGAAATTAGTTCAATAACATCATTCCATATACTAGACATATAGTTATCGTTTACTCCTTCAAGTACTGCTGTTACTCTTTCCACTCCCATACCTGTGTCGACATTCTTTTTAGGTAGTTCTTCAATACTTCCATCACTATTCTTTTTGTATTGCATGAATACATCATTCCATATTTCTACCCATCTTACATCTTCCGGATCAAACTTCTCAGGAACAGGTTCATTACTTCTCCAATAAAACATTTCAGTATCAGGTCCACAAGGTCCAGTTTCTCCAGCAATCCAGAAATTATCATCAACAGTTCTTGCGATTCTTTCTTCTTTTATGCCAAGGCTTAACCATTTATCATGAGCAGTATTATCAAATGGAATATTATCTTTACCAGCATATACTGTTACTGCTAGTTTTTCTACTGGTATATTAAGTACTTTTGTTAGAAATTCAAAACTCCATTCAATTGCTTCATCTTTAAAATAATCTCCAAGAGACCAATTTCCTAACATTTCAAAGAATGTATGATGATAAGTGTCTCCAATTACATCTAGATCATTTGTTCTAATACATTTTTGATAATCACATAGTCTTGTTCCGTATGGATGTGGTTCTCCCATTAAATATGGTATTAATGGTTGCATACCTGCAGTATTAAATAATACACTTGGATCATTTTCAGGTACAACTGGCGCACTAGGTATTTGTTTGTGCCCTTTACTTACAAAAAAATCAATAAATAAATCTTTAATTTTCATTTTTTTCTTCTCCTTTTCTAAAATAAAAAAGAATAGTACATAAGGAGTCATTATGACGGTACCATCCTTTTATTTAACTTAATTAATGTAACGTATTTCCACGTGAGTGATTAACTCATAAATGAAAGTAGCTTCAAATAACAATATTATTAGTTTTCACCAATCACTAACTCTCTATAGAATATTAGTTTACTCTACTCGTCTTTCAATGAACATATTTTAACAAATATTTTTTAAGAAATCAATAAGTTTTCAAACTATTTTTGCTTTAATATTAATGATGATGGTACATTTATATCTTGACATCCAAAATCAATTTTATACAATCTATCCCAATACTTTTTAAATTCTTCACCTCTATTTGAAAACTTTTCTATTCCAAGTGCTACTAAACTTGCTGGTCCACCTGTTAATCCTCTTCTTTCGATTTCAAGATCAATTTCCCTAAATGAAGTGCCTTTATTAACTTCTTTTATCATATCGATAGCTGTTTCAACAATCGTAGCTTTATAACCAGGTTCAGTACAATTATCAGCATATTCTAACCATTCTTCTATTTTCTCTTTCTTCACTACTTCTAATCCATTTTTCATGAGTAAATATTTTTTCTTTTGAACTTCAAGTTCTTCTTCTCTTGCTCTTTTATCAGCTAATTCTCTATTTCTTTTATATTCACTTTCTTTCTTATCAACAATTCTATCTCCAAATACCTGTCTTTCAATTTCAAAAAATTCTAAAGCATTATGACATTTATGTGTTAAAGGTATATTTAAATTTGAATATAATTCTGTTCCATCCATCAATTTTATATATAATATTCCACCATTCCAATTAAGAAAAGGCATATCACCTGATCCAATAAAAACTCTAGAAAATGGAGATACTCCTCTTAACGTACCTTGAACAAGATATTGCTTTTCATTATCATAATATGTACATGACACTTCTTCACCAATATGACTTTTTAAATTATTGAACATCTCTATTGCAATTTTTTCTTTAGATTTTTGTTTTTTAGAAATATATTCTTCAAATGTTATATCAGTATCATTCATTAATAAAACTACACCACCTTTAGTAATACATACATATTCACATCCAGATACTTCAGCAGTAGAAATAACAGTACTATATTTAGGATCATTACCATAAATTCTCTTTAGTTCAGCAACACCCATTCTTCTCCCATAATAAATCCAATTAGTAACATTCTCTTTTTCACTAGAATAAGTTTTATCTTTATCAATAATATATTCAATATCATAAAAACGAATCGCTTGAACTATATTATCATTTAAAAATAATTCTGGCTCTTTTGACTTTACTTCTTCAATTTTAATATCACTTATTAATAATCTACTACATATTTTTTCAGCATAACTTTTTATTACTTTTTTCATATATTATCCCCACACAATCAAAAACCTTTTATTTATGAAAGGTATCATAACATAAAAGGTTCAATTTGTAAAGAATACGATAAGGCTATTAGCCTATCCTGAATGCAGGAGAAACACCACCATCACGATAGGCATATCCATTACCTCGCATACCATAAAATCCAATATTATTATCATATTTAGCTGAACGATGCCACCAAAAATATTGAGAGGTTCCATGCTTTTTTATAGCACTATTATAATTATTATAGGTTACACCTAAATTACTATAATAATCTAACTGTCTAGTCTGATTTTTAGCTCTATCTACTTCAGAACCATACATTCCAGTCCAATCTCCCCAAACTTCCATTGGCGATAATAAATACAATTTATCAGTAGACGTGAAATTAGCACTATCTGAACTACCATATCCTGATACAACTGTTGTTTCTACTATTCCACTTCTTAAATCAGATGGTAATGAATTATATATATCATTATTTACAAATGTTCTCATTGCTGATGCTGGCCAACCATCTTTATTCCAGCCATATTCATATTCTACATTCTTATATGTGCCGGCTGGATTCATATTATATGTTGTTATTATATCTGCAAATTCAAGAACAAATCCGCATGCTGTTTGAGAATAACCAGACTTAGAACAAGAACTAGGCTTAGATTTATTTGCAATACGTAAAGTATGTGTTCCATATGTTCCCATATCTATTGTTCTAGTATCACCAACATTATATTTGCTTATGTTATTATTTCTAACTGCTTTAATTATTGTTTTCCATGAATCAGCCGCAAATGAATTAGGTGCTGGAATATCTTTATCAGCAATATCAGTAAAATACCCAGGCCTACTTGTTCCACCATCTATACGTGCATAAGTTTTATCAACGTGAGAACTATTATATTTTGTTCCTGCTCCACCTACTAGATTAGTACATCCAGTAAATATATTAGTACTTGAAGTAACTTTAGTAGTTACAAACTTGTCACTAGCATATATTGTTTTAAGATTTGTAGAACTAGAAAACATATTGCTCATATCTGTTACTTTTGATGTATTAAAATTACTTAAATCTAATGTCGTAGCTTTACTATTAGAAAACATACTATTCATTTTTGTTACATTGCTTGTGTTGAATTTATTTAAACCATTAATTTTTGTAGCCTGACTATACCAAAACATATTACTCATATTTATTACATTAGATGTATTAAAACTACTTAAATCTAAGGCTGTGGCTTTACTATGATCAAACATAGCAACCATATTTGTTACGTTTGACGTATCAAAATTACTTAAATCTAATGTCGTAGCTTTACTATAAAAAAACATACTACTCATATCTGTTACACTACTTGTATCAAAACTGCTTAAATCTAAGATTGTGGCTTGACTATTAGAAAACATAAATTGCATATCTGTTACATTTGATGTATCAAAATTACTTAAATCTATCGTTATGGCTTGACTTTTATTAAACATTTGTCTCATACTTGTTACTTTACTTGTATCAAAATTACTTACATCTATCGTTGTGGCTTTAGTACCAGAAAACATTCCAAACATATCAGTAACTTTGCTTGTATCAAAATAACTTACATCTAAGGTTGTGGCTTGACTATCAAGAAACATAAAGTGCATATTTGTTACTTTTGATGTATAAAAATTGCTTACGTCTAGCGTTGTGGCTTTAGTACCAGAAAACATATAAGCCATGGAAACAACTGGTTTATTGTTAATATACGTACATAAACTACTTGTTACTGCATCAGTACTTGCTTTATCAGTAAGTTGCACGCCCCAACCATTATTAGCCATATTACTCCAACTAAGTCCTGAACTTGCATAATATCCTTCTTGCTTATAAGCATAAGTATATTGACCATTTACATACTTTAATCCTTGTGTTAAAGTATCTGTTGTTGTACAAAAATATGTATTTGTACTAGGTGTTTCTACTAATGTTATCTCACTATAAGTGGATGGTGTTATTATATCTTGAATAGTGTTTGTTATATATCCACCTTTCATAGTAAAAGCTATATTTTGAGAAGAAGTACTACTATTTGTAATTAATAATTTTACTATATTTGAATTACTACTTGTTATTGAATCATTTGGCTTATTATATGTGGTTACCACGTCATTTGTATCTTTAGTTGATTCATAATATTTAACAGTAATGTTTGTATTCTTTAAATAAAGTAACTTATAATATGTGTCTACTGGATTTAAATTATTTACTTTAATATCAATAATTGTTTCACCTGTTGGTACTGTTAAAGTGTTAGTACTACTTCCATTTAATTCTATTGAATATTTAAGTTCTCCAATATACATTTCAGCTGCTTTATGATTGTTTGATGTAACGATATAACTAGAAAAAGTAACACTTAAAAGAATACTTATTCCTATAAGTACTGAAATAACAGCAAAATATTTTTGTAAGAAATTAACTATTCTATTCATGACATTATTATAGCACGTATAATAATAATTAGTAAATGAATTAAATTTAAAAGATTTGATTTTTATTCAAAACTTATACCTGCAAGTAAATAATAGCTCTAGATAATCTAGTAGGGAATAAAAACTAACTATTTAAATAATCACTTTTATACTAAACAAAAAAGCACTATTTCTAGTGCTATTATTATATCTATCTTTGATTTTTTTATTGAAGTGGTGTACCTGGTGTTTGTGGTGTTTCAGAAACAGGTGCAGCAGGTATACTAGGTGTTTCTCCTATTACTGGTGTTACTGGAGTTTCAGGAACACTTGAAGCAACAGGTGCTACTTCAGGAGTAACAGTTGAAGTTTCAACTTGAGGTGCTACTGGTGTTGTACCAATACTTGGAGTTTCACCTATACTTGGAGTTTCGCCAATACTTGGTGTTTCTCCAATTGATGGAGTTTCACCAATTGGTGGAGCCATAACTTCAGGGCTTTGAACTGATGCCTCTGGTTGTACCATTGGTGCTGGTTCTTCAATCACTAAAGTTGGTTTCTCAGCTGTAGCTGACACTGGTGACTCCACAGCTGGAGTATTAAAAATACTTTCAACTGGTGCTTCAGTCGCAGGAGCTACTTGAGGTGTAACTGGTGTACTTGTATTTAAAGTAACATCGTTAGCAGTTGCTTCAAGACCACTTAAACTAGGTTCAGCTGGTACAGGTGCAGGAGCTACAGCAGGAGCTGGTGTAACAGTATCAGCTTGTGGTGCTACTCCAGGATTTACCATGGCTGGCGCTGGTTGTGGTGGAACAGACGCTCCAGGAACAACTTCTCCTCCTTTTTGTTTTTTCTTTTTACCATCAACAATAAATCCAATTAATGCAAATAGTAATATTACAGCAACAATCATAAAAATCAAATAATTATCTGCTAAAAAATTTAATATATTATCTTTCATATGAGTATCATATCCTCCTTATTCTCATAGTACTATTTTAACATTTAATATTTAATATTTCAATATAAAATTTTGATATTAAGAAATATTTAATTTTTTACCTTTTGGTTGTATATGAATCCAAGTATTTCCATCATTTACTTTAAGTTCACTTCCATCTTCTAAAGTATAAATAGTTTTACTTGCTCTATCTTTTTTACTCCATTTTATCTTTATAGCTTCACCATTTGAAATATAATATCCTTCTCCAGTGCCTATATTATATAAATCTTGTCTACCTTTTCTATCACTCTGTATACTAGAATTTTGCACTTGATAAGTTATTATATTTTTAACAGTATATTGTTTTTTAGTGATAAGGTCAGTATGTTCTTTTCCTCCCATAAACATTTTATAATTCATATTCTCAGGATCATAAACATATTTTGTTGTTTGATATGATGAATATACTATTTCAACTATATTTGCTTCTTTTTTATTTTCAGTTTTATATTCTATTTTAATAGGACTATATTTGAGTAACTGTTCTTCAGTGGTATTTCTATATTTTTTTGATTTTATTAACTTATTAATTCTATCCATTGATGTAAATGCAGTATGTTCATATGCTCTATGAAGTGAAGTATCTCTAAAAAATCCTTTAGCATCATACATACCATTTATATTGTTAATCTTTAAACTTTTTATATCACTTAATGCTTGTGGTGAATGCCCATAATGAACAAATATAGCATCATTTTCAAGAACATAATCTAAAAAATAATGTCTTGCACTTCTAACAGAACCTATCTTTTTAGTTGCTTGGTCTTTAAAAAGTGCGATTATTCTTGTGATTCCACCTTCTGCGATAAGTTCGTATGCAAGATATGCATCCTGTAGTCCAGCATGTGGATAAGCATCATGATTGTTATTAATTGATACTGCAATAGGTCTAGTTTTAGAATCTTCATCAATTATCTTAACCTTAGGTTTAACCACATAAATATTACCAATATTGATTCCGTTTTCCATAGTATATTCTAATATCTTGTCATACACATTAAAATAATTAAATGCTATTACTGAAATACCAGCAAATATCACAAAAAATAATAAATTTCTTAACATTTTACTTTTTTTCTTTTTCATATACATTCTCCATCTAAATTATATCATATTGTTTTATATTGAATATTATTTATAGTAATTATATGTAAATTTTACATTAAAAATACCTAATCATATGACTAGGTATTACATTATTTAATTTTTTCTAACATTTTAGATTTTGCTTCAACTGGATTTGCTTTTCCTTTTGATTTTTTCATTACTTGACCAACTAGGTAATCTAACATATTAGTTCTTCCGTTATGATAATCTATAATTGCTTTTTCATTTTCACTTATTACTTCATCTACAAGTGAATCTATAAATGATGAATCTTCTATTACTTCCATATCATATTTTTTAACTATTTCTTTTGGAGTTAGTTTTTCTTCTAGCATTTTAGTAAACACTTTTTTAGCTTGATCTGATGATATTTTTTTATCATTTACAAGTGTTATTAATTCTACTATCATGTTTGGTCTTATAAATACATTGTCTATTGTTATGTCTTCACTCTTATTTATTTCACCAAGTAATCTTGTTGTTATCCAGTTACATGCCATTTTAGGATCACATTTATCTTTAATGCATTCTTCAAAGTAATCTGATACTTTTTTATTTTTAGTAAGTACGTTTGCATCATATTCTGAAAGTCCATACTCATTCATATATTTTTCTTTTCTTTCACTTGCAAGCATTGGTATTTGTGATTTGATTTCTTCTATTAATTCTTTTGATATTTTATATCTTGGAATATTTGGCTCTGTGAAGTATTTATAATCTATCGCATCAGCTTTACTTCTCATATGGATAGTAGTACCACTTTCATCATCCCATCTTCTTGTTTCTTGTACTACTTCATCATAACGTCCTGCATCTTTTAGTTCTGATTGTCTTTTAATTTCATATTCTATTGTTTTTCTAATCGCATCAAAACTATTTACGTTTTTAACTTCAACTTTTGTACCAAAGCAAGTATCATTTTCATTCATTATTGATACGTTTACATCGGCTCTTATTTGTCCTTTTTTAGTATCACATTCTGATATATCAGTATATTCATAAATACTTTTAACATGTTCTAAGAATGCTAGTGCTTCATCTGCACTATGTAAACATGGCTCTGTTACAAGTTCTAAAAGAGGTACACCTGCTCTATTATAATCTATTGTTGAAGTATTATAATAGTGATCAAGTGAAGCCGCATCTTCTTCTAAATGTATATCATGAATTAATACTTCTTTTTTAGTGCCTTTTACATCTATAGTTATTTTACCATTTACTCCAACTGGATTAAAGAATTGTGTTAGTTGATATCCCTTTGGAAGATCTGGATAATAATAGTTTTTTCTATCAAATTCCATATATTCAGGTATTTTACAATTCAATATTGAAGCCATCATTATTGCTTTTTTGACACATGTTTTATTAACAACTGGAAGTGTGCCTGGAAATGCCATATCAAGTGGTGCTACATTTGAATTAGCTCTTTTACTAAAACTATTGCTTGATGGTGAAAATACTTTTGTATTTGACTTCATTTCACAGTGAAATTCTAGTCCTATTACTGCCTTATATGACATTATAACACCTCCTTTGCAATTTGATTTTTATATTCCATATTACTTTCAAGAGCGTATGCAATATTTAAAACATTTATATCATCCTTAACTTTACCTGTTATATTTACTCCAACTGGAAGATTATTTATAAATCCATTTGGTATTGTTATTGATGGATATCCACCAAAGTTACCTATTTGTAAGTGATCTTCTAAAATATTATTTGAACTAGATAATTTATTTTTAGAGTCTTCTATAGGTTTAGCAGGACCACTACCTACAGGTAAAATAAGTCCATCATATTTACTAAATAATTCGTTCATTTTGTTAACAATAAGTCTTCTTACTCTTTTAGCATTTATGAAATATTTTTCTTGGTTTTCTTTTTGAAGTACATAAGAACCAATTACAAATCTTCTTTTAATAAGTGGACTAAATCCTTTAGTTCTGTGATCCTTCATTATTTCAAATGGAGTTTCACCTTCACCTCTAGGTCCAAAACTAATTCCAGTTAAGTTAGACATATTACTTGTTGCTTCTGCACAAGATAACACTACATAAACTGATGGAACTGCATCTAATAACTTTTTATCAACACTTTCTTCATATACTTCCATACCAAGATTTTTACAAAGTTCTATTGTTTTATTAAAATTTTCTAAATGATTTTTTAATTCTTCACTAGAATTTTTATAATTATCTATATCAGTTATTTCTTTAATATAGAATAATTTTTTACCTTTAACATCTTTATTTAAACTTTTATATAATTCAATATCACTTGAATCCCAAGATGTCATATCTTTAGGATCTTTTCCTTTCATAGCATCTACTGCGATAGCTGCATCTTCTACACTTCTTGATAATACACCAACTGTATCAAGAGAACAAGCAAATGGGAAAAGTCCATATCTTGAAATCATTCCATATGTAGGTTTATATCCAACTATTCCACAGTATGCAGCTGGCTTACGTATTGAGTCACCTGTATCACTTCCAAGAGCAAATGGATAGCATCCACATGCGACAGATGCTGCACTTCCTGCTGAACTTCCTGCTGTCATTCTACTAGTATCCCAGGGATTATGTACAATGCCTGTATGTCCTGTAGTACCAGTTCCTCCCATTCCAAGTTCATCAAGAACAGTTTTTGTAACTGGAACAGCACCTTTATTTTTAAGATTAAGTACTGCTGTCGCATCAAAGAATGGAACATAATCTTTTAATGTATTAGAACTTCCTGTTGATAAAATATCTTTAGTAGAAAAGTTATCTTTTACTCCAAAAGGTATACCACTTACAAGTTCTTCTGTTACTTCTCTTTCTTTCGCATCATCAATTATAGTTACAAATGAATTAGTTGCTTCCTGTATACTATGACATTTTTTTAATGATTCATCTACTAGTTCTTTTGAAGTAATTTTCTTATTTAATAAATCTTCATGTAATTCTTTAATATTTTTAGTTATCATTATCCCACCACCTTTGGTACTTCTACTTCTCTACCTTCATATTGGTCACAATTCTTAAGTAAATCTTCAATAGGTATTTCTTCCAGTACCTCATCATCACTTCTTAATTCTTCTACATAAGAATCATATGGATAACTAAGTGGTTCAGTGTCTTTAATATTTGGTATTTCATTTATTAAATCCATATTTTTTTCTATTTCATCAAATTCTTCTTGTATATTAGTTCTTTCTTCTTCTGTTAATCCTATAAGTAATTTATCAGCATAATCATCTATCATTTCTTTTGTGAAATTACTCATTATTATTCCTCCTTTATCTTAATACCGAGCTCCTCTAATTGCTTTGGTTCTAATGTACTAGGACTTCCCATCATAAGATCTTGACCACTAGTACTTACCGGAAATGCTTGTACTTCTCTTAAGTTTGATTCATCTTTTAATATCATAATAATTCTATCTATTCCAAGAGCCATACCTCCATGAGGTGGACATCCATATTTAAACGCAGTTATTAATGATTGAAATTTACGTTCAACTTCATCTCTCTTATAACCAACTGCTTCAAATCCTTTTATAAGTGATTCAACATTACTATTTCTTATTGCTCCACTTGCCATCTCATTACCATTACATACAAAGTCATATTGATAAGCTAGTATTTCATCCATGTTATCTTTATTATACTCTATATTGCTTTCATGTGGAAGACTAAATGGGTTATGACAAAATTCATATTTTCTAAGTTTCTCATCATATTCAAACATTGGAAAGTCATTAATAATACATAATTCTATTCTATTTTCATCTATTAAATTAAGTTTGTTTCCAAGATACGTTCTTATTTGACCTGAGAACTTTTGAGCTACTTTTTTATTCTTATTAGCAATAAAGAATACTACTGAATTTTCTTTCATAGATAAAAATTCTATTAAATCTTTTCTTTCTGTATCATTTAAGAATTTATCTATAGGCCCTTTAAATGTTTTATCTTTAGTAAGTGTTAAATATCCTATACCTGGCATTCCAATAGATGACGCATAATCCACTATTTCATTGAACCATGAGTTTGATTTATCTCCTATATCATCTACAACTATTGCTTTTATAATCGAACTTTTAAATGGACCAAATGTAGTATTTTCAAGTATCTTACTTATATCTTTTATTATAAGTGGGTTTCTTAAATCTGGCTTATCTGTTCCATACATTTCCATTGAATCATTGTAACTTATTCTTCTAAATGGTTTAGGTGAAACTTTTTTATCACTATACTTTGTGAATACTGAATGAAATATTTCTTCTCCAAGTAGAAGAACATCTTCTTCAGTAACAAAGCTCATTTCAAGATCAAGTTGGTAAAACTCTAATGTTCTATCACTTCTAGCATCTTCATCTCTAAAGCAAGGTGCTACTTGAAAATATTTATCTATTCCACCTACCATTAATAATTCTTTATATATTTGTGGAGCTTGTGGTAAAGCATAGAATTTACCTTTAAAGTTTCGACTTGGAACAACAAAATCTCTTGCTCCTTCTGGACTAGATGCAGTAAGTATAGGTGTTTGTACTTCAGTAAAACTTAAATCATACATTTTATTTCTTAAGAAATGTAGTATTTCACTTCTAAGTAATATATTATCTTTTACTTTATCATTTCTCATATCTAAATATCTATATTTAAGTCTAACATCTTCACTTACTTGCTTACTAGACATTATTTCAAATGGTAATTCATGAAGTGACTCTCCAAGTACATCAAGTTCACTTATTAATAATTCCACTTCTCCACTTTTAATTTTTTTATTTATAGTATCTTCATCTCTTTTACGAAGTATACCTTTTAATCTTATAACTGTTTCTTTAGCTAGGCCTTTAAATATAGAGTCATCATTTGATACAGTTTGTAATACTCCACTTGTATCTCTTAAATCAAGGAATAAAACTCCACCATGATCTCTTATATTTTGTACCCAACCACTAACTATTATTTCTTTTCCTACCATATCGTTTTCTATATCACTAATCATGATTGTACGATATTTATTTGTTTTCACTGTTCCTCCTTTTAGTAGTCACAGTTATTAGGTGTTCTTGGATAAGGTATTACATCTCTTATGTTTTCAATACCTGTTAGATACATTATTAATCTTTCAAATCCAAGACCAAATCCTGCGTGATAGCAGCCTCCAAATCTTCTAAGATTTGTATACCAATCTAAGTTTTCTAGTGGTATATTCATTTCTTTCATTCTATTAATTAGTTTATCATAATCATCTTCTCTTTGACTTCCACCAATTAATTCTCCAGAACCTGGTACTTCTAAATCTACTGCAGCTACTGTTTCATTATCATCATTTAATTTCATATAAAACGCTTTAATATCTTTTGGCCAGTCTGTTATAAATACTGGACCATTAAAGTGTTCTGTAATATATTTTTCATGTTCTTTGGCAATATCTTCGCCATATTCTGGTTTAAATTCAAAGTCAACTTTTGCTTCTTTTAATAAAGTTATAGCATCATGATGAGTAATTCTTACGAATTTACTATTTAATACTTTATTTAATTTATCTTTAAGTCCTTTCTCTACAAATTTATCAAAGAAATCTATTTCAAGTGGACATCTTTCTATTACATACTTGATAATAAATTTCAACATTTCTTCTTCTATATCCATTATTCCATTCATATCACAAAATGCTATTTCAGGTTCAATCATCCAAAATTCATTAGCATGTGTTTTTGTATTTGAGTTTTCAGTTCTCATTGTTGGACCAAATGTATATATTTTTTTATATGCAAGAGCAAAAGTTTCTCCATGAAGTTGACCAGAGCCTGTTATATATGTTTGTTTACCAAACAAATCTTTCTTAAAATCAACTTTCTTATCTTCCCCTAAAGGAAGATTATTCATATCAAGAGT
>JABLTL010042031.1_pt1 | contig 68874 bp, 67 predicted proteins | sample 7160151 | NCBI WGS metagenome assembly JABLTL01 (sample SAMN14651223, study PRJNA627086) | human gut metagenome | isolation source: feces | host: Homo sapiens | reverse complement strand
TTTGCAGAGGGAGAAGTTACTCCGGAACAATGTCACGCTATTGGAGTAAGACTTGCCGAAGAAATGTGGGGAGATAGGTTTGAGGTTGTTGTTAGTACACATCTTAACAATAATTATTATCATAATCATTTTGTAATAAATTCTGTATCATTTAAAGATGGAAAAAGATTTTATTATAAAAGAGTGTTTTGTAGTTTAGAAGATTTAAGAAATAGAGGAGCAGAATGGCGAAAAGAATATAATAATTTTCCTATGAGACCACTAAGATGGTTGAGTCCCAGGGAATTCATAAAAAAATATAAAAGTCAAGAAGAATCGTTAGTAGCAATATAGAGTACTCAAACTATATTAATTTCAAAAAAGTGTGACATATGATTGACTAACCTACATTAAAAAATTGCTCTTTTATTAAAATATTATAGACATTTTTTATAAAATAGATTAAAATATATAGCGAAAAAGGAGAATAAGGTGATAATATGATATTTGAAAAGATATTATTTTATATAATAGCAATTACTTTATTTGTTAATATTTTCTTAAAGATTATGAAAAAAAAAGATATTATATATTTTATTAGTTTAATTTTACAAACAATAGGTATTTTAATTAGTTTTATATATCTTATTATAAATATTGAAATGAATATATTATTAAAAGCAATAATTTATATAATATCTATAGGAATTCCAGTTATAATATTGATTTTAGAAAAGAAAAATATTAATATTAGTGAGAAAATATATTTACAAATTGCAAAATTGTTTTTGTTATTTAAAGATACTAAGAAGACAAAGAAAATATTGCTAAGTCTTATAGAAAAAGATGAGAACAGTAAGATGGCACACAAATTATTAGCAGAAATATATGAAAAAGAAGGACGGAATTAGAAGAGCGATTGATGAATATGTTAAAGTAGTAGATTTAGATGGAGAAAGCTATGATTCGTATTATAAAATTGCTGTGCTTTTAAAAGAATTTGGAAATAAAGAAGATTCTTTAAACATGCTAACTCAATTAGTAAATAAAAAACCTGATTACTTGGAAGCTTCTATTGCACTTAGTGATGCACTATGTGAGCAAGAAAGATATAAAGAAGCTTTAAGCATAATGAACGAGAGCTTAAGACATCATCCAAACAATTTTGATATTTATTACAATTTAGGAATGATATATACAATGTTAAATGATTTTTCTAGTGCAAAAGAATGTTATGAAAAAGCAGCTATTATAAATTCATTAGAATTCCATACAAGTTATAATATTGGTATGATAGAATTAATACTAGGAGAATTAGAAGAGGCGGAAAAATATTTTAATAAATGTTTAGAAGATGAGGAATTAAGTCCGATTGCTTATTATGAACTTGCTAAAATATATATGATAAGAGGAGATAAGCAAACAGCATCACAAAATTTAAACTTAGCTATAGAATTAGATAATAATTTATATAAAAAAGCAATGGAAGATTCAATTTTTATACCAATTAAAGGATATATAAATTATCCTTCTACAGATGAGGAAGATATAGAACCAAAAAAATACAAAATGACAAACAAAGAATTAAAAGCAAAAGAACATCTTGAAGAAACTTATAAAATAGTTGGAAAACTCAACTATAAAGAATTAGGTGTTAAATATAGGGTAACAAAAGAAAATGATTTAGAAATACAAAAAGAGAAATAATTGTTACTTATCATAAAAACACTATTGATTAATATAATAAAAAGAAAGGATAGTGATTTTGTTGATAAAGAAGATTTCAATAATTGGTGGAGATTTGAGACTTGTAAAATTAGCAGAAATGTTATGTGATGAAGGTGCAGAAGTATTTACATATGGAATAGAAAATGCTGAAGAAATGGAAAAAATCGAAGCTAAAAAATGTGATTCTTTAGAAGAATGTGTTGAATCATCAAATATTATAATAGGACCAATACCATTTTCGAGTAATGGAGAAACAATCAATGCTCCGTTTAGTAAACAAAAAATTTCAGTTGAAGATCTAATTAAAATGCTAAATGGTAAAATTTTAATAGCAGGTTCTATAAAACAAGAAGTATATAATTTAGCAAATAAGTATCAAGTTCAAGTTATAGATATATTAAAAAGAGAAGAATTGGCTGTTTTAAATGCAATATCAACAGCTGAAGGTGCTATTAAAATAGCAATAGAAGAAACTGCTAAAAATTTACATGGTAGTAATATTTTAGTATTAGGTTTTGGTAGAATAGGAAAGGTTTTATCACACATGCTTGATGGCTTAGGAGCAAAGGTAGCTTGTGAAGCAAGAAAAAATTCTGATTTAGCATGGATAAAAGCATATGGATATGAACAAGTACCATTATCAGAACTAAAAGAAAATCTAGATAAATTTGATGTTATTATAAATACAATTCCATATATGGTTTTAGATAGTGAGAATTTGCAGAAAGTAAGGCAAGATGCCTTAGTAATAGATTTAGCATCTAATCCAGGAGGAGTGGATAAAGAAGCTATTAAAGGAAGAAAAATCAAATTCGTGTGGGCATTATCTTTGCCAGGAAAAATAGCACCAGTGACATCAGCAGAATTTATAAAAGAAACACTTTACAATATAGTAAAAGAAATACAAAATTAAAAATAAAAGGAGAAAATAAAATGACAATAACACATGCAATTATTTTAGGAATAGTACAAGGATTAACAGAATTTTTACCAATATCAAGTTCAGGACATTTGAATGTATTTCCATGGATTTTTAAATGGGAAATGCTATCAGAAGGAATGGATGTAGCACTACATATAGGAACATTACTAGCTTTAGTAATATTTTTCTTTAAAGATTGGGTATCACTTGTAAAAGGTGGATTTGAAAAGGTATTTCAAAAAAAGGATTCAACAGAAGGAAAAATGTTCTGGTATTTAGTTGCAGCTACAATACCAGCAGGTATATTAAGTTTAGTATTAGATAAAATATCTTCTGTAATCGTAGGAGATGACATAAATTTTCAAATGGCAATTATTGCCTGCACATTAATAATAATGGGAATTATATTATATATTGTAGATAAAAGAGCTGAATCAAAAATAAAATACAAAGATATTACATTAAAACAATCTGTATTAATAGGAATATCACAAGCTATTGCTGCTGCTTTTCCAGGAGTATCTAGATCTGGAATAACAATGACAGTTGCAAGAGCTTTAAAAATAGATAGAGAAAGTGCAGCAAAATTTTCATTTATGTTAGCAATGCCAATAACTCTTGCAGCAGTTGTATTTGACTTAACAAAATTTGAATTTACATTATCATTAATATTAGGAATATTAGCAAGCTTTATAACAGGTGTAATAGTAATTAAATTTTTATTAGATTACTTAAAAAAAGGAAGCTTTAAAGTATTTGCTATTTATAGAGTTATATTGGGAATAATTATTTTAACTGTATATTTTATAAGATAAAATATTGAAAAAACAAAACAATTATGCTATAATATTATTAACAATTAAATAATACAAATATCCCTGCGTAGTGCGTGGAAGACTGAAATTTTAGAACCTACAAGTTTTGGATAAGGGAGCAAATCTCTAAATGTGGCGTGTATGCTTATATTTATATAAGAAACCCAAAAGCATTTAGGTATGCACCCACCTGTGTGAGTACAGGTCCTATAAAATTTCTTCAAAGTAACGGCTAAGGTGGGGATTTTTTTGTGCCTGTTTAAAGATATATAGCATAAAAATATTCTTGCAATAAACAATAAAAATTGATAAAATATTAAAAAATAAAATAATAAGGAATAATTATATGGAAAAGAAAAAGCAATTTAAAATTCTAGGAATAAGTATATGGAGAATATTAGCATACTTTATAATTTATAGTGTAGTAGGTTTTATAATAGAAACCTTATTTGCACTTATTTTTTATAATGTATTAGAGAGCAGGCAAAGTTTTCTATATGGACCATTTTGTGGAATATATGGAGTTGGCGCAGTATTTATGATTTTAATATTAAATAAATATTTTAATAAAAATAATCATATTTTATTTATAGGTGGATTTATTGTTGGATCATTTGTAGAATATATATTAAGTTTAATAGGAGAAGTACTTTTAAATGTACGATGGTGGGATTATTCAAATAGATTCTTAAATATAAATGGAAGAATATGCTTTTTATATTCTTTATTTTGGGGGGTATTGGCTGTATATCTAATGAAGGTAATTAATCCTAAAATAGATAAATTTATAGACTGGTGTAAAAAGAAAGTAAATATAAAGTTTTCAAAGATTATAACTTTAATAATATTCATATTCTTAATAATAGATTGTATAATTTCTGGAATTGCAATTAGTTTTTGCTTGATTAGAAAATCAGTAGAAAATGACCTTGATATAAACAATAAGGAAAAAGCAATAAAAATATATAATAAAGTATATAATAATGAAGAGTTAAGTAAATTTATTTATAAATATTGGAACGATGAAAAAATTGTAAAAACTTATCCAAATTTAACATTAACTTTAAGAGATGGAAAAATAATGTATATAAAAGATTTTACACCTGAAATAAAACCATATTATTATAAATTTAAAGAAAGGAACATATTGCGCACAAAATATGAAAGCATTAATTCAAAGAGTAAATAAAGCATCTGTAGAAGTGAATAAAGAAACAATTGGATCAATAAATAAAGGCATTTTAGTATTCTTAGGAATTACACATAAAGACACAACAAAAGAAGCAGATGAATTAATTAATAAAATAATTAAATTAAGAATATTTGAAGATTCAAATTCTAAAATGAATTTATCTGTGCAAGATATTAAAGGAGAGTTATTAATTATTTCTCAATTTACATTATATGCAGATACTATGCATGGAAATAGACCAAGCTTTATAGAAGCTGCAGATGCACAAAAAGCAGAAGAGTTATATAACTATTTTTTAGGCAAACTGAAAGCTACTAATATAAAAACAGAATCAGGTATATTTGGAGCACATATGAATGTAAAATTAATCAATGATGGGCCTGTTACTATAATGTTAGAGAGGTAATATATAAAGAAAATATACATATTTTGATATTAGTATTTTAAACTATAATTTTAAACATATTTTATTCTTGGTTAATATTATTCGTTACTTTATTTTTTAATAATGAAAATTATAATATAATAGTAAATAAATGCATTTCTACAAATTATTATGAAGAATATTCATACTACATAAAATTAATAAAAAAAGTAAAATTAATATAAAAAAGTAGTGAAAAAATAAATGAAGTATGATAGAATAAGAAAAAAATTAAGGAGAGTGAATAATGAGTGATATAAAATATAAAAGAGTATTGCTAAAACTAAGCGGAGAAGCATTAGCCGGTGATCAAAAAACAGGAATTAATGCGGAAATCGTAGGAAAAATTTGTGATCAAATAAAAATTTTGATTGAAATTGGTGTTGAAGTTTCAATAGTAGTAGGAGGAGGAAATTTCTGGAGAGGTAGATATGGCTTAAATATGGAAAGAACAACTTCTGACTATATGGGGATGCTTGCAACAGCTATGAATGGTTTAGCATTGCAAGATGCGCTAGAAAGTAGAGGTATATATACAAGATTACAAACAGCAATCGAAATGAGAGAAATAGCAGAACCTTATATTAAAAGAAAAGCACTAAAACATTTAAATAAAAAAAGAGTAGTTATATTTTCTTGTGGAACAGGAAACCCTTACTTTACTACAGATACAGCAGCAGCCTTAAGAGCAGCAGAAACAGAAGCAGATATAATCTTACTTGGAAAAGCAATAGATGGAGTATATAGTGCAGATCCTAAAATAGACAAAAATGCAGCAAAATATGATGAAATAACATACTTAGATGTATTGAATAAAGATTTAAAAGTAATGGATTCAACAGCAACAGCTTTGTGTAAAGATAATAATATACCAATTATGGTTTTTGGAATTGCAGAGCCAGAAAATATGGTAAAAGCAGTTATGGGAGAAAATGTTGGTACATTAGTAAAATAAAAATATAACAAATATTATAAAAAGGAGATATAAAAATGGATTTTAATGAATTTGAAAGTAAAATGGATAAAACAATTAGTGTTTTAAAAGAAAGTTTATCAGAAATAAGAGCTGGAAGAGCAAATCCAGCAATATTAAATAAAGTATCAGTTGAATATTATGGTACACCTACACCAATTAATCAAGTTGCAGGTATATCTATACCAGAAGCAAGACTAATAGTTATTCAACCATGGGATGCTAGTATATTAAAAGAAATAGAAAGAGCGATTTTAGCAGCAGATATAGGGATAAACCCTAATAACGATGGAAAAGTTATAAGATTAGCTTTTCCAGAATTAACAGAAGAAAGAAGAAAAGAATTAGTAAAAGAAATTAAAAAGATGGCAGAGGAATCAAAAGTAGCTATAAGAGCTATAAGAAGAGATGCTATAGATAAAGCTAAAACAATGCAAAAAAATAGTGAAATTACAGAAGATGATTTGAGAAATGCAGAAGAAACAGTACAAAAATTAACTGATAAAAAAATAGAAGAAATTGACAAAATATTAGCTGATAAAGAAAAAGAAATTTTAACAGTTTAATAGTATAAAATAAAAGTTGGAGAATAAATATGAGTCAAGAAAATGAGTTACCACTTCATATTGCAATAATTATGGATGGAAACAGAAGATGGGCAAAAAAAAGAAACATAGATGTAAGATTTGGACATAAAAAAGGTGCAGAAACACTAGAAAATATTGTAAGATACTGTAATAATATAGGAATAAAATATTTAACTGTATATGCTTTTTCAACAGAAAACTGGAAAAGAAGTAAAGAAGAAGTAGGAGCCTTAATGCTACTTTTGCAAAATTATTTGGATGATTTTGCTAAAAGAGCAGATACAGAAAATATAAAAATTAACTTAATAGGGAGCAAAGAAAATTTATCTAAAGGACTTTTAAAAAGTATAGATAAAGCAATTAAAAAAACAGAAAATAATACTCGGAATATATTTTAATGTTGCATTTAACTATGGAGGAAGAAACGAATTAGTATCAGCAGTAAAAAATATAGCAGTGGATGTAAAACAAAACAAAATAAATGTAGAAGATATAAATGAAGAATTAATATCAAACAATTTATATACAAAAAATATGCCTGATCCAGACTTATTAATAAGAACAAGTGGAGAAATAAGAACAAGTAATTTCTTACCATGGCAATTAGTATATTCAGAATTATATTTTACAGATAAATTATGGCCAGATTTTACAAGTGAAGACCTTGATGAAGCAATTAAAGAATTTAATAGAAGAAATAGAAAATTTGGGGGAAAATAGAAAGGAACGCAATATGGATGTTAAAAGGATAAGTTCAGCAATACTAGGATTACCAATGGTAATTGTGGTTCTACTATTTGGAAATAAATATATTATAGATATAGCATTATCAATAGTAGCAATAATCTCATTACATGAATATTTTAATGCATTTAAGCAATATAAACCAATAAAATGGGTTGGGTATTTAAGTGCAATTGTTATTGCTTTTTTACATATTATTCCACAAGAAGAACTAACAAAAATAATAAGTTTGGGCATACCAGTAATAGTGGCTATTTTATTTATACAGTTAATAATAGAAAATATGAAAATTAGTATAATTGACATAGCAATAACATTATTTGGAATATGTTATATAGTGCTATTTACAGCATTTATACCAATACTTGCAGGAACAAAGGATGGAAAAATATTAATATGGTATGTATTAATAATAGCTTGGGGAACGGATATATTTGCATATCTAATTGGAAAAAGATTTGGTAAACATAAGTTTAGTAAAATTAGTCCAAATAAATCAATAGAAGGATGCATTGCAGGAATAGTTGGAGCTGTTGCACTATCACTTTTATATACATATTGCATGAGACAATTTGTAGGAATTTATATAGAGTCTTATTTATTTATAACAATAATGTCAATTGTTCTAAGTATAGTGGGTCAATTTGGAGATTTTGCAGCATCAAGTATAAAAAGATATGTAGGAATTAAAGATTTTAGTAATCTAATACCAGGTCATGGAGGATTATTAGATAGAATAGATAGTTTAATATTTATTGCACCATTTGCATATATAATATTAATAATTATATAGTGGAGGAAAATAATTGATAGCTTTTCTAATTAATGCTTTAAAGATAATTTTTTTACTAGGTTTTTTAGTACTTATTCATGAAGGTGGACATTTTGTAATCGCTAAATTGTGTAAAGTTAAAGTTAATGAATTTGCAATAGGATTTGGACCAACTTTAATAAGTAAACAGACAAAAGAAACCAAATATGCACTACATCTTATACCACTGGGAGGATTTGTTAGCCTAGAAGGAGAAGAAGAACACTCTAATGTAGAGGGTTCTTTTAGTAATACTAGTATTCCTAAAAAAATAGCAATTATTGTCGCGGGAGGTGCTGTAAATATTATATTTGGATTATTAGTTTACTTTATATTAATTTCTTCAAGTGGAAATTTTTCTAATAATGTTGTAGATTATACTCTAGATAATTACTCAGCAAAAGAAGCAGGAATTGTTCAGAAAGATCAAATTATAAGTATAAATGATAAAAAAGTAAAAACATCTAAAGATATAAATAAATATTTATTATCATTAAAAAATGAAGAAAAAATTAATTTAAAAGTAAAAAGAAAAAATGAAATTATAAATGTAGAATTACAACCAACTAATATTCAATCTAAAGATTTAGGAATTTATTTTAGTAGCAAAGAAAATACAATAAATCAAGTAAAAATTATAGCATTAGATAAAGATGCTCCTGCACAAAAAGCAGGAATAAAAGAAAATGATATAATAGTTGAAATAAACGGAAAAGAAATATCAAATAATTATGAAGCAGTAGAATTAATACAAAATTCTGAAACAGAAAATATAAAACTTAAAATTAAAAGAAATGAAAAAATATTAGAATTTGATGTAAAACCTAATATAAAAAATAATTATTTTTTAGGAATTGTATTTGAAAAAGCAGAAAATACATTAAAAAATAAATTATACTATGGAGCAATTAGTACAAATGAATTTATAGTATCTATTTTTGATAACCTAAAAGAGGTATTTACAGGGAAAGTAAATGTTAATCAAATGGTAGGTATAGTTGGAATATCAGATATTGTTGTTCAAACATCTGGAGCGTATGAATATATATATATGATTGCCTTAATTTCTTTATCATTAGGATTAACAAACTTATTACCATTCCCACCATTGGATGGAGGAAAGATAGTAATTTATTTAATAGAAGCTATTAGAAAAAAACAAATGAATGAAAAAATAGAGATTCAATTACAAATGTTAGGATTTGCACTTTTAATTTTATTATCTATATACATTACTTATAATGATATTTTAAGGATTATATAATTTTAGGAGAAAAAAATGTCAGAACAATTAAAAACAGTAAAAGAAGTATTTCCAGATTTCGAAAATAATACGCAAATAACAAATTTAAAAATAAAAAATGTAAATTTATATAAAAAAACTAATATATTAAAGCTAGAACTAGTATTGAAAGATAATGAAATAGAACTAAAATCAATATATTTATTAGAAAAATACTTAAAAAATAGATTTAATGTAACTGAAGTAGAAATAAAAATATATTCTAATGTAGAATATAATATACTTACTAAGTGGAATAATATTGTAAATTATATAAATATAAAATATCCGCTTACAAAAGCAATATTAATAAATAGCAGTATAGAACTACAGCAAGACAATAAAATTTTAATAAAATTAGCAGTTAAGGGAGAAGATTTTTTAATTGCTAGTGGTTTTGATAAGATAATAGAAAAGGCAATATCAAATTTTTATAACAAAGATTACAAAATTAAGATTACAGAACAAATTGATACAGAGCTTGTAAAAAAATACGAAGAAAATACTAAAAGAATAGAAAGAATGGCAATTGAACTTGCAGAGCAGGAAATAATTTGGGAAGAAGATAAAAAACAAGAAAAAGCTGTTGAAAAGAAAACAGAAAAGACTCAAGATGAGAAAATAAAACAAGAAAAAAATATAGCCGAAAGTAAACCTATAGATAATAGTATTATAGAGGATCCACAAGAAATTACCCCATTAATACTAGGTAGATCTTTAAACATAAGAGAAACTTTAGTAAAAGTAGAAGATTTGAGTATTGATAGTGGAAAAGTAGCTCTAGAAGGCGAAATAATAAATATGGATTCTAGAGAATTAAAAAGTGGAAAATTTCTTGTTATGTTTGATTTATATGATGGGACAAGTACAATAACATGTAAGTCCTTTGTTGTGCCTGAAAAAACAAAAGAAGTTATTGGTAGATTGAAAAGCGCTAAAGGAGTAAAAATTGAAGGAACAGCCCAGTTTGACCCATTTGCCAAGGAACTAGGAGTTATTGCAAATGTAATAATAGAAACACCTGGCAGAAAAAAAGAAAAAAGAATGGATAATGCAAAAGAAAAAAGAGTAGAGTTACATATGCATACTCAAATGAGTCAAATGGATGCAGTGACATCTGCAAAAGATTTGATAAAAAGAGCAATGAGTTGGGGAATGAAATCTATTGCAATAACAGATCATGGAGTTGTACAAGCTTTTCCAGAGGCACATAAATTATTAGGAAGAGATAATAAAGATATGAAAATTATTTATGGAGTTGAGGCATATTTGGTTCCTGACAAAACTCCAATAGTATCTAATCCTAAAGGACAAGACATAGATACAACATATTGTGTACTAGATCTAGAAACTACTGGATTATCATTTAGAACAGAAAAGATAACAGAAGTTGGAATAATGAAAATAAAAAATGGTGAGGTTATAGATAGTTTTGAAACATTTGTTAATCCAGAAAAACCCATTCCATATAAAGTTGTAGAAGTAACAAAAATTACAGATGATATGGTAAAAGACGCTCCTAAAATTGATGAAGTATTTCCAAAGATTTTAGAATTTGTAGGAGATAGTGTTTTAGTAGCACATAATGCCGATTTCGATATTGGATTTTTAAAACATAATGCTGCAGAATTAGGATATAAATTGGAAAACACATATCTTGATACATTAAGATTAGCAAAAGAACTATTTCCAAATTATAAAAAATATAAACTAGGAATTATAGCAGAAAATTTAGGAATTAAAGTAGAAGTTGCACATAGAGCTTTAGATGATGTTGATACAACAGTAAAAGTTTTTAATGTAATGACAAAAATGTTAAAAGAAAGAAAAGCAAAAACAGTAAATGATATTGATAAAGTGGCAGCAGATGATAATTTTGCTAAAGATGCATACAAAAAATTGCCATCATATCATGCTATAATTTTAGCCAAAGATTATGTAGGATTAAAAAACTTATATAAATTGGTTTCAATTTCACATTTACATTATTTTTATAAAAAGCCAAGAATATTAAAAAGCTTATATAAGAAATATTCAGAAGGATTAATGTTAGGTAGTGCTTGTGAACAAGGAGAATTATATAGAGCAATTGTTGCAGGAAAAGACGAAGAAGAAATAGAAAATATAGCAAGGGACTATGATTATTTAGAAATACAACCATTAGGAAATAATGAGTTTATGATAAGAAATGGAACTGTTGCAGACAAAGAGGCATTGAAAGACATTAATAGAAAAATTGTAGAACTTGGTGAGAAATTAAATAAATTAGTTGTAGCTACATGTGATGTTCACTTTATGGATCCACAAGATGAAATATATAGAAGAATATTACAAGCAGGTCAAGGATACGATGATGCAGATCAGCAAGCACCACTTTATTTAAGAACAACAAATGAAATGTTAGAAGAATTCGAATATTTAGGAATGGATAAGGCTTATGAAGTTGTTGTAACAAATACAAATAAAATTTCAGATATGTGTGAAAGAATATCACCAATTTCACCAGAAAAATGTCCTCCACATATACCAGGATGTGAAGAAACAATAAAAGAAATAGCATATAACAAAGCACATGAATTATATGGAGAAGAATTACCAAAAATAGTAGAAGATAGACTAGAAAAAGAACTAAATTCTATTATAAAAAATGGATTCTCAGTTATGTATATAATTGCTCAAAAATTAGTTTGGAAATCAAACGAAGATGGATATATAGTTGGTTCTAGGGGGTCTGTTGGGTCTTCATTTGTTGCAAATATGACAGGTATAACAGAAGTAAATTCTTTACCACCACATTATAGATGTCCAAATTGTAAATACTCAGATTTTACAGATTATGGTTATAAAAATGGATTTGACCTACCAGATAAACAATGTCCAAAATGTGGGCATAAATTAGATAAAGATGGAATGGATATACCATTTGAAACTTTCTTAGGTTTTGATGGAGACAAAGAACCAGATATCGACCTTAATTTCTCTGGTGAATATCAGGCAAAAGCACATAAATATACAGAAGTTATATTTGGTAAAGGAACAACTTTCAAAGCTGGTACAGTTGGAACAGTAGCCGATAAAACAGCATTTGGTTATGTTAAAAAGTATTATGAAGATAGACAAATACCTGTAAATAATGCAGAAGTAGCAAGAATATCAAAGGGATGTACAGGAATAAAAAGAACAACAGGTCAGCATCCAGGAGGAATTATAGTTGTACCAAAAGGAAGAGAAATATATGAGTTTACACCAGTACAACATCCAGCAGATGACCCTAACTCAGATATTATAACAACGCATTTTGATTATCACTCAATAGATCAGAACCTATTAAAACTGGATATATTAGGACACGATGATCCAACAATGATAAGAATGCTTTATGATATAACAGGAATTGACCCTACAAAAGTACCTCTTGATGACAAAGAGACCATGTCAATATTTAGTTCTACAAAAGCATTAGGTGTTAAACCAGAACAAATACATTCAGAAGTTGGAAGTTTTGGAATTCCTGAATTTGGAACTAAATTTGTTAGAGGAATGTTAGTTGATACAAAGCCAACAACTTTTGAAGAGTTATTAAGAATATCAGGATTATCACATGGTACAGATGTATGGCTTGGAAATGCACAAAGTTTAATAGATGACGGTACTATTACTCTTCAAGAGGCAATATGTACTAGAGATGATATTATGCTTTATTTAATAAAACAAGGAGTTCCACCAAAACCAGCATTTAAAATAATGGAAACAGTTCGTAAAGGAAAAGCATTAAAAGATCCAGAACAATGGGCAAAATACAAAGAAATAATGCATGAAAGCAATGTGCCAGAATGGTATATAAAATCATGTGAAAAGATTAAGTACATGTTTCCTAAAGCACATGCTGCAGCATATGTTACAAACGCATTTAGAATTGCATGGTTTAAAGTGCATAAACCGGCTGCATATTATACAGCATATTTTACAATAAGAGCAGATGAGTTTGATAGTGAATGCATGATTTTTGGAAAAGAAAAAGTAAAAAACAAAATGAAAGAACTAGAATTGCAGGGAAATAGTATATCTACCAAAGATAAAAATGTATATTCAATATTGGAAATCGTGCTAGAAATGTATGAAAGAGGAATTAATTTTTTACCAATAGACTTATATAAGTCACATGCTACAAAATTCATATTAGAACCAGAGGGAATAAGACCTCCATTAAATAGTATACCAGGATTAGGAACAGTTGCAGCTCAAAGTATAGATACTGCAAAAGAAAATGGCGAATTTATGTGTATAGATGAACTACAACAAAGAGCCAAAATAGGAAAATCAGTAGTAGAATTACTAAAAAAATTTGGATGTCTAAATGGAATGACACAAAGCAATCAAATGAGTCTATTTGCTTAAATTGACTAAATGCAAAAAAAATGGTATAATATAAGTGAATATTTTTTCAAGAAAAAAATAAAACAACAGGAGGAATCAAGATGAAAAGTATTCAAAAAGTATGCCATGTTATGGCTGTACTGGTAGCAATTTCAATTTTGTTTTCGGGATGTGGCAATAATAAAACCGATCCAGAGAAGTTCCGGGAGGCTAAAGAAAAAATTGTTTCCGAAAATGTGGAAAACTTGGTGCTTGTAAACACCAAAAATATCTGCAAAAAAACTTTAATCGAAAATGATGTTACAGTAAAAGATGTTTTCATTAATGCATTTAGCATGGATGGACAGTGCTACACTGAGGCACATGTTTTAACTGAAGATTCTGAATACAAAGTATTCAGAATCAAAACAAAAATGAGTGGTCCTCTTTATACCGCACTCACCAAAGGCTATGCTGGAAATTACCAGCAGGACCTTGAAGAATATCTTTCTAATGTGAATCCCACAATAGATGGTAATTACATATATTTCGATTAAAGTAAAAAATCCCTCAATTATCTGAAAAGGTATTGAGGGTTTTTCTTTTTACATGTATAATGTTTTATGAAAGGAATTAAATATTATGGCTAAAAATAAAACGATATTTGTTTGCAATAACTGTGGTTATGAATCACCTAAATGGATGGGAAAATGCCCAGCTTGTAATGAGTGGAATAGTTTTTCAGAAGAAAAAGTGATAAATACAAAAGATACTAATTATGGAAAACTATCAAAAGAAAAATCAAAACCAATAGAATTAAATAAGATAGTAAAATCTACCAATGAAAGAATCTCTACAGGATTTAACGAATTAGATAGAGTTTTAGGTGGTGGATTGGTAAATGGTTCTTTAATATTACTTGGAGGAGAACCAGGTATAGGAAAATCAACCCTAATATTGCAAATATGTGAAAAAATAAATATTAAAGGTAAAATATTATATGTATCAGGAGAAGAATCGGCAGAACAAGTAAAAATAAGAGCAGATAGATTAAATATAAAAAATGAAAATTTATTATTTTTGTCAGAAACAGATATAAATAATATTGAAGAAGAAATAATAAAAATAGAACCTGAATTAGTAATAATAGATTCAATTCAAACCATGTATTCAAATGAAATAACTTCTGCCCCAGGTAGTGTTAGCCAGGTAAGAGAAATCACAGCTAAGATTATGAGAATATGTAAAGAAAATGGAATAACTACAATACTAATAGGACATGTTACAAAAGACGGAAATATAGCCGGACCAAGAGTATTAGAACATATGGTAGATACTGTGCTATATATTGAAGGAGAAAGGTATTTTTCTTACAGAATATTAAGAGGTGTAAAAAATAGATTTGGATCTACTAACGAAATTGGGATGTTTGAAATGCAACAAGAAGGTTTGGTAGAAATTGATAATCCATCTACAATATTAATATCAGAACGAAATGAAAATTCAGCAGGTTCAATTATAGTTTCAAGTATAGAAGGAACAAGACCGCTTCTAGTAGAATTTCAAGCATTAACAACGCCAAGTGTTTATGGCTTACCAAGAAGGACTGCTAATGGAATAGATTATAATAGATTAACTTTGTTAATAGCAGTAATAGAAAAGAAAGCTGGAATAAATTTAGGAAATCAAGATGTGTATTTAAATGTTGTTGGAGGGTTAAAAATAAATGAACCAGCAATAGATTTAGGAATTATACTTTCTACTATCTCTAGCTTTAAAAATATACCAATATCAAATGAAGTGGTTGCAATAGGCGAAGTTCGGATTAACAGGAGAAGTAAGAGCAGTAAATTTAATAGATAGAAGATTGAAAGAAGCAGAAAAGCTAGGCTTTAAAAAATGTATTATACCAGAAAGTAATAAGAAAGGCTTGAAAGATAATTACAAATTAGATATAATAGGAGTGCATAATATAAATGAAGCTATAAGAGAAATATTTAAAAAATAAAAAGCTATTTTAATATTATAAAGGAGAAAAAATGGCAAATTTAAATAAAGATGATGAGATAATTGAAATATTAAAGTTAATAGCACCAGGAACAGACATTAGGCAAGGACTAGAAAACATACTAAAATCAAAAACAGGAGCATTAATTGTTGTAGGAGATTCAAAAGAAGTTTTGGATATAGTAGATGGAGGATTTAATATAAATGTAGATTATACACCTTCAAGATTATATGAATTAGCTAAGATGGATGGAGCTATAGTTTTAAGCTCTGATTTAAAAAGAATATTGCTAGCAAATGCACAATTAATTCCATCATATAAAATCGATACAGCAGAAACTGGTACAAGGCACAAAACAGCAGAAAGAACTGCAAAACAAACAGGTAATTTAGTAATAAGTATTTCACAAAGAAGAAGTATTATTACAGTATATAAGGGAAATATAAAATATGTTTTAGAAGAGACATCAAGAATTTTAACAAAAGCAAATCAGGCTCTACAAACAGTAGAAAAATATAAAAAAGTTTTTGATAATAAAATTAACTTGTTAAATGAATACGAATTTAATGATATTGTAACATTAGATAATGTTTTAACTGCACTACAAAGAGCAGAAATGACAATGAGAATGGCAGAAGAAGTAAAGAAGAGGATAATAGAATTAGGAGTAGAAGGAAGATTAGTAGATATACAATTAGATGAATTAATTGGAGGACTAGAAAAAGAAGAAAAATTCTTAATAAAAGATTATATAGCACCAGGAAAGAAAAGAACTGTAGAAAAAGTGTTTAATCAAATATTAGAATTAGAATATGAAGGTTTAATGAAACAATCTGTTATAGCAAATTTATTAGGATATGAAGATTTTGATAATTATGATGAAGTAGCAGTGTATCCTAAGGGATATAGATTATTAAATAAAATTCCAAGAATGCCTAATAATATTGTAGAAAACTTAATTAAATCATTCAAAACTTTTCAACATATTTTACTTGCAGACATTCAAGCCTTAGATGATGTTGAAGGAATTGGTGAAATAAGAGCAAAAAATATAAAGCAATCTTTAAAGAGAATGCAAGAACAGTATGTATTTGATAATGTAATGTTATAAAGAGGGAAAGATATGAAAAAGATGAATTCTGAAAATGGTATTACAATAGTAGCTTTAGTAATTACAGTTATAGTATTATTACTTATTAATGCAACAGCATTTAATATTTCTACCAAGCAATTTGAAAAAACAGAATTACAAGGCTTTTATTTAAAATTAGAGATTGCACAAAATGGTGTAGAAAAAATAGTAAGGACAAATGAAACATATGTAGATGAAAATGGAAATACAGCATATTTAAAGGACACAGGAGGAATTTTAACTGCAAGCCAAGAAAAAATAGTAACAGATTTAGGATATGAAGCTGAAAACTTTAAATATTTTACAGCAGCTCAAGTTCAAGAAGAGTTAGGAATTAATGGCGTTGACTTAGATTTGTTAATAGATTTTAATAATTGTATTGTTATAAGTGCACAACCGAAAGAAATAAATGAAAAGAAATACTATATGCTAAAAGATAATAAATATAGAGTAACAACACCTTCAGAAAAAAATGTTGGAGATGTAAACTTTACTTATGTTGTAAATAAATATGGAACAGATTCTTATAAAATAGTAATAACTCCACAGAATATCGGAGATATACAAGATGGAGTTGTAAAATATAAAGAAAGTGATGTTGCAACATGGAATACAGCACAAAATAATGAATTTATTGTAAGTGAACTTAAATCTTATGATATAATGTATGTAGATTCTAACAATAATTCTAAACAAAAACAAATATCAATAAGTTTGGATAGTGATAATAACATTCTTACAAATGAAATAGATATTACAAATGAATAATGGAGGTATAAAAATGAAGAAAAAACAAAACAAGAAAAAAGAAAATTTTAAAGTTGCATTTCTTATTATAGCAATTGTTATAATTTGTGCTTTAATTGTAACATTGGTATATGGATATTATAGAAAATTAACATACAAAGTTAATAATCCAGTAGCAACAATACAAATTAAGGATTATGGAACAATAAAAGTTGAATTATACCCAGACATGGCTCCAAATACAGTGGCAAACTTTGTTACACTTGCTAATAATGGATTTTATGATGGATTAACATTTCATAGAATTATAAAAGATTTTATGATACAAGGTGGAGATCCTAATGGAGATGGAACAGGGGCTCCTAATATAAGTTCTATTGATTCTAGTATAGAAAAAGGTTCAGATAAAGACATAGTTTATAATATTAATGGAGAATTTGTTATAAATGATTATGAGAATAATACATTAAAATTAGAAAAAGGTGTTATAGCAATGGCAAGAAGTGATTATTCTTCATATGCAAGTTACTTTCCAACAGCTGTTAAAGAAGGCTATAATTCAGCAGGATCACAATTTTTTATTATGACAACAGATGACAATGTATCTCTAACAGGAAGTTATGCAGGCTTTGGAAAAGTAATAGAAGGTTTTGATGTGCTAGAAAAAATAGCAGATACAAAAGTAGAAAAAGCAAGTGAAGAAAGTACAGAAGAATCAAAACCAGTAGAAGCACCAGTAATAGAAAATATAAAAGTAGAAACTTATGGTATTAATTACGGAAAACCAGAAACACATGAACAATTTGATATAAATAGTTATTTCTCATCACAACTTAACTATAAATAAAATATTAAAAAAATAATCAAAAACCAAAGAAAGAAGAAAAAAGTAGATATAAAAAGCTCTAAAACAATTGAGGCTGTACACACAGGTAATCAGATTAATGAAGAAATTAATAATATATATGTGGGCGGACACGGGCTGTGCCACTACAAAGAAATTATTCATTTGTACGCCCGGAGCATAAATGGAATACCAAAAAAGGAATAACACTATTGGCACTAATTATAACCATAATAGTGTTATTAATCTTGTCTGTAGTGAGTGTACAATTAATCACAAAAAGTGGAATAATAGAAAAAGCAAAACTAGCAACATTAAAACATGAAATAGCAAAATACGATGAAGAACTAAAATTATATATAGTAGCTCATAGAGAAGAAGTAAATAAAAATCCAATAAACACATCAGGCTATGAAAATATGAAAAAATACATACCAAGCTTTAAGAAAAAATATGGAAATAAATTAAAAATATCAAATAATAAATTAGTATATATGAATGATAATGTGAGTGATGCAGAAAGAGAATTATTTAACAATGCAGGAATAAGATCAGATGAAATGACACAAATATACTATTTAGACGAAAATAATAAAGAACAAGTATTAGAAATAAATGATTCAACAATAAGTGAAACATCATATACAAGTAAAAACATAGCAAAAGAAAAGATAACTAAATTAATGATAGGTAGTTCATGTGAAAAAATAGAAACAAGAGCATTTGAAAATTGTACAAGTATAAGTAGCATAACAATAGATACAACAAATACAGTTGCTATTAGCGCTTGGACTTTTAAAGATTGTAGCAATTTAGTAACATTAAAAGCTACAAATGTAAGTTTTCCGTTAGCAGGACCATTTGAAAATTGTACTAGTTTGCAAGATGTAGAACTTGGTTCCAAAGAACATATGATGGAAAAATATATAACATCATGGGTTGCACCATTTTCAGGATGTTCTAACGAGAAATTAATAATTAAGGTGTATATGAATAGAGATGCAAATATCGAAAAAAATTTAAAAACAGGTAATAATGCAACAATAATAATTTTAGATTCAAATGGAAATCAAATTAATTGAAAAAATGTTTATATTTAATATAACCAAATTAGAAAAAATCAGTAGAAGAAAAGATCTTTATAGGTCTTTTTTTCTTGTTTATTTTAAATAAATCTGATATACTTATTTAAGAAAAAATAAAGGGAATAATAATGATAGCACAAATTATAATAAATAGTAATGTTAAAAATTTAAATAAAATATTTGATTATAATGTACCAACCGATTTGGAAGGTACTATTTGTGTTGGAGATAGAGTTTTAGTACCATTTGGAAATAAGAAAACTTTTGAAGAAGGTTTTGTTATAGGCTTAAAAGAAAAAACTGAATATAAAGTAAAAGATATAGTAAAAATACAAAACGAAATAAAACTTACAAAAGAAAATATAGAGCTAGCAAAGCTAATGGCTAAAAGATACTTTTGTAATATATCAGATTGTATAAAGCTAATGCTACCACCAGGTACTATTTCAAAGAATATTGAAAATAGAATAAAAGATAAAAAGCAAAGATTTGTATATTTAAAAAAAGATATTGAAGAAATTGAACAGGATATAGAAAGTAAGATAATAAAATCTGAAAAACAAAAAAGAGTACTGAATTTTTTAATTCAAAATGATGGAATACAAACAACCGATTTAGAAGTAATAACAGATACAACCAGTGCAATATTAAAAACATTACAAAATAAAGAATACATAGAAATAATAGAACAAGAAGTGGAAAGAAATCCTTTTATTAACAAAAATATAGAAAGAACTAATAAATTAAAATTAACTCCAGAACAAAAAGAAGCATTCGAGAAAATAGAAAAAGAAATAAAAGAAGAGAATTATAAAGAATTTTTATTGTATGGTGTAACAGGATCTGGAAAAACGGAAATATATTTACAAGCAATAGAAGAAGTATTAAAAAAAGGAAAAACAGCAATAGTGTTAGTTCCAGAAATATCATTAACTCCACAGATGGTTGACAGGTTTATTTCAAGATTTGGACAAGAAGATATTGCAGTATTGCATAGTAAATTATCTGTAGGAGAAAGATATGATCAATGGAAAAAAATAAAAAAAGGTGAATGTAAAATTGTAATTGGTGCTAGATCTGCAATATTTGCACCAATAAATAATTTGGGATTAATTATAATAGATGAAGAACATGATAGCTCTTATAAATCAGAAACAAATCCAAGATATAATGCAAAAGAATTAGCAGGATATATAGCAAAACAAAATAGTATACCTTTAATATTAGGAAGTGCCACTCCAGATGTATGTACATATTATAAAGCTAAAAATAATAATATAGAGTTATTAGAATTAACCAAAAGAGCAAATAACTCAAAATTACCAATAGTAGAAACAGTAGACTTAAGAATGGAACTGGCAAATGGAAACAAAAGCATATTAAGTGAAAAACTCTATAATGAAATTGAAAAAAATCTGCTAGATAAAAAACAAACAATATTGTTTTTGAACCGAAGGGGTTATTCAACATTTGTAATGTGCAGAGATTGTGGTTATACAGTAAAATGTAAAAATTGTAATATAACAATGACATATCATTTAAATACTAACAAATTAAAATGTCACTATTGTGGACACGAGGAGAAAAGTGTATTAGAGTGTCCAGAGTGCCATAGTAAAAATATTAAATATTTTGGTACAGGAACTCAAAAATTAGAAGAAGAAATAAATAAAATATTTCCTAATGCTTCGACTATAAGAATGGATATTGATACAGTAAGCAAAAAAAACTCACATGAAGAAATATTAAATAAATTTAAAAATGAAAATATAGATATTTTAATTGGTACTCAAATGGTAGTGAAGGGACACCATTTTCCAAATGTTACTTTAGTAGGTGTAATTGCAGCAGATAGTAGTTTATATATAGAAGACTATAAAGCAAGTGAAAGAACATTTCAAATATTAACACAAGTAGCAGGAAGAGCTGGAAGAGAAAAATTGCCAGGTAGAGTAATAATTCAAACTTATAATCCAGAAAATTTTGCTATAGAATGCAGCAAAAAACAAGACTATGATAAATTTTATGAAACAGAGATAGAACTAAGAAAACAATTGAAATATCCACCATTTTGCGATATAATAAGTATTGGATTAACAGATATAGACAATAATAAAATAAAAAATGTATCTGAAAGACTGTATAAAAATATAAAGAATTTAATAGAAAAAGAAAATACAAACATATTTATTTATAAACCTTTACCATGTCCAATAGATAAAATAAAAAATAGATATCGTTGGAGAATTATTATAAAAGGCAAATTAACTAATAAATTAATAAATGTTATTAATAAAGCTATAAAAATTACAAATTCAAAAACAACAAGAATAATTGTAGATACAAATCCTAGTAATTTAAGTTAAAGTAAAAGGAGGAATTTTAAATGGCCATTAGAAATATAAGACAAGAAGGAGACGAAATATTAAGAAAGAAATCAAGAGAAGTTGAAGTAATTGATGAAAAAACAAAAGAACTATTAGAAGATATGGTTGAAACTATGCATAAGTATGATGGAGTAGGCCTTGCGGCAGTTCAAGTTGGAATATTAAAGAGAATGATAGTTATTGATATTTACGATGAAAAAACACCAATTATAAAATTAATTAATCCTAAAATAATTAAAACAAAAGGAGAAAGAGAAGTAGAAGAAGGTTGCTTAAGCTTTCCTAATAAATTTGCAAAAGTGAAAAGACCAGTAGAAGTGGTAGTAGAAGGCCTTAATGAAAACGGTGAAAAAGTTAAAATAAAAGCTGTAGAGCTATTAGCACAAGCTTTATGTCACGAAATAGACCATTTAAATGGAATAACATTTGTAGATATAATGGAAGAAGGAACTTTACAATATGTTGATCCAAACAATAAATAATATAAAAAAAATATAGAAGGAGATAAACAAATGTTAAATATTTTATTTATGGGAACTCCAGACTTTGCAAAGGAATCTTTAGAAGCGGTATATAATGCAGGATACAATATATTAGGTGTTGTAACTAATCCTGATAAACCTAAAGGCAGAGGAATGAAAATGATTGCTTCACAAGTAAAACAGTTTGCCATAGAAAACAATATATCAATATATCAACCTATAAAAATAAAAAATAATGAAGAATTTATTAAAGAAATAAAAGAATTAAATCCAGATATTATTTGTGTGGTTGCATATGGAAAAATATTACCAAAAGAAATATTAGATATTCCTAAATATGGATGTATTAATGTTCATGGCTCATTACTTCCTAAATATAGAGGCGCAGCACCTATACAATGGGCTATTATAAATGGAGAGAAAACAACAGGAATCACAACAATGTATATGGATATTGGAATGGATACTGGAGACATGATATTAAAAGAAGAAGTAGAAATAGGAGAAGATGAAACAACTGGAGAACTATGGGGAAGACTATCTAAAATTGGAGGAACTTTATTAGTTAAAACAATTAATTTAATTGAAAAAGGAAAGGCTCCAAGAGAAAAACAAGGGGAAGATTACACAGTAGCACCTATGCTTAGTAAAGAGATGGCTCAAATAGATTGGAATAAAAAATCTTCTAAAGATATAAAAAATCTAGTAAGAGGATTAGATCCAATTATGGGAGCTTATACATTTATAAATAATAAAAAAATTAAAATATGGAAAGTAAATATTATTTCAAATGAAGAGTTTTCCATAAGATTTAATATAAAAGTACAAAAATATAAAAATGGAGAAGTGTTATTAGCAAATGATAAACAAGGATTATTTATTAAGGCTAATGATGCAATAATTAATGTTATAGAATTACAAGCAGAAAATTCTAAAAGAATGAATGCTAAAGATTATTTAAGAGGAAATCGAATAATATAATATGTAGGGGCGGAACCCTGTGTCCGCCCCAAAAGGAAATAAAAATGGATGGAATATTGTTAATAAATAAACCTAAAGATTATACATCACATGATATTGTAGCTATTGTAAAAAAAATAACAAAAGAAAAAGTAGGACATACTGGCACATTAGACCCTAATGCTACTGGAGTATTACCATTATTAATAGGAAAAGCAACAGGAATATCAAAATATTTAATAAATCATGACAAAACATATATTGCAACATTAAAATTAGGTATAAAAACAGATACTGCAGATGCAGAAGGAAAAATAATATCTGAAAAAGAAGTAAAAGATTTAAATATAGAAAAAGTAAAAAAAGTGTTAGAAGAAATTATAGGTAAACATGAACAGATTCCACCAATGTATTCGGCTATAAAAATAAAAGGAAAAAAACTTTATGAATATGCAAGAATGGGAAAAAGCGTAGCAGTAGAACCAAGAAAAATTGAAATTTATAATACAAAATTACTTGATTTTGATAAAAAAGAAAATGAAATTGTTTTTAAAATTGAATGTTCAAAAGGTACATATATTAGAACTGTGTGCGAAGAAATTGCAGAGAAATTAGATACAGTAGGTTTTATGAAAGAACTAGAAAGGATTAAAGTTGGAGAGTTTTCAATAGATCAAACTGTAGGTATAGATGATATAAGAAAAAATGAAGATATTATTAATGAAAAGATAATAACATTAGAAAGTTTCTTTAATAATAAAGAGAGTATAATTTTAGAAGAAAGTAAATTAAAGTTATTTTTAAATGGAGTTTTATTAGAACAAGACAAGACTAATGGAACCTATAAAATATACAGTTCATATAATTTTATAGGAACAGGTATAATAGAAAACAAAAAATTAAAAAGAGATGTTATAATTTGACATAAAAATTAAAAAGTGATATAATCTTTGCACGAAACGAATTAATAAGCTAGCAAAGAAGCTTATGGCAGGTGGGTATTAAATAAAAATTCCTATAGGATACCTGTTTTATGTTTCCTAAAGCATTATAAGTGGGGACTTCTCCTTTCTGTTTATTAGCAATCTTATTCATCAATTCACCACTGCTTATAGTGTACAAAATTATTTTTCCCGATCTTTGCATTAGGGACAAGCAGGTTAAGAAATTAACCTGCTTTTGTTTTGTATAATATATTGCATTGAAAAAAATTCAATGATATACTTTAGCTATAATAAAATACAAGGGGAACATTAAATGAAATCATTAAAAGATTTTTATAAAATTGGTAATGGGCCATCAAGCTCACATACTATGGGTCCAAAAAAAGCAGCAGAGTTATTTAAAAACAAATACAAAGACGCAGATTCTTTTAAAGTTATTCTGTATGGATCTTTGGCGTTAACAGGAAAAGGACATTTAACAGATTATATAATAAAAAAAGTTTTAGAACCAACTGATACTACTATAATTTTCAATACAGATGAAGAATGCAATGTGCATCCAAATACAATGGATATATATGCTTATAAAAACAGTAAAGAATTAGGCAGTTCTAGAATTTATTCTGTTGGTGGGGGCACAATAAAAATTGAAGGCGAAAAAGAATACAAAGAAAAAGACATATATAAACTAAACACATATAAAGAAATAAAAGAATATTGTAAATGTAACAATAAAAGAATTTATGATTATGTATATGAAGTAGAAGGTACTGATATTAAAATGTTTCTAGCTACAGTATGGAATAAAATGCAAGAAAGCATTAATACAGGACTTAGTATTGAAGGAACTCTACCTGGAAAATTAAAATTAGAAAGAAAAGCAAAATTCATATATAATAATAAATTAGAAGATGAACCAGAAGAGTTAAAAAGAACTAGATTATTAACTGCATATGCATATTCTGTTAGTGAAACTAATGCATCAGGAGGAGAAATTGTAACAGCACCAACATGTGGTTCATGTGGAGTATTACCAGCAGTTCTGTATTATGAAAAGAAAACAAATAATTATACAGATGAGGAAATTATTAATGCACTTGCAACAGCAGGAATAATAGGAAATTTAGTAAAACAAAATGCTTCTATAAGTGGAGCAGAATGTGGATGTCAAGCGGAAGTTGGAACAGCATGTTCTATGGCGGCAGCAGCATGTGCAGAATTACACAATTTATCTTTATCACAAATAGAAAATGCAGCAGAAATTGCAATGGAACACCATTTAGGGATTACATGTGATCCGATATATGGATATGTGCAAATACCATGTATAGAAAGAAATGCAGTAGCTGCAATAAGAGCAATAGATGCATGCAATATGGCAAGAATAATAAATAGTAGAAAACAAAAAATATCTTTTGATATGGTAGTTGACACTATGTATGAAACAGGGAAAGATTTAAGTAAACATTATAGAGAAACAAGTGAAGGTGGATTAGCAAAAAAATATTGTAGAAATAAATTTTATAATACTGAATTGGAATAATAATTATTGTATAAAAACAAAAATGTCGTCAGTTGTTTAGCAAAAAGGCGGCATTTTTTACTTTGCTTTATAAAAAATATATAAAATAACAAAAAAAGCTTGACTTAGAGTTAACTCTAAGTGATATATAAATAAGTATAAAATAGAAAAAGAAGGAAATAAAATTGCAGTATTAGCTTTAGGTGATTTTTATCAACTAGGGGAAGAATTAATAAATGAAATATCTAATAAACTTGGAGTTAAAGCAACATTAATAAATCCAAGATATATTACAGGAATAGATAAAGAATTACTTGAAAGTTTAAAAACAAACCATGAATTAGTAATTACTCTAGAAGATGGTATTTTAGATGGTGGATTTGGCGAAAAAATTTCTAGATTTTATGCTGATAGCTTTGTTAAAGTAAAGAATTATGAAATTGCAAAAAAATTCTATGACAGGTATAATGTTAATGAGCTATTAAAAGAAAACAATTTAACAAAAGAACAAATAGTAAAAGATATAGAAAAAATGATGTAAGAAGGAATAAAGTAAAGGAAATATTAATATGATGGATATAGAAAATTATTTAAAAAATTTTTACAAAGGAACAAGAAAACCAACTTTAAAGACTATGAAATATTTTATGGATAAATATAATAGCTTTGACAAACAAATGAAATTTATTCATATTGCTGGTACAAATGGAAAAGGAAGTTGCACAGAAATTATATCAAACATTTTAATTAAACAAGGTTATAAAGTTGGTAAGTTTTTATCTCCACATTTAATTAAGTATAATGAGAGAATAAGTATAAATGGAAAAGAAATCACCAATGAAGAAATGGAAAAATTAATTAATGAGTTAAATCCTTTAATTAATTCATATAATAAAAAAGAAAAAAGTAAAGTGACTTTTTTTGAACTAGAAACAATAATGGCATTACTATATTTTTATAGAAATAATGTAGATTTTGTAGTTTTAGAAACAGGATTAGGAGGATTATATGATTCTACTAATATCATAACAAAACCACTTGTTTCTATAATTACATCTATTGGATATGATCATATACAAATGCTTGGAAACACTCTGCAAGAGATTGCATATCAAAAAGCAGGGATAATAAAAGAAGAATCTAATACTGTAATTTTCGAACAAATTCCAGAAGTAGAAAGAGTATTTCAAAAAGAATGTGAAAAAAAGAATAATAACTTGTATATTGTAAAAAACGAAGATATTTCGAATTATAGTTTTAATAATGAATTTCAAACATTTAACTATAAAAATATTAAAAATTTAAAAATAAACCTAAAAGGAAAAATTCAAACTCAAAATGCTAGCATATGTATAGAAGCAATTGAGATATTAAAAAGATTAGGATATGTTATTACAGAAGAAAGCATTAGAAATGGTTTGAAGAGTGTCGTTCATAAAGCTAGAATGGAGCAATTAAATAACTCACCATTAATTATTTATGATGGAGCACATAATGAACCTGCTATAAAAAATTTGCAAGAAATGATTAAAATATATTACAAGGATTATGAAAAAGTATATATTATATCTATATTAAAAAGAAAAGATTATAAAAATATGTTAAAGTTATTATCACAAGATAAGCATGCATCATTTATATTAACATCTGGTAATGACCCTAATAGATTTACAAATGCTGAAGAATTATATGAACATATAAAAAAATATATTCCGGAAGAAAAATTATATATTAAGAGTTTAAAAAATGCTCTTGAATATATAATGAAAAATAATTTAAATGCTATAAATTTTGTGGTTGGGAGTTTTTATACATATGGTGACACCATAAAAATATTAAGAGAAATAAAAAATAACACTTAAATAAACATTAGATGACATTTATATACGTAATTGTATATAATACATAAAACATATTTACCAAAGTGGCACGGAAATATTGGTAGAAATTATAGAATAAAACATAAAACATGATATTATATTAGCATAAATTAATAAAGGAGGAAAAAATAATGAACACAAAGAAAATATTAATTGCTATTCTAGTATGTTTGTTAAGCTTTATTCTATTTAGTTTTGTAGTAAAAGTTAATGCTGCAACAATTAGTGAAGATGGTAAATATTCATTATTACTAACAGCTAATGAAGATGAAGGCTGTTTTGATGGTGAGTATGCCAAGCTTGTAAGATTTAATATTGAAGAAGGAGAAACAACAGTTAAATTATCTGAATTAACAAAAGGAATTATTCCTTTCAATGGCAAAACTGAATTTTCACACTGGGAAATGGCAGAGAATACAAAAGCTAGTGAAGAATTAGAAATAGCAAAATTTACTGGTAGTGGTTATTTTTATACAACAACAGGTAAAGAAGTTAATTATACTAATGGACTAACTCTTAGTGCTAAATTTTCAAATAAAGAATTAAAAGATACTGGTAAATATTATGTAACTTTTGATGCATTTGGTGGTACAATAAATGGTAAAGCAAAAATAACATTGGAAAGTAAAGTAGCAGAATTTAAAACAATTGATTTAACAAAATATACACCTGTAAGAAAAGGATATACTTTTAAAGGCTGGGATTTAGATGGAAAAATAGTTACTTCTATTAATTCAAGTGCTTTTGCTAAGAATGCTGCAATTAATTTGACTGCTACATATACCCAAGATACTTTTGTTGGGGATGATAGAGTATTAATATTAAATGCTAATGGTGGAACAATTAATGGTAAAGCATCTAATAAATATGATTACTTAGGTGGTGGAAATTCAGGAACAGCTATGTCACTTTTGCCATATACACCTGTAAGAGAAGGATATAAGTTTACTGGCTGGAATGCAAAAAAAGATGGAAGTGGAAAAAACTATACTTATATATATTGGAGAAGATGGGATAAAGATGATAAAGATGATCTTAACAGAGACACTATTATAAAAAATGCACTTGGAGCTGAATATTATCAAAATGTTACTTTATATGCTTCTTGGACTAAAACTTCAGGAAAACCAGAACAACCAGTTAAAGAAACAGTAAAAGAAATTCAAAGCACAGGAAAAATTAAAGGAAAAATTGAATTTGAAGAAGAAGTTAGCAAAAACTATAAGTTAGACATAAAACAAATTGAAGTAGAAAAAGATTTAATAGATAAAAATGTTAAATATGTAGTAGACATAAATGTATTAGAAAATGGGGAAGTTGTTAAAATTAGTAATACTAAAATGAAAATAAGAATAGCATTATCAGAAGATTTAAAAGGTTATGATAAATATGAAGTAGTGTATATTTCAGACAATGAAATTAAAGAAAGAATACCAGCAAAAATTGAAGATGGCTACATTGTATTTGAAACATCACACTTAAGCCATTATGGTGTTATAGTAACTAATAATAATACAGAACAAGGAAATGAAGAAGAAACAACAAATAATAATCCTAAAACAGGAGACAATATTATTTTAGATGTGGCATTATTTATGATTTCTTCTGTAGGAATAGCAGCACTTATATATAATAAAAAGAAAATAGCATAATAATAAGAATATAAAAGGTAGATATGTAGTTATCTGCCTTTTTTATCGTGTAAGAACAAGTGTAACATGAAGTAGCTTTGTTCTATAGATACTTTTGACATAATAAATATTTATATGATATCATAAGAAATGTAAATGAAATTGAGAAAGGCAAGAAATAAATGAAGAAAAATATAAATATAATTCTTATTAAAATACTAAAATGGATAACTTTATTTATATTAGGTTATTTAACTATTTGGATAATGTTAAATATGCTAAATGATGATCCATTTTATAAGCTTTTAGATAAAATAAATATCTATAGAGCATATTATAAATTTATTAATATTTTTAATCCTACAATACTTTTCCTATTAATAGGAACCATGATAATTTCAATTCCATATTTAATAACATCAATTTATTTAGGAATAGTTATTCTAGTAAAATATATAAAGAAAAAGAGAAAATTAACAAAAATTATATTATTAAGTTTTTCTTTGATAGTTATTCTTTGCATTACAGTAAAGTTTTTTCCACTTACTGGTAGATATATAATAAAGGTAAATTCAAAAGTAAATATGATCCAAAATACTGAAATTAAAAAACTTGTAGAAGCAAATATAAGAAATAATCCATATATAACATATATAGAAATAAATAGAGGATTTCCAGATGATTATAATGTTAAAATCCATTATTTTAATATTTTATTTAAAACAGAGGAAGCTTTTTTATCAGATGGTGATTACAGTTTTGTACATGATAATTCAATAAATGTAACAAACATAAATACAATAATTTCAATAATTTTATTAATTACCAATATGATTGTTTATAGGTATTTTTGTAAGTATTTAATAAATGATTATAAAGAAGAGGTGGAGATACATGAATAAATCAAAAACAGGAATATCTAGCAAAGATATAGAATTAGATAACTTTATGGATTTGAATTACTTTAAATATGAAAATAATTTACAAGTTTATTATGGAATTTTAAAACATAAAGTAAATTTAGTAGAAGAAAAAAACAAATTGGAGTGGGTAACTATAAATGAAGAGTTGCTAGATAATTCTAGATTTGCCGGAAATTATAATATACCTCATATAATAAGACAGATTAAAGTTTATTTAGCAAATAATGATACAGAAATCGATAAATATTAGAAGAAATAAACAATGTTAAGGGGAACAATATATTCAGCAAACAAGCACAAAAATAGATCTTCTGCATAATATATACAAAATTATGCAGGAGGTTTATTTTTTATGGATTATGAATTAATGGTAAATGGAAATGTAAAAATTGGAATGCAGGCACCCGATTTTGAAGCAATTACTACATATGGAAAAGTATCTTTAACGGATTATAATGGAAAATGGCTTGTTCTGTTTTCACATCCTGGAGATTTTACCCCAGTATGTACAACAGAAATGATTGCTTTTTCTAGAGCAAATCAGTATTTTATAGAAAGAAACGCATGTTTACTGGGGTTAAGTATAGATTCTAATCCATCACATTTGGCTTGGATGTATGATATTTATTTAAAAACAGGAATTAAAATTCCTTTTCCAATAATTGCAGATAGAAGTGGTGAGATTGCTAGAAAATATGGTATGATTTCAAGTGATATCAGTAATACAGAAACGGTTAGAAATGTATATATAATTGATCCTGATGGAATAATAAGATTAATATTGGTATATCCAATGAATGTTGGAAGATGCATACCAGAAATCTTAAGAGCATTAGAAGCATTACAAGTGTCTAAAGAATGCAAAGGTGCTACACCAGCAAACTGGACGATGGGAGGACCTGTTATAAATCCTATACCAAATACATTTTGTGGATTAGAAGAAAGAGTTCAAAATGTAAAAAAATCCAAAAATGGTATAAGTTGGTATTTAAATTTTAAAAATCCGGATGAATGTAATTGCAATAAAATAGATAATTCAAAAGTAAAAGAAATAGAAAATAAAAGAGAAGAATAATTGATATAAAAATGCACATAATAAAAATATAAAAAATTAGGAGGTATTTTTATTATGGACGAAAAACAAAAAATAAATTGTACAGTTGAAAGTTGTAAATATAATAATTGTAACAAGCAATTATGTGAGTTAAAACAAATTGTAGTTTCACCAATTCCAGATTGTGATACAAAACAATGTGATGAATCAATGTGTTCTAGCTATGAATATAATAATAAATAGTAAAGCGGAATTTATTCCGCTTTGTTCCTATAATATAAAATTCTTAGTTTTCTAGTATTTTAATTTCATTCAAGGATATCATAAAAATTTTTAAAAATATATCCATTTGATTTTAGGTAGTTTATAGATTCTTTTAGTACTGTTGAAGAATTACTTACATAATCTGTGTCATGCATAAGAATAATCAGAGAGTCTTTATTTTTTGAAGTTTTTATTAAATTATTAAGTAATTGTTTCTGACTATATTTTTTTAAAGAATCATTATTTAAACAGTTCCAATCTACATATGTATAATTCATATCATTTAATAATTCTAAGGCTTTTTTCTTATGATACTTATTTGAAGGAGACATAAAACCATTAGGAAATCTAAATATATGCGAGCAATAGTCTTTTACACCTATTGCATTTCCAATTGCTTCATCAGTTTTTTTTACTTCATTTTTAAATGTTGTAGCATTCTTATATAAATTTTTATTATTATGACTATAACCATGATTAGCTATAAAATGTCCATCTTCAAATGCTGTTTTTACAATTTTAGGGTATGTATCAACATTCTTTCCTACTACGAAAAAGGTTGCTTTTATATTTTCGTCTTTTAAAATATTAAGAATCTTGGGAGTAATTTTGGGATCAGGTCCATCGTCGAAGGTTAAATAAGCCACTTTTTCTTTATTTTTTGTAATATTGCTTATTTTGTTTTTTAATTCATTTGACATTAAAGAGTTTCTACTTAGTTCAACAGCAATGCAAGTTGTATTAGTAAAAGAGAAAAGGCCTATAGTAGTAATAAGAATTATTGCTATAAATAAGAACAATATTTTTCTTGAAATAATAATTAAGTTCATTTAATCACCTATATAAATTATATGTGTACGAAGTTATATTAATGAAAAAGTGTATATAAAATAGATACAAAAAAAGATTAGCTATGCTAATCTTTCTCTGGTGCGGATGAGAGGACTCGAACCTCCACGCCGTTGGCACTGGTTCCTAAGACCAGCGCGTCTGCCAGTTCCGCCACATCCGCATTTATCTTTAAGACATATTAAATATTAGCACAAAATATTATGCTTTGTCAATACTTTTTAATACATTTTAAATAAAAGATAATAGACTATATAGTATCCATATGATATAATTAGTTTATAATTTTATTTTGGAGGAAAATATGAATATTGGAATAGATATTGATGGTGTAATACTAGATAGTGAAAAAACAATTAGAACAAAGGCTGAATTATATAATACCATAAACTTAAATAATAGACCTATTAAAGATGCTAATGAGCTAAGAATTCAAGAGAAATATAACTGGACTCAAAATGAATTTACTGAATTTGTACATAAATATTTTGTGGAATGTTCTGAAAATTCAAATTTTATGCCATATGTGAAAGAGGTAACAGATTTACTTAGAAAAGAGGGTCATAAATTAATAATTATAACAGCAAGAGGTAAATATCTTAAAGAAATGAGAACAATAGTGGAAGAAAAATTCGAAAATGAAGGTTTAAAATTTGATAAGTATTATTGGGCACAAGAAGAAAAAGCGGATATATGTGTAAATGAAAATATAGATGTTATGATAGAAGATTATTATACAAATTGTATAAAGATTGCTAATAAAAATATAAAAACATTATATTTTAGAGATGCAGGAATTAAAGAAATAAAAGATAATTCAAATATAACAGAAGTACACAATTGGGGAGAAATATATAAATATATTTTCAATATGACAAAAGAAAGAAATAATAAAATCTAAGGAGTAATTATGCAAAAAAACGAAGAATATATAGTAGATATAATTGATAATGGATTTGAAGGAGAAGGAATAGCTAAAATTAATAATTTTACAGTATTTATTCCTGGAGCAATCAAAGGTGAAAAAATTAAAATATTAATAGTAAAAGTATTAAAATCACATGCCTTTGGTAAAATATTGGAAATAATAAGTCCATCTTTAGATAGAAATAGTGAAGTTGATTGTAGTACATATAAAAGATGTGGAGGTTGCAATTTAAGACATGTTAAATATACCAAAACATTAGAAATAAAAAGAAATATTGTACAAAATCTAGTAAATAAAAGCTTAAAAGATAAAATTACTGTAAAAGAAACAATTGGAATGGAATCACCATTTTATTATAGAAATAAAGCTCAATTTCCAGTGGGTGTAGATAAAAAAGAAGATCCCATAGTTGGTGTGTTTGCTAACAGAACACATGAAATTATACCAATAAATGAGTGCCAAATACAAACAAAAGAAGCTCAAGAAATTGCAAAAGCTATATGTGAATTTGTAAAAAATAATAATATTAGTATTTATAATGAGAAAAAACAAAAAGGAACATTAAGACATATAATTGTAAAAACAGGTTTAAAAACAAATGAGATTATGTGTATATTAGTGGTTAATAATCCTGACATTCCAAAGGAAGATGAGTTAGTACAATACTTAACAAGTAAATTTAGCAATATAAAAACTATAGTAAAAAACATAAATAATAAAAATACAAATGTAATACTAGGAAATACAAATATTAACTTATATGGTAATGGATATATATTTGATAAATTAGAAAATTATACATTTAAAATATCACCATTATCATTTTATCAAATAAACCCAATACAGACAGAAAAATTATATAATATAGCACTACAAGGAGCAAATTTAACAGGAAAAGAAATAGTATTTGATTTATACTGTGGAATTGGTACAATTGGAATTTTTATGGCTAATAAAGCTAAAAAAATATATGGAATAGAAATAGTAGAAGAAGCAATAAAAGATGCTATAGAAAACTGCAAAATAAATAACATAACAAATGCAGAATATTTAGCAGGTGATACAGAAAAATTGCTTACAGATTTAATAGAAAATAGAAAAATAAAACCAGATGTAATAGTAGTTGATCCACCAAGAAAAGGATTAGATAATAAAACGGTAGAAAACATACTAGAAATTAAACCAAACAGGGTAGTTTATGTAAGTTGTAATCCTGCAACATTAATGAGAGATTTATCAAAACTAGAAAGTGAATATAAAATAAAAGAAATTCAACCAGTAGACATGTTTCCATTTACAAGCCATGTGGAGTGTGTAGTAGTGCTATGTCTAAAAGATTCGATACAATAGTTAAATTTACTGCTTTTCAGAATTTTTGTAGTTTTGATAAAAAAGGCAGAAATAAGATAAAAAGAGTAGAAAATCATAAAATTAAAGTAACGATAGAGGTTAATCTGGTATGCGGAGCAGTATAAATTTAATAAAAATGTTTAATAGAAGACGATTTTCCTGAGGTCAGGAAAATCGTTGAAGCAGGTGTAACACAGAAAAAAGTGAGTGATTATGAATTATCAAGATATGCATGCTATTTAATTGTACAAAATTGAGATCCAAGAAAAGAAGATATATTGCAAAAAAAGTATAATATAAAAAATAAAAGAGGTGTATTCTTTATGCAAAATTTTAATTATCATACACATACATATAGGTGTGGACATGCACAAAAAGACATAACAGATGAGGATTTTGTGCAAGAGTTTATAAAAAAAGGGTTTAAAAAGATTGCTTTTACAGATCATTGTCCGGAAAAGAAAATAATAGATAAGAGAAATAATATGAGGATGAAGTATTCTCAAATTGATGATTATTTAGATAGCGTTAAATATTTAAAGGAAAAGTATAAGTATAAAATCGAGATAGAAAGCGGTTTCGAGGTTGAATATCTTCCTGGAGAAGAACAAAATTTGTTAGAGTTAAAGCAAATGACAGATAAATTAGTTTTGGGACAACATTTTATATATAATGACAACAATACTGATTTAAAAATATTTAGAAAACATGACTTTGATGATTACGACTTAATAAAATATGCTAATTATATAAAAAGAGCTTTAGAATTAAAAATACCCGATATAATTGTTCATCCAGATTTATATATGCTTAATAGAAATGAATTTGGTCAAATTGAAAATAAAACAGCAGAAATAATTTGTGAAGCAGCAGAAAAATATAATATTCCGTTAGAAATAAATTTAACAGAACCATCTATGTATCTATCAAAATTAAAAGATACAATAAAATATCCTTGTAAAGAATTTTGGAAAGTAGCTTCAAAATACAATGTTAAAGTTATATATGGTATTGATGCTCATTACAAAGATCAAATTAGACAATATGAAGAATCAATAGATATTGCAAATAAAATAATTGGAAAAGAAATTATAGATAAATTAAATTTTTGCAAAGAATTATAGAATAATATAAGAATAACATATTTTATTTGCAATGCTTGAAATTATGTAAACAATATGGTATAATATTGATAATTGTTTGAGAGGAGATATTAATAGTGAAAGATTTTAAGAAAATAGTAGAAGAAATAAAAGAAGACGATATGAATCCTAAAAAGACAAAACAATATATACAAATAATTAAGAGATATGTAGATAAGATTGCTCAAAATTCTCCAGAAAATGAGAGAACTAAAAAAGAAATGTATGATGAATTTTTAGAAATATATGATGAAGAAAATGATAATACATTAAAAAGCACAAGAAAACTACCTTGCTATATGTCTCAATATGATTCATACAAAGAATTATTAAAGCTAAGCAAAGGGAATGAAAGAGAATTTAATAAATTACTTGAGGCAGCTAAAGCAAAGGCAAGTAGCTTAGAAGGTATATATGGAAGTATGAACTTGAATGAGCAAATGATAGCATCTTTAGCACAAATAGTTAGAAATTCTGGCAAAAAAAGAAAAAATGAACTTGTGCCTTTAATACAAGATAATAAAGCAGATATATCAGGAATTTTAAAAAAGGATATTATTTCATCAATACAAAGAAGTTTAAGCTTTCTTAATGATTTTGGATTTATTGATGATTATATAGAAGATTCTAATGAATCATTAAAAAAATTAAATTTGCAAGATTTAAGTTTTGAAAGAAGAAATCCTATTGCAGATGAAGAATATGATAGTGATGGAAATAGAATTGTCTATGACGAAAATGGAAAGATTACAGTATATGATTCTGAAGGAAAATTAGTAAAAGGCAAAAAAGATATTGATAAATTTTATACTAAAACAGGAGTTTTAGATAATTTTCAAATGGAGAATCTTGAAAAAATGTCTATTGAAGATTTAATATTCTTAGATACATTTTGGCAATCTAAATATCTACAAGAAAGATTAGAATTGTCAAAAGCAATGGCTGTAATTAGAACTTTAAACTTAGGAGACAGATTAACATATGGATATGATAAACAAATAGATTTATTAGAAGATGATAGGATTACAGCAGCATTAAAGAAAGATTTAGCTTTAACATATTTAACAAGAAATCCAGATATTGTATCATCCAAAACAAAAAGACAATACAATAAGTTTCTAAAAAAGAATGAGTTATCTACAGAAACCGATCTTGAAGATGAAATTTTAGAAGAGAAAAAAGAAATAGATAGCTTACACACAGAAATAACAGATATTATACTTAAAGAAAGTGTATGTGTTATGAAATTATTGAATAATTCAATAAAAGTTAAAGATTGGGGAGAGATAACATTAGAAACAGATCAAGCAGAATCTGTTGAAGAAAAACAAGATTCTGTGGTTTTAGCAGTAAGTAATCCAAATTTCATTGGACCTCTTGTAATGTCTGTACCTAGACAAGCACTAGAAGATATATTTGAAACTAAATCATTAAATTTACCAAAATATAAAGATGAAAGTCAAATTGATTATGAATATAGTAAAGTAATGTCTAAATTATATTTACCATCAAATGACTTTTTCAGAGTTACAGCTAAAAAACTATTTGACGAAGATCCAGGATCAAGTGTAAGAGCTGGTTTAGCACATAAAAAAGCAAAAACTGATCATTCAGAAAGATAAATAATTATATATTAAAAGAACGATATTAATATCGTTCTTTTAAATTTTACTCTCTATAAAATTTATATTGTCCGTTTTCTATAGGAATACTCATAAATGAATAACCATTATTTAAGAAATCATCATCTAATGAAAGGTTAATATAAACATTACAATAAAATTTTTCATTTGAATTTGTTACAATATGAATTGTAAAACTTATTGTGTTATTTATATCTTCCAAATTTATATTTGCTTCTTTTAATATTTTTGCATTATAAGAAACTTTATTACTAGAATTTAAAACAGAATAATTTTGAATTATATTTGTATTTAAATAACCTAATGTAATAGGATTAGAACAATCGGTATAAAAAGATGGGGTATTATAATTTGAAGTATGATTATTAGCGTTAAGAGTTATAATATTAAAATCAATTTTTTTATTATCTGTATTATTTATTTCAGCATATTTTCCAAAGTATGCAGGACTTTTATAATTTAATGCTTGTGTACCAATATCATTTTTAGATATAATAGATATATTATCTATGTATAATTTTTTTATTGTATTATTATCAGTAAGAGTGGAATCTTCAGTTAAATTGTTATTTATATAAACAGATAGATCAGAATATTGACATATTGAAAGATTTTCTAAAGCAGGATTATTTGAAGAATTAATAACATTTGCGTTATTATATAAAATTATTTGTTTAATACTAAAGGTTGAACTTTCTGTTCCTTTTTGTTTATAATTTGATATTAGAATTAGGGCAATTAAAATTATAGCTATAGAACATATAGCTATAATTATTTTTTTTATATTAGTAACACAAAATTTTTTTAGGTTAAAATTATATTTTTTCATTTGATTTTCTCCTGATATGATAAATTAAAGTTTACCATATAATAATTCCATATAACTATATACTTTTGAATACCATTCTTTATCACTTGCGTACCTAGTATTTACTCCTTCGACTGTAGGCTCATTATAATAAGAACCAACAGCTGTTTCATCATCAGATATCTTTGTACCAGCTGTATTAAGATAATATTTTGCTAATGCTTTTGCAACAGTTTCTATTCCATCACTATAATCTGAAAAAGTAAAAGATGATTCGTATGGACTTCTATCATAAGCTCCATAGCCGAACAGATTTTTTTTGTCATTAGCAATTGTAGAAGTACCCCAATTACTTTCATGTATTGCTATTGAAGCTAAAAACACACCATTTATATTATATTTCTTATCCATGTTGTAAAATGTTTCGTAATTATCTTTAAAAATGTTATTGGTATCTTTTGGTAAATCAGATAATATTTTTTGAAAATCTTCTTTTGTTAAATTACTAGATTTATTTAATTCCATATCGATATTAACACCAAGTAAAATCCTTGTTATTCTAGATTTTTCTACAATATCTGGAGAGAATGTAGAAGAAGTTAAATTTTCTGTTTTTAAATAGCCTTCAACATTGTCGAAAGATACTTTACACCAGTCTTCATTAATTAGTCCAATTAGCTTTACATCTAGGTTTTCTTTTATTTCAACTAAATCTTCAGATTTAGCATCTGCATCTTTTTTTAAACTTATATTTTGTGTGACATACATTGTATCACCAATATGTACAGAATATTTAGCTAAAAATTCTGATGTACCAACATCTATATATTCAGAAGATGGAAGAGATAATGTTTCTTCAGAAAGGATTACTTCGTTTACTAAGCTTCCATTTTCCCATGTTTTAACTGAAGATATTTTCTTTTTTCCAAACACACCAGGTTTTGTAACAATTTCTTCTCCTTTTGGAAGAGTAGAATTATTATTGTAAATTTTAGAATAAACTATATTGAATTCTGTTATTGTTTGTTCTTTAAAAGTATTTATATTAGCATTTGCTGAAACTATTTTTTGAATATTAAATGCATTATTATTTAATTCGTATTTAGGAGTATTTGATTTAGCAAAAATCTTTTTATTACAAAATAATACCACAAAAAGAAATACTATAATAAAACTTATTATAGAATAATGTGAATGTAACTTAGCTATCTTAATATTAGAAGGAAAAATAGATTTAAAGTTTATTTTTTTTCTACTTTTCTTTCTGTAAGAAGCTTGTAATATTGGATTATTCTTAATTTCTTGTAATTCTCTAAAAACTTCAGATAAGTTTCTATCTTGATAGTTAAAAGAGCTCCTATTATCCATCATTATTTTAACTCTCTTTCTTAGGTTTATATACAAATATATTATATAATAACAAATTTTACTTGTCCACAGATTTAGCATAATATTATTTACCTTTTTTTGGTTTTATGATAGTATTATGTCGAAATAACCAATAAAAGGAATGAATGTATTATGTGAAATATAAAGAGATAAGGAAAAGTCTATTTAACAGAAGGCGAAGGAATAACAATAGAAAATAACATGAAAATAAGTAAAAATTAAAACAAAAAAATAACAATACTTTTGTTGAAAAAATAAAATGAGTATGATATATTCTTTTTGAAGTATAATAACTATAATAAATTAAATTTAAAGGAGGTTTTATTATGGAAAGAAAGGTAAAAGTAGTTCAATTAGGAACTGGAAAAATGGCTAAATACACAATGAGATATGTTTACGAAAAAGGTGGCGAAATTGTTGGAGCAATCGATGTAAACCCAGCAGTTATTGGTAAAGATATTGGTGAGATTATTGGATGTGAAAATAAAGGTGTAACAGTCACAGCCTTTAATGAAGCAGAAGAAATGCTAAAAGAAGTAAAACCAGATATAGTAGTTATAGAAACAATGAGTTTATTAAAAGATTTAACAGATGCACTAATGTTATGCGCTAAATTAGGAATTAATGCTATTACAACTTGTGAAGAGGCTTTTTATTCTTGGAACTCAAATCCAACATTAACAAAAAGAGTAGATGAATTAGCAAAACAAACAGGATGTACAATAACAGGAACAGGATATCAAGATATTTATTGGGGACAATTAATTACAAGTATAGCAGGATCTACTCAAAGTATTAAGAAAATTAAAGGAAGTTCAAGTTATAATGTAGAGGACTATGGTATAGCTTTGGCTAATGCTCATGGTGCTGGTCTTACATTAGATGAATTTGATAAGCAAGTAGCATCAGTAGATAAAATAAGTGATGAAGAAAGACAAAAAGTTATTGAAAGCGGAGAATATTTACCTTCATATATGTGGAATACAAATGGTTGGTTATGTGATAAATTAGGATTAACAATAAAATCACAAACACAAAAAACAGTACCAACAACTCATAGTGAAGATATTTATTCAGACACATTAGGAATGACAGTAAAAAAAGGTGATGCAACAGGAATGAGTGCAGTTGTTACAACTGAAACTGAAGAAGGAATAACAATAGAATCAGAATGTATAGGAAAAGTATATTCAAAAGATGATTTTGATAAAAATGAGTGGACAGTATATGGTGAACCAGATACAACAATAACAGTTGCAAGACCCGCAACAGTTGAACTTACATGTGGAACTATTGTAAATAGAATACCAGATGTAATAAATGGAAGACCAGGTTTTGTACCAACATCTGAATTAGGAGAATTAGTGTATAAAATAAAACCTTTAAATGAATATGTAAAATAAAATTATATACAAAAAGTACACAAGTGTTTTATTATAATTAATATTAATAGTGTGCTTAGAAAAAGTTATATAATAGGAAACTAAAATTTTCCTATTATATAACTAAAATCTTTATGCTAAACCAACATAAAGATTTTTTGTTTTAAGATTAAGGAGAAAAAATGTCTATTTCTAATAAAATAAAGCAAGAATTGATTCAAATGTCGGATTCTAAATATAAAAGTTTTCATTCTAATTTGTGTCCGGGAATTAATAATATATTAGGCATAAGAGTTCCAGTTTTAAGAGAATATGCTAAAAAATTAATTAAAAAATATAGTTTTGAAGAATTAATTAATAACATAGATGATGAGTATTACGAAGAAATAATGCTGCAGGGAATGTTAATAGGTTTAAATTCAAAAGAAAATTTTAATGTAATAAAAAAATATATTGAAGATTATATTCCTAAAATTGATAATTGGGCTATTTGTGATACTTTTTGTGCAGGATTAAAAATAGTTAACCAAAATAAAGAAAACATGTGGGGCTTTATCAAGCAATATTTAGATTCAGATCAAGAATTTTATTTAAGATTTGCAATTGTAATAATATTAGATTATTATATAGAAGAAAAATACCTAGAAGAAATATTTAGGATATTTAATAATATCCAATCAGAATACTACTATGTAAAAATGGCTATTGCATGGGCGATTTCAATTTGTTTAATAAAGTATTATGATAAAACAATTAATTATTTAAAAAACAATTCAAAAATAGACAAATGGACATATAATAAATCATTGCAAAAGGCCATAGAATCATACAGAATAACAAAAGACCAAAAGGAATTACTTAAGAATATGAAAAAATATTAGGGAGTACAAATGCAAACAGTAATAAAAAAGAAATCAAGAACAAAACATAGTAAAAAAAGAAGAAATAATGCAATGTTATATCCTATTTATAAAGCATTTTCGTGGGATTTACTATGTTATTATTCTATAGAATATTTATTTTTAACAATAACAAAAGGCGTTTCTCCTAGTGAAGTATTATTAATAACTGCGATATATGTTTTTGCTAAGTTATTGTTTGAAATACCAGCTGTTATTTTATCAGAGTACATAGGAAAAAGAAAAAGCCTAATAATAGGAAATTTATCTATCTTTTTGGGCATTATTTTGTTAATATCATCATCAAATTTTTGGATGATATGTATATATGAAATTCTTGCTGCAATAGGATATGATATAAAAGCAATCTGCGATGGAAATTTGCTATATGATTCTGTTGCAACAAAAGGTGGAGATGGTTTATATACTAAGCTTGAAAGTAAGGGGTCAACAGCATATTATGTAATCGATGCAGCATTATCATTGACAGCTGGATATTTATTTGTAATAAATAATTATATACCAATGATTATCTGTGCAAGTTGCTTACTTATATCCTTGATTTTATCTATTAAGTTAGAAGAAATTAACATAAATAAAAAGAAAAAAGCAGTATCAACTTTTATTAAAGAATATAAAAGAGATATTATTGCTTCTTTTAATTTCATAAGAAAATCAAATAGAATGAGATCCTTTGTTATTTTTGGATCAATATTCTATTCCTTAATAAAAATTATGGATACATATAAAAGTAACTTGCTTACTGAACTAAATGTTGGTGCGGAACAATTTTCTGCAATTATTGCAAGTCTTAGTTTAATAGCTGCAATCTCTAGTGCATATAGTCAAAAATTACAAGACAAGTTAAAAAATAAAATGTTAACATTTATTTCTTTAACATATATTTTGTCTTGGATTATTATAGCAGTAGTTTCAATTAATTTTTATAATACAATAGCTCTTCCAATAGTTCTAATATTATACATAATAAACAAAATAGATATAGCACAATGGTATATTGTTAAAGAAAAATATTTAAGAAACTTTACTAGAGAAAAAACAAGACCTAAAATTACATTTGCTTTTGAATTAATAAGTTGTTTATCCGCTGTAATTTTATCATTAATATGTTCTCAAATATTAGAAAAACTAGGTATAAAAAATGCTATATTATTAGTTTCATTAGCTAGCCTTGCAATATTAATAGTTATTTTAGACTATATGAGAAAAAGATTTGGATTAAGGCCTAAAGAATATAGAAAAGAAGACATAAAATTTACATATTAATAAACAAATATAACACCTCAGAATAGTATGTTCTGAGGTAATTTTTTGAAAGAGAAAAATATATAAATTATATAAAATTACTTGCAATTATATAAAAATTATAGTAAAATAATGTTGTTAAAAAAATTACCTTGTTCTTAGCTTAAAGAGTAACACCAACTTAAGCTCAGATTAAGGCATATAATTTTATAGGAGGTGTCGATATGACTAAAGAAAGAAAACAAGAAATAATTTCTACTTATAGAAGAGATGAAAAAGATACAGGATCTTCAGAAGTTCAAATTGCTTTATTAACAGAAAGAATTACAGAACTTACAGAACATCTTAAAGTTCATACTCATGACAATCATTCAAGAAGAGGTCTTTTAAAAATGGTTGGTAAAAGAAGAAATTTATTAAACTACTTAGCAAAAACTGATATTCAAAGATATAGAGATATCGTTGAAAAATTAGGCTTAAGAAAATAATAATGTCATATAGGGCGTTTGATTTTATCAACCGTCCTATATTGTGTTATTAAAAGGTTTATTTTTGTTATTTAGAGGTAGCTTATATAATGTGCTTTATATTATAAAACATATTATAAAGGTTACAATCTGATAACATAATAAATCAAATTAAAGAATAAAGGAGAAAAAATTTATGTTAAAAAGTTATGAAATGGAATTGGCAGGAAGAAAACTTGTAATAGAAACAGGAAAGATAGCTGGACTAGCTAATGGTAGTGTTGTTGTTAAATATGGTGATACTGTTGTAATGGTAAATGTTACAGCTTCAAAAGAACCTAGAGATGGAATAGATTTCTTTCCATTATCTGTAGATTATGAAGAAAAGTTATATGCAGTAGGAAAAATACCTGGAAGTTTTCAAAAAAGAGAAGGAAAACCAGCAGATAAAGCAATCCTTACTTCTAGAGCTATAGACAGACCACTAAGACCATTATTTCCAAAAGATTTTAGAAATGATGTATGTGTTGTAGCAACTGCATTATCAGTAGAACAAGATAATGCACCAGAAGTTGCTGCAATGATAGGAGCTTCAGCAGCTCTTTCAATATCAGATATACCTTTTGGAGGACCTACAGCAGCTGTTAATGTTGGATATGTTAATGGAGAAATAATAATAAACCCAACACAAGCTCAAAGAGAAATAAGTGACTTAACTTTAACAGTAGCAGGTACTGAAGAAAAAATAGCAATGATCGAAGCAGGAGCAAATGAAATACCAGAAGATACAATGCTTGAAGCAATAAAAAAAGCTCATGTTGAAATTAAAAAAGTATGTAAATTTATAAAAGATATAAAAGCAGAAATTGGAAAACCTAAATTTGAATATAAATCATTTGCAGTTGATACAAATGTATACGAAGAAATAGAAAAAGAATTCAAAGACAGGATGTATAATGATGTACAAGCACAAGACAAAATAGAAAGAGATATTGCCATAGACAAAATAACTGAAGACATTATTAAATTTTATACAGAAAGACATGGTGAAGAAGAAACATTAGAAAAAATGTCTGATATAAAAGAAAGTATACATGACCTTGAAAAAAAATGTGTAAGAGAAATGATATTGGAACATCATATTAGACCAGATGGAAGAAAAATTGATGAGATAAGACCTCTTTCTTGCGAAGTAGGAGTTCTTCCAAGAGTTCATGGTAGTGCAATATTCACTAGAGGAAGAACACAAGTAATGTCTATTGCAACATTAGGAATGAAAAGTGAAGAACAAATATTAGATGGTTTAGATGAAGAAGAATCAAAAAGATATATGCACCATTATAATTTCCCAGCATATAGTGTAGGAGAAGCAAGACCATCAAGAGGACCTGGAAGAAGAGAAATAGGTCATGGAGCATTAGCAGAAAAAGCTTTAGTTCCAGTACTTCCATCAGAAAATGAATTTCCATATGCTATAAGAGTTGTATCAGAAGTTTTAAGCTCAAATGGTTCAACATCACAAGCTAGTATTTGCGGTAGTACACTTGCATTAATGGATGCAGGAGTTCCTATTAAAGCTCCAGTAGCAGGAATTTCAACAGGTTTAGTTACAGATAAAAATGATCCAAATAGATATGTAATGATAACAGATATTCAAGGATTAGAAGACTTTTTCGGAGATATGGACTTTAAAGTAGGAGGTACACATAAAGGTATTACAGCTATTCAAGTTGATATCAAAATTGATGGACTAACATACGATATTATTGCAGAAGCTTTTGAAAGAACAAAAAATGCAAGGAAATATATACTAGATGATATTATGAAACCACAAATAGCAGAACCTAGAAAAGAAATTTCTAAATATGCACCAAGTATAGAAAAAATGACAGTTAAAATAGATAAAATTAAAGATGTAATAGGACCTGGTGGAAAAGTAATAAATAAAATCATTGCTGAAACAGGTGTTAAAATAGATATAGAAGAAGATGGAAGAGTATTTATATATTCAAACGATTCTCAGGCAGCAAAAAAAGCTCTTGCAATGGTTCAAGATATAGTAAGAGAAATTGAAGTTGGCGGTGTTTACGAAGGAACAGTTAGTAGAATAATGCCATTTGGAGCATTTATAGATTTAGGATCAGGAAAAGAAGGATTACTTCATATTTCTAAAATATCAAAAGCAAGAATAGAAAAAGTAGAAGATGTTTTAAAAGTTGGAGATAAAGTAACAGTAAAAGCATATGAAATAGATGATCAAGGTAGAATAAATCTAATAACTAAAGAATTAGATGATATAAAAGAATTAGAAAGAAAATTAAAACAAGATAATATAGAAGAATAAATATAGGGAAGCAAACAAATCTGTTAATATACAGTTTTTTGCTTCCAAATTATAACTTTTTATCTAAAATTTGCATTTATTTATTTTTTATAGTATAATAGAAAAGTACGGATAATAATATTAAATAATATAAATATTTAAATAAGGAGAAAAAAATGGGATTTTTATATATATTACAAGAAGCATTAGTTTGGATTATAACTATATTTTGGGTATATCAATTTGTAATTAGTATATGCTCTTTAATTAATTTCAAAGAAAAACCTATTTTAGAAGAAAAAACAAACAAATTTATGGCAATTATACCTGCTCACAATGAAGAAGCAGTTGTTGAAAATTTAATTTTAAGTTTACAAAAACAAGATTATCCAAAAGACTCATACGATATCTATGTAATTGCTGATAATTGTACAGATAATACAGCTAAAATAGCAAAAGCAGCAGGAGCAATTGTGTATGAAAGATTTGATCCTATGCATAAAACTAAAGGTGCTGCATTAAATTGGTTTTTAGCTCAAAAAATTGAAGAAAATGCACCATATGATGCTTTCTGCATATTTGATGCAGATAATATTGTTGATGTGAATTTTTTAAAAAATATGAATATTAAATTATGTCAAGGTGAAACAGTAGTACAAGGATATAGAGATATTAAAAACCCTACAGATAGTTGGGTAACTGCTGGATATGCAATATTCTATTGGACAATGAATAGATTCTATCATTTAGCAAGGTATAATATTGGTTTATCACCATTAATCAACGGAACAGGATTTATGGTTAGATTTGACCAAGTAAAACCAGAAGGATGGAATACAAAAACTTTAACAGAGGATATAGAATTTTCATTAAAGCAAATTATTAGAGGTAGAAAATTAGGTTGGGCAAGAAATGCTATTGTGTATGATGAACAACCAGTAGGATTTAAACAATCATGTTCTCAGCGTTCAAGATGGACAGTGGGACATATACAATGTATGGGAGAATATACTAAAAAATTAGCTCTAGCAGTTAAAGAAAATAAAACTGTTATGAATTTTGATGGTTTATTATATATAGTAGGAAGTATTCCAATGTTTATAATTACATTATTACTATTATTAGTAAATGCAGGTTTATATTTAGGAAAAGGTCTTACAGGCATGGAATTAATAATGAACTATGCTAGATATATAATTCCAACATTCTTTTTACCAATATTAACAGCTATATTAATAATGAAGATAGAACATAAAAAAGTAAAACCAATGGCAAAAGGTTTGTTGTGTTATCCATTATTTTTAGGTTCATGGTTAGTAATAAACTTTAAATGTTTATTTAAGCGTAATTTAAAATGGGAAAAAATTGAGCATGTTAGAAATATAAAAATAAATGATTTAGCAAAAGTAGAAGAGCAAATATAATTGCTCTTCTTTTTATGTAGTAGGAATTTTATCACATCATACTATATTAAAAAGCTATATGTAGGGGCGGACGCCTCTGTCCGCCCGAGAGGAAATTATTCCGCTTTATTTTATATAATATTGTTGAACAAAACTTACTTTTATGATATAAATAAACAAGCATTAATAAAAGAAGGTGATTATGATTGTTATTAGGAAACAATAATAAAATAAAAATATATGCGTTTGTTGGACCATCTGGAACGGGAAAAAGTTACAGAGCACAAATGGTTGCAGGAGAATATGATATTCATTATATTATTGATGACGGATTGTTTATAAAAGATAATGAAGTAATAGCAGGAGATTCTGCTAAAAAAGCTCCAACAAAAATAGAAACAGTGAAACATGCTTTATTTTTAACCGATGAAGAAAAACAAGATATAAAAAAGGCAATAAAAAAATATAAACCTGATAGCATTTTAATTTTAGGAACTTCAGATAATATGGTAGAAAAAATTGCTGAAAATTTGGGACTTCCTAAGATAGAAAAAACAATATATATAAATGAAATAGCAACAAAAGAAGAGATGGAAACAGCAAAAAGAATTAGAACAACAGAGGGAAAGCATGTTATTCCAGTACCAACTTTTGAAATAAAAAAGGATTTTTCAGGATACATATTAGATCCTTTACAAATATTTAAAACTAAAGGAAGAGGTGTTAAGCCATATATTTCTGAAAAATCTATTATAAGACCAACTTTTAGTTATTTAGGTAATTTTACAATTTCAGATGCAGTTTTTAGGCAAATAATAGAATACTTAGCTTCAAAAACAGATTTTATTTATAAAATATTAAAAACCAGAGTAGATAATATGCCAGAAGGACCTTCTATCTATATGGAAGTAATTGTTTATTTTGGTTTTGATTTGGTAAAAAGCTTAAGTTCTTTTAAGGAAAAAGCAAAAAAAGAAATTGAAAGATTAACAACAATGAATGTACAAAAAATAACTGTAGTTGCAAAAGGAATAAAAATATTAGAAGAAAAAGAGGAGGAATAAAATATGTCATATGTAGTAGCAGTAGATGGAGCATCTGGAACAGGAAAGGGAACAGTAACAAGAATTGTTGCTGAAAAATTAGGTTTAGTTACAATAGATACAGGAGCTTTGTATAGATGTGTAACTTTGGAAGTACTTGACAATAATATTAGTTTTGACGATGTAGAAAAAATTAGAAATTTAACAAAGAATTTACAAGTAGATTTAAAGGTTGAAAATGATAAACAACTAGTATTTTTAAATGGTAAAGATGTTTCTGTTGAAATTAGAACTCCACGAGTAACTTCAAATGTTTCTACAGTTGCAGCAATAAAAGAAGTTAGAGAGGAAATGACACATATTCAAAGAAGATTAGCAGAAGGAAAAAATGTTATAATGGAAGGAAGAGATATTGGAACTACAATTTTTCCAAATGCTGATGTAAAAATATTCTTAGAATGCAGTGCAGAAGAAAGAGCAAAGAGAAGAGTAAAACAAAATGCTGAAAATGGTATAAATACTTCATATGAAGAAGTATTACAAAGTATAAAAAATAGAGATAAAATAGATTCCACTAGAGAAGTAAGCCCATTAAGAAAAGCAGAAGACGCTATTGTTGTTACTACAGATGGATGCAAAGACAATGAAGGCGGGGAAAAAGTATACCAAGTAGTATATGAAACTTTAAAAAACAAGAAAATAATATAAAAACAACATTCATTCTTTAAATTAGATGGGCGTACAATTTTGTTCGCCCAATAATTGTTTTGAACTATAAAGGAGAAGAAATATAATGATAAGAGTAGTAGTAAAATTTCTAGTAAAAATATTTACAATATTTTTATTTAGAGTACAAACATATGGACAAGAAAATATAGAAAAAAACAAACCGTATATAATGTGTGCTAATCATACTAGTAACTGGGACCCACCAATTCTTTATACAGCAACACATAGAGAAATGTATATGATGGCAAAAGAAGAATTATTTAAAAATAAGTTTATATATTGGTTTGCAGATAAAACTAATATATTTCCAGTTAAAAGAGGAAAAAAAGATATTGAATCAATAAAAAAATCAATTAGAATATTAAAAGATAACAAAATTTTAGCAATTTTTCCAGAAGGAACTAGAAATGGAATGGCCAAGAACGGAAAAATACAAAATGGACCAGCGTATTTATCTGCAAGAACTGGAGTTGAAGTTATTCCTGTAAAAATAGAAGGTAATTTTAAACCGTTTACAAAAGTTAGAATATATTATGGAAAGCCAATTGATTTTTCAAAATACCAATCTAAAAAACCAGAAAAAGAAACAATAGAATTAATAAGTAAGGAGATTACAAAAGCAATTTTTGAAAATGATTATAATACTAAATTATTAAATAAGTAAAAATTGCCCAAATCAGCATGAATAGTTGACAAAACATATATTTTTAAGTTATAATAGATAGTAGCGTTTTAGGACATGGCAAGCCGTGTCCTAAAAAAATTTTAAAAAGAAAAGAAGGTAAATTATGAAAGAAGAAAATTTTGAAGAACTATTTAAAAAATCTTTAAATGAAAAAAGATTTGAAAAAACAATAACAGGTAAAGTTATTGAAATTTCTTCAAAAGGAGAGATTTTCGTTGACTTTGGATATAAAGCAGATGGAATTATACCTTTAAAAGAATATTCAGAAGATGAAAATAAAAATCCTAAAAATGAATTTAAAGAAGGAGATACTATCACAGCAGATATTATAAAATGGAATGACGGTTTAGGAAATGTTTTATTATCTTACAAAAGTTTTTTAAAAAGAGAAAAAAACAAGCAAGAAAAAATAAGAAAACAAGAAGAATATAAAGAGCGTCAAAAGCAAAAAGAAGAAAGAGCAAAAAACATTAAAGAATTTTGGGAAAATATTAAAGTAGGTCAAACATACACAGGAACAATTTATAAAATTGCAGATTATGGTTTATTTATAGATTTAGGATTATCTAAAGGCTTATTACATATCTCAGAAGTATTTTGGAATAAAGATGAAAAGTTAGAAGATAAATTTAAAATTGGTGAAGTTATAGAAGTTACAATTAAATCATTTGATAAAGAACAAAATAAAATATCTTTATCTTACCCACTAAAAGGAGAAAATCCTTGGAATAAATTAATAGAAAAATATAATATTAACGATGTTGTTACTTGTAAAGTAATAAAATTTGCACAGTTTGGAGCTTTTGTAGAATTAGAAAAAGGCTTAGAAGGTTTAGTACATAATTCTGAAATAACTAGTTTAAAAAGAGTTGCCAAACCAGAAGATGAATTAAGCTTAGGTCAAATTATAAATGCTAAAATAATAAATATTGATAAAGAAAATCATAAAATAGGACTATCAATAAAAGAATTAGAAGGCACATCAAATGAATATGGATATGAAGAATATATTAGTAATAAATAAAGGAGAAATTTAATATGAATAATAAAAATATAAGAAATATAGCAATAATCGCACATGTTGACCATGGAAAAACAACATTAGTAGATGCGTTATTAAAACAAAGTCATGTATTTAGAGATAATGAAGTGGTACAAGAAAGAGTTATGGATTCAAATGACCTAGAAAAAGAAAGAGGAATTACTATACTTTCAAAAAACACATCTGTTCAATATAAAGATGTAAAAATAAATATAGTTGATACTCCAGGACATGCAGACTTTGGTGGTGAAGTAGAAAGAGTTTTAAAAACAGTAGATGGAGTTTTATTATTAGTAGATGCTTTTGAAGGGGCTATGCCACAAACAAGAGAAGTACTAAAAAAATCATTAGCACTAGATTTAAAACCAATAGTAGTAATAAATAAAATTGATAGACCTGGAGCAGATCCAGCAAAAGTTTTAGATGAAGTAATAGAATTATTTATAGAATTAAATGCTACAGATGAACAATTAGATTTTCCAGTTGTATATGCTTCTGCAAAATTAGGAATAGGAAAATTAAATTTATCAGATGAATCATCAGACTTAAATTGTTTATTTGAAACAATAGTAAATACTATAAATCCACCAGAGTGCGATGAAGATGGAACAGTACAAATGCTAGTTTCTAATATCGATTATGACGATTATGTTGGAAGAATAGCTGTTGGTAGACTAGAACGAGGTATTGTTAAACCTGGTATGAATGTTGTTGTATGTAAAAAAGATGATAAAACAATAAACGGAAAAATTGCTAAAGTATATACACATCAAGGATTAAAGAAAGTAGAAGTTGAAGAAGCAAAAGCAGGAGATATTATTGAAATTTCAGGAATTGCAGATATAAATATAGGTGATACAATATGTGATCCAGCAAATCCAGAAAAAATTCCATTTGTTGATATAGATGAGCCTACAGTTTCTATGACTTTTAGTGTTAACGATGGACCTTTTGCTGGTCGCGAGGGTGAATTTGTCACATCTAGGCATTTAAGAGATAGATTATTTAAAGAACTAGAAAAAAATGTAAGTTTAAGAGTTAAAGAAACAGATAGAGCAGAAGCATTTGAAGTTTCTGGTCGTGGAGAACTACATTTATCAATATTAATAGAAACAATGAGAAGAGAAGGTTTTGAACTTTTAGTATCTAGACCAAAGGTTATATTTAAAGAAATCGATGGTCAAAAGTGTGAGCCAATTGAAAGATTGGTTGTAAATGTTCCTGATGATTGTATAGGAAATGTAATTGAAAAATTAGGAAGAAGAAAAGCAGAAATGCTTAATATGGAACCTGCTGAAGATGGACATACTAAAGTAGAATTTAAAATACCTGCTAGAGGATTAATTGGATATAGAACAGAATTTTTAACAGATACTAAAGGTGAAGGTACTATGAATCATATATTTGATTCATATGAGCCATATAAAGGTGATATTCAATCCAGAACAAGAGGAACAATTGTTGCTTGGGAAGCTGGAACATCTATAACTTATGGTTTATATAATGCACAAGATAAAGGAGAATTATTTATAGGTCCTGGGGTTGAAGTGTATGAAGGAATGATTGTTGGTTTAAATTCAAGAGGAGAAGATTTATCAATAAATGTATGTAAAGAAAAACACTTAACAAATACTAGAGCATCTGGTTCAGATGATGCATTAAGATTAGTACCACCAATTCAAATGTCTCTTGAAAAAGCTATAGAATTTATACAAGATGATGAATTAGTTGAAGTAACACCTAAGAATATAAGATTAAGAAAGAAAATATTAGACACAAAGACAAGAGAAAGAGAAGCTAGAAGAAATAAGTAATATAAGGAGAAATAATAAAAATGAAATATAGAAGATCAAAAGAAGAGAGATTAGTATCGAAAGATAGGTTTGAGCAGTTTAAATATCAAAATAGGCGCTTGCAGAAGATTGCCCAAAATGATAAAAAAATAGAATATTTTGATGCAAAATATTCTACAATAGTATCTATTGTAGAAAGAGAATTACAAAAAAGAAACATTGATTTAGATGATCCTACTTCAGCATCTAATGTTGAACAAATATTAAAAATGGTCTTATCTAATAAAGCTTTTGAAAAATTTAAAAATGACAATATAACTGATATAAAAAATGCATTAAGTAGAAAAATTAATTCACAAAAAATAATAATGCTTGATGAAGGGCCAGAGATTTGAAATGAATAAAATTGAGTTAGAAAAGATTAAACAAAAAGCTATAGAAGAACATATACCAATTATAATGGATGATACATTAGAATATATTTATAAATTATATAATAACAAAAAAATAAGCAGTATACTAGAAATAGGTACTGCTGTTGGCTATTCTGCAATTTGCTTTACAGAATTTTTGCAAGAAGACGGTAAAATAGATACAATAGAAAGGGACAAACAAAGAATATTAGAAGCAAAAGAGAATATAATTAAAGCAGAGGTAAATGAAAAAGTAAATATAATATTTGGTGACGCTGTTGATATTTTACCTAAACTTAATACAAAATATGACATGGTTTTTATAGATGCTGCCAAAGGAAAATATCCTTTCTTTTTAGAACAAGCTTTACGCATGTTAAATAATGATGGTATAATATTAGCAGATAACATACTTTATAAAGGATATGTTATGAGTGATTATAATAAGCATAAACAAAGAACAGCTGTAAGAAATTTAAGAGAATATATAAGAGAGTCTACAGAAGATCCAAATTTAGAAACAAAAATTCTAGATATAGGAGACGGATTAGCTGTAACAAAAAGGAGAGATTAGTATTGCTTGATAAATATAAAATAAGCAGTGAAGAAATTGAAAAAACTAATGATATTGTTGAAAAAATCAATAGAGAAAATTTATATTCAGATTTCGTCTCATCTCAAGAGCAAGGCTTTTTTAGACTTATGGATTATGTATATAATGTAATAGATAGTCTAAAAAAGCATGCAAAAATTAGTCAATTTATCGAAATAAGAGCTAGAATAAAAGATACCGACAGTGCATTAAATAACAATGAAAAAAACAAGATTTTAGATGATGTATTTGGTATTGAAATTATATGTGCTAGTGAAGATGAAATTCATAAAATAAAAAATGAATTAGAACAAGCTTTTGTAAGTACCAGACCAAAATTTCATGATAAGCCAAATGGTTATAAAGCATGGCATGAATCATATTCTGCTAAAGAAGATGCAAAAGATACTATTAGAGATTGGAATTTATTAGAACAGGATGTTCCGGCAGTTGAATGTCAATTTAAAACAATAGCAGTTGAATTAAATCCAGAAGCTAGTCATCATGATTACAAAAATGTAAATAAAGCAGAAATTCAGTGTAAACTAGAAAAAGAAGCATTAATAATTGGAAAACAAATTCCAAGAATGTGGGTTTCTAGAGAGAATGGATTTTATGAACTAGAATATAAAGAAATAATACAAAGATTATATCCATTTATAGATGTTACAACTATAAAAGAACCAGAAAAAGATAAAAAAATATTAGGAGAAAATAAATGAGAAATAAAGTAGAATTGTTAGCACCAGCAGGTTCATTTGAAAAGGCAAAAATTGCATTTTTATATGGAGCAGATGCAGTATACATGGGAACATCTTCATTGTCTTTAAGAAGTAGAGTTTCTGTTGATGACAATGAACTAGAAAAGACTATAAAATATGCACATTCTTTAGGAAAAAAAGTATATGCTGCTGTAAACATTTTTGCATTTGATGAAAAGTATGATGAAGTTATAAATCAAGCTAAAAAATTAGAAAAGATTAATGTGGATGGTGCTATTATATCTGATGGGGGAGTTGTTGAAATATTTAAAGAATATGCTCCAAGTATTGATATTCATATTAGTACTCAAGCAAATATTGTAAGCTATCATAATGCTAATTTTTGGTATAAAAATGGCGCAAAAAGAGTAATACTTGGTAGAGAGCTTAATAAGGAACAAATAAAAGAAATAATAGATAAAACTCCTGATAGTTTAGAAACTGAAATTTTTATACATGGAGCAATTTGCTTTGGATATTCTGGAAGATGCTTCTTAAGTGATTTTTTAGCTTCTAGAAGTGCAAATTTGGGCGATTGTGCTCAAAGTTGTAGATGGGCATATAATATATATGCCGAAGAAAAAAATAATCCCGGAAATTTAATGCCTATAGAAGATGATGAACATGGTACTTATATTTTTTCATCAAAAGATTTATGTTTGATTAAGGAAATTCCAGAAATAATTGAAATGGGTGTTAATAGTTTAAAAATAGAGGGAAGATTAAAAACAGAATATTATTTAGCATCTGTTATTAATACATACCGAGCAGCTATAGATGATTATCTAAAAAATCCTAATAAATATGATTACAAAAAATATTTAAAAGAATTAGAAAAAACTAAAACAAGAGGATTAACTACTTTTTACTTTAATGATAGAGCAAACAAAGATTTTCAAGAATATGAAGGAAAACAATATAATTTAGAATATGAATTTGGTGGAAAAGTAATAGAATATTCTGAAGATAAATCTTTGATTGAAATTAGAAATAAATTAAAAGTAGGAGATACCTTAGAGATTCTTATTCCAGGATCCATAGATAATTATGTATTTAAAATAAATATGTTATGGGATTCTGAAACAAATAAAGAAATAGATTGTGTAAACCCTGGAAAGCAAGGACAAACTGTAAAAATGCATTTACCAATAAGATGCGAAAAGAATTGGATTATAAGAAGAAAAAAAGCATAGAAAAGAGCGGAAATAATAATCCGCTCTTTTATTTTATATTTTTCCCAATTATCAAACCTAAAATTAATAGGACAATTGAAATTAAACTCTCTATATTAAATGAATAATTAGGGTATAAGATAAGTAAACTTCCTATACTAAAACCAATTATTCCAAGCATCGTTTTAGTATGAAAGTTAATTAATAAGATTTTTATTAATTTCATTAAAAATATAGATCCAATTATTACACCAATAATCATAGGTAATATAACATTCATATTTACAATTGAAACAGCACTTATATATGTGTTATAAATGCCTAAAATCATCAAAATAACAGTACTACTTACTCCGAGGTATAATAATTCCAAAACTCATAAAAAAACCGCTTAAAACTAAAAATAAGAAGCTATATTCATTAGGATAATAACCGTTGTCATAAACAACATTATTTTCAAAAAGAATTAATGCAATACCAATGATTAAACAAATAATAAAAATGATATAATCCGAAATTTTTAATTTTGTTTTTGATATATTATCTTTTACTTCTTTACAATATAAAACATATATACTTCCAAGTAATAATCCAATAAATAAAGACTTAGTTTGCATTGGTATTGTATTAAAAAAGTATACTAATACATTACTAAATAATACACAACTAACCAATGCCCCTAAGCCAATAGGGAATAGATACTTTATGTTTTTCTTTATATCTTTAAAAAATCCTAATATGCAATCTATTAATTTTTCATATATTCCTAATGCCATACAAATAACACCACTGCTGATTCCTGGCAAAATTGCTCCAACACCAATTAGTGAACCTTTTATAAAATTAAATAAAAATTGCATATATATATCACCTAATTGGAGTATATTATATAATTTTCTATTTAGAACAATAATTTATATGTATTTGGTATTTGGATTTTTGTATTTGGAATATAGCTTCGAAGATATTTCTTCGTGGTTACGGGCGGACACAGGGTTCCGCCCCTACATATAATTTAATTAATAGTGAATGATGAATAATTAACAATTAATAATTATAGAGTTCAGACTATTTTGAGACTTTTTTGGAAAATTAGGGCCCGACAGCCATTTGAGGCATACGGATTAACTTAATAAAGTTATTTTATTTTTATCAGATTTTTTTATGAAACCTTCATTTTTTAAACTTTTTAATTCTCTCATCATCGCACTTCTGTCTACACTTAAATAATCTGCTAAGTCTGTTAAACTAAAAGGTAATGTAAATGTTTTGCTAAAATTTTTCTCTGAAAGAATTCTAAAGTAAGAAATCAATTTATCTCTTATTGTTTTTTTAGATAATAATTCTATTCTTAAATTTAAATCAGATACTTTGCTTAATACTAAATTAGGCAATCCTATAACTAATTCTTCATGCATTTTACAGTTTTTCTTACACTTTTTTTCAAATATGTCATAGTTAAAAAGTAATATTTTAGATTTTTCTTTTGCTATAACAAAAAGTTCATTATTGGTATTTATCTTATAAAATATTTCTCCAAAGACATCAAATTTATTAAATTTTTCAACTACAGTTTGATTTCCATTGAAATCATATCTCATTAAATCTGCACATCCTTCTAGAACTATACAAACTTGATTTCTATTTACAATATAAGTAGTTATAATTTCATTTTTTTCAAAAGTTTTTAATTGAACTTTTTCACAAGAAGTTAATAACTTTTGTGAAAAAGTTTCAATACTAAAATCGTTTTTCATTATATATCACCTTTAATAAATTTGATATTATTATACACTATAAAAGTTGCATTTGCAACAAGATAACATAAAAAATAAAATTACATTTATTAGAAAATTAATTATTTTATTGAAATATCAATAAAATAATTTTGTAGTAATTTGTAAAAAAAATGTTTGATTTTTGTAATATAAATGTAATATTGCTTATAAGCATTGATGTTACTAGTATTTTATTAGTTTTTTAGGCAAAACAAAGAAAAAAGCAAAAAAGTTGCAAATGCAACTTTTTTATCTTTTTTTTTGAGATATAATTATTGCATAAACATTAAGGGGGTTCAGTAAAATGAAAATTATAAAAAGAGATGGAACAATAGTTGATTACGATCCAGAAAAAATCAGAATAGCAATAAGCAAAGCAAATGAAGAAGTATCAAAAAGAGAAAAGGTTTCAAAAGAGCAAATAAAAGAAATAATTAATTATATTGAAGACTTAAAAAAACCAAGATTATTAGTAGAAGATATACAAGATATTATTGAACAAAAATTAATGGAATTTGAAAAATATAATCTTGCTAAAAAATATATTACATATCGTTATACTAGAGAATTAGTTAGAAAAGCTAATACAACTGATCAATCTATTAAAGAATTAATAGATGGTGAAAGTGAATATTGGAATACTGAAAATTCAAATAAAAATGCTAAAGTAGTAACTACTCAAAGAGATTATTTAGCAGGTATAACTAGTACAGATATTGCTAGAAGATTTTTATTACCTGAAGATGTTGTAAAAGCTCATGATGAAGGAATAATTCATTTTCATGATATGGACTATTTTAGCCAAAATGCTTTACACAATTGCGAGTTAGTAAATTTAGAGGATATGTTGCAAAATGGTACACTTATTAATGGCGTTATGATTGAAAAACCTCATAGATTTTTAACAGCAATGACTATTGCAACACAAATTATTCTAGCAGTTACTTCATCAAGTTATGGTGGTTGTACAGTAACATTATCACATTTAGCCCCTTTTGTAAGAGATAGTTATAATAAATTTTTCGCTAAATATAAAAAAAGAAATTTATCTGATGAACAATGTAAAAAATTTGCTATGGAAGATACAAAAAAAGAAGTTTCTGACGGTGTTCAAACATTTAATTATCAAGTAAATTCTATGACAAATACAAACGGACAAGCACCTTTCTTATCTGTTTGCATGTACTTAGGTGAAACAGATGAATATAAAGATGAATTAGCAATGATTATAGAAGAATTTCTAAATCAGAGAATTTTAGGATTTAAAAATTCAAAAGGTGTTTATATTACACCAGCGTTTCCAAAGCTTTTATATGTTTTGGAAGAAGATAATATAAAGGAAGATTCAAAATATTGGTATTTAACAAAACTTGCTGCAAAATGTACAGCTAAGAGAATGGTTCCTGATTATATTTCTGAAAAAATAATGAAAGAAACTAAGATAAATCAATGGGGAGAAGGAGATGCATATCCATGCATGGGTTGCAGAAGCTTTTTAACTCCATGGACAACTCAAGGTAACCCTTCTAAAGCATTAAATTATGTTGAAGGAAAGGGAAAATATTATGGTAGATTTAATCAAGGAGTTGTAACAATAAACTTAGTAGATGTTGCATTATCTTCTGGACAAGATAAAGATAAGTTTTGGGAAATATATGAACAGAGATTAGAACTATGCCATAAAGCATTAAAAGCAAGACACGAAAGACTAAGCAAAGCAACAAGCGATGTTGCTCCAATTCTTTGGCAAGATGGTGCTTTAGCTAGATTAGAAAAGGGAGAAAGCATTCATAAACTATTACATGATGGATATTCAACATTATCTTTAGGATATGCTGGATTATACGAGTGTGTAAAATATATGACTGGACACAGCCATACAGATAATGGAGATGGAAAAGAATTTGGACTTGAAGTTATGCAAAAATTAAATGACAAATGTCAAGAGTGGAAAGGACAAGAGAAAATAGATTACAGTGTATATGGAACTCCAATAGAAAGTACAACATACAAATTTGCTAAATGTTTAAAACAAAGATTTGGTACAATAAAAGGCATAACAGATAGAAACTATATAACAAACTCTTATCATGTGCCTGTATTTGAAGAAATAGACGCATTTAAAAAATTGAAGTTAGAAAGTGAATTTCAAAGACTATCTCCTGGTGGAGCTATATCATATATTGAAACTCCTAACTTACAAAATAATATAGATGCAGTAATAGAGGTTATAAAATTCATATATGAAAACATTATGTATGCAGAATTAAACACAAAATCAGATTATTGCCAAGAATGTGGATTTGATGGAGAAATATTAATAGATGACAATTTAGATTGGTATTGTCCAAATTGTGGAAATAGAAACCATGATACATTGAATGTTGCTAGAAGAACTTGTGGATATATAGGAAGTCAATTTTGGAATAAAGGAAGAACTCAAGAGATAAAAGAAAGAGTATTACACTTAGATAATAAAGACGATGAATAAAATATATTTATAGAGCTGATATAGGGCGGACGACCCTGTCCGCCCGAAAAATAATAATGCAAACAACGGGTTGACAGAGATGTCCGCTTATATAATTACAATTGAGGTGAATGAAAAAATTATGAGATATAATAAAATTAGAAAAATGGATATAGCAGATGGACCTGGTGTTAGAGTTTCAATTTTTATGCAAGGATGTGCATTTAATTGTAAAAACTGTTTTAATCCTGAAACTCACGACTTTAATGCTGGAAAAGAATTTACAGATGATACAATAAACAGAGTTTTAGAATTATGTGATAATGATACTATAAGAGGGCTTTCTATTTTAGGAGGAGAACCAATGCATCCTAAAAACATTGAAGGAACTACAAAACTTGCTAAAAAATTTAAGGAGATTTTTCCTGATAAAGATATTTGGGTTTGGTCTGGATTTTTATTTGATAAAAACTTGAAAGATAAAGAAGTATTAAAATATATAGATGTTTTAGTAGATGGACAATATATTGATGAATTACACAACCCTACATTAAAGTGGAAAGGTTCTTCAAACCAAAGAGTAATTGATGTACAAAAGAGTTTACAATCTAACACAATAGTTTTAGTTGATTAATTTTTTTATGGAGAATATAAATGAAAGTAATAAAAAGAGATGGCAGAGCTGTAGATTATGATAGACAAAAAATTTTAATTGCAATAGGAAAAGCAAATAATGAAGTTTCCTTGAACGAAAGAGCTTCTAAAGAAGAAATTAAAGCGATAATGGATTACATTGAAGCTCTTGGAAAAAAGAGAATGTTAGTAGAAGATATTCAAGATATTATAGAGCAAAAACTCATGGAATTTGATAAATATAATTTAGCTAAAAAATATATTGTTTATAGGTATACAAGAGCTTTAGTTAGAAAGTCAAATACAACAGATGAATCTATTTTAGGGCTAATTAGAAATGATAATAGAGAATTACAAAACAAAGAAAAAAATACATTTTTAGCATCAGTTCAAAGAAATTATATTGCTAGTGAAGTTTCTAGAGATTTAACTAAAAGATTATTATTACCAGAAAAGATTACTAAAGCTGATCAAGATGGTGTATTATATTTTCATAATTCAGATTACTTTGTTCAACCAATATTTAATAGTTGTTTAATTAATTTAAAAGACATGTTGGATAATGGTACCATAATAAATGGAAGAAAAATAAATTCTCCAACAAATTTTCAATCTGCTTCTACTTTAACTACTCAAATAATTGCAAATGTAGCTAGTAATCAATATGGGGAACAATCTGTTGACTTAATTCATTTGGGTAAATATATTAGAAAAAGCTGTAACCAATATAAAAATAAATTAAAAAATTATCAAAAACAAATCTCACCTGAAATTTTGAATAATGTAATTAATGATATGATTAAATCTGAAATTACTTCAGGAGTTCAAACACTACTTTACGAAATAAATAATCTTATCACTTCAAATGGATGTCCTCCAGCTGTTACTTTCTTTTTACATTTAGATGATAAAGATGAATATTTAAAAGAAAATGTTTTACTTATAGAAGAAATACTTAATCAAATTTATACTAGAATAAACAAAAATGATGAAAATTCCACTCATAATAAATTTCCTCAAATAGTATATGTATTAGATGAATTCAATAATTTATCTGGTGGGAAATATGATTATTTAACTAAGATGGCACTAAAGTGTTCAATGAAAAATAAAAGTTCTTTAGCTTATATCTCTTCTAAAAAAATTAAAGAATTAAATAATAACAATTTATCTTTACCAATGGGACATACAAATTTTTCGCTATTAACAAGTAAATCAGAAGGTATGTTTAATCAAGGAATTGTAACTATAAATTTACCTCAAATAGGTATTATATCTGATGGAAATGAATCAGAATTTTGGAATTTACTTGAGGAAAGATTAGAACTTTGTAAAGAAGCTTTGATGTGTAGACACTATGCACTTTTAGGAACAATATCTGATATTAGTCCTATACATTGGCAGAATGGTGCAATTTCACGACTTTTAAATGGAGATAAGATAGACGATTTATTAAAAGGAAATAACTCAACTTTATCTTTAGGATATATTGGTTTAGAAGAATTATGCTTATTGATTAAAAATGAATCAATAAGAAGTGAAGAAGGACACAAATTTACTTTAAAAGTATTAAAGAAATTAAGAGATAAAGTAAATGATTGGAAAAAAGAAACTAATATAGGATTTAATCTGTATGCAACTCAATCTAAAAGAGCTTCTTATAAATTTTTAAATATAGATAGAGAAAATTTTGGAACTATAAAAGGAATTACTGATAAAAATTATTATAATAATGCATATTATACAAAAGATGAATATTCTGATAATTTCGAAAAAATAAAACTAGAAGGTGAATTTCAAGATTTATCAGATGGGGGAGCAATATCATATATAAAAATTCCAAAAAGTGAAGAAGATTTAGAAAAATTAATAATATTTGCTTATAACAATATTAATTATATAGAATTTATATAAGAAACGCAAATAAAAGCGTTTCTTTTTTTGCAAATTATATAAAAATGTGATACAATTTTATATAGTTGTTAATAGGAGGATAACTTTTATGCTTGATGCAATTTTGGATGCAATAATAGATTCTTTAAAATTATTACCATTTTTATTTATAACATATTTATTGATGGAACTACTAGAAAATAAAGCAAGTGAAAAATCATTAAAAGTTATTAAAAAATCTGGAAAATTCGGACCTATATTAGGTTCATTATTAGGAATAGTCCCACAGTGTGGTTTTTCTGCAGCAGCAGCAAGTTTATATGCTGGAAAAATTATTTCTATTGGTAGTCTTATTGCAATTTTTTTATCTACATCTGATGAAATGCTACCAATATTAATTTCTTCTGCAGCTCCAATAAGCCTAATTATTAAAATTCTACTTATAAAGCTTATTATAGGAATAGTTTTTGGTGTAATAATTGATATTATTTTTAGAAAGAAAAATAATATCAATATTGAAGATGATAAAATTCATATTCATGATATATGTGAAGATGAACATTGCCATTGTAATGAAGATGGCATATTAAGATCTTCTATAAAACATACTTTACACATATTTATATATGTATTTATAATTATATTAGCCATAACAATATTAATAAATATAATAGGGGAAAATAGCATTGCAAATATTATGACTAAAACTAATATATTAGGACCTTTTGTTTCATCTTTAATTGGTATAATACCTAATTGTGCATCTTCTGTAATAATAACTCAATTATATTTAAAAGATATGATAACTTTTGGTTCATTAATAGCCGGATTATTAATGAATTCTGGAATAGGAATGCTAATATTATTTAGACTAAATAAAAATAAAAAGGAAAATTTTCTTATTTTACTTATCTTATTTGTAATTAGTATAATTTCAGGTATAATAATTGATTTAATCTAAAAGAGCAATTCCTTGCTCTTTTATTCTTTAATAACTTCACTTAATTTTCCAATAGCTTTCGTTTCTATTCTAGACACATAAGAGCGACTAATTCCCAACATTTCAGCAATTTCATGTTGTGTTTTAGGTTTAATACCGTCCCAAACCAAACCTTAATTCTAATATTGTTTTTTCTCTACCTTTTAAAATTTGTTTCATTTTTTCATACAATTCTTTTATCTTTAACTTTAAATCTATTTCATCATCTACACACATTTCATCTTTGCCAATAACATCTATTAAAGTAATTTCATTATCATCTTTATCTTTGCCAATTGATTCATTTAAAAATACTTCTGATTTTGTTTTTTTAGTACTTCTAATGTGCATAAGGATCTCATTTTCTATACACCTTGCTGCATATGTAGCTAATTTTATGTTTTTACTATTATCGAAACTATTAATTGCTTTAATTAGTCCTATTGTACCTATGGAAATTAAATCATCTAAATCTATATTAGTTGTTGAGTATTTTTTGCTAACATGCGCCACTAATCGTAAGTTTCTTTCTATTAATATGTTTCTTGATTCTTCATCACCTTGTGCCATTTTTTCTATATAATACTTTTCTTCTTCTGAAGATAATGGCTCTGGAAATAAATTACCATTTTGTATATATCCAAAAACAATTACAGCACTTTGTAAAAAAGTAAAAAAACCAGTTAAAAAAGCAAGCATTAAATAGCACCTCCAAAATTCACCTATACCAAACTATATGCTATAAAAAAATAAAAGTGCCTGGACCCTAGTATATTTTTTACTTGATTTTTTTTTATTTTAATTATATTATATAAAAAGTAAAGGAGATGAAAATTTGATAGATTTAGAAGAAAATAAAAGATTATTACAGAATATTATAGTAAAAATAAATGCAATAGGTGATTCACTTTGACTTAGATAAAATTAAAAATAATATTGAGAAATTAGAAAATGAAACTATTCAAGAAGGTTTTTGGAATGATTCTAAAAATTCAAGTATTGTGTTACAACAATTAAAAACTTTTAAAGAAAAATACAATAAATATAACAAACTAGAATCTGATGCAACTAATCTACTTGAATTAAACGATATTTTATTATTAGATTTAGACAGCGAATTAGCTAATGATTTATTAAAAGACACTACTATTCTTCAATCCGACTTAGAAACTTTTGAAATTGAAACTTTATTATCTGATAAGTTTGATATTAATAATGCTATTATCACACTTCATCCTGGAGCAGGGGGAACAGAATCTCAAGATTGGGTTGAAATGTTATATAGAATGTATTCTAGATGGGCAACTAAACATGGATTTACAATAAAAGAATTAGATTACTTAGAGGGAGAAGAAGCTGGTATAAAAAGTGTTACAGCTTTAATTAGTGGCGAATATGCATATGGTTATTTAAAATCTGAAATGGGTGTGCACCGTTTAGTAAGAATATCTCCTTTTGACGCAGGAGGAAGAAGGCATACTTCATTTGCTTCTTTAGAAGTATTACCAGAAATAACCAATGAAATAGAAATTGAGATTAATCCAAATGATTTACGAATAGATACTTATAGAGCTTCTGGAGCAGGTGGACAACATATTAATAAAACAGACTCAGCTGTTAGAATTACCCATATTCCTACTGGTATAGTTACATCTTGTCAGTCTGAACGCTCACAAACAATGAATAAAGAAACGGCTATGAAAATGCTAAAATCAAAATTAATAAATTTAAAAGAAAAAGAACAAAAAGATAAAATAGAAAATTTAAAAGGTGAACAAAAAGACATTGCTTGGGGAAGTCAGATTCGTTCATATGTATTTTGTCCATATACTTTAGTAAAAGATCATAGAACTAATTATGAAACGGGAAATATAGAAGCTGTTATGAATGGAGAAATTGATGGTTTTATTGAAGAATATTTAAAGAGCTCTTTAAATTAAAAATTTCATTAATAATAGGAGGTTATATATATTTCCTATTATTATTTTTTTCACATATAAAATTAATTTTCATATTATAATTATAAGCGATATTTAATTAAATATGCTTACACTTTTTTATTAAAGAGGTGCCAAAATATGGGCATTATAGTACAAAAATTCGGTGGTAGTTCTGTTGCAGATAATACAAAACTCTTTAATGTATGTAAACATATAATAAGAGAATATAATTCTAAAAAACAAGTTGTAGTTGTTGTATCTGCACAAGGAAAAACTACTGATCAATTAATTAGAGAAGCTCTTGAAATTGACAAAAATCCTAGTCAAAGAGAAATTGATATGTTAATTTCTACCGGTGAACAAGTAACTATCAGTAAGCTTGCTATTTGTTTAAATAAATTAGGATATCAAGCTATATCTCTAACAGGTTGGCAAGTTCCTATAAAAACAAATGATGTAGCTAATAATGCAGATATTGAACATATTAATATTAATAGAATATTAAATGAGTTAGAGCAAAATAAAATTGTAATAGTAGCAGGATTTCAAGGAATTAATAAATACAATGATATAACAACACTTGGAAGAGGAGGATCGGATACAACAGCTGTAGCTTTGGCAGCAGCTTTAAAAGCCGAAAGATGTGATATATATACAGATGTAGACGGAGTGTATAATAGAGATCCTAGAACTAATAAAAATGCTTATAAATTTGAAAATATTAGCTATGATGAAATGTTGAAACTTGCTAATGATGGTGCACAGGTATTACATTACAAGTGTATAGAATTAGCTGCTAGATTTAATGTGCCAATATATGTTAAATCTAGTTTTGAAAAAAATCCAATAGGAACCTTTGTAGGAAAATAGTAAAGCGGATAAGATTATCCGCTTTCTTGACATTGTAGAACATATGTTTTATAATATATGTGGTGATATTAATATGAATAAATATATTATGCATATAGATGTTAATAATGCTTTTCTATCTTGGACTGCTGTAGAAATGTTAAAAAACGGATTTGATACAGATATAAGAACTATTGCATCAATTATTGGTGGAGATGAAAAACAAAGACATGGAATTGTTTTAGCTAAAAGTAATATTGCAAAACAGTTTGGAATAAAAACTGCCGAAACAATATATCAAGCTAAAAAAAAATGTCCTAAATTAAGAATATTTCCATCTAATCATTCAATTTATTCTACATATTCAGATACTTTATATAAGTATCTATTGACATATACGGATGCTATTGAAAGATTTTCAATAGATGAATGTTTTATAGATTTTTCAGATTTAATAAAAAGTAGAAATGACTTTTTTTGCATAGCTAAGAAAATTAGTACAGATATAAAAATAAAATTTGGCTATACAGTTAATATTGGTCTATCTAATAGAAAAGTATTAGCTAAAATGGCTTCTGATTTTGAAAAACCAGATAAAATACATACTTTATATTCTGATGAAATAAAGAACAAAATGTGGGATTTATCAATAGATAATTTATTTATGGTTGGTAAAAAAAGCGTACCTAAGCTTAATTTATTAGGTATTTATAAAATAAAAGACCTTGCTAATTACGATAAACCAACTATAATCAAAAAGTTTGGAAAGTTTGGAAAATTAATATGGGAATATTCAAATGGAATAGATGATTCTATTATCAATTCCAAAAAAGAAAATCCAAAAGGCATTGGTAATTCCATTACATTGCCAAAAGATATTAACAATTTAGAAGAATTAGAACATATTCTATTAGTATTATCTGAAAAAATAGGGTTTAGATTAAGAAAACAGAATTTAAAGGGGTATGTTATTAATGTTCAAATTAAAACTAATGAGTTTATAACATATTCTCATCAAAAAAAATTATCAACTCCAACAAATAATTCGCAAGAAATTTATTCAATATCTAAATCTCTTTTACATAGTCTTTACAACTTTCAATTTGTAAGATTAATAGGAATTAGGGTTGATAATTTAACAGATAATAAAAGTGAACAAATCACTCTGTTTGATAATAGAAGTCATAAATTAGATGATTTAGATAATACTTTAGATAAAATAAAAAATAAATACGGATACAATAGTATTACCTTTGCCAGAAACATAAATAGCAAAGGCAAACATTCTATATAAAAGCAATAATTTAATTAAAATCAACCTTTATTTTCTTTTTTAGTTATATTTTATGTGAAACCTGAATATATATTCTATATATGTTTACAAAAGGAGTGATATTTATGACTGCTGAAGAAAGAAAAATGGTTAATACAAATGTTATCCAAAACCTACTTTTGGAAAATAGAAACAAGTTATCAATTTCAGGAGTATTAGATGTTATTAGTTTTGATGATCAAATCGTTATTGTTGAAACCGATTTAGGCTTATTAACAGTAAAAGGGGATAATTTAAGAATTAACAAACTTAGTCTTGATACATCAGAAGTAATTATAGAAGGTGAAATACTATCTTTATCTTATAGTCAAAAAGATTTAGAAAAAAAAGGGGAAAGTCTACTTAGTAAAATTTTTAAATAGGTGATTTGAATGTATTCAAATAATATAGAGCAATTATATTCATTTTTTATATTTACAATTCTAGGCTTATTAATAGGTGTTATTTTTGATATTTTTAGAATTTTAAGAAAAACATTTAAAACTACAGATATAGTTACATATATTGAAGATATCCTCTTTTGGTTTCTTACAGGTATACTAACTTTAGTATTTATATTTAAATTTAATAATGGTGAATTAAGATTTTATATTTTTATAGGCATAAGTATAGGTAGTATTATATATATGTTATTTATTAGCAATTTTTTTATAAAAATAAATGTGTATATATTAAATATAATAAAAACATTTATTTATAAAATAATATATTTTTTGACAAAGCCTTTTATTTTTATATTTTCTATATTAAAAAAAGTCTTTATAAAACCTATTTACTTTATTTGTATCAATTTTAGTAAATATATTACTAAATTAATTAATAAAATAAAAAATATTAAAATATTAAACAAAAAACTTGATAAAAAGGAAGGAATTTAGTATAATTTGTAGAAGAATATAATATAGTTAATTACGGTATTTCCGTATGAGTATATAAATTTTAGTATGAAAGTGATTACTTATGAAAAATATCTTTAAAAATAAATTTATAAAAAAAATATGTCTAACAATTTTATTTATAAATGTTGGTATAATATTAATTAATCAACAAAAAACTTTAAATTCATATAATTCTCAACAAGCTTATTATGAAGATAAAATTAAATCTGCAAAATTATATCAACAAACTTTAATTAATGAAAAAGACAATTTAAATTCAGATGATTATATAGAAAAAATTGCTAGAGAGAAATTGGACATGTATTCAGATAACGAACGAGTATATATTGATATCAATAAATAAAG
>JABLTL010050556.1_pt1 | contig 70518 bp, 53 predicted proteins | sample 7160151 | NCBI WGS metagenome assembly JABLTL01 (sample SAMN14651223, study PRJNA627086) | human gut metagenome | isolation source: feces | host: Homo sapiens | reverse complement strand
CTTTTTACAACAAAGGTACGAAACTGTCTTTAGCAATCATAGTTTTACCTTGATTATTTAACATTTATGCGACTGCGTCGCATTCTTCTGCAAACTTAGAGTTCAATTCGTTGTTACCGCGTCTGAGCGTAAATACTCACGTGTGTAATTTTTCACTCCAAATGTCGGATGAGCCAACAACAAATCCCGCCATGCCATCAGGAGGCAGGCGGGATCCGTTATGTGTTGGTACGCCTCAGCGAGGCAGAAACTGTCAATTAGAACAACTTGGCGGGATAAACACCCTCGTCGACGAGCTTCTGGATCTTCTCCACAACGCTGGGACGGTCGGCTGAATAGGTCACGCCGAACCACTTGCTGGTGGTGTCGAGCACCTCGCAAGTAGCCTTGCCAGAGTGGATGAGCTTGTCGACCACCCAAGGAATGAGGTACTCAGCCTTGATGTTGGCCTTGGTTGTGGGAGCATCCAAGAACTCCTTGAAGAACTTGTCGCTATACTCGAAGTAGTCGGGAGTGAAGCCCCAGACGTTCATGCTCACAGGGTTGTTGTCGGGGATGTTCACCCACTCACCCTTCTCGTCCTTGTAGGCCACCTTGCCGTCCTCCTTGCGCTCGATCTCGGTGCGCTCCACACAGCTTGTGAGGTGCTCGTTCTCGTCCTTGGAGCACACACCACGCGAAACGGTACCGTTGTCGCTCAGCGTGTTGCTCACGCGGAAACCAACCATGGCGTACTTGCCATTGCTGTTCTCGGGCAGGTTAGCAAGGAACTTGCCAATGACCTGGAAACAGTCGCGGTTGTAGAAGTCGTCGCAGTTGATGACGCAGAAAGGCTCGTGAATAGCGTCCTTGGCCATCATCACAGCGTGGTTGGTACCCCAAGGCTTTGTGCGGCCCTCGGGAACGGTATAGCCCTCGGGCAGCTTGTCGAGGCTCTGGAACACGAGCTCACAAGGAATCTTGCCCTCATACTTTGAGAGGATCTTATCGCGGAAGTCCTGCTCAAAATCCTTACGGATCACCCAGACGATCTTACCGAAACCAGCCTGAATGGCGTCGTAGATGCTGTAGTCCATAATTGTCTCGCCGTTGGGGCCCAGGCCGTCCAACTGCTTCAAACCACCGTAGCGGCTGCCCATGCCAGCTGCCAGAAGTAACAATGTAGGTTTCATATTCTTATTTTTTAATGAAAATGATAATCGGTTAATTAGAAAGGAAGGTCGTTCGACGCATCGCTACCTGCGCCAGCTGCAAACGGATCCTGCTGGGGAGCGGCGGCTGCGGGAGCCGATCCCAATGTGCTGGCAGCCTGTGTGGGCTGTGCGCCTGTGTTCACGGCGTTCGGGTCGATGTGGTCCACACGGAAAGCGCGGATATCATTGAAGTAACGATCCTGCCAAGCGCGGGCGTTGATATCGAGCCACACATGCACGGTGTCGCCCTGGTGGAGGTTGAACTGCTCCAGGCGGTCGGCGCCGAACACGTTGAAAAGGCAAGTGCGGGGGTATGCGTCACGGGTCTGGATAACAAAATCCTGCGACTTCCAGGGGTTTCCAGACGACTTCGATACACCTTCTCTGGGAGGATATTCCTTGATGATCACACCCTCCACTTCTATTCCTTGTAATGCCATTTTAGTGAAATTAATATGTAATTCGTATGTGTTTATGTTGCGAAATTACGCAATTTATCACTAAGGAGCAAACTTTCAACACACAAAATTCAAAAAAATAAAAAAAATGTCAGCGCCTTCTCCTATTCTCCTTTTTTATTTGTATCTTTGTGCATCAAAAGATACGAACCCAAAAAATACTATTAGATACATGAGATTTACGCTTTCCAGTACGGCTCTCAACGCCAAACTGCAGACCCTTTCGAAGGTCATCAGCAACAAGAACTCTCTGCCCATCCTTGAGAGTTTCCTTTTCGAGGTCAGCAATGGCCAAGTCTTCATCACCAGCTCCGACAGCGAGAATGTTATGAAGACGGCCCTTTCGCTGGACGAGTTCGACTCTGACGGCGCTTTCGCCGTGCCTTGCCGCACCATCCTCGACGCCATGAAGGAGCTGCCCGAGCAGCCCGTTACGTTCGAGGTGAACCTGCAGACCTACGAGGTCATCGTGGCCTACCAGGGCGGCGAATACCGCTTCACCGCGCAGAACGCCGAGGAATATCCCCGTACCGAGCAGCAGACCAACGACCTGAACGTGGTGACGGTCGACGCCAGCGTGCTGGTCGACAACATCAACCGCACCATGTTCGCCACCGACAACAATGAGATTCGCCCGGTGATGAACGGTATCTATTTCGACCTCACCCCCGACTACCTGGCTTTCGTGGCCAGCGACGGCCATAAGCTGGTGCGCTGCCGCTACTACGGCATCAAGAGCGAGACACCCGCCTCGTTCATCCTCCCCAAGAAGCCGGCCACGCTCCTGAAGAACGGCTTGAGCCGCGACGGTGGCGATGTGGTCATCAAGTTTAACAAGCAGGCTGCCGAGATCCACTTCGCCGACGGCGTGCTCACCTGCCGCCTCATCGAGGGCGTCTTCCCCAACTACAACGCTGCCATTCCCACCGACAACCCCAACCAGATCCATATCGACCGCAAGGCCCTCATCAGCGCCATCCGCCGCGTGCTGCCCTTCGCCAGCATGAGCAGTCAGCTTGTGCGCTTCCGCCTCAGCGCAGGCATGCTCGAACTGTCGTCGGAGGACATCGACTTCGCCACAAGCGCCAAGGAGCAGCTCATCTGCGACTACGGCGGGCAGAACATGCAGATCGGATTCCGCGGCGACTTCCTGCTCGAAATTCTCAACGCCATGGAGACCGAGGACGTCACGGTAGAGCTGGGCGACCCCAGTCGCGCTGGCGTGGTGCTTCCCGGCACGCAGCCCGAGAACACCGATGTGCTGATGCTCATCATGCCTCTGCTGCTCAACGATTAATTTGATAGCATGAAACTCAACATCAATAAGCCCTTAGTCGTCTTCGACCTGGAGACGACGGGGCTCGATTTGGTTAACGATAGGATCATCCAAATATCCTACATCAAGGTAATGCCCAACGGCGAGGAGAAACGCGCAAGCATCTTCGTCAATCCCGGCAAGCCCATCCCCCCACTCGTGCAAGAGCTCACGGGCATCACCAATGAGCGTGTAAAGGGCGAAAAAACATTCAAGGAGATAGCCAAGGACCTGGAGAAGGAGTTCACAGGGTGCGACTTCGCGGGCTTCAACTCAAACCGTTTCGACGTGCCCATGCTCGCTGAGGAGTTTCTGCGGGCCGGAGTGGGCTTCGACTTCTCAAAGTGCCGCCTCATCGACGCGCAGACCATCTACCACAAGCGTGAGCCGCGCAACCTGGCCGCCGCCTACCGCTTCTACACGGGCCACAAGATGGACGACGACTTCCAGGCACACCGCGCCGACCAGGACGCGGAGGCCACCTACCGCGTGCTGATGGGCCAGCTCGACAAGTATGCGCCCGACCAGGTGGAGGATCCTGCGATGGCCCTGCCCAACGACATGGACGTGCTGGCCGAGGAGTCGAGGATGAACAACAACGTCGACTTTGCCGGGCGCATCGTGTGGCACGACATGGTTGACAAAGAGGGCAAGCCCGTGCTCGACAAGGACGGCAAGCCACGCCGACAGGAGGTGTTCAACTTCGGCAAGTACAAGGGACGTGCGGTCAGCGAGGTGCTGCGCGAGGCTCCCAATTTCTACAATTGGATCATGGCCAACGACTTCCCGCAAAACACCAAACAGGTGCTCACGCAGATCCGCATGCGCGAATCGATGCTCAGCATGAACGCATCCGCCACACCCCACAAACAGTAGTAACACCCTAACATCATGCCTATGCGCCATTTACTCGTGTCGTTGCTCTGTCTCTTGGCCGTTCCTGCCGCTGCGCAGGAGCTCAACGCCAAGATCACCATCAACCACAATCAGATCCAAGGAACCGACGCCTCGGTGTTCAACAACCTCCAACAGACGTTGGAGCAGTTTGTCAACGAGCGCCAGTGGACCAACCTGCAGTTCCAAAAGAACGAGCGCATAGACTGCAACTTCAACATCACGGTCACCAAGTATGACCAGGCGTCGGGGGTGTTCACATGCAAGGCGCTCATCCAAGCCAACCGTCCGGTGTATAACGCGTCGTACACCACAACCTTATATAATAATACCGACAACAACTTCAACTTCAAGTTTGCGCAGTTCGACCAGCTCGATTTCAACGAGGAGACCATCGACAACCAACTGACGGCGCTCTTCGCCTACTACGCCTTCCTGATCATTGGCATGGATCTCGACAGCTTCTCGCCCATGGGAGGCGAGGATGTGTTGCAGCGCTGCATGAACCTCACCAACAACGCGCAGAACCTGGAGTTCACCGGATGGAAATCGTTCGACAACGACCGAAACCGCTTCGCCATCATCAACGACTATCTCGACGGTGGCATGCGACCCTTCCGCCAACTGCAATACGACTATTACCGCAAGGGCCTCGACGAAATGGCCAACAATGCGGAGCGTGGCAGAACGGAGATCTCCACGGCGATCGAGAACGACCTGAAGAAATGTCACGACGACAAGCCCATGAGTCGTCTGCCTCTCATCTGGACCGACTACAAACGCGATGAGCTGGCCTCCATCTATAAGGGAAAAGGCACACAGAAGGAAAAGGAAACCGTTTACGACATTCTCTTCTCCATCAACGCCTCGCAAAACAACGCGTGGGAGAAAATCAAACAATAGAACAGGCTCCATTCATAAGCGGGAGGGAACGAACCCAAACGCGTGGGAGCCAACTAAGCAAACGACATGCTCAAACAATTATACGTCAAGGACTTTACGCTCATCGATGAACTAAACATCGACTTCCACCCTGGCTTCTCCGTCATTACCGGCGAAACGGGTGCGGGAAAGAGCATCATCTTGGGCGCCCTCCATCTCTTGCTCGGACAAAGGGCCGACAGCAAGCAGATCAAGAACGGCTGCAAGAAGTGTGTGGTAGAGGCTCACTTTGACCTCTCACACTACGACATGGAGGATTTCTTCACACAAAACAACATCGACTATGATGCCGACGACTGCATCCTGCGGCGTGAGGTGAGCGCCAGCGGAAAAAGCCGCGCCTTCATCAACGACACGCCGGTGGGGCTCACGGCCTTGCGCGAACTGGGCGAGCAGTTGGTGGATATTCATAGCCAACACCAGAACCTGTTGCTGCAGAAGGAAGATTTCCAGCTCAATGTGGTGGACATTGTGGCGAAGGATGGCGCGTTGCTAAAGCAATGCCGACAGGCTTTCGACCGATACATGGACGCCAAGCATGAGTATGCGGCTTTCCAGGAGCGCTGCGAGAAGGCACGCGAGAACGAGGATTTTCTGCGGTTCCAGCATGCCGAACTCGACCGCGCCGCCCTTCAGGCGGGCGAGCAGGAGGAGTTGGAGCAACGCTCCAAACTGTTGAGCCATGCCGAGGGAATCAAGGGGGCGCTCTATCAGGCGGCGGCCTCGCTAAGCGATGAGGAGGCCGGATGCCTCGGATCGGTCAGGGCGGCAGCCGACAGCCTGCGCGAGATCGAGGAGGTGTATCCCGACGTGGTGGAACTGGCGCAGCGACTCGACTCTGCGTTTATCGAACTGAAAGACATCGCACAGGATGTGGACAACCGCAAGGACAGCATCGACTACGACCCCGCCGAGCTCGACCAGATCAACGAACGTCTCGACACGCTGTATTCCTTACAGCACAAATACCACGTTTCCACCATCGAGGAGCTGATAGCGACGCGCGACCAAATGGCCCAACAACTGGGCAACATCGATGGTGGCGACGAGCAATTGGCCCTGCTGAAGGAGCAGGTCGACAAGGCGTTTGCCACTTATAAGCAGGTGGCCGACCAACTAACGCTGACCCGCCAGAAGGCGGCTGCGGTGGTGGAGGACGAGATGAAGAAACGCTTGCAACCATTGGGCATTCCCAACGTGCGCTTCTCCATCAGTTTCCAAGAGCGCGAACCGTCGGCAACGGGTGTCGACAAGGTGGCGTTTCTCTTTAGCGCCAACACCAGCTCGCCCTTGCAACCCGTGTCGCAGGTGGCGTCGGGTGGTGAGATCGCGCGCGTCATGCTGTCGCTCAAGGCCATGATCAGCGGCACCGTCAAACTGCCTACCATCATCTTCGACGAGATCGACACGGGCGTAAGCGGTCGTGTGGCCGAGAAGATGGCGCAGATCATGGAGGAGATGGGCGACAACCACCGGCAGGTGATATCCATTACCCACCTACCCCAGATTGCGGCCATGGGTTCCACCCACTACAAGGTGAGCAAGGAAGAGACCGAGCAAGGCACCATCAGCCGGATGGTAATGCTGACCAACGATGAGCGCGTGCGCGAGATAGCACAGATGCTTAGTGGAAGCAACATCACCGAGGCGGCCATCGACAACGCCAAGGCCCTGCTCCGAAAGTGAAAACTTGACGGGGGCAGCGCTACATGAGAACCATTGAACGGCCTCCAAAAACAATCTGATAATAACATCATTAAATATCGCAACAATCAACAGATGAAACATAGAGTATCATTCATCGTTATGCTTTTGGCGCTCGCAGTGACCAGCGTTTGGGCACAACCCGCACCGGTCAAGAAGGCCGCGGCAAGCGTTTTCTCTCTCACCACCTTCGCCAAGGATGGCACCATCCTCGGTTCCACACATGGTGTCTTCACAGGAAAGAACGGCGAAGCCATGGCGATGTGGCAACCATTCGTCGGCGCCGACCATGCCGTAGCTATCGACGCGAAGGGCAACAAGCATGAGGTGGATGTTATGATGGGCATCTCCGAACTCTACGATGTGTGCCTATTCCGCGTCAAGGGCAACGTTCCGGGCGCATTGGAGCTGACCGCCAGCGATGCAGCAGCCAACAACGTCTACACCGTTGGCTACGACCTCAAGAAGCCGGTCATCAAGAAGCTGACGCCTGTGCGCACGGAGAAATTCATGGAAACCAACAACTACTATGTGTTCAACGACGAGGATGTGTCGGGCAACGACCTCGGATGTCCGGTCGTCAACGAGCAAGGCCAGCTGTTGGGTATCATGCAACGCCCCGCAAATGGTGGCCAGGCGTTCGCCACCGACGCACGCATCATCAAGTCGTTTGTTGTCAGCGGCCTGTCGATCAACGACAAGACCTTCCGCGCAACGGGCATCCGCACGGCACTTCCCGCCGACCAGCAGCAGGCCGCGCTGACCCTGATGCTGGCCCGCCAGCAAGGCGACTCGCTCCGCCAGGTGCAGTATGTCAACGATTACATCGAGATGTTCCCCACCGCCACAGAGGGTTACACGGCCCTGGCCGAGATGCATATCGACCTGAAACAGTTGGCTGAGGCCGACAAAACGTTGCAGAAAGAGGTGAAGCAGGCGGCCAAGAAGGATGAGGCTTACTACGATTACGCCCGATTGGTGTACCAGTCGACCGTCTTCAAGATCGACACCACCTACACCGCATGGAACCTACAAAAGGCCCTGGAGCTCTCTGAGCAAGCCTCGAAGGTCAACCCGCTGCCCATCTACAAGCACCAACAGGCACAGATTATCTACGCGCAGGGCGATTACCAAAAGGCGCTCGACATGTTCACCCAACTGCAAAAAACCGAACTGGGCAAGAATGGCGAGGTGTTCTACGAGGCCGCCCAATGCAAGACCAAACTGAAGGCGCCCCAGGAGGAGGTGATCCAACTGCTCGATTCGGCCGTTGCCGTGCAAGACGGCGCCATCTCGGCGCCTTACGTCTTGGCACGTGGCCGCCTATTGGACCTGGCTGGCGAGTCGCGCAAGGCATACATGGACTACCTGAAGTATGACACGCTCATGCACCTGAACGCCTCGGCCGACTTCTACTATTTGCGCTACCAGTGTGGCGTGAAGATTCACCAGTACCAAATGGCGCTCAACGATATCGCCCACGCCATTGTGCTCAACCGCTTCGAACCCACTTATTACGCGGAGATGGCCAGCCTCCAAGTGCGCGTGAACCAGTTCGACAATGCCATCAAGACTTGCGACATCGCCATCCGTATGGCTCCCGAATACGCCGACCTATATATTATAAAAGGTGTGGCTGCCTGCGAGCTGGGCCAAAAGGAGGAGGGCTTAGCAGCCTTGAAGAAGGCCAAGGAGTTGGGCGACGAACGGGCCAACCAACTCATTGAGAAGTACGAAAAGAAATAACCCACAATCAGTCATTAGGCCGAAACAGGCAGGTTATCAAGAGGGTATAATGTATTTTCAACCATACTGAAGGGAGGCTATGGCACATTCGTCATAGCCTCCCTTCTGTTTCATAGGATCGTAGGGATCATCTTATGGTGGCTTGCCATCGAGCGCTATCGTCCCATTTGCACATTCGCTCCCCTTCTATCCTGTGCCTTGCCCTTACTGGCCTTGGCGTCAAACTTATAAGAGAAGGTGAGATTCAGATAATGGTGGATATAGTCGGATGCTGACTCCGAGCGTTGGAACGCCGTGTAGTCGTTGTCATACCAAATGTCCTTGTTGAATATGTCGTCGGCACGCAACATCAACCGCGCCTTGTTCTTCAGGAATCGAAACGACACATAGGCAGAAGAGATCAAGCGGTGGCCATTCATGGCTTGGGTTTGATAACCCGAACGGAACTCATCGTTAACCCCCACGTTGAACTCAAACGGCGCAAGACTCAGTGTAGCGTCGATGCCCACCACGTTGAAGAGTGGATTGGTGTTGTAAGAGCCGTTGTTGTAGCGGTAGCGGCTCCACGCCAGTTGGTCGCTGAGCGCAAGGCGAACCTTCTCCACCTCGTATGCCAACACGAAGTTCTCGTTGAGGCCAAACCGTTTCTGCTTGTTCAGTTCGGGAACGGCATTGCTGGCAGCGTCGACAAGCGTCAGGTAGCCATAAGCCGTCGAGTTGGTGAGACTAATCTTGTTCATCAGTCGGTAGTCGACGCCGAGACCTTGGTCGTAATCGAAGTTCACCGTCCACTGGTCGCCACCCTTCACGTTCATCGGCTTCGACTCATACACACCCGTCTGGCTATTGTAGCGGAAGAGCGTGCCCAACGGATTGATGTTCTTGGTATACTCAGCGCGCAGTCCCAACACAATCTGTTGGCGGAGCCACATGCGGTGATAACCCAACGCGGTGGTGTGTCTGTGGGTGTTGCCAAGATGTGCGTTACCCGTAGAGATCGACAGAGGGTCGACGGTGTTGCGGAAGGCGAAGGTCTGAGACAGCTCGGGCACCGTGGTGTTGTAAGAGAACGAGAAGTCCATGTTGCGCACACGACTGATCTTCCACTTCATGAAGATCGACGGTGTGTAGGCGTGGGTGGTGCGCACTGTGGCCGTGTCGAGGCGACCATACTGGTAGTCGGCATCCTCTCGGGTGACGGTCCAATCCAGGTTGGGCATGATCATGAGATCCTTGACAGGCGTAATGGTCGACTTCAAGGTGAACTCATTGGTCCACGTGCGATTGGTTGAGTTGAAACAGTTGTCGGCGTCGAGCGTGGTGGCCGTTAGGCCCTCGGCCCCACTCTGATCGGTGTCGGCAAAGAAGGCGCGATTCGAGTGGTAACGGTTGTAGGACAACTTGTCGGAAGCCTTGACATACACCTTCTTCGAAACCCAATATTCGATCATGGCAGAAAGCGACTGGGCGAAGTTGTGCGTCGAGTAATCGAAGAACTGCAACTGTGTCTCGTTGCGACCATCGCGGATATATTCGAGTTGGCGACGGGTGTGCGTCTGATTGTTGTCGCCAGAGACCTGGGTTCTTCCCTGCAACGCAAAACTACCTTTCTTACCACAAAAACGGCTCCATGTGTAGTTGAGGTTAAGACTGCGGTTCTGCTCATCAGAAGTGTTATAGTTGCGGTTGCGCGTCACCAGATGCTCATACAGGGCGTCGCCAGGCTTGGCTCCCATGGCTTCGGCCAACGAGTAGTACTGAAACTGGTCGGGCGAATAGCTGTAAGACGCCCCATCCTGCTTGCTCAAACCATGCGTCTTGCCGTAGGAGGCTTTGGCGTCTACCCTGATAACGTTCACCGAATCGGTATAGGCAAAGAGGTTGGCTTGTAGCTTTGGCCATAGTTTGTGTTTGTAGCGGTATGTCTTCGAGAGCGAGAAGGTGCGGTCCTGGTTGGGGAAGAAAGTCTCCTTTGACGAACTGCTGTTTAGCCATCCATCGTAGTGTCCGAAGCTGGCGCCCAAGTCGACGTGGTTGTTGCTAAACTTCTCTGCACCCTTCGTCACCCAGTTGTGCTGGTAGTTGTAACTGCCATATTGGCTTCTGCCATCGCCATCGATGTTCGAGTTGCTCGAGGAGGTCATCGTGCGGTCGATGTATCGGTTGATACTGTTGGCTTGAGCGTACACCACCTGCGGATCGTGGTCGCTGAGCTTCGACGCCGTCAGGTCAAACATGTACCTGTCGTTCGTTTGGTATTGGGCTTTCGCTTCGCCATACCACTTGTCCAAGAATCCGGGCTTCACCTGAATGTCGAGCACATGGTCCTCCTCGCCATCGTCTTTCCCCGTGTGACGCGACAACTCCGACTTACGGTCGTAGAGCTTGAGCTTCTGAGCCACCTCGGCGGGCAACTCATTGATGATCTGGTCGCCACCAAAGAGGTCCTTGCCGTTCATCATCAGGCGAATGGGCTTATCGTTCCAATAGAGCTTGCCGTCGCGGTTCTGAACGCCAGGCAACTTCTTGATGAGCTCGTCGAGGCGCGCTCCGTCTTTCAGCTTGAACGCTTCGGGGTTGAACACAATGGTGTCGCCCGACATGGTGATACGCGGTATCTTCGCCGTCACTTCCACCTCACGCAGCATCAGCGCGGTGGGTTGCAACTTGATGGTTCCCAGGTCGATGGTGTCTTTCACATCTTCGCCATAGGAATAGTCTACCTTACGAAAGTTCTTATATCCTATCATGCTGAAGGTGAAGAGAATGCGGCCTTCCCATCCGTTGCCAATAACAAAGCAGCCCGTGCTGTCGGCTTCTGCGTTGTTTTGCATCGACCATCCCGGCTGGGGATTCACCTCACTGAAGATGCTGGCGCCTACCAGCGGCTCGCCTGTCTCTGCGCTCACCACCTTGCCCTTAAACCAATCGGCATGGCAAGAAAGCGTGTGGACAAAGCACAGCGCCAAAAGCATGAGTAGATTCTTTAGTACATGTTTCATTGTTTGTAATGTGTGATTAATGGGTACAAAAGTTGGTTTGTTCTTACTGATGCCGCAAAGATATAGTTTATATTGATACCTTGCAACACATAGTACGCTATTTCTTTACCATTTTATCATTTTTTAACATTTGGCTACCATATTCCATATAAAGAGGTGAAAAGGCCAAATGCCTGCTCGCACGAAACCGATCGACATCAGATCAAGGCGTATCGGGGAGGACGAGGAAAAATTTAACCCACGAAGGAGCGTTCACCGTGATGCCCCTTTTGTTATAATACGTATGAATTTATCAATTTGTGACAATTTTAACAACCGTTAACCACTATCGCGGGCCCACTTCCCCAATCCCATTTGGTTAACCCACCATACTTTTCAGACAGGCCAACCCACCTTTTCCTCAAGATCAATGCAACTTTCTCGCGGGCCCATCACAACTTTCACACACGTTCTATACTCTTTTCCCATAGATCAATGCTACACTCAGCAACAGAAGGCGCTGCCCATACGCCGTAGCCGTTACAAACACCGCCATGCAGAAACAGAACGTCAAAAACACGCTTTCGTAACGATTTTCACACGCATAAGCAGCATTTTCCCGAAAAATATCGAGCAGAATGTTTGGGCGTTTCAAGGAAATATTATACCTTTGCATCGCATTTGCCGATATGGCTCAGTTGGTAGAGCAACGCATTCGTAATGCGTAGGTCCTCGGTTCGAGTCCGAGTATCGGCTCCAAAGGCAAAACATCAAGGTAATCTTACTTACGCGGAATTAGCACATCGGTAGTGCACGGGCTTCCCAAGCCTGGGAGGCGGGTTCGATTCCCGTATTCCGCTCCCTTGATTATCAGGAAGTTACGCTTGTTTGCCCTCTTTTTCTTCCCTCTATCTTTAATAACCAAAAACATCACTTATACGCTTGAAAACCATTATGGTGCAAGTACGGTGCAAGTAAAAACTGGTATTTACTTAACCCTCATAGCTTTCTACAATAGGTCATATTGTGCCCTTTCCCCATTCTAATACGCTAATCCCACATCGTTAGATTTAGATTCTTGTTAGTGTTTATTTAGACAACAATCCAATGAACACTTGCAACTAAAACAGATTGCGCTTGGGTTTTCCGGTCTCGGTCATAGGGATTTGGTCAACTTGGATAATTTCCTTGGGTTGCCAATATTTGGGCAGCACGTCGTGGCAAACACTCATAATACGAGTGGCATCGGCGGCTTCGGTAAGCATCACCATCTCTTCACCATACTTCTTCGAGGGTCGTTTGGCCATGATAAAGGGGGCTGAAAGATGGGGCGCCAAGGCCTGCTCCACCTCCTCAATCTGAATCTTCACGCCTCCCGAGCACACCACATTGTCGATGCGTCCTACAATCTTGAAACGCACATAGCCCTGCGAACGATCCACGACAGCTATGTCGTGAGTATGCAAGACCGTGGGACAAACGGCAGGAGCGTCGATTACCAAGCAATCGTTGGCGTCGAGCGTGATGCCGACACCCGGCAACGGACGGTACCAGAGGTTGTCGTCGGCATTATCGCCATTGATCTTGCGCAAAGCGATATGCGAGAGCGTCTCGGTCATGCCATACGAGCTCCACACGGCGTGGGGGAATTGGCGCAACTGGAGTTCCAATTCCTTGTCGATGGCTCCTCCGCCAATCAGAATATTCTTGATAGCTTTCAAGCGGCGTAGCTCAGTCTCATTTCCCAGCGAGTTGAACACCTGCATGGGCACCATGGCCGCAAAATCGATCACCTCGTCGTCGGCAATGGCCGTCATGGGATGCCCCTGCGGCTCAATGCTAACCATCTGTAATTGACAAACCAAACTACGCACCACCATCATCTTGCCCGCGATATAGTCCATGGGAAGGCACACCAACGCCTTGTCGCCCGGATGCAGGCCGAGCGCCTGGCAGGTCATGCGGGCCGAAGCCTCCATACGGGCCTTCTCTGCCTTCATCAACTTAGGTTTGCCCGTGGAGCCACTGGTGAACACAGGCACGGTGGGTTGATCGTCGCGCCATTGCGCAAGAAATTCAGTGATGGTCATAATACATTCGTTCGCCCCTCAAAGCGATGGGCATGTCAATGTTATCGGTAAACAATTGGCCCGTACCCAAGCCCTGCGGCATGATGTCGTCGGTGCCATAAGTGCGGGCGGCCAGATGGGCTATGGCATTGAGCCCGACATTGCTCTCAAGGGCGCTCGTCATCCACGACCCGATGCCTCGGATCTTGGCCATCGACACCCACTCCTCGCAGCCCATCATACCACCATGCAGCGACGGCTTAAGCACCATATATTGCGGATGGATGGTGTCGAGGAGACGCTCCTTCTCGCTTGGGATATTGACGCCAATGAGTTCCTCGTCGAGAGCGATGGCGATGGGCGACTCCTGGCAAAGACGCGCCATGTCGGCCCATTGGTGCTGACGGATGGGTTGCTCAATGGAATGAAGATCGTAGCGCGCCAACCGCTCCAGGCGCACCATGGCCTCATTGGGGGCAAAGGCGCCATTGGCGTCGACGCGGAGTTCCACTCTGTCCTTGGGGAAAGCCGAACGTATGATGCGCAGCAATTCCAACTCCTTACCAAAGTCGATAGCTCCTATCTTCAGTTTGATGCAGCGGAATCCCAAGTCCAACTTCTCTTGCATGCGCGCCAACATCTGGTCGTACGAGCCCATCCACACCAAGCCATTGGTGGGAATGCCCACCTCACCACGGGCGAAAGGGGTGTCGAAAAGAGCTGTGGAGCCACCCGCGGCCAACTGGGCGAACGCCGTCTCGATGCCAAAGAGCATGGAAGGATAAGGGCGCAACGCCTCATAGGGGATGCGCCCCGTACGCTCAATGGTATCGCAAAACTGGCGCAGCAACAGGTCATAGTCGGGCCGCTCGTCGCACGACAGGTCGGGAAGGGTGGCACACTCGCCCACCCCACGCACACCACCGCTCTCAACGACGACATATCGGCTGATACGCGTGGTGTACTGTCCACGCGACGTTTTCGCAGGTTGCTTGAAGTGCAACGTGCGTGTATGGAGGGTGATACGCATCGTCATTATGGGAACACAGGGTATTTGTCGAAATCGGGCTTACGTTTCTCCAGGAATGCCTTGCCACCTTCCTGAGCCTCGTCCATGGTGTAATAGAGCATGGTGGCATCGCCAGCCAACTCCTGAATGCCGGCCTGGCCATCCAATTCGGCATTGAGGCCCGCCTTGATCATACGGAGAGCCAACGGACTGCGCTCCATCATGATCTCAGCCCACTCAACGCAGGTATCTTCCAGCTGTTCGAACGGCACCACCTTGTTGACCATTCCCATCTGCTCGGCCTCATGGGCCGTGTACTGCTTGCAGAGGAACCAAATCTCGCGGGCTTTCTTCTGACCGACCATACGGGCCAAGTAGGACGCGCCAAAGCCGGCATCGAAACTGCCCACCTTCGGGCCGGTCTGACCGAAGATGGCGTTCTCGCTTGCAATCGTCAGGTCGCACATGACGTGCAACACGTGACCACCGCCAATGGCATAGCCGTTGACCATAGCTATGACGGGTTTGGGTAATCGGCGAATCTGCATCTGCACATCGAGCACATTGAGGCGAGGCACACCATCATTGCCCACATACCCACCACGGCCCTTGACGTGCATGTCGCCGCCAGAGCAAAACGCCTTGTCGCCTGCACCGGTCAGGATCACCACACGGATATCGGCGCACTCGCGGCAATAGGCAAAAGCCTGCGACATCTCCCAGGTAGTGAGTGGGGTGAAAGCGTTGCGATAACGCTCACGATTGATGGTGATCTTCGCAATGTGGTTGTATTCTTCGAACAAGATTTCCTTAAAATCGAAACCCGATATTTTCTTCCAATTTCTTTCCATAGTGATTGATATGTTTTTGTTTGCCTTATAATTTTCGGATAAACCCACAATCGCTTACAGCATCACCTCAAGCAACATGGGGCGTGGGCAGCGTTCTTCTACAAGCCATTGGATACCTGCGGCAAGATCATCAACGGGTTTCACCTGCCGGTATTCCACACAATTTTGCAGACATACACCCTCAGCGGTGGCATGATGCTTAGCCATAACATATGTGTCGCGGGCCGGACTGTCGGCCAATGGCTTAAACTTGCTGAATATCTCACCGCGCTGGTTGTTGAGCAGTAGCACACGGAAGTTGCCACAAAGTTGCTCGTTCCACAGCGCATTGGCATCGTAGAAGAAACTAAGGTCGCCTATGATGCATGCCACGGGGCATGGCGACATCACTGAATGGCCTGCCGCAGTGGAGAGCGAGCCCTCGATGCCATTGACGCCTCGGTTGACATACAGGTAGCGATCGGCATACTTCAGCGCCATGCGTACCGACAGACTGTTGGCCACATGTACGTTCATCGATGTGCCCTTGATGGCCTGGAAGAACAGGCGGATGGCCTCGTTCTGCCTGTCGTGGGTAGCCACTTGGGCCTCAACAACAACCTCCGACTGGAGCGCTTGCCATTGGTGGAGCCACGACTCGGAAGCCGAATAGCTACGGTTGGCCGTCAAGGCTTGTAGCATCTCATGGGGTTGAGCCTCGACCATGTCGGTGGCGTTCATCAGCACGTCGGTCACGGCACCTATCGAGGTTACGACCACGCTGCGCCGTGGTTTGGCCTGTTGCAACCATTGGCGCATGTTCTTGGCCACGAGATTTCCACCGATATAGATAATGAAGTCGGGAAACAAATCGTCATGGGTCTTCGCCCAATTGGCGAGCAGGTCTAACGAGGGCAACGGCCCATCGGTGTCGTCAGAAAGTTTCTCTGCCAGCACCACCACCTTTTGCCTCAGCAATGCCACGGCCTCGGCCGCTTTGCGCCATTGGCTCCTCGCCATCTGTCCCAGCACCAACATGGGTTTCGCGGCCGAAGCAAAGTCGGCGGCTACGGCTGCAAGGCTCTCCGAATCGGCCACCATTGGCGTAAGACAAATTTTACGCTCCACAGGCAAGGAATCGATGGTAAAATTGTACAGAGGCTCGGATATGGGTACATTGACATGAACGGGACTGCATCCATGTGACCGAAGGATAAGCAAGGCCTCATTGACCATGCGGTTGCAATGCCACCGCTCCAGGTCGTCGTGGGGCTCGGGCAACTGCATACTGGCCTTGACCATCGCCCCCAAGGCACCAACCTGCGGAAGGGTTTGGCCTTGCAACTGATTGATCATAGCCAATGGGCGATCGGCAGAAATAACGAGAAGTGGCACCTCACGGTAATAAGCCTCAGCTACGGCAGGCGCCAAATTGAGCAGGGCCGAACCGCTCGTGACACACACGGCCACAGGATGCTCAGACGCCAACGCCAATCCCAAGGCATAGAAGCCAGCTGAGCGCTCGTCGGTAGCAGCCACACAATACATGTCGGGGCACGAAGCAAAGTTGTGGGCCAACGGCGCGTTTCGGCTACCCGGACAGATCACCACGGTGGTGACACCATGAGCCACCATCAGCGAGGTCAGGATGTTAACGTTTATCTTGTCTGAGTACATAGTCTTCTCATTGCCTCCATTTTCATCATCGTCTCCTGCCATTCGCTCTCTTCGGAACTTTCGGCAAGAAGGCCGCCCCCAGCATAGAGCACGCAACGATGGGCGCTTAGCTCCATGCATCGCAACGACACGAAGAGGGCCGTCATGCCACCCACATTCCACGGGCCACAATAACCACTGTAATACCGGCGGTCGATGCTCTCGTTGGCAATGATAAATTCCATGGCCTCCTGCTTAGGCAGACCACACACAGCGGGCGTGGGATGAAGTGCATCGACCAACTTACCCAAGCCATTGCCATCGGTCAGAGAATCGTCGAGCGTAAAGGAGAAGTCGCTACGCAGATGAACAAGGTTGCCTGCCTTCACGGTATAAGGCTCCGATATCTCAAGATCGGTGGCAAAAGTACTTAAAGCCTCTTCGATATAGTGGGCAACAAGCTGCTGCTCTTTCTTATTCTTCTCAGACCACTCGTATTGCTTTTTACCCTCCCATGCCATGGTGCCGGCCAAGGCCATGGTACGCCATTGATAACCGTCCAAGGCGAGCAATATCTCGGGAGTAGCCATAAGCCAGGTGCCCGCCACCTCGCTGCAAACCAACGCTATCATCATACGGGGATAGCTACGGCAAGCCTCGGCAAACAGTTGCTCGGGACAGTAGAGCTCCGACGATGTGAAAGAAGCACAACGCGAGAGCACCAACTTAGAGAAATGGCCTTGGCAGATAGCCTCATGGAATCGGGCAAAATCGGAGGCGTATTGCTCACGTGAGCAGTGCTCATCCACAGCAACGCGTGATGGCATGGAAGCCATGGGAACAGGCACAGACTTGCCTTCGATAACGACTATGGGTGTGGAGGCTGACGTTTGAAAGGGTGCCATCACAAATCCGCAGACGCCATCGAGCTCTTCGGCCGACGACAACAGATGGGTGGTATCGGCATCGATACGATAAGCCTGTTCGGCATAAGGCATCCTATACAAAACAAAATCGGTCTTCATAGGGTATGGGGACAATATTTATTTCGACTCCCCTGGGGTGTTGGAAGCCGACTGAGGTTTGATAATATAATTGGTGACGCTAACCGTAGAGATGAGCTCTTGGTTGGAGTTTCGAATATCCACCTGCCATGTGTGGAGGGTGCGGCCTTTGTGAAGCAAGGTGGCTGTGGCTTCCACCACATCGCCTTCCATCACCGCTTTCACATGCGATCCGCTGACATTGATGCCAACACTGATCTTTCCGGGACAAAGGGCCAACGAACCCACACCAGCGATGTTCTCGGCAAGCGCCAACGATGCACCTCCGCTTAAGAAACCGAAAGGTTGGCGATTGCGATGGTCGACCTTCATTCGAGCCTTACAGGTATTGGGCTCAGGAGTCGACAAAAATTCCATGCCAAGAGATTGCGACAGTCCGTCTTGGCTATCTATCAGTTTTAATACGCGCGATATATCCATCATTACATAGTAAAGATTAATAAATGCGAAGCAGATCGGACCTCTCTCATAAAAGAAAGATCGGTCTACCGACAAAGAGTGGCTACTTGCATAATCACCACATATTGTTCCACAAAGATACACATTATTTTCATCATATAGCCATTATCTTCGAATTTATGTTTCAATGGGGCATGGAATAAGCATGAAATTGTTGGCATGCCCATGTAGCGGGGAGCGAAATGAGCGAAACTACGAGGAAGGGAGAGAATACTGGTTTCAGTAGGACGTGGGGAGAATCGAAAAAGCGGTTGCCCTTACGTTTGATTCAAACGATGGGACAACCGCCATTATATGTACTGTCTGTTGGCAATGTTCACATACCGATGCTCAACACATCACGCATGGGTTTCGACAAAACAGATTGCGTATAGTGGGATTATTCAGTAGGAACGAGGAACTTATCGCCTGTGGTCTCGGCCAACTTCTTTTGGAAAGCCGCAGCTGATCCTACACGTTTCACTGTGGCGCCAAGGCCCTCCTTCGTGCGGAGGAATTTGCCATTCTGGTCGGGTTTCACAGCCATATCGTTGTACTTCACGATGAGATAGAAAGCCAACTCCTTCCAACGCTCGAGCATCTGCTGAGCCTTCGTGTTACTATAGGTGTTGAGATACTTCACAGCCTCTTCCTCGCTGGTTTTGCAGAGCTCTACGGCACGGGCCTCAACCTCTGCCTGCTGAGCGAAGTAGCTCTGGTCAAGGGAGTCGCGAACAGCCTTCAGACTGGGGAACATCAGCGAGTAACGGGGATAAACCATGTTGCTCACCCAGTTGCAAACCCAGTAGGCATTCTTCATAGAGAATGTCACAGCATCGGCACCAGGAGTGTCGTAACACTCGGGAGGAACCGTGTTGCCGCAATAGATCGGGGTATAAGCCACCATGTTGCCATCATCGTTGCCGAACCACAGGACACCACCTATCTGACGGGGAAGCCAAGAACGCATCTGCGATACGTATGAGAAGCCTGTCTGCTGGGTAGAGGTAGGACGCTCATTGAAATATTTCTTGCCGTTCACCTCGTAATACAATGGTGTGGGACGATATGGCATCTGCCATACGCCACCGCCGATATCGGTAGAATCGAGTGCCATCGGAGTGCCCTCATAGTGGTCGCGCATGGCGGCCTCTACGTCTTGAACCGACAGTTTCTTATCAGGGATGACCCACAAAGGCATGTCCTCAGCGTTCTTGTCCTTACCCAAAGCCCAAGGCAGGTAACGGTCCATTCCCTTCACGAAGCGATTGAAGAACGCCCATACACGAGCGTCGCAGATGCGTCGTCCGGCAAAGTCGGGGGCTGAGTAAACCATCTTCCATGAGAAGTCGGCATCCTTACCCGTAAACCATCCCTTATCGCGGGCAAACTTGATGACGTCCTTTGAATACATGACGTTCTTCTTGTCCTTCATGTTAAACTTGCCTATGCGGCTTTGGTTGGCATGACCAGAGATGGCGTTGTCGGGGATGCGCTGAGCTACCCATACCACGCCCTTCGAGCCGGGGCCCTTGCCCAGCATCTCCATAATCCACGCCTCGTTGGGGTCGCAGATGGTGAAAGACTCACCGCTTGAGCAATAGCCGTAGGTCTGAGCCAGGGTGGTCATGACCTTAATGGCCTCGCGAGCAGTCTTAGAGCGCTGCAAAGCGATGTGGATCAATGAGCCATAGTCGATGATTCCCTGAGGGTCTATCATCTCCTCACGGCCGCCACAGGTTGTCTCACCAATGGTAACCTGATACTCGTTGATGTTGCCGTTGACCGTATAGGTAACGGGTGCCTCAGGGATTTGTCCGTGGTAGACGTGGGTGTCCCAGTCAACCACATCACGCATCTCGCCCTTCTTGTGTGTGCCAGCGGGGAAATGCTGCAGACCGATGAACATACCATAGTCGTCGGCGGTGTACGTACAGATCACCGAGCCATCGACCGAAGCGTCCTTACCAACAATGAAGTTGGTGCAGGCCGAAGCGTAACTTGCGGCCAGGACCAGGGCTGAAAGAAAAAAAAACTTTTTCATAAATTAGATATTAACAAGCTTTAAAACTCATGTCAAGACCCTTGACGCTGTGCGTAAGCGCACCAACGCTGATGAAATCAACGCCCTGCTCAGCATAACTACGAATGGTGTCGAAGGTGATTCCACCCGACGACTCCACCTCAAAACGATGATTGATAATGTCGACAGCCTTCTTTGTGTCGGCCACAGTGAAGTTGTCGAGCATGATACGGTTTACACCGCCCTTGTCGAGAACCTGCTGAAGCTCATCGAAATTGCGAACCTCAATCTCAATCTTAAGATCCAGTCCCTTCTCGTTAATGTAGTGATGGCAACGGTCAATGGCATTCTCAATACCACCGGCAAAGTCGACATGGTTGTCCTTGAGCAGGATCATGTCGAACAAACCGATGCGATGGTTCACACCACCACCGATCTTAACGGCCTGCTTCTCCAACATACGCATGCCCGGAGTGGTCTTACGTGTGTCGAGAACATGGGCTCCAGTGCCCTCAATCAGTTTCACATACTTGTTTGTCATGGTGGCAATGCCGCTCATGCGCTGCATGATGTTGAGCATCAAACGCTCTGTCTGAAGCAACGAGCGAACCTTACCCGACACCACAAACGCAATGTCGCCCTTCTTCACTTGCGCACCATCCTCCATGAAGACTTCCATCTGCATGGTGGGATCAAAGCGGTGAAACACCTCGCGGGCAACATCAACACCCGCCAGGATTCCATCCTCCTTAATGAGCAGGTGACTTTTTCCCATGGCATCTTCAGGAATGCAGCACAAGGTTGTGTGATCTCCATCTCCTATATCCTCAGCGAATGCGAGGTCGATAAGAGCATCTTCAAGTTCGTTTACTGATAGCATATTATTCGGTTTTAATGTTTGATTATTCTTGATTAGACAGGGTTCAGCGCCCTACATGGTTGGTTCTGAGGCCCCTCAGTGTTGTTCCACAACAGGTTTTACGGCCTACCGGGGATGTTTTTCATATTGTCAGCGCCCCATTAGAAGAAAGCAAACGTCCCTTGGAAGGAGTGCCAACGTCTCTTTTAGGAACTTCCGATCGACTTCAGAGCCTTTGTCACATCTTCAGTCGAGATCATTTATCTTATCATTCCTCTGAAAATAACACCTTGATAGCGGTGGTTACTTCATCGGTTTGATAACCTCCTTCACAATTTTCAGGCTCTTTCGTGGAGCCAGTTGTCGTTGGGGACGGGCACCATTATTAGCGGGCACCAAAGCACTCCTGTTCGAAGGAGGCACGGCACCCTTTTTAGTTGGTGGCGTAGCGCCATTATTGGCTGGAGGTGTAGCATCCTTATCCATGGGCACAACCGTCTGCTTATTGGCTGGAACTGCAGAAATCTGTTCGGATGACTTTTTGACGGCGGGAGCTGGTTCCACCGTCTTCTCTAACGACGACGGCGCAGTATTAGCCTGCGACTTGTTTCCTTGAGTCGTACGATGGCATCTCAAAAGGTGGATTCGGTCGAAGCTCACCAGTCGCAAGGTGGTGGATGAACTGTTCGCCTGATTGTTCTTATTGAGCAGGAAATAGCCTCTGATCTCCTTAACGCCAAGGCTATCGCCATCGGTCAGCACCACTTGCTGTTCGGACGACGATGAAACATGCATCGTTCTTGAAACCACACTGTCGTTGGTAAACGTCAAGGCCATGCAAATGATGGCATCGCGCATGCCGTCTTGGAAGATGAAATTACTATGGGTCGTCAACACATAATCATCGCCCTTCTGCGCTTTCGTGTCAGGACTATAATGGAACGACAAAACGTTATAGGGCTCATTGGGAATCAAGACAACCGACTGGGCACCCTTCCAAATATCAATGGTGTCGCCAGAAGCCGTGTTAAAGGCATCGTTGCCTGTGTTGAGGCTCACCGATGAACCCATGGCCTGCGCGTCGTCTTCCATTCGCTGAGCGATCTTTTCATACATATCATGGAGTTGCGACGTATGGCGCATGTAATAAACCATCGACGAATCAAACTCAGCGCTGGTCACATCATACTTCTTGAACACCGCCGTGTGATAGGCGATGAGGTTCTGGTTGCAGTCGCCTTCAGCCGAATAGGCCATGGCATCAGCCAAATGATAATCGTAAAGCAAATCCTCCATCACATCGGGTTGTATGATACCCGATGGAGCCGAGGGCTTGCACGAACTAACAGCCATGACGAAAGCCATTACGACCAACCAAAATCCAAGTGTACGATGCGTATGATTTCTCATGCCTTAGGATCAATTTCTTGTTTATTATCCTTGTGGAAGGCCACACGGAACGTTGTTTCCATTTGCTCCAAATCTTTTCTACAGAACAAAAGAAGGCTAATTACTCCAACCGTAATGCAGGAGTCTGCAAAGTTGAAAACGGGTGAGAAAAAGATGAATTCATCACCACCCCACATGGGCATCCATGTAGGCCAAGTGCCGTGGAACAAGGGGAAATAGAACATGTCGACCACTTTGCCCATCAAAACATCGGCATATCCAGTACCGAACGGCACCCAATAAGCCACATAAAAAGGCGACGAGGCACTGAAAACAAGGCCATAAAATATGGAATCGAAGATGTTACCAGCCGCTCCAGCCAAAACCATCGAAAGAAAAACGACGTAGCGCGTACGCCCCTTCTGTTTGACGGTTTGACAAATAAACCAACCTATGGCAGACACAGCAACAATGCGGAGCACACTCAGAAAAAGCTTGTTGATAAACGTCATACCCCAAGCCATTCCGTTGTTCTCCACAAATGTGATGTAGAACCAATCGGTAATGCGAATCGACTCACCCAATGTCATGGATGTCTTTACCTCGATCTTAATGACCTGATCGATGATCAGAATGGCCAGGATGATAATCCACGCCATTCTGCCATCGGTCAACCATTCGTGTTTCTTTACTTTGGCCATTTAGTGATTTCTTGAATTTTTGGAAGCAACGCTCAGCGTAGCGTGCGGCACAACGCGCAAGCGCTCCTTGGGAATCAACTCTCCCGTCAGTCGGTCGATGCCATACGTCTTGTTCTCGATGCGGACAAGTGCCGCCTCCAAACCCTGTATGAACTTCTGTTGACGCTGAGCCATCGAGATGAGTTGTTCTTTCTCCATGGCATCTGTACCTTCTTCCAAGATCTTGTAAGTGGGTGCAGTGTCACTATCCGAATTGCTATCGGCGTTCATCAATTGCCGCATCATCTCGTTGTAACTCTTTCGGGCTACCTCCAATTTCTCATTAATGATCTGGCGGAACTCCTGAAGTTCCTCATCAGAATAGCGTGTTTTTGTTTCCATAATGATTGATTAAAGATTAGGCATCTACGATTCTCCACCTTGATGAAAGGCAGAGAAACCTTCGATGGATGATAGAAGAACCTTATCGGCTCATCCAGCGAAAAAGACAACCTTGGTTGCTTTTTCCACTGGATGGCACTAAGGTATGATTGTCGGGAGCGGCGTCTTAGGCCTTCTCCACCTTAATATTGATCTTGAATGTGTCGAAGTCGGTCTCCACACCATCATTGGGAGCCACCGTGATGGCATCAGCCAACACCTGACTCTTGATATAGTCGCCGAAGGAAGCGATGGCGGCGTCGGTCTCTTCGTTCGACTCCACGGTGACCTTCACGCGATCGGTAATCTCGAGTCCACCCTCCTTACGCATATTCTGAATGCGGTTGATGAGCTCGCGAGCCATACCCTCGTTCTTCAACTCAGGGGTCAGCTCCACCTCCAGGGCCACAGTCAAGTTGCCCTCGTTAGACACCAACCATCCGGGCATGTCCTCAGAGATAATCTCCACATCGGCCACCTCGACGGTAACGGGCTGTCCCTCAACCTCAAAGCTGTACTGACCGTCGCGCTCAAACTTAGCAATCTCCTCTTGAGAGAGGCCACTCATTGTAGCGGAAACGCCCTTCATGAGCTTACCAAACTTCTTACCCATAACGCGGAAGTTGCACTTCACCTTCTTCACAAGGATATTCTGACCCTCAGCATAGGTCAAGGCTTTAACGTTAACCTCATTGATAATCAGATCCTTAACAGCCTCAATATGGTTCTTCTGAGCCTCATCGATCACAGGAATCATGATCTGAGCCAACGGCTGACGCACCTTGATGCTCACCTTACGGCGCAGGGCGAGAACCATTGAGGTAATCTTCTGAGCCATGGCCATGCGGGCCTCAAGGTCCTTATTGACCCAAGCCTCATCGGCCTGCGGGAAGCGATCCAAGTGTACCGATTCCAGTTCGCCCTTCAAATCCTTATAGAGCTGGTCAGCGAAGAACGGTGCAAAAGGTGCCAACAACTTGGAAACTGTCATCAAGCAGGTATAAAGCACACGATAAGCGGCAAGCTTGTCGGCGCTCATCTCCTTACCCCAGAAACGCTTACGGTTGAGGCGAACATACCAGTTGCTCAAGTCGTCGTTGACGAAAGCGTCGATCAGACGGCCGGCACGTGTAGGATCGAAGTTCTCAAGTTCCTTTGTTACACCCTTGACAAGCGTGTTGAGGCAAGAAAGAATCCAGCTATCCACCTCCGTCAACACCTCCTTGCTATCGGCCAATGAGCCCTCTGCGGGGTTGAAACCGTCGACGTTGGCATAGAGCGCAAAGAAGCTATACGTATTATATAAGGTGCCAAAGAACTTACGACGACACTCATCAACGCCATTCGGGTCGAACTTCAGGTTGTCCCAGGGCTCTGAGTTGGTGAGCATATAGAAACGTACGGGGTCGGCACCGTACTTGTCGAGCATCTCGAATGGATTGGTTACGTTGCCCACGTGCTTACTCATCTTATTGCCCTTGGCGTCGAGCACCAGGCCCGAACTAATGACATTCTTAAAGGCCACAGAGTCGAAGACCATGGTAGCGATGGCATGAAGCGTGAAGAACCATCCACGCGTCTGGTCAACACCCTCATTGATGAAGTCAGCGGGGAAGAAGGCAGGAGCCACAGCTGTGCCCTCGTACGTGCTATGTACCAATTGGTTGCGATATTCGTCCTCGCTCAAGCCAATGGCCTTCAAGCCCTCAGCGTTGATCTCACCCTCAAACGGATAGTGAAGCTGCGCATAAGGCATTGAGCCCGAATCGAACCACACGTCAATCAAATCGCTCTCGCGGTGCATGGGCTTACCGCTCTCACTTACCAAAACGATACGGTCGATATAGGGGCGGTGGAGGTCCACCTTATCATAGTTGGCCTGTGAGAAATCGTTGACCACGAAGCCGAGGTCCTTCAGCGGGTTGCTCTTCATGAAGCCCGCCTCGACCGACTTCTCGATCTCCGCATAGAGCTCCTCGATTGAGCCGATGCACTTCTCATTGCGATCCTCGTCGCGCCAGATAGGCAACGGAGTTCCCCAGAAACGTGAGCGCGACAGGTTCCAGTCGTTAAGGTTCTCCAACCAGTTGCCGAAACGACCTGTTCCAGTGCTCTCCGGCTGCCAACGGATGGTCTTATTGTAAGCCACCATCTCCTGCTTCTTCGCCGTGTCGCGGATAAACCACGAGTCGAGCGGATAGTAAAGGATGGGCTTATCGGTGCGCCAGCTATGAGGATAGTTGTGCACCATCTTCTGGATCTTGAAAGCAGAACCCTCTTGCTTCATCTCCATTGAGATGATAATGTTGAGGTCTTCGGCCTTGGCCGACGCCTTCTTGTCCCATACGCCCTCTGGGTTGAACTTAGGATCGTAGGCGTTCTTCACATAGTCGCCAGCATGGTGGCCGTAAGCCTCCACGTCGACACAACGCTCCACAAAATTGGCGTCGAGGTCTTCGATCAGATAATACTTACCCTGCAGGTCGACCATAGGACGTGTCTCGCCCTTCTTCGAGATGAGGTATAGTGCGGGAATACCAGCGTCGTTACACACCTTGGCGTCGTCGGCACCGAATGTAGAAGCCGTGTGCACAATACCCGTACCATCCTCAGTGGTGACGTAATCGCCAGGGATGACGCGGAATGCTGCATCAGACATCTCCACAAATTGGTCGCGGCCATCGGCACCCTGGAACACCTTCTCAGGATGGGCGGCAGCGTATTCGTTGACGAAAGCATGGCTATACTGGCTCACCTTCTCGCATGGCTTCACCCAAGGCATGAGCTGCTTGTAGTGGATACCCACCAGATCGGCACCCTTCATGCGGTCGACGATCTTCCAAGGACAATGCTTAGCTTCCTTGTCGTATGCAGGCAGCTCGCCCTCCTTCACCTCATGGTCGGCGTCGAGGTAAGCGCCCAGCAGGCTCTCGGCCATCACGGCTGTGATCGGCTCGCCCGTATAGGGATTGTAAGTCTGCACTGCCACATAGTCGATCTTCGGCCCTACGCACAGTGCCACGTTAGAAGGCAAGGTCCAAGGCGTGGTGGTCCAAGCCAGGAAATAAGGCTTACCCCACTTGGTCCACTCGGCCTTCGGCTCGGTGATGAGGAACTGAGCCGTAACGGTAGTGTCCTTCACATCCTGGTAGCAACCCGGCTGATTGAGCTCGTGTGAGCTAAGTCCCGTACCGTCAGAGGGCGAATAGGGCTGAATGGTGTAACCCTTGTAGAGCAGGCCCTTGTTGTAGAGCTGCTTGAGCAACCACCACAGGGTCTCTATATACTTGGTGTCGTATGTAATATAGGGGTTCTCGAGGTCGACGAAATAACCCATGCGTTGGGTCAGTTCGTCCCACTCCTTCGTGAACTTCATCACGTCTTGGTGGCAACGGTGGTTGTACTCTTCCACGGAAATCTTCTCGCCAATATCCTTCTTGGTGATATGCAGTTCTTTCTCCACATTGATTTCCACGGGCAGTCCGTGAGTATCCCAACCAGCCTTACGCTTCACTTGGAAGCCCTGCATGGTCTTATAGCGGTTGAAAGCGTCCTTGATGGAGCGTGCGAGAACATGGTGAATACCTGGGTGGCCATTGGCAGAGGGGGGACCCTCGAAGAATATGAACTTGGGGCATCCCTCACGTTCATCAATACTTTTGTGGAAGATATCGTTCTTCTCCCACTGCGCCAAGACCTCCTGGTTCGTCTTGGTCAAATCCAATCCACTATGTTCGGCAAATTTCTTAGCCATAATCTTTTCTAACTTTACCTTAATAAATAATTTGGCGCAAAGTTAACAAAAAAGTGTGGAACGGGGAAATTTTTCATTATTTCTTTTCACATACCATCCATCCCCAAGGCCGTTCAACTATCAAACCGTTATTTTTTTAGTGTCCATAGCTTTGTTAGTCGACGATAATTCCGTACATTTGCAAATAAAAAACGAACAAACAGATATGGGAAAGAATGAACTCTATGTGTTGATTGCCGTCTTCGTGCTGCTCACCGTCATCATCGTTTGGTTTGGCGCAAAGTGCATCAACGATATTCGCAATCGGAAAAAACAACAAGAAAAGCGCCGTCAGGAGTGGCAGGCCAAGATCAGAGGCCAGCGCCAAGCCAACGGATAGCGTAGGGCCTGCGTTGTGTTTCGGAAGCCCATTTTTTCAATAAGGCCTACAGATACGGGAATAGACGCGATCAAATCATCTCCCACTCTGGGGACTGAGAACACGCCTTGTTGTTCCTATATGACGATTAGCTCGAGGTAGACAGAATCTTCCTTACATTTCAAGCCACCAACGCCAACCCATTGATAATATTATTCGAGGGTTGGCGTTGGTGGCTCTTATGTTTATTTACTTACCTGCGACTTTCAGTTTGATGGTGTTTTGAAGTTTGGCTTTCTTATCCTTCACCACAACGTCGATGTCGCCAATGGCGTTGCCTGCCTGCACCGTGACTACCAGTTTGCCACTGAACAGGTGCATGTGGGGTTCGGTAAACACCTCAACCGATGTGGCGTCGCCATTACAGATGGCCTTGAACGTTCCAGCGCCACGCACCTCCACTTCGATGTAATCGGTGGCAGTGGGCAGCTCGGTGCCATTCTTATCCACCAGACTCACAGTGATATAGCTCAGATCAGCTCCATCGGCGTGGAGCGTGCTACGGTCAGCCTTCAGTTTGATGGCAGCAGCACGCCCGGCCGTCCTTACGGTCTGCTCGGCTGCGGGGCGTCCAGAAGCATCGTAAGCCACCACGCGCAACTCGCCCGGCTCATACTTCACATCATTCCACATAAGGCGATAACGCTTGGCGCGCTCGGCAGCCAATTCAGGCGTTGACACCAAGGGGCCATCCCCCCTCAGCGTTTTGTCCTTCTGTCGACGGCCTTGCGACTTGCCGTTCACAAAGAGTTCAGCCTCAGGGTAGTCGGTATAAACAAACACCGGGGTCACCTGACGCTCACGACCCGGCCAAGTCCAATGAGGCAACAAGTGGAGCGTGTGCTCCTGTGTGTTCCACACCGACCGATAAAGGTAATAGCGGTCTTTGGGCAATCCGGCTAAGTCGAGAATACCAAAGTAGCTGCTTCGACTCGGCCAATAGTTGTCGTATGGCGTGGGCTCGCCCAAATAGTCGTAGCCAGTCCACACAAACTGCCCGATGGTGTACGGCTTGTCTTCCATCGCCATGAAGTCGACCTCTGGGAGGTTGCTCCACGAGCACCACTCGGTATCGTAGCCGTTCACCTGTCCATCGGCTTCCTCGGAAGCCACCTTGAAACGAACAGGGAACTTGTAAACGCCGCGCGAACTGACGGTAGAGGCCGTTTCGGAGCCCAACAGGAAACCCTTTGGCAACTGGCTGATGGCCCCATCATATTTGTGGACACGATAATTGAATCCTGTGATGTCCATCACCTGCGCAAACCCAGACTTCAGGGCAGCGTCTACACGGTCCATGCCTTGCGTAACGGGACGCGTCGAATCGTAGCGATGGCAGATGTCTTGCAAGCGACCAGCGATGTCGCGGCCTTCAAGACTCCCCTGCTCGGGAATCTCGTTACCGATGGAATACATCACCAACGAAGGATGATTGCGGTTCGACAGCACCAGATGGGTGAGGTCGCGCTCGCTCCATTCGTCGAAATACTGTGCGTAACCGTTCTTGCATTTGGGATAGCGCCACATGTCGAAACTCTCGGCCATGACCATCATTCCCAACGAGTCGTACACCTCCATCTGCATCTGCGAGGGCAGGTTGTGGGAGGTTCGTATGGCATCAGCTCCCATGTCCTTCAACGCCTTGACCTGACGGATGAGCGCTGCCTTGTTGAGCGCCGCACCAAGCGGGCCCAGATCGTGGTGCAGACACACGCCCTTAAACTTGCGCGCCTGTCCGTTGAGTTCAAAGCCACGCTCCTTGCTGTAAGCGATGGTTCGTATGCCCGTATTCATGTGGAAAGCGTCAACCACACGTCCGTTTTGGTAAAGCGTCACAGCAACGCGATAGAGATACGGAGTCTCTGGCGACCAGAGACGGGGCTTGGCCACCGGAAGACTGATGTGCACACGTCCCTCCTGATCGAACGATGCGTGTGCAGCCTGTTCCACCCATCCCTTAGGGTTAAGGAGCGACACTTCCACCGCCCAACCCTCTTGCCCCGTGGCGCCTTTCACCTGTGTGTCGAACGCCAGCGTGGCAGATGCCGAATCGGCCTTTTCGGTACGCAGGAAGGTGGCCCACGGGTCGATGCTCACCACCGGCATCGTCACCAGCTTCACCGGTCGGTACAGACCTGCGCCAGGATACCAACGACTGCTCTCTGGCTGATTGCGCAAACTGACAGCGAGGGTGTTGCTACCCGGGTGAAGAAAGGGCGTGATGTCGAGGCGGAACGGCGAATAGCCATAGGCCCAAAAGCCCGCTTTGCGACCATTGACATAGACCGTGGGCTCGGCCATGGCGCCATCGAACTCAAGCGTATAGCGCTGGCCCGACATATCACCTACGTTCAAGGATGTGGCATAATAGCCCTCGCCTATCCATGGAAGGGCTCCTGAGCGCCCTGATTTTTCCGTCTTCTCCTTCTCGCCATTCTGCACAATGGCCACCACCTGCAAGTCCCATTTCTTGTCGAACGGTCCGCTAATGGCCCAGTCGTGGGGCACACTGACGGTTTGCCAATGGAGACTATCGCGTGAGAACTGCCACGTGCTGAGCGATTGTTCATGGCGGGTCTGGGCTTGAAGACTGATTGCTGACAAAAGTAGTAGTCCACAAAGGGTAATAGGTTTCATAAGTAAAATGTCTTAATTTTGCTATTTCGATGTTGCAAAGATAAGAAAAAATAAAGGGAAAATAACTTTTTCTTAAAAAAAGTTTGCAAAACATTTGGCTTGTTAAAATATTATGCTATCTTTGCAAATGTTATCCTGAAAACAATCTTTTTACCTTAGAAGGAAACTAATACCTATTGAAGATTTGGAGCGATTGCCTGTGAAGGCCATCGCTTTTTTTATTCCCTTATCTTTCATCACCTCAAGGCAGGTCAAACCGCAACGCCATCGTTTTCGGGTTCACACCCGTATCATTATGCTTTTACCCCATATCAGTCATTTGGGATTAACGCCACAGGGGCTTCGTACCCTTTCTACAAGACGACAAAAGGATGGTCAAGAAACCATCCTTCTATCCTACTTATTTCTTCCAAAAGCGGTAAGTGATATCCTCCAACTCGTCGCCATTCACACAGCGATACAAGCGTTGGTTAGTGGTCGACTGGTTGAGCGCACCCAAATGACGGATATACGGTCCCAACTTGATGTAGTCGAAATGGCGCTTGTCTATGTCGCGCGAGAGTCTGATGCGGCCACTATACCATGCCGTCTTGATCTCAGGATGGTGGTCATGGAGCCATGCAGCCAATTGGTCGACGGTGGCCGGCTCTGCGTCGCCACCCATAAAACTGACGCAGGTGAGCATGCCATCGTTCGATTGGATGAGATGCTCAAGCTCGGTGGTGGTCAGCGGCGTGCCCACATCCTCCCAGAGATAACTACTGTGGCAACCCGGGCAATGGCAGGGGCATCCAGAGATATTGATAGCAAGGGTCGTCTCATCAGGTATTTCCTGAAAGACGACCTCGGTGTTCACATATTTAATCATGTTGTGATCTGCGGAAAGACGATCGGATTACTTGGTAACCTCCTCGTGCTTCTTGCCCAACGCAATCTTGTTGGCCTGCGGCAGACGGTCGACACCTGCGTAGAAACGGCGGTGAGCCTCCTTCTGACGTGCCTCAGAGAAGTTGGACACGCGTTTCAAGTAACCGATGATGCGCGTCAAGTAGTCCACATTCTTCGAGTGGCACACGGGGCACTCCTTGAGATAGCGCTTGTCGATGTGGCCACACTCGTTACACAAGGTGTTGGGCACATTGAACGTGAAGTAGTTGCATCCCTCCTTGGCGGCCACACGGAAGATCTGGCGATACTGGGCCTTTGAGAGGTGCTCCTCGAGGTTCATATGCAAGGCCGAGCCACCGGTAAGGTGCTCAATGTAAGGAGCGCCATGCAACTTGAACTTATCGATGATCGACAACGAGTCGTCCTCCACCACGTAGAAATAACTGTTGTAGCAATCGCGCGGCACGAAGTAGCCATCCTCGCGATCCCACTTGGCGTGCTTCACACCCACATTCTCTGCGGGGATCATCTCGCAGTTGAACATCACCTCCTTGGAACGATACTGCTTATTAAACTTCTCCACCAATGAGAGGATGCCCTGCACAAAGTGGAGGTAGTCGTCGTTAGGCGTGATGTTGAGGCCCATAAACTCGGCAGCCTCCACCAATCCGTTGATGCCGATGGTGAGATACTGGCGGTTGATATTGATGTAACCTGCGTCGAAGAGAGGCAACATGCCATGACGCTGCAGGTCCTTGAGGTTCTCGTTGTATGCCAACTGCACCTTATGGCAAAGGTCGATCACATTGGCAAGATACTCCTTGTAGTCCTTGCCGTGGTTCACCGCATACTGCACGCAGCGGTTGAGGTTCACCGTGAGCACGCTCTTCGATCCGGTCGACACGCCACCGGCACCCAGGGTGTAGCTGAAGCCGTTGTCCTGGATCTCATTGCGCAGTCGGCAGCAGCTCGACAGCGAGTCGGCATTGTCGGAGAGATAGGTGAAGAAGCTATGGCCCTTCGAGTACATCTCAGCGGCGAAATCGCCCCACTCCTCGTCCTTGCAGTCGCCATTCTCGGTGAGCATGGCCATGGTTTCCACAGGGAACGTGAGCACGGTCTTCGTGCGCTCCTGGTTGAACCAATTCATAAAGCGCTTCTGCAACCAGTCGACGCCCTCCCAATGGGGCTGTGATCCGTCGGGGAAGAAGAAGTTACCAAAGAGCGAATCAAAGTAGTAACGGTCGTAATAGCTGATGTTCCAGAACACAGCCTGGTAGTTGCGGGCACCCGTAGGCTGGTTGAGCGAGTAGACAATCTGCTCGAAGCAGTCAGTGATGACCTTATCGAGCGTGCGCTTCTTCAAGCTAAGGTCCACCACATCATCAGCGTGCTTGTAATAGTCCTTACCATACTCCTTCTCGATGAAGTAGTTCATATACATCAGGAACTCTGGTGTGGCGCATGCGCCAGCGAGCATGGAGCTCACCATAAACACCATGTTGATGAAGCCACCGCAGAACGACTTGAGATTGGTGGGCGCCACCGAGTTGCCGCCAATGCTCATCGTACCGCCAATAAGCCATGGGTACATGGTGATGGAGGCGCAATAGTTGGCGAGGTTGGTCTCGTCGTTCTTATATATAAAGTGGTGGGTCAGCAAGTCGAGATACTCGTTGGCGAGGTCCTTTCCATACATGCGCTTGATGCGCTCGGTGAGCAGACGGCGGTTGAGGCGGATAAAGCTGGCCTTGGGCAGCTCACCAATCAACGTGGCGATATTCTTGTGCTCCACGTTGGCGTTGGCGTCGAACTTGGAGCCTGTGGCAGCGTTTTCTGCCTCCATGTAGTCGGACAGGAACTTCAGCTTGTCCAGCGTCTCGCGATCTTCCTGGTGCTCCTGACGATAGAGGATGAACGACTTGGCCACCTTGTAGTAGCCTTCCTTCATCAACGACACCTCCACCTGATTCTGAATGTCCTCCACGCGCACACCATCTTGGATGTCGAGATGACTGAGAATCTTCGAGACTGAACCCAAATCGATGGGTTCCTGACATGCATTGAATGCTTTGAGAACAGCATTCATGATCTTGTCGAGAGAGAAACTATCTTTCGAACCATCACGTTTCGTAATAGTAAAGTTCCTGATTTCCATGTTTTTATGTAAGGTCTTAAACGTTTATTGTTGCACTTTTGGGAAAACTTTTTTGATTTCCGATCTCGAAAAGTTTTCCAAAACGGACAACTTCGATTAGTATTTTGTGTTGCAAATGCGATTATTTTATCAACCTTTTGCAATGCAAAGTTACTCATAATTTTCCAAAGAACATCACTAAACGGCCCACCATTTTCATGCCTGTTTACATATTTTAATGACTGATTCAATACAAAACGTCACACCGCTACTTGAGCGCTCAACAAGCTAAAGTTTGATAATCACGTGGTTATGTATCATCAACGAAGTAAACTTATGGCATTCGTCGTTTTCTGCGTTTGATCATCCCGAGATAGCAAACCCGATGCAACACAGGCCAACAATCCTATGAAGTCGAAAACGGCTCAAAAGTAAAAACGAAAGAGAAAATTGCTACGTCTATTATATAAATAAGGTGAAGAAACAAAACTGTGGTCTTTTCATCCGACTTTTGTAGGTCCACCTCACCTTAATACCATTATTTTTAGTACCTTTGCATACAAGAACAATCCATCATCATGAAGCATTCACTCACACTGATCATCATATCCCTCCTCACAGCTATGGCTGTGGGATGCAAAGAAGAAAAGTCATCGCAGGTCATCATCATCAAAAAGCCCAAGGTGTTGAAATCGGAGCGCCCCCAAAAGATGGGCAACCTGGTGCACTCACAATCGGTCAACTGGATGGGCAGCAAGTACACGGTGGAGATCAAGCGTACCGCCGCCGACTCCCTACCCCTTGCCACCGATGGCGTGAAGCGCTATTACGACAACACCATTTCCCTGCGCGTAGTGCGCGCTGATGGCTCGGTGTTCTTCAGCCGCAAGTTCCACAAGAGCGACTTCAAGAGTTACGTGGGCGACACCTACTATAAAGATGGCGCCCTGTTGGGCGTGGCGTTTGTGAAAGCCGAGGGAAGCCAGCTAACCTTTGGCGCCAGCGTGGGAAGTCCCGACCCTGCCAGCGATGAGTATGTGCCCCTCATTGTGAAGGTCGACAACTTCGGCAACTACTCCGTAACCAAGGACACGAAGGCCGACGTTAACTCCATGAACATCGACCCTGAGACGGAGGACGAATAAAAGTGGCCGCACGCCTCAACAAGCCACACGGCCCAGAGGCCAAAAGATAAGAAGTATCACCCCTAAAAAAGAATGGCGAGAGGTGTCCACGATTTGTGGAAACCTCTCGCCATTATTCTTTTACCCCCTATTCGGCGAAAGCAAGATGTCGAAAGAAACGCTTACAAGAGCTGAAAAGAATCCGTAAGATCCTAATAAGCCTCCTATTTTAGCTTCATCATCAATTGGGGTTAATAACGACTTGGCCGAAAGGTTACAGAAGGGTCGTTAGCGCTCCGGACGGGTCAGCTCGGCGTAGGCAGCGTCGAACTTTCGCGGATGAGTGCCGATAAAACAGATGTTCACCAAGCTATTGGCCAGGATCTCAGCATCGCTCAGATCAATGCCGCGCTCACGCACCACATCCTTTCCCAAGCAAACCTCCCAGGTGCAACGGAAATCAGCATCGGCGGCACCCATGTACGACTCGTCCGAATTATCCATGTTGAAAAACCTATAGCGGACTGACTTCTTTGACGGAACGGGCCGCATCTCCAGCAAGATGTCATAGGCTTGCTTCAACGGCTCACGATACTTGGCTGTGCCGGGAAACATCCTTAAGATTTCCGGCATGATCTCATCAAAATTGTATGACTGAATGAGTTCGTATAATTTCATGATTCTTACAAATAAAAAGCGGTGATAACAGGGGTACAACGACACCTTGTTATCACCGTTATGGAGTTACTTAGAACTTAGCCATCTTGATGGCGTCGATAGCGCACTCGTCACCCTTGTTGCCCAACTTGCCACCGCTGCGATCCTTTGCCTGCTGCAAAGTGTCGGTGGTGAGCAAACCGTAAATGACCGGAATGTTCTGTACGGCGTTGAGATGGGCGATGCCGTAGGTCACACCCTGACAGATATAGTCGAAATGGGGTGTCTCGCCACGAATCACACTTCCAAGGATAATCACCGCATCGAACCCGTCGTTCTTGCACATCTGCTGTGCGCCATAAATCAGTTCGAAACTACCCGGAACGGTCTTCACATGGATGTTCTCCTGCAAGGCTCCGTGCAGCTCAAGGGTCTTGACAGCCCCGCTGAGCAATGCGCCGGTTATCTCGTCGTTCCACTCAGACACCACAATACCGAAACACATGTTACTGGCATCAGGCACCTTGTCGAAATCGTAGTCTGAAAGATGATGAAGAGCAGTCGCCATGGCTATTACTTAGTGGTACGCTCGATGTACTTGTCGATCTCATTGCTCTGCACGAGCATAGAGTTGACATACTTCTTCTTGATGTCCTGATAAACCTTCAGGGCCTCATCGGTCTTGTTCTGGCTCTCCAGCAACTCACCGGCCTGCAAAAGGAATGTAGGCGACAGGCTGTTGTTGGCACCATCCTTCGACTCGCTGTCGGCCTTTGAGGCAGCATCCTTCAGCTTGCTCACAGCCTTGTCGAGCTGACCAACGGCAGCGTAGGCATTACCCAAAGCGGCCACAGCAGCGGGGCTCACCATAGCATCGCTTGCGGGAGAATACTTCTCGAGGTAGTTCACAGCCTCCTTGGCCTTGCCCAGATAATAGTAGCAGAGACCGGCATAGAGGTTGGCGAGGTTACCAGCGTCGGTGCTTCCGTAGTCGCTGGCAATCTTCACGAAGCCTGCATAACCAGCGCCGTCGCCGTTAAGGGCCTTGTCGAACTGCTCGGCGTTGAAATACTCCTGGCCACGAGCCAATGCTGTGCTGGCCTTGTCCTCGCGAGGACCTCCGATGAAGGTGTTGTAACAGACTACTGCTGCAACAACCAAAATGATTGCTGCGACAGCTCCTAAAATAACATTGCGATACTTAGTGAAAAATGCCTCTGACTTTCCAGCAGCATCGAATGTTGCTTTTTCGTTTTTGTTTGCCATTATTTTTTGTTGTTTTATTATTTTCAGATTTAGTCGCAAAATTACCAATTTAATCTCAGATATTGAAATTTATTCCATTCTTTTTTCGTTTTTCACTGTCAAAACTCGTAACTTTGCAACAACAAGGGGTTGCGCCAGAAGAATGCAACCGCTACACAACGACAGCATCTCACCATGATACTCAGCCAATTATCCATTATCAATTATAGGAACATACGGGCAGCCAATCTATCGTTTTCGCCCAACGTGAATTGTCTCATCGGCCACAACGGCGAGGGAAAGACCAACCTGCTCGACGCCATTTACTACTTGTCGTTCTGCCATTCGAGCTTCACCAACATCGACAGTCAGGTCATCACACACGACCAAGACTTCTTTGTGATTGAGGGCAACTACCTCACGGAGAGCGGCGAGGCCGAATCGGTGTATGCGGGCATGAAGCGCGGAACCAGAAAGCACTTCCGCAGGAACAAGAAGGAATATAAAAAGTTTTCGGAGCACATCGGACTGATACCGCTCATCTTTGTGTCGCCCAGCGACAGCATCCTTGTGGACGGAGGCGGCGAGGAGCGCCGGAAACTGATGGATATGGTCATTGCGCAATACGACAAGCGCTACCTGGAGGCGCTCAACGCCTACAACAAGGCATTGCAACAACGCAACGCCTTGTTGAAGATGGAGCCTGCGGTTGATCCAGCGCTCATGGAAATATGGGAGGCGGAGATGGCCCAGAAGGGTACCGTGGTATACGAGCGGCGAAGTGCGTTTGTGGATGAGTTCGTGCCCGTGTTCCAACAGATTTACCAAAAGATATCGGGCGAGAAGGAAACGGTGTCGCTACGCTATGTGTCGCACGGCCAGCGGGGCGACCTGCTCGACGTGATCCAGCGCGACCGCCTGAAGGATCTCGCCGTGGGCTATAGCCTCCATGGCGTTCATCGCGATGACCTGGAAATGCTCATCAACGGCTATCCCATGAAGCGAGAGGGCAGCCAAGGACAGACGAAGACGTATGTCATGGCGCTAAAACTGGCCCAGTTCGACTTCCTGCGTCGCACCTCGTCACAGACAACGCCCCTGCTCTTGCTCGACGACATCTTCGACAAGCTCGACTCAAGGCGCGTGGAGCACATCGTCGACCTGGTGTCGGGTGGCTCGTTCGGCCAGATTTTCATCACCGACACCAACCGCGACCACCTCGATGAGATACTAAGCCATAGCGGAAAAGACTACCGCATGTTCAACGTTGAGAAAGGCGAGTTTGCCGAGATTTAACCCCCATCGGCCATTCTACCGGAACAGGAAGATTAGTAGAACATTATAGCTTCTCACGTTAGCCACCATCCGGTGGCGGCAACCATGGCTACAAGCCTACCAAGATTATAGCAAACAAGAGATATGTTTAGAAAAGACGTGAAACCCTTAAGCGAGGTGCTCTCGCAGTTCTTACGACAGGAAGGACTTGAAACGCCTTTACTGCAACGACGACTCGTCGACGCGTGGGACACCATCGTCGGCCCCACCATCGCGCAATACACCTCGGATAAGTTTATCCAGAACCAGGTGTTGTTCGTCAAGATCGTCAATCCTGCCCTACGACAAGACCTGAGCATGATGCGTACGGAACTTGTGAAAAGGCTGAACAACGCCGTGGGCTCACAAATCATCACGGAGGTTCGCATCTACTGACTCCCACTCGGGCATTACGCTTCAATCCCAGCGAGCGATTTAATTCCTATCGTCATTAGACCGAAATAAGGAAAATAGTAGGATGTTATGTAATGACCGATTTGGGGTTAACATAAAACCTGATGGCCGATTTGGGGGCCAACGGCGGCCCCCTGCGGTTGGGAACACCCACCCCTCTCTTAGAGAAGCCACCCCCTAATGGCACAAACGGCAACCCCTGGTCTCACACCAGCGGTTGCCGTTTGCCATATTTCAATCTTAATGTTTCTTACGCCAGCAAGGTTGCGTGGCAACCCATGCGGGCACGGTTGTCGAAGCCCGAAAGACTGGCCTTGGCCACCTTGCCCTTAGCGTCCCTGCTCTTTTGTGGAGCTTTCGGGAAGGCGGCGTCGTTGCGCATTACCCGAAGGGCCATGCCAATAACCGGATCGTCCTGGTTAAGATACTCGGTCCAAGCCTGCTCATCCATCATATTGTAGATGATTCTACTGTTGATGTAACGCTCAAGCAGCGTGTGGCTCTTCCTGATGAGCAAGTTGCGGCGTTTCAATCCGTGACTGTTGGCATAACCCACAAACTGCTCCACCGTATTCTGCTTCTTCAGATACTGGGCCAACTCGAGCATCTCCTTGAACGCCTTCATCTTCTGACGGTTGTTGTCGGTATAGTTGAAGGCGAACTGCAAGATCAATCCGCTCATGGCAGCCTTCTTATAATAAGATGTCACGTCGGAGGTGTCCTCGGGCACGAAGATGTCGGGCGTGATGCCACCTCCGCCATACACCACCCTGCCATTGCCAGTGTGATAGGGCTTTCCGGTATGTTTGATGCTGTCTTGCGAGAAGAACTCACCATGCTCATAGCGCGAAATGAGATCCTGCTCGTAGCTGGCGTCCTCGCCATGAGTATAAGGCTTCTGGATGCAACGTCCCGAAGGAGTGAAGTAACGGGCTATGGTCAGGCGAATCATACTGCCATCGGGGAATGGGATCTGCTGCTGCACAAGGCCCTTGCCAAACGAACGGCGACCAATGATGGTGGCGCGGTCGTTGTCCTGCATGGCACCAGCGAAGATCTCCGACGATGAAGCCGAGCCCTCATTGATGAGCACCACCAACGGCATGTTCTGGTAAGCGCCATGTCCATCCGAACGATATTCCTTGCGAGGCGACTTTCTGCCTTCGGTGTAAACAATGAGTTTCTTGTTGGGAAGGAACTCGTTGGCCATCTGGACGGCACTTTGCAGATAGCCTCCCGTATTGTCGCGGAGGTCGATCACCAGGTTCGAGAAACCTTGCTGCTGCAGACTTGCCAAGGCTATCAGCAGTTCGGGATAGGTCTTTTCGCCAAAGTTCTTCACCTTGATGTAGCCCGTGTTGTCGTCAAGCATATATGCTGCGGTGATCGTCTTGGTGGGAATCTCACCACGGGTAACCTCATACGTAATGATCTTGGGGTTGCCATAGCGCGCCACACCAATCTTCACCTTCGATCCCTGCGGACCTTTCAGTCGGTGCATGGCCTCCTCATTGGTCACCACCTTGCCCACAAACTTCTTGCCATCCACATACACAATCTTATCGCCAGCCAACAGACCCGCCTTCTCTGCCGGTCCGTTCTTGATGACGTTTTGCACGTGGATGGTGTCCTCACGGATGGTAAACTCAACACCTACGCCCGAGAACGACCCCTTGAGGTCGTCGTTGGTGGCCTGCACATCCTTGGCGCTGATGTAGACCGAGTGGGGATCGAGCTCAGCGAGGATCTGCGGGATGGCACTCTCCACGAGCGAGTCAATGTCGACCTTGTCGACATATTGGTCATCGATGATGCGCAACAAGTTGTTCAGACGGTTGCTACCGTTATTGATCACCGTCAGTCGGTTGCCCGAAAAATGGTTGGCGTAGAACGAGCCTATCACTATTCCGACCACCACACTGATAGCCATCAGCAGCGGCATGAACCTATTTTTCTTATCGTTTTTCATTGGCTGAATAATCCGTTAATAAGGGATAACTAATCCGTTTTTGTTCTCAGGACAATCCCGTTTTGGCTCTCAGGACAATCCGTTGGGACTCTTAGGCCCTTCCATCAGGGCGTTTCCGAGGTTTCGACATTCAGGTAAATCACCTCGATGCCTGCCCTTTCGAGCAACCGAAGGCCATCGTCGAGCCTGTATTTCTCACCATACACCACACGCTTGATGCCCGCTTGGATGATGAGTTTTGCACATTCGATGCACGGTGAGGCCGTGACATAGAGCGTGGCCCCCTCACTGTTGTTGCTCGACCGGGCCAACTTGGTGATGGCGTTGGCCTCGGCATGAAGCACATACGACTTCGTGAGGTTGTTCTCATCCTCGCACACATTCTCGAAGCCGCTGGGCGTTCCGTTGTAACCGTCGCTGATAATCATCTTGTCCTTGACGACCAACGCACCCACCTTTCGGCGTATGCAGTAGGAGTTCTCCGCCCAGATGTGCGCCATCCTGAGGTAGCGCCCATCGAGCTTTCGTTGCTTATCGTTTGATGCCATTTCGCTTAAGTAATGCTTCTATAGTGGGTTCCTGTCCTCTGAATCGCTTGTAGAGCACCATGGGATGCTCCGTTCCTCCCTTCGAGAGGATGTCGTCGCGGAAACGTTGCGCCGTTTCGCGGTCGAATATTCCGTGAGCCTTGAACACGCTGAACGCATCGGCGTCGAGCACCTCGGCCCACTTGTAGCTGTAATAACCTGCCGCATAGCCACCCGCCATGATATGCGAGAACTGTGTGGTCATGCACGTCTCGGGCAGTTGGGGCGTGATGATGGCCTTCGCCCACGCTTTCTTCTCAAACGGGATGATGTCGTCGGTGAACGGCTTGTCCATCGTGTAGTAGGCCATATCGAGCAATCCGAAGCTCACCTGGCGCATACAACTCAGGGCCACATTGTAGTTGCGACTCTTCCGGATGCGGTCAATGAGATCGTCGGGGATGGGTTCGCCCGTCTGGTAATGGAAGGCGAAGGTGCTCAAGAAATCTTTCTCGACCGCATAGTTCTCCATAAACTGCGACGGCATCTCCACGAAATCCCACCACACATTGGTGCCCGACAGACTGGCGAAACGCGTGTTGGCAAACATGCCGTGGAGCGAATGGCCAAACTCGTGCAGGAAGGTCTCCACCTCACCGAGCGTCAGCAGGGCCGGCTTCGAAGGCGTCGGCTTGGTGAAATTCATCACCACACTGGCGTGCGGACGCACATTCTTGCCACTCTTGGTGATGCATTGCTCTTGGAACTCGGTCATCCACGCCCCACCCTGCTTGCCCTTGCGGGGATGGAAATCGGCATAGAACACGGCAAGGTAAGATCCATCCTGGTCGAACACCTCGTAGGCCTTTACATCGGGATGGTACACAGGGATATCCTTGTTCTCCTTGAACGTGATGCCATAGAGCTTGTTGGCCAAGCCAAACACGCCATCGATGACCTTGTCGAGCTGGAAATAGGGGCGCAACATCTCGGCGTCGAGGTTGTAGCGTTCCATCTGAAGCTTGTGGGCGTAATAGCTCACATCCCAAGGCATGAGTTGGAAATCATCGCCCTCAACGTCCTTGGCCTTCTGCTCAATGGCTTTCTGCTCCTCAATGGCGGTGGGCTTATAGGCGTCGATCAGGTCGTTGAGCAACTTGTAAACATGGGAGGCCTGGGAGGCCATGCGATGCTTCAGCACATAGTCGGCAAACGTGTTGAAGCCCAGCAACTGTGCCAACTCACGGCGGAGATTGACCAGACGCTTGCATATCTCGAGGTTATTCGTGTCGGTTCCCTCATGCGTACACTCCGTATTGCGAGCCATATAGATTTGCTGGCGCAGGTCGCGGCGGTCGGCATAGGTCATAAACGGCGAGTAGCTCTCGTAGTCGAGCGTAAACACCCACCCCTCAAGGCCCTTCTCCTTGGCGTTGTTGGCAGCGGCCTCGCGGGCAGTCTCGGGCAGTCCGCTCAGATCGTCCTCGTTGGTGATGTGCAGCGTGTAAGCCTTGGTCTCCTTCAAAAGGTTTTGAGAGAACTGCAAGGTGAGCAGTCCGGCCTCCTCGGTCAACTTCCTGAGCTGTTCCTTTCCAGCCTCATCGAGCAACGCACCGCTTCTGACAAAGCCGTCGTATTCCTTGTCGAGCAGCATCTGCTCCTCGGGGGTAAGCTCACGGTGGTGCTCATACACATGTTTCACACGCTGGAAGAGACGTGGGTTGAGAATGACATCGTTGCCATGCTGGGTAAGGATAGGACTGAGCTTTTGGGCCAAGGCCTCCATGTCGTCGTTGGTCTCGGCGCTCATCATGCACGAGAAGACGTTCGACACACGTTCGAGCAAGTCATAGTAATTCTCACCCTTGCTGTCGTCGGTGACGGCAATGGTGTTATCGAAAGTGGGCTCCTCGGGGTTGTTCACAATCTTGTCGATCAACTCGTTGTCGCGACGGATACCCTCCATAAACGCGGGCTCATAGTCCTCAAACTGTATCTTATCGAAGGGTACGGTGTCATGGGGTGTCCCATAGGGCACCATAAAGGGATTCTTTCGCTCTTGGCTATCAGTCATGTTCTGTGTGTCTTTTTTCTCTCAATTCTTTTTGCAAAGATAACAAAAAGTATATAAACGCGCGGGGAGAATAAGCATTATTTAACTTTGCCGCGCTAAAAAAAGCGTATCACGACAGTTTCTCAAGGGCTGGAACCTCTATCTGTCCTCTGCGAAGCAGCAACAAGCCGTTTTGCTGCATGACATTGAGACACTGCGACACGTTGCGCCTACTGTCGTTGACCTCGTCGGCCAACCGCTGCATCTTGATCTTGAAGACCTTCCTGCCGGAGGGATGCTGGCAGTGGTCGGCCATGAAACGCACAATGCGTTGGCGCAGGTCGTGGGGCGTAGGCCGCCACGCCTTATGCCCCTCCTTTTGCAGACGGGTGGAGAGCAGGTTCATCAGGTTGAGCCTGAAGATGAGCGAGGCGGTCGTCAGCCGCTGCGTCTCGTTCTTGTCGATGCTGATGAGGTTGCACGTGGTGAGGGCCCTGTAGGTACGGGTGAAGCGTTGGCGCAAACCGAAGGCACACTCGGGTTGCAATACATGGCACCCGCTCTGCTCCTCCACCACCATGAAGCCATGGTCGTCGGAACGCGTCTCCACCAACAGGGTGCCCTCCAACAGGAGCCACAAGCTCCCACATCGGTCGCCCTCGCTGACCACCACTTCGTCCTTTTCCACTTTCTGGAAGAGGAGTTTGGTCTTGGCGACGATGTGTTCCAACTCATCCTTGCCCATTCCTGTGAAGAGCGGAATCATCAGCAGCTTGTCGTAAACCCCCAATCGCTTCATGCCGACAACCGATTTTAGTTGTCCAATATTTTATCTTCCATTGAGGGCGAGAACCACACTTGGTTGTTGCCTTTCTCGTCGGCGTAAATCAAATAGGCCATCAACTCAGGATGTTTCCCCAATATTTTCTTGGCTCCCTCCAATCCCATGACCATAAAGGAGGTGGCGTAAGCGTCGGCCTCGGCGCAATGATTGGCAATCACCGTGGCAGAGAGGATATTGTGCTGCACGGGATAGCCCGTCTTGGGATCAACGGTATGGGCGTACTTCTTGCCGTCTTTGTAGTAGAAATTCCTATAGTTGCCACTGGTTGCCATAGCCTTGTCGGTGACATTGAGCACAGTTTGCAACTCGCGGTTGGTCTGCGTAGAGTCGTCGGTAGGCTTGGTGACGCCTATCTTCCACGGCATGCGCTGCTCGTTGATGCCACTTGTTACCACCTCGCCACCGATCTCAACCATGAAGTTATGGATGCCCTGGCTCCGCAGGTAACGTGCCACCACATCGACGCCATAGCCCTTGGCGATGGCTGAGCAGTCGAGCATGATGCGCGGGTCGGCCTTCACGATGCGTCCCTTGCTGAGCTTCACCTTCTCGTAACCCACCAAGGCGCGCAGCGAGTCGATGACATGGCGAGTGGGCTCAACGCCTTGCTTAAAGCCGAACCCCCACTCGTTGACCAGCGGCGCCACCGTGATGTCGAACGCGCCATGGGTCTCCTGCGAGATGGTCTGCGCCAGAGTGAACACGTCGGTGAACATATCGTTGAGCTGAACAGCCTCGTTGCGGTTCACCTTGGATATGACCGACTGCTTGTTGAAGGCCGACAAGGCGTCGTCCACCTTCTGCATCTCCGCCACAATCGCAGGCCGAAGGTCTTTCTTGCTTTGGTAAGTGATGTGGTAAACGGTGCCAAAGACAAAGCCTTCGTTATGCTGATAGGGCATCGTGCGCTGCTGACGGATAATCAGCACTGTGCCCACGATGAGGAGCAGGAGGAACACCACCTGCCAAAGGGTTTTCTTTTTCTTGACCATAAGTGTCAGAATTCGTAAATGATATTGAACGTTCCGCTGATGCGCGAGGAGCCTTGCTTGCCATAGCCTGGCACATACCACACATTGTCCATGAGGCCATTGTCGTAATGGACGCGGCGACGATAGCGCACAGTCCAACCGAGACGGAGGGGACCGGCTATCTTAGCGTCGACACCAGCAAGCACTTCCATCCAATGGTAGTTGGCCTTTACGCCATGGGCTGAGAACGGCGTCTCCCCACCCCACACGGGGTCGGTGATGGGCGCATGGTCAATGTCGCACTTAAAATAGGTGCAGGCGTACCGCAAACCAGCATACACGCGGTTGTCGTCGTGCTTGTTCTTCATGATATTGAAGTCGACACCCAACTTGCCATAAGGCGCCGAGGTCTTATAGCTGTTCTGCGTAACATCGTCGGTATGGTCGGCCTCGCCATATCCCACCTCCACCACGGGGTAGTACTTATCCTTGAGGTTGACGCGAACACCCGCCTCATACTGGCCATAGGCCGAGACGGCGCGTTGGATGGGGCCGATGAGGTCGACCATGACTTGCACGCCTCGAAAGAGGGGGATGGAGTCGTCGATCTGTTTCTGCCGCATCTTCTCCCACTCGGCCTTGCTGCGCGACGATTGTGCCTGCGCCATGGGGGCCGCCATGAGAAGGAGCAGACTAAAAACGATACTCCTTGAAATAAACGTAGAAATGCTTTTTAGTGGCATCATAGTTGACATCCTTGTGGTTGATGACAATGGAGTCGAGGGCGTGGCGCGTGTAGCGGACGCGCTGCAGGGTGTGGAAATAAGCCACCCCACAATCCACCGACTCGAAGTGCGGTTTGTTGGTCTTCTCCACCCAAATGGTGTCGATGAGCGAGTTGACCTGCAAATACAGCTCGTCGACGTCGTGCCCATAGCTCATCGGCAGCGAGAAGCTGTCGGTGTTGACCTGATGGTTGATGAGCACCGAGTCGTTGCCATCGGCACGCGAGGTGGAAATGGTGAGCGTATCGGTCAGCGTGCTGACGGGCCCCATGAGCTTGTAGTTGGCGTAGACGGAGTTGTTCAACGGACAGTCGACTGAAGAGCAAGCCGTCAGGGCCAAGCCCACGGCCAGCAGGAGCACGCTGCCCCATGCTTGCAGCCGACAGCCACGACGTGTCTTCATTGGCATGTAATGGTTAGTCATATCAGACGAACTTTGGGTCGAACACTCAGATGGTTTTCTCTATCTGATAGTCGTTGCGGTTGGGGCTTTGACGGCTGACGAGGTCGCCCAAGAAGCCGGCAAGGAACAACTGCATGCCCAGAATCATGCCCACCAGGAACACGAAGAACCAAGCCGACGAGGCCAACGGACCATAGACATGATTGCTCAGGTCGATGATCTTGCCCACACCCATGACGATAAGCGCCACAAAACTGATGAAGAACATGATGCTTCCGAGGAAACCAAAGAAATGCATGGGCTTCTTACCAAAGTTGGTGAGGAACCAAAGGGTCAGCAAATCAAGGTAGCCATTGAAGAAGCGGTTGATGCCAAACTTCGACTTACCAAACTTGCGGGCCTGATGATGCACCACCTTCTCGCCAATGCGGTCGAAACCGGCGTTCTTGGCCAGATAGGGAATGTAACGGTGCATCTCACCGTAAACCTCAATGTTCTTCACCACTTCGCGGCGATAAGCCTTCAGGCCGCAGTTGAAATCGTGCAGGTTGTGGATGCCCGAGATCTTACGCGCCGTGGCGTTGAAGAGCTTCGTGGGAAGGGTCTTGGTGAGCGGATCGTAGCGTTTCTGCTTGTAACCCGACACAAGGTCGTAATGATCTTCCATGATCATCTTGTAGAGACCGGGGATCTCGTCGGGCGAGTCCTGCAGGTCGGCGTCCATCGTGATGACCACATTGCCCTCCGCCTTCTCGAAACCGCAATAGAGAGCGGGGCTCTTTCCATAGTTTCTGCGAAACTTAATGCCTTTCACCTGTGGGTCCTTGGCCGACAGGCTCTCGATGACATCCCATGAATGGTCGGTGGAACCGTCGTTGACAAAAATGACTTCGTATGTGAAATGATTGGCCTTCATCACGCGCTGAATCCACGCATGCAGTTCGGGCAACGACTCTTCTTCGTTAAACAGGGGTACTACTACTGAAATATCCATATGTTATCGTTGTTTTTTCTTACAAAATAAGGCTACGGGAAGGCTCACCACCCACCCAATGAAGATGTTTTGCATCATGAACAAAAACGCCAACTCGATGGGCGACAACTGTCCCATGAGGGTCAAGCCCTCCGTAATATCAGTGGTTGGCATGTCGTTTTGCTTATACACCTCCGCAAGCAGGCCAGCCTGGTTCACAATGTTGGTCAGGAACAAGCCGTGGTCGAGGAAACGGAAGTACACGTATTGCGCCAATGCAAAAATCATCGAGGCATAGAAAAAGGTGAGGCAACTGAAAACCAAGGCGCGACGGAACGAAATGGCGCCGTCCAAGGCTTCGTTGCGGAAACGCTGAAGAAGCCATCCCACCAAGAAGGGAGACGACATGGCTACCAGGCCACCCCAAGACGACTTGGGAACCAGCAATATGAGCGCAAAGCTGACAAGCCACGCCAACGAGAGGAACAAGCCACCCTGACGGGCGTATGCCTTCACCTGCACTATGGAAACAACATCTATCATAATTGGTGCAAAGGTACGCAAAAATCCCAATAATGCGAGCGTTTAACTACAAAAAGAAAACCACGCGAATGTTAATGCATCTTAAAAAACAGCGTACCTTTATGGGATATCAACAAAAAGTGTTACCTTTGCAATCGCATTTCAGGAAGCATGGCAACATCGCTTCCTCTGAAGAACGAGAAATGGGCAAGTCTCTTACGGCCAGCTCCCTCGGAATCCCCCAGGACGGGAACGTAGCAAGGGTACGAGGTTGTAGCGGCGCGATAAGAATCGCTTGCCCACCTTCGTTTTTATACCTTTCCTATTGGAAAGGACAAATATCAACCCGTCATTCTTTCGAACATCCTCAGCCAATAGGCGCACAGGCTACGTGCGTTTCGCCCAAGCAAACACAAACTACCGGTGGCTTCGACATAGACTACCAATGGTTACGGCGTGGAACAGGTGGCACCCCTACATGCGTCTACGCATATTCGCCCATTGTAGAGAGCATACAAAACATCCAACAACCCTCCCCCAATTTTAACACTTATTCTCGACGCACCCTAAGGGGAGACGCAAATATGCGATTCTCACGCACTTTACATAACCACTTGTCACTCAACCGTTTGCAATATCCGAGAGTCATTAAACACGTCACTTTTCACATTCAACATGAAATAACACGCATCAGCCTCTGCGAAAGGTATGCTTTCGCACTGCGATACATGGTCTTTGGTGTCTCGATACATGGTCTTTCGCAACGCGATAGATGCCTTTTCGCACTCGCGAAGCTCATGGCGACAGTCTTCTTCGCTCAAACGTGGCGTCCACAGGCTCTCTCACACCCAAAATCTCTGCACAACTTTTTAACCAAAAATCACAACAACAGACATCCTGGCAGCCCTAAACGTTCTGGGCACAGAGGAACCTGGACAAGAGTAGGTCGCATAAGAAGAGCGCGTATTTGCTTGCCATGGCGATGGCGTCAGCAGATACGCGCTCTTCTAAGTTATATGGAATCTTTCAGATTGAACTAACCATTGATCGACATAAGGAACTCGTTGTTATCGCGAGCCGTGGCCAACGGGTCGTGGATGGTACGCATGGCCTCGATGGGGTTCATATCGGCAATGTAGTTGCGGATGCCACGCATGCGCTGGAGCGTGATGTCGTCTTGCAACAGGTCGTCGCGACGCGTGCTCGAAGCCACCAGGTTGACAGCCGGGAACATACGCTTGTTAGACAATGAGCGGTCGAGTTGCAACTCCATGTTACCCGTTCCCTTGAACTCCTCGAAGATCACCTCGTCCATTTTTGAACCCGTGTCGATAAGGGCCGTGGCTATGATGGTGAGCGAACCGCCACCCTCAATGTTACGGGCTGCACCAAAGAAACGCTTGGGCTTCTGCAGGGCATTGGCGTCGACACCACCAGTAAGCACCTTACCACTGGCAGGGCTAACGGTATTGTAGGCACGAGCCAGACGGGTGATGGAGTCGAGGAAGATTACCACGTCGTGACCGCACTCAACCATTCGCTTGGCTTTCTCGAGCACGATGCCGGCAATCTTAATGTGACGCTCGGCAGGCTCATCGAACGTAGAGGCGATGACCTCGGCGTTGACCGTACGCGACATGTCGGTAACCTCCTCAGGGCGCTCGTCGATGAGGAGCATCATAAGGTAAGCCTCAGGGTGGTTGGCGGCAATGGCGTTGGCTATGTTCTTCATCAAGATGGTCTTACCCGTCTTTGGCTGAGCCACGATGAGGGCACGCTGTCCCTTACCGATGGGCGAGAACAGGTCGACAATGCGCGTCGACAAGTTGGTTGTGGCACGATCGCCGCAGAGATTGAACTTCTCCTCGGGGAAAAGCGGAGTGAGGTGCTCGAACGGCATGCGGTCGCGTATCTCAGCGGGATCGCGGCCGTTGATCTTGTCGATGCTGGTCAGGGGGAAATATTTCTCGCCCTCGCGCGGTGGGCGCACATGACAAAGGATGGCGTCGCCAGTCTTCAGGCCATAACGCTTGACCTGGTTGTTAGCCACATAGATATCGTCGGGCGAAGAAAGGTAATTGTAATCGCTCGAACGAAGGAAGCCATAACCGTCGGGCATAATCTCGAGCACACCGTTGGCCGTGATGATGTCGGCGAAATCGTAGTCGGCCTCAGGCTCTGCCATTTGCTGACGCGTAGGAGCAGGAGCCTCCTCTTGCTGACGATATGAAGTGGTGGGGTTGTCGAACATGTCGTAGTTGGGCACAGCCCCCTGGTCCTCGATGGGGAGGTCCACCACAGGGATGAAATCGGTGCCATCACCGGGGTCGCCGTTCCACACACCGTCGTCGGATGGTTGCTGGGATGCGTCGGCACTCTCGTTGTGGGCCTGTACCTTGGCCTGCAACATGGCAATTTTATTGTCGTTGGCGTTCTTGTCCTCCTGAGAATCGCGATTGAGCGAATAAGCCTCCTCGGGAATGAAAGCGTCGCGGCTTTCGGAAGGTGAAGCCTCGGGCACTTGGTCGAAGTTGTGGGCCTGGGGAGCGTCGGCCATGGTGGTATCCTGTGATGTGTTCTGCTTGGCCTGTGCAATCAGCTCGAGCAACTCACGCTCGCGCTTGGTCTTGGGACCGCGGTGCTTAGGAAGCGAGGCCAACTCGGCCTCAAGCGACTGCACATCGAGAACGGGAGTTTCCTCCACCTCGCTCTTAAGAGTCTGGGGATCCTTAAAAAGGCCGGGCTGCTCGGCAGCGTTTCGTGCCTTCTTGGTATCGAAATTCTCGCCTGAATTGCCATTGACCGAATAAACCTTGTCGGGCTCGGTCTTAGCAATACGGATGCGCTTGCGCTTGGATGAAACCAAAGGGTTGTTCTTTCCCTCCTCTTCAGCCTGCTTGTCGAGAATGGCATAAATCATGTCATCACCCTCCTGTCCTTCACCGACAGGAACGCCAAGAGAGTTAGCAATATCCGCAAGTTCAGTGGAACTTTTAGATAATAAGTCGTCTTTGCTATACATATAGAGTATAATGAATGTGTTCCAGAATGAACGTGTTTCCAACGTGGAAACACAGAGTGTATGTATTACATTGCAAAGTTACAAAAAATCAGATAAAATATGATCAATGGCGAACACAAATTTTAGCCATTAACAAATATTAATATATGAAATCCATTGCAAAGAAAACGAGCTGACTCCATAGGAATCAGCTCGTTAATGAATATGCAATCTATTGATTACTTGTTGGTCTTGTCGAGATCAGCCTTCAGCTTAGCCAACACGTCGAGGTCGGCGAGTGAAGTACCGGCAGCGACATTGTTGATAGCGGGAGCCTCGCTCTGCTTGCGGGGAGCGTGACGGTGTGTCTTCACCACGTCGTCCTTCACATCCTCGAATGTGCGAGAGTGAGACAGGATGATGCGGCGTGTCTCCTTGGCGAACTCGATCACCTTGAAGGGCAGAACCTCACCCTGCTTGGCCTGGCTGCCATCCTCCTTCTGGAGGTGCTTAGGAGTAGCGAAGCCCTCACCACCCTCAGCGAGTGTGACAACAGCGCCCTTGTCCATCATCTCAGTGATAGTACCCTCGTGAACTGAGCCGGGAACATAAATCTTCTCGTACTTGTCCCAAGGATTCTCCTCGAGCTGCTTGTGGCCGAGGCTCAGACGACGGTTCTCCTTGTCGATCTCCAGAACGACAACGTCGATCATAGAACCAACAGTTGTAAACTCTGAAGGATGCTTCACCTTCTTGGTCCAGCTCAGGTCAGAGATGTGGATCAGACCGTCAACACCCTCCTCGAGCTCAACGAAGATACCGAAGTTGGTGAAGTTGCGAACCTTAGCGGTGTGCTTGCTGCCAACAGGATACTTGGTCTCGATGGTCTCCCACGGATCCTCCTTCAGCTGCTTGATACCCAGGCTCATCTTGCGCTCCTGGCGGTCGAGAGTCAGGATGACTGCCTCAACCTCGTCGCCAACGTGCAGGAACTCCTGTGCTGAACGCAGGTGCTGGCTCCAGCTCATCTCTGAGACGTGGATCAGACCCTCAACACCAGGCTGGATCTCAACGAATGCACCGTAGTCGGCGATAACGACAACCTTACCCTTCACGTGGTCGCCAACCTTCAGGTTAGCGTCGAGAGCATCCCAAGGATGAGGAGTCAGCTGCTTCAGACCGAGAGCAATGCGCTTCTTCTCCTCATCGAAGTCGAGGATAACAACATTGATCTTCTGGTCGAGCTCAACAACCTCGTGGGGATCGCTAACGCGGCCCCAAGACAGGTCGGTGATGTGCACCAGTCCGTCGACGCCACCGAGGTCAACAAACACACCGTAAGAGGTGATGTTCTTGACGGTACCCTCGAGAACCTGACCCTTCTCCAAGTGAGAGATGATTTCCTTCTTCTGGGCCTCCAACTCGGCCTCGATGAGAGCCTTGTGAGAAACCACAACATTGCGGAACTCCTGGTTGATCTTCACAACCTTGAACTCCATGGTCTTGCCTACGAACACATCGTAGTCGCGTATGGGGTGAACATCAATCTGGCTGCCGGGCAGGAAGGCCTCGATGCCAAACACATCCACAATCATACCGCCCTTAGTGCGGCACTTGATGTAACCCTGGATAACCTCGTCGTTGTCGAGAGCCTCGTTGATCTTCTCCCAGCTCTTGCTCAGGCGAGCCTTCTTGTGAGAGAGAACGAGCTGACCCTTCTTGTCCTCCTGGTCCTCAACATAGACTTCCACCTTGTCGCCAACCTTCAGGTCGGGATTGTAGCGGAACTCAGAGGCGGGGATGATGCCATCGCTCTTGTAACCGATGTTGACAACAACCTCTTTCTTGTCGACAGAGATAACGGTACCCTCTACAACCTCATGCTCCTGAATCTTGTTGAGAGTCTCGTCGTAAGCCTTCTCCAGGTTTTCCTTGCTGGCAGCGCTCAGTGAGCCATTCTCGAACTCCTCCCAATTGAAGTCGTCCAATGGCTTAACGTTTTTGATGTCGTTCAAATTTGACATAAGTAAATAAATGTTTAATAATTAATAAAGTTAGACTTTATGTGAAATAGTCGGGTGCGGACATACCACACCTTCGCAAATCGGGTGCAAAGATACTTATTTGTAGTGGATTAGGCCGAATTACGCAAGAACTAATGTTAAGCAATTATGGTTTTTTAACAGACTTGGAGGGTTTTAGTCCTCCTTTTTTCTTGCGATTGATGCCAAACAGGTCGCGCCAGCCATTGAAATCGCGCTTCAGGATGAAGCCGATGCCTTGGGTATTGAGCGAGTTGCGGGTGAAATAACGGTCGTTGGTCTGGTTGTAGACGCGCACGCTAAGGTTACCATTAGGCATGATGAGATAGCGAATGTCGAAGTCGCCGATAAACGATGTGGTGGCATTGACATTGTCGCGATAGCCAAACTGGCCATTGATGAGCAGGCGGTTGTTGAGCATCCTACCACTGAGGAGGCCCTCATACTCGGCGTTGTTCCACCCCTCGTCGCCCGTGGAGATATTAGCGCCAAAGTTCCAGTTGTTGTCGTTGATGACGGTACTCAACACATTGTTGATCTGCTGACTGAGCTGGCCGCTAAGAATGCTCTGCATGGCGAGGCTGGTTTGCTTCTCGCCATTGTTGGCACCCATGGCGTTATTGCTGCCTGGCGAGAGGAAACGGCCGACGGCCAGCAGGTAAAGCACCTGTTGGTTCATCTCTTCCTCACTGTTGATGATGCTGTAAATCATCTGCTTGGCATCGGTGCCTACGGTGGGCAGGTCCATACTGAAGTCGACCTTGGGCGAGGCGGGCGTTCCGGTGATATTCATCAAACAGTTCACACGGATGTTATTGCCCGAGAAACTGCGGCCCAACTGCAGGTCGGAGAGGCTTACGGAATTCAACTGGTATTGGGCTTTCAGGTTGAGATCGGCCTGGTACGGGTCGCCACCAAAAGCGATGAGGCCTCCCTGAAGGAAGTCGAAATCGCGCTTGATGATGTTTTGGATGGTCAGTTTGTAAACGCCATGGTCGATGAGATAGTTGCCATAAACATCCAGTCCACCTTTATTATAATAGAAGGCACGGATCACGCCTGAGCCGTTGAGCGAGATGTAATCGCCCGAGGCGTTGTCCATGATGACCTTCAACGTGGCGTCAGCTGTGGTGTTGATAAGGAAGTTGATATGGATGTTGGTGGGCATGTCGTAATCATCGTCATCGTCGTTGGACGTCGGGTCTAAATGCAAATGATCGCTCGCCAACGACATCGTGTCGCGAGAGGCCCAATGGATAAACTCGCGCGAGGCGATGGCATCGGGATTGGAGACATTGTAGACGACCTGCGATCCTTTCTCGGGCGTGGCGTTGATGTCGATGATTACCTCGCCCGAGCGACCTTTCAGATGAACGTCGCCACTGGCGTACACCGTGCCATAGAACGCGCTGCCATCGCTGCCGTCCCAATCGTAGCCAAGCAGGTGATGGAGCTGCACGTCGAAGTCGTAGGTCAGGCGCGACAGGTGCTGGTGGTACAACGAGCCGTTGAGCACGCCCACATTGCCATTGCGGTCGCGAAGGGTGTCGCCCGAGAAGCGAATTTCATTGACGAGGAAGTGGATGGTGTCGTTCTGAAGCTCGTAGGTGGTGTTGAGCGGCTTGATGTGCATGGTGCCATGGGCCACGGCATCGCCCGTGAGGTTGATTTTTTTCAGGTCGCCCCAAAGACGCAGGTCGCCATTGATGGTAATGTCGGCGTCGCCCATGAAACTGGAACAGAACGACTGCACGAAATCGCCACGAGTATCTTTGGCCAGGATGTCCAAATCGATGTAATTGCGCTTGGGCGACACATAACCTCGTATGGTGGTGAGACGCGTGTCGGTTACCCACAGGCCGCCGAGGGTGTCCACTGCCTGGGCGTCGATGTCGATTTGCTCTTCCTCTGGGTTCCAACCCACCTTGGCCATCAGGGTTCCCATATTGCCATCCTCAAACTGGAACCGATTGACACGAAGGTCGGCATGACCGCCCGCCCCATCAAACAAATGGGTGACGTAGGCCTGGCCCGACGCAAAGCCGCTGAACTCAACCGAGTGGAAGCCCACAAGGTCGAGAACGTACTCTACGTTCACATCCTTCAGATCAACGGTGATGGAATCGTCGCTGCCCTTGGAAGCCACGCCTGCCACCTTAACGTATTGGTGGCCACTGCTGACGGCCAAATCGTTGACTTCCAGGTGGTTCTTACTGTAAACAACACTTGCGGGATGAATGGTAAACAAGGTGTCGCCAATGGACAGTTCAGACTGGCGCATGTTGAAACGCGCCTCGGTGACTCCATGGTCGTTCTTGCCAAACTGAATCATGGAAAGCAAACGGCCCTTGAGACGATGGCGGCGGGCGTGGTTGTCGAGCCGGATTTCGGTAGACAACTCGTCCTGCTCGGCCGTCGCGTTGACCTGCAAATCGGTTCCGATGCCATTAGAACCCATTTGGATAGCCTTGACCTCAGCGCACAGGTTCTCATTAGGCGACGTAACGCTGACGTTCACTTGACGAAGATGGCGGTTGCCGTAAACGATATCAGGGGCATGAAGCTGTAAATCAACATATCGCGATTGGGACGACAAGGTGGCATTGAGGTCTATGGGGGCGTTGATCTCAATGGGCAATCCGAGCAAATGGCGCAGCCAATCGCCACGCGTAATTGACGCTTGGAGTGTAACGTTGTCGGAACGGACGGGACGGTGGCGAAGTGGGGTGAACTTCTGGAGACTTGGCAACTGCGCCACGACAAGGTTCTCGAGATTTTGCAACAGGGAAGCGTAGTCGAACTTGCCCCGCACTTCACCATGGCCGAAGTCGCTGTCGAAAGTAAGGAATCGCTCTGAGGCATTGGAGCCCACGGACAACTCTAAGTTGTCCAAGCGATACTCCCCATCGGCCTTGGTGACATAGAAGTCGTTCACCTTGAGGTTTCCAGCGAGGGTTGAAAGCGAGCGACCACTGAAGTCGGCCGCCACACGGCCGCCGTAAACAGCGCCCGCTTGACTGTTTCCCGCAAAGTGCAGGGCTGTTGGGTTCACCTTGGTGACCACAGCCGTCAGATTGCCCGACGGACAACTCTTACTTCCGTTCCAAAAGCCTTGTACCACAGCGGCGACATTGGGGTCGTCGATGGCCACCTTACCCTCGGCTTGCCCTTGGTCGTAAGTGGCGTCGAGGGTGAGACCCTGGTACTTATATTGGTTCCAATCGAAGCGGCCAATATGCCCCTTGGCTACGTAACGCTTATGCGGAAGGTCGCCAGTGACATCCAGATTGGCGGCCAACAATCCCAAACGAGCGTCGTCGAGGATCTTGCCCACGTTTACACCGTCTGTTTCGAGATGGCCCTTAAACTTGTTGTCGACCATGGCAAACGCAAGGTTGGCATCACCCTCAGAGGTGTGAAGTGTGCCTTGCGCCTTCACGTCACGCCCCACTCCACTTGCCTTGCCGCGATAGCTCACATCGCCCAAACGCGGCACAAAGGCAGGAAGGCGCGACGAAAGCAGGCTCAGCAAGTTGTTGTTGACAGCGAAACGCTCAACAACAGCATTCCAACGGGGCTTGGTGCTCCACGACAATACGGAACCATGGGCACTCAAAGAGGCGTCGGCCGGAGCAGTCAACAACTTGGCGTGGGCCTCGTGGGCTATAATGGCGTCTAACCGATGGATGTTCAAACTATTGGAGGTTCCCGTAAAAGCGATGGAGAAAACCAAGGGTGTGGCATAGCGACCCAACGCCTTATCCAGAAACGCCATGTCGCGAGGACTGATGTAGGAAGTGTTGATCTTACCGTCGAAATGCAACGAACCAGACTCCAACTGCTTATTCCGCACACGATAGTTGGCTGTAATGTCGTCGGTCAACAACTGGGATTGGGGCATGAGCAACTTGAAATCTTCCAAATGAGCATGACGGGTGTTGGCCACAACCTTGAACGAAAGACTCTTCAAACGGAAGCCTGAGCGCTCATTGAAGGCTATCTTCTTGACGTTAAGATTCAGAGAATCGTCGCGCAGGGCATTGAGAATAATATGGGAACTCAGGTCGCGAACGTGTAAATGGCGGGCATCGAGCGTAGCCTTACGAGGCACATTGAGCTGGTCGTAGCTCATCTCACCATGACGGATAATCAAACTGCTGATCTGCAAATCCAAGGGCTTGTGGGCCGTTGTGTCCTTCGACGCAAGCGAATCGATGACGTATTGAATATTAAGCGGCGAGTCGGCATTCGCACGATAAAGACGGGCCTTCATGCCAAACACCTGCGCCGACGTAATGGCAACTCTACCATATATGGCCTCCAGGTAATCCACCTTGACCGAAAGGCGGGTGGCCTTAAAAAAGGGAACACCCTTTTGGTCGACCAACGACACGTCGTCAACGATCAAGCGATTGAACAAGCCCACATCAACACGCCCCAGAGAGACTGGGGTGCCCAACTTCGACGAAAGGGCCTGAGCCAAGCGATGAGCAATGAACGATTGAGCCATGGGGATATTTACCATGACGACAACGACCACGTACAAGCCTATCAAAGCCCATACAATCGTATTGATGAAATGTTTAACCCTTTTCAATCTTTATGCAAAATTAGAAAAATAAACTCATAATAGAAATAAAATCAGCAAAAATATCCTAAATGAATTAAATATTGTGTATATTTGCAGCTGATTTGGAAAGATGCAACACAACTGACCTATAAAAGTCAAGAAAAGTTGAAGTCCGCATACTATTATTGGATATCAATAAACAATTATATTCTATTTTATGGCAAATGTTATTAAGTTGCGTAAAGGCTTAGACATTAACCTAAAAGGAAGAGCCATCAAGAAAAAGGTAGAGTGCCAAGCCTCCAAGACGGTGGCCTTACGCCCTTCCGATTTCACCGGCATCGTCCCCAAGGTTGTTGTCAGGGAAGGAGATCATGTCCTTGCTGGTGACGCCTTGTTTGTCAACAAACAATTTCCCGAGGTTAAGTTTGCCTCACCTGTGAGTGGAACAGTCAAGTCAATCTTGCGCGGAGAGCGTCGACGTGTCTTGAGCGTCAGCGTAGAAGCCGACGACAAGTTGGACTATCGAGACTTCGGTCAGCACGATGCCAGCAAGATGGACGGAAACGCCGTGAAGCAGTTGCTGCTTGAGGCCGGTCTGTTTGGTTACATCAACCAACTGCCGTATGCCATTTCCACAGATCCCTGCACTACTCCTAAGGGCATTTTCGTCTCGGCTCTGCGCGACATGCCGTTGGCCAACGACTTCGAGTATGAGCTGGAGGGCAACGAGGATGCGTTCCTGGCTGGCTTGAAGGCCCTGAACCGCATCGCAACAGTGCATCTGGGCGTGGGCGCCAAGCAAACGGCAAAAGCGCTGACAGAGGCCCAGGACATCGACCTCAACGTATTCGACGGCCCTTGTCCGGCTGGCAACGTGGGCGTGCAGATCAACCACATCGACCCGGTGAACCGTGGCGAGACGGTTTGGACGGTAGACCCCACATCAGTTATCTTTATCGGTCGCCTGTTCCTTACAGGCAAAGTGGACCTCCGCAAGACCATCGCTATTGCCGGAAGCCAAATCAAGGAACCTGCTTACGCCGACGTTCTGGTGGGAACCCAATTGGCCGACATCCTTAATGGCAAACTGGTTGCAACCGACCACGTGCGCATCATCAACGGCAATCCGCTGACCGGTGAGCGCGCTACGCTCAACGATTACTTAGGCGCCCACACATCTGAGGTGACAGCCATTCCCGAGGGCGACGACAAGGAGGAAATCTTAGGATGGATTCTGCCGAGAACGAAGGACTTCTCTGTGTCGCGCAGCTACTTCTCATGGCTGCAGGGCAAGAACCACGAGTATGACCTCGACGCACGTATCAAGGGTGGCGAGCGCCACATGATCATGAGCGGCGAGTACGACAAGGTGCTGCCAATGGACATCTATGCAGAGTTCCTCATCAAGGCCATTATCACCGGCGACATCGACAAGCAGGAGCAACTCGGCATCTACGAGGTAAGCCCTGAAGACTTCGCCGTGGCCGAATTTGTGGATTCCTCAAAGCTGGAGCTGCAGAAGATCGTCAGACAGGGTCTCGACATCCTGCGCAAGGAGAATGCTTAAGATAGGACAACACTTAGGTAATTAACACATAAAAACTATGAGTGGATTAAAGAAATATTTCGACCAAATAAAACCTCTCTTTGAAGAGGGCGGCAAATGGCACGCTTTCCAAAGCATATACGATGGCTTTGGCACATTCCTCTTCGTGCCCGAGACCACCTCGAAGAGCGGAGCGCACATCCATGACGCCATCGACTCCAAACGCATCATGAGTATGGTCGTCATCGCATTGATGCCGGCACTGCTGTTTGGCATGTACAACATTGGATACCAAAACGCACTGGCTGCAGGCAAGCTCGCCGAAACCAGCTTCATGGGCATGTTCGTCTTTGGACTCCTGGCCATTCTTCCCAAGATTCTTGTCAGCTACATCGTTGGTCTTGGCATTGAGTTCGCATGGGCACAATGGAAGCACGAGGAGATTCAGGAAGGATACCTCGTTAGCGGAATCATCATTCCCCTGATTATCCCCGTCAACACACCGCTGTGGATGCTGGTGCTGGCCATTGCTTTCTCCGTTATCTTCGTTAAGGAGATCTGGGGCGGCACAGGTATGAACATCTTCAACGTGGCCGTTGCAGCCCGCATGTTCTTGTTCTTCTCTTACCCAAGCCAGATGACGGGCGACAAGGTATGGGTGGCACAGGATTCTATCTTCGGACTGGGCTACACACTGCCTGAGACATTCACAGAGGCCACACCGCTCGGACTCATCTCACAAGGCCTGAACAGCAACGCCACATTGGCTGATATGATCTTAGGCTTCATCCCTGGTTCTATCGGTGAGACATCGGTCGTTGCCATCGCTATAGGCGCCGTCATCCTCTTGTGGGCAGGCATAGCCAGTTGGAAGACCATGGCTTCGGTATTCCTGGGTGGTATCGCAATGGCCCTTCTGTTCACAGCAACGGGCTCTACACCCATCGCATGGTATGAGCACATTATCCTGGGCGGTTTCTGCTTTGGAGCTGTCTTCATGGCAACCGATCCCGTCACCTCAGCTCGCACCGAGACAGGCAAGTGGATCTACGGCTTCCTCATTGGCGCCGTAGCCATCATCGTTCGAGTGATGAACCCTGGCTATCCCGAGGGTATGATGCTCGCCATCTTCTTCGGAAACATGTTTGCGCCGCTCATCGACCATTGCGTGGTGGAGGCCAATATTTCCAAACGCGCAAAGCGGGCAACCAATAAATAAGGAGTAAAAGCATGAAAACAAATTCCAATTCATACACGATTACGTATTCGGTAGTCCTTGTACTGATTGTCGCTTTCCTGTTGGCATTAACCTTCCAGGCACTCAAGCCTGCTCAAGACGCCAACGTTGCGCTCGACAAGCAGAAGCAAATCTTATACGCCCTCAATATCCGTGGCCTGAACAACGAGGCCGCAGCACAGAAGTATAAAGAGGTGGTTATCTCCGATGATATCATCGGTGAAGACGGCCAAGTGAAAGAGAGTGGCGAAGCTGGTGGAACCGAAAAGGGTTTCAAACTGAACTCTGCCGACGCAAAGAATGGCAAACTGGCCGTGTTCGTCTGCAAGGTGGACGGCAAGACAAAATACGTCATTCCCGTTTACGGCATGGGCCTTTGGGGCGCCATCAACGGTTATATTGCCATCAACGATGACAAGGCAACGGTTTTCGGAGCCTACTTCAACCACGAGAGTGAGACCGCTGGTCTGGGATCGGCCATTAAGGACGACCAGGCATGGCAGGAGCAGTTCCAAGGCAAGCACCTGTTTGCTGGCGACAACCACACATCCATTGCCTTAGCTGTGGAAAAGAAGGTGGAAGATCCGTCGACGCAGGTCAACGCCGTCACGGGTGCCACCCTTACCTCTAATGGTGTCACTCAGATGCTTCAGGAAGGTCTGGGACAATACACTAAGTTCCTCAATGCAAAATAACATCAAACTTTAATCCTAAAAAGATGAGTTTATTAAGCAAACAAAACCGAGAGGTTCTCGGTAACCCGTTGAACCTCGACAACCCGATACTGGTGCAGGTGCTTGGCATCTGTTCAGCGCTTGCGGTCACCGCACAGCTCGAGCCAGCCATCGTTATGGGTCTTGCAGTGACCGTCATCACGGCATTTTCCAACGTGATCATCTCGGTCATTCGCAACACCATTCCTATGCGTATCCGTATCATTGTGCAGCTCGTTGTAGTTGCCGCCCTGGTTACCATCGTTAGCCAGATCTTAAAAGCATTCGCCTATGACGTGAGCGTTCAGCTCTCGGTGTACGTGGGTCTGATCATCACCAACTGTATCCTCATGGGTCGCCTTGAGGCTTTTGCCATGATGAACAAGCCTTGGCCAAGCTTCCTCGACGGCATTGGCAATGGCTTGGGTTACGCCTTGATCCTTGTGATTGTGGGCGGCCTGCGCGAGCTTTTGGGCCGCGGCAGCCTTTTGGGCTTCCAAATCATCCCCGATTGCTTCTACGATTTCGGCTACGCAAACAACGGCATGATGACCATGCCTGCCATGGCACTCATCCTGCTGGGTTGCGTTATTTGGGTTCATCGTGCATTCTTTTACAAAGAAGATAAGAAATAATTATGGAACACCTCATTAGCTTGTTTTTCCGGTCCATCTTTGTGGACAACATGATATTTGCCTTCTTCCTCGGCATGTGCTCGTTCCTTGCCGTATCGAAGAACGTAAAGACATCATTCGGTCTCGGCTTGGCCGTTACCTTTGTGCTGGTGGTGACCGTACCGGTTGACTATCTGCTTCAGACGAAAGTGCTCGATCCGCTGGGCCTGTCATATCTGAGTTTCATTCTCTTTATCGCTGTCATTGCTGGCATGGTGCAGATTGTAGAGATGGTTGTGGAGCGTTATTCGCCCTCTCTGTATGCCTCACTGGGTATCTTCCTGCCGTTGATCGCTGTGAACTGCGCCATCATGGGTGCCTCTCTGTTCATGCAGCAGCGCATTAACCTTGATCCGAGCAACACGCAGTACATCGGCTCCGTCTGGGATGCCATCGTATATGCCTTCGGCTCAGGAATTGGTTGGGTGCTCGCCATCACATCAATGGGTGCTATCCGCGAGAAGATGCAGTACGGCGATGTTCCCCAGCCCTTGCGCGGACTTGGCATCACCTTCATCACCGTAGGACTTATGGCCATGGCCATGATGTGCTTTTCAGGACTTAAAATTTAAAGATCATGGATTTCAGTTTCATCATCAATAGCGTAGGAGTGTTCCTTGCAGTGATACTCCTTTTGGTCATCATTCTCTTGGTGGCTAAGAAATACTTAAGCCCGAGCGGCAATGTCACCATTACCATCAACGACACCAAGACTCTGAATGTGCCTCAAGGCGATTCGCTTATGACCACACTCAACGCCAACGGCATCTTCCTCCCCTCCGCTTGCGGTGGTAAGGCCAGTTGCGGCCAGTGTAAGGTTCAGGTGCTCGAGGGCGGCGGTGAGATTCTCGATTCAGAGCGTCCCCACTTCACTCGCAAGCAGATCAAGGAGCATTGGCGTCTCGGATGCCAGACCAAGGTCAAAGGCGACTTCAAGATCAAGATCGACGAGTCGATCATGGGCGTTAAGGAATGGGAGTGCACCGTCATTAGCAACAAGAACGTGTCGAGCTTCATCAAGGAGTTCAAGGTGGCTCTTCCCCCGGGTGAGCACATGGACTTCGTTCCTGGATCATACGCCCAGATCAAGATTCCAGCATACGACTGCATCGACTACGACAAGGATTTCGACAAGTCGCTGATTGGCGAAGACTATATCGGCGCATGGGAGAAATTCAACATTCTCTCGCTGAAGGCCCACAACCCCGTTCCCACGATACGCGCCTACTCTATGGCCAACTATCCCGCTGAGGGCGACATCATTACCCTTACCGTGCGTATTGCAACCACTCCGTTCCTGCCGCGTCCGCAGGTTGGCTTCCAAAACGTACCTACAGGTATTGGCTCAAGTTACATCTTCAGCCTGAAGCCCGGCGACAAGGTAATGATGAGTGGTCCTTATGGAGATTTCCATCCCCATTTCGACTCTAAGAAGGAGATGATTTGGATTGGTGGTGGAGCAGGTATGGCTCCGCTCCGCTCGCAGATCATGCACATGACGAAGACCCTGCATTGCACCGACCGTGAGCTCCACTTCTTCTATGGTGCCCGTAGCCTGAATGAAGCCTTCTTCATGGAGGATTTCTGGGAGCTTGAGAAGCAATTCCCCAACTTCCATCTCCACCTCTCATTGGACCGTCCCGATCCCGTCGCTGACGCAGCCGGCGTGAAGTACTATGCAGGCTTCGCGGTCAACTGCGTACGCGACACCTACCTGAAGGATCACGAGGCACCTGAGGACTGCGAGTACTACCTTTGCGGACCTCCCATGCTTATCAAGACCGTAACCGACTATCTCGATAGCCTGGGTGTCGATCCGGAAAGCATTATGTACGACAATTTTGGTTAATACAAACAAACCGAAATAAACTTATAGCAAACATTAACAAAGCCGCTGATTTTCAGCGGCTTTGTTGCGTTTATAGGGGTTAAGAGTATCTGTGGGTTGTTATAGGCTTGGGGGTCATTAAAGCAAGGAGAGACAAGAAAAATGCTGGTGGCTCGCTCAAATATGAGCGAGAAGATTCTGCTTCGGACGAGATGCAAAGACCATAAGAGTATGCAACCAAGCAAAAAGATGATAAGGGCAAGGTTGGTAAGCGAAACAAGAGCGAAAAAGAGAGAACAAGAATGAAAAAGAGCGAAAAAAGCTGGATAGTAATATTTGGTAAGACGCTATCTAACTTGCATAATATCAGGAGTATTCTACGAGAAAATGGAAATTTCAAGACCACGCGTCTTGACATAAATCAAAAAATAACAAACAATCCCTTCTTCAACACAATAAAAGGTGTTATTTTAGAACAAACGGTAGCCCCTGTTCAAAAAAATGTCGTACTTTTGCAAATGGATAACTTGATAATCAGAAAGTTATTTTAAAGAGAGCATTAAATTTACTTAATCATGACAGAGAAGAAGACTACAAGTAAGGCAGCCGCAACAAAGGCAACTGCAACAAAAACAACAGCAGCAAAGAAGACTACAGTAAAGAAGACCACTAAGAAGGCTACGGTATTCGTAGACGCTGACAATGCTGGTTTCCGCGCTGGTGATGTTTACAATGCACTTGCAGCAGCTGGTGAGGCTCAGAGCGTTGAGGAGCTCGTCAAGACCACTGGTAAGACAGAGACCGAGATTCTGCTGGGTATAGGATGGTTGCTCAAGGAGGGCAAAGTGAAAGGTGCTGAGGGTAAGGTTGTACTTGCCTAATCGTATAAAAAGCCATAAAAGAGCCGCAGCTCATAAGCGTGAGTTGCGGCTCTTTTTTATTCTAATTCAGACATTAGTCCCAACTTGGTTATACCATTTGCCATTCACGACGCCATCCTATTCCGCAAGGCCATTCTTTCGGCATGTAACATTCTGCACCGTTTCGGCCCAATACGCCACGCCATCAGCACGGCTATAGCAAACGGCAGCAAGCGAAGCATCGCCAAACAGAAAACAAAATAACCACAAGTGGTTTATTTATGAGAGAAGAGATCCTTAAAATCCTCGCTGAAGCTGGACCTGAGGGCTTGCGCGTTCGCAAGATCATCCTTCATGTCTATAATTCTCAAAACGACCTATTCAACAAGGTTAGTTTGGAGGAGGTGAAGCGTCGCGTGTTGCTCTTTCTCCAACAAAACAGTCGCTATTCCCAAGACCTCTTAGACCATCCCTCATGGGGAACCTATCGTTTGAACCCCAAAAGCATCAAGGCTCAAACCACCCAATTGTCATTTCTTCCTACGGAGGACGATTGTCCTGACGTTGCCCAACAGAAGCCGGCCAAGCAAACTGGGCCAACGCTGTTCGACAACATCAATTCATAACCTCCCAATCATGGTTCGATTGGGCGCCATTGCCTCATCTACCAGTAACGCTTTTACAAGATCAAGGCAAAAGGCTCGGCTACTATTAGAGGAGCCCCTTGCATTAGCGACCCATCATCGCCCCTCATCTCATACCAAGCACCTGTAGCAGAATGGCATATCAGATGAAAAGCAAGCCTATTCTGAACACCAAGGCCGACACTACCCAGGCCGTGAGCGTGGTGTAAGCAGCTGCGAAAAGCGCCCACTTCCACGATCCCGTCTCGCCCTTGATGGCCGCTATGGTAGCCAAACAGGGGAAATAAAGCAACACAAAGAGCAGGAAGCAGAAAGCCGTCAGCGTAGCCACAGCCTCCACACGCCCATCCGAAGGTGCCAAGCCATGCATCTGAGCCACATCGCCCACCATGAGCGTGTGCAGTTTTTCGTATCGGCTCTCGCCTTGGCCCGCCTCCGAATCGTCGGCCAGGCTCTCGTCGTTGGCGTAAAGCACGCCCATCGTGGAAGCCACAATCTCCTTAGCACCCACACCAGCAAGCAGACCAACGTCCATCTTCCAACTGAATCCTTGGAGCTCGAACACAGGCTCCACGGTCTGTCCAATACGTCCGATATAGCTTTGCTCCTGCTGCTGTTGCTCTGTGAGCGCCTCGTTGTGGGGGAAGTAGCCCAAGGCCCACACAATGATGGTCGACACCAGGATGATTCCTCCCATTTTCTTGAGATACTGCTTGCCCTTCTCCCACGTGTGTCGGCTCACAGCCTTGGCTGTTGGGAAACGGTAAGGCGGCAATTCCATAACAAACGGTGTGTCCTCGCCTTTCATCATAAACTTCGTAAAAACCTTACTCATCACCACCGCCATAGCGATGCCAATCAGGTAAAGCGCCGTCATGATAACCCATTGCATTTTCAGGGAGAAGAACGTTCCGATAACCATTATATAAATAGGTATGCGCGCCTCACAGCTCATGAACGGCAGCACCAACATCGTTACGATGCGCGAGCGACGGCTCTCAATGGTGCGCGTGGCCATCACCGCTGGCACATTACATCCAAAGCCCATGATGAGCGGGATGAACGATTTGCCATGCAGTCCCATCTTATGCATGAGCTTATCCATGATAAATGCCGCACGCGACATGTATCCACTGTCTTCCATAAACGAGATGAAGAAGTAGAGAATCAGAATCTGTGGCAGGAACACGATAACGGCTCCCACTCCACCAATGATGCCATCCACCAGCATATCCTTCACAGGTCCATCGGGCATGTAGGTTCCCACGAGTTCGCCCAGCAGCCCCACACCCTGGTCGATCCAGTCCATAGGATAAGCGCCCAGGTTGAACGTCACAAAGAACATCAGCGCCAAAAGGGCTATGAAAATGGGGAATCCCACGAACCGATTGGTAAGAATCCTATCCAACAGGTGCGTAAGCTGATAGGTGTCCTTTCCTTTTCCCGTGGTATAGCCGGCTTCGGCAAGGGCACCATGTATGAATCCATACTTGGCATCCATGATTGCCGTTTCCGAATCTTCCTTCATTTCCTCCTTCACACGCTTGGCCGCCTCGTCGCGATGTTCCAGAATCTCATCAGCGTCGGGGAACGTCCTAACCAGCTGCTCCACCTCCTTGTCGTTCTCAAGCAGTTTGATGGCCAGGTAGCGCGTAGAGTAGCGCTCGCGCAATCCGTGCTCCTTCTTCAGGTGATCTTGTATCTCGGCAATGCCGTGCTCTATCTCATGGCTATGCTTGATGTGGATGTGTCGGAAGTGGGCGTCGGCATCCTCCATAGCCTCATACACCTCAATCACCTTATGGAAGAGTTCCTTCACACCGCGCCCCGTGGTGAACACCGTGGGCTGCATGGGCACACCAAAGAGGCTCGACAGGGCATCGAGGTTGATGTTGTCGCCTCGTTGCTCCGTCTCGTCAAACATATTGAGGGCCACCACCATACGAATGTGCATATCGATGAGCTGGGTGGTCAGGTAGAGATTGCGTTCGAGGTTCGAAGCGTCGATCACGTTAACCACCACATCGGGGGTCTTCTCAACCAACTGCTTGCGAACATACAGTTCCTCGGGCGAATAGGCCGATAACGAATAGGTGCCGGGAAGGTCAACGAGATTAAACTCGTAACCCTCAAACGTGGCGTGTCCCTCCTTCGCGTCGACGGTCACACCGCTGTAGTTGCCCACGCGCTCATGGGCGCCACTGGCAAAGTTGAACAATGAGGTCTTGCCACAGTTGGGGTTTCCCACCAGCGCCACATTGATCACCTTATGTCGCTTATCAGCCTCGTCGGCCAACTGGGCGTCGGTAATGGCCACGTCGTCGGGATCGTTCGCCCCCACCACGGTGCGCAGTTGGTCGGCGTCCTCCAGCCTATCCTGTTGTCTTATCTGCCGTGCCTCATGCTCGGTTACCACCTCAATCATGTCGGCCTCCGAGTGGCGCAAACTAACTTCATAACCCATGATACGATATTTCACGGGGTCCTTGAATGGGGCGTTGAGCAACACCTCCACGGTCTTGCCTTTGATAAAGCCCATTTCCACCACACGTTTGCGAAATCCGCCATGCCCCATCACCTTGACGATGATGCCTGTTTGGCCTGTATGCAACTCTGATAATTTCATTTTGCGTATTGCTTAAAAATCGCTGCAAAAGTACAAATATAAATTGGCAAAGAGTAAGCAATGGTGAATTTATACCATACATATACCTACTAATAGGTATGGCGCGAAACAAATGGCGCATCACAATACCTAAAAGAGAGAAAGGTCGCTGCGGCTTATCGGCTTACTTGCGGCCATCGCTCTGCTCCTTGTCGTGCTGACGCATGCCTCTGCCTGGGTGTGGATAGATTTAACAAAAATCGCAACAATCTACATAGGAATCTACACTGTTTTTTGAAACCATCTCGCCTTCGGTCGCAAATACGCGATTCTCAGCATACTTTCGCAACAATCTGACAGTCAATACTTTATCACAAAAACCCATCTTCTTTCATTTCGCGCGTCACTTTACACCATGCGAAACATGCCTAACCGCAATGCGATACATGGTCTTTCGACGCTCGAAACATGCTTAACCGCAATGCGATACATGGTCTATCGAGACGCGAAACATGGCTTATCGTGAACGCAAAGCTTCGTTTCGTCGTTCCAAACGCACAAAAAGGGGCGTTTGGCTCTCTATTTCACGCGATAATCCGTACCAACTTAATGACCCAAATTCCCAACAAATTGTCTAAGGCCCCATCTGTCCAGAGAAGGCACTCGACACAACATCTCACCGAAAGGCGAACGCACAATAAAACCCGAAATTCATGTCCTTACATGGTGATATCAGCCATATCACCCTCAAACGTTTAACATAAGATAACGTTTTTAACCATCGTGCCCAATCCCGACGCACCCACCAAGAGCATTGCCTTTGGCAGCAACAACGGCAAATGGCAGGATGAGCAGACCACGCGAGGTGCCGGCAACGGCCTCGAAACACTCTTCACTTCGTTCCGCGTCTGGGGGTACAAAACCACATCAGACGTTTCCGCCTTGTCGTCTTCACAGATTGTGATGGACGGCTATAAGGTCATTTTCACTCAGGGCAGCGCGGGCAACACCGCCTCCAACACTGCCGACTGGGAATACGTGGGCATCGAGAACCCAATTCTCGCCATTCCGCAAACCATAAAATACTGGGACCTTTCAGCCACAAGCTATCGCTTCTTCGCTTACAGTCCCTTCCGTTCTGACGTCACCGTCACCACCCCGACCACCGCTGACCCCAACGTCAGCCTCTGCTTTCCTTTTGAATATTCCAATGTTGCCACCGCCACATCGTCACAATACGCCAGCCGTCTCTGGCTTGCCACCCCATCCTCCAACGGCACATCAGCCTCATCGCCCGCTTACGGCTCGTGCGTGACGCTCACCTTCGCCCCCATCATCGCCAAGGTGCGCTTCCGCTTCATTTATCCCAACGGCACGAAGGGTGTCACAATGAGGAACATACAGTTCGGCGACAGCCGCTTCCTTGACGGCTCTTCCAAGGCAGACACCCCTCTCCGTGGCACCATCTCAGCCTCCTATCCCCTTACCGGCATACCGTCAAGCCTGCTGCCCGTCATCACGATGACGCCAGCGTCGGCCAATGCCACTGGTCAGCTCCTACTCACCGTCCCCTACGAGGAGCCGTCGGACGCTGTTCACATCCTCACGGACCCCACGCTCTATCAGAAATGGTATTACGTGCCGCCCCTCGCCAACATTCCCTACGCTCAGGGCGCTTACACCATAACAGCCACCATCAGCGGAAAGAAGGTGTCGGCCACCGTTCCGGCGCAGTACATGCAGTGGAAGGCTGGATGCCAATACACTTACATCTTCAAGTTGTCTGACGTTGGCGAAAACATCACTTTCGCCGACATGCAAGTGGAGCAATGGCTCCCAGGTGCCGAAATCAAGAACGACGGCAACGGCACGCACGACTGGTAGAAACATATATATGATAACAAACATGAAGCATTTCACTTCCATAGCAGCAATGATCTCTCTCGCAATCCTCAGTGCTTGCGACGCTTCCGACATGCCCATTCAGCCTGCCGACAGCTACGACTATATCACCTTCGCCGTACAGTCGCAGAAGATTCTCACCCGCACCAATCCCTACGAAGCATACGATCCGCAACGCCATCCTGCCACGATGGGCGTCTTCGGCTATCAGGACCTCAATTACTCCGCCCCCATCTTCCTTAACGAAACAGCCACATACGACGCTTCCACGCAGAGCTGGCCTACGGAGACGCCAAAGCGATGGGCTGATTATCCCAACGCATCCTCGTTCAACTTCTTTGCATACATGCCTTATTCGGCAGAAGCGACGCTGACCCCCACCCTTAACGGCGCCCTCACAATCGCCTTCCCTTTCGCCATGGAGAACGCCACGTCGCCCGTCATCTTCGACACGAAGGCAGCCCCCATCATCTGCGCTCAACCCGTCAACAAGGAAGGAATCGGCACGGAGAATGCAGACCGCGTCATCAACCTGAAGTTCGACCAGACCCTTACCGGCTACAGTCTGTCCTTCCGACTCGACGCCAAGATGAACGCCATCCGACATTTCCGCATACATAGCGTTACGCTCTCAGGCACTCTCGCCACATCGTGCACCATCGCACGCTCTTACACATGGAACAACAGCACCAATAGTTGGACTGCCTCTGCCATAAAATGGAATGACGTCAATCGTGCGACGTTCGTCGATACACCCATCCCCTACAAGGGCTACAACAGCGAGGCGTACGACGATTCCACGAAGACTGCCATCGTCACTTCTGCCGATTATACGCAATGGGGTGCCAACTTCTACACCATCCCCGATGCTGATTTCCAACCCGTCATCACCGTCAATTACGACGTGGAGCTCATAGCCAAGGACGGCACGACGGTGGTCACACGAAAGGACGTCACCTCCAATATAGTCCTTAACAAGGGCAATTTCAGTAGCCTCGCAACGGGCAAAACAGCAATGATAAACCCCATCCGCATCCTCATACAACCTCGTTATCTGTATGTGCTGGCAGATCAGGATGCCTATACGGGCCATCTGCTGATAGATTGATTTTAGGACATGACAAACCGTTATTCTTCCATATAAGCACTTGAAAATGAACTTACATTTCTCAAATTGTATATATCGTAGACTCTTCTTATTTACCCTCCTGCTTGTATGCGCACAAACGGTGATGGCGCAGCAGGACTCCACTGTCGACACCGAACCGAAAGTGTATGGCGATGTGTATGACGGCACGCCTTACTATGCCGACAGCTATGAGGCAGGCGACGGATCGAAGGAAAACCCGTACCTTATCAGCAACGACATGCAGCTGGCTAAGCTTGCACACGACGTAAACAACGGCAAGACGTTCTCAGGCAAATACTTTAAGCTTACTAAGGACATCGACCTTAGCCAAGCGTTGTGGACTCCTATTGGCTCATGGAACCCAAAGACACCTAATTTCTTTGCCGGCATAGGGAGAGGTTCTGAAGATGGTGTCCTTGTATTGTTCAAAGGCCGCTT
>JABLTL010066122.1_pt1 | contig 70842 bp, 57 predicted proteins | sample 7160151 | NCBI WGS metagenome assembly JABLTL01 (sample SAMN14651223, study PRJNA627086) | human gut metagenome | isolation source: feces | host: Homo sapiens | reverse complement strand
GCCACCCGCGGCCATAAGCGGGAGGGGCCCAGCCGTCAGGCTGGGAGGGACGGAGCGCGAAGCGCGGAGGGTTCGTCGTGGCAACCTTCCGCCAATAATATCTTAAACGTGAGGGGCGGCGCTTATGGGTGGTATAATTACATTATCTACTGTCAAGTCCGTAGTGACGATTCATCAGCTATCGCCAAGTAATCAGCCGACCCTCACGAGAAAGATTCAACGCTAAAGCTCGTTCTTTACGTCAGAGACAATCTGGCCGTCGAACAGGTCGATGGTGCGCTGTGCCACGGCGGCGTCTCTCTGGGAGTGGGTCACCATTACGATTGTCGTTCCCTCCTTGTTGAGCTCGCTGAGGAGATCCATAACCTCCTTACCGTTCTTGGAGTCCAGGTTACCGGTAGGCTCATCGGCGAGGATCAGCTTCGGACCTGCGACGACCGCACGGGCGATGGCGACTCTCTGCTGCTGACCTCCGGAAAGCTGCTGAGGGAAGTGCTGGGCTCTGTGGCTGATGGCCATTCTCTTCATAATCTCGGTGACCTTCTGCTTACGCTCGGCCGCGGAGATGTTCAGGTACCTCAACGGAAGCTCGATGTTCTCATAGACATTCAGTTCATCGATCAGGTTGAAGCTCTGGAACACGAATCCGATGTTGCCCTTACGGAACTTGGTGCGCTCCTTTTCCTTGAGCTGGCTGACCTCCGTGCCGAGAAGTTCGTAGGAGCCTCCGGTAGGGTTGTCAAGAAGGCCGAGGATGTTCAGAAGGGTTGACTTACCGCAACCGGAAGGACCCATGATGGCGACGAATTCTCCGTCAGCGATTTCGAATGAAACTCCATTGAGGGCTGTTGTCTCGATCTCCTCTGTTCTGAAGACCTTGGACAGATTGTTGACTTTAATCATGGCTTTGAAAAATTTTATTTGTTATTGTTTATATTCCTTGTTCTTGTTTGGCAGTCCTTCGATGGTTGGTGAGTGTGTCGAACCACAGGCTCAGGAACCGCACGGACATATTCATTAATCATTTAGAAGACAAGCACATCGCTGTCGCCGTAGTTGTCGTAGGAGGAGGTGATGACCTTCTCGCCAGGCTCCAGCCCTTCAAGCACCTCATAGAACTGAGGGTTCTGACGACCGATGCGGATCTCGCGCTTGACAGCCTTGCCGCCATCCTTGCTGACCACATAGATCCACTTGCCTCCCGTCTTCTGGTAGAATGTCCCGCGAGGGATAAGGACCGCCCGCTCCGGCTGACCGAGCTGAAGGTTCAGGTAATATGTCTGGCCGGTTCTGATGTTGTCAGGCTGCTGGCCCTCGAACTTGAAGTCCGCCTGGAACTTGCCGTCACGCACCTCCGGATAGACCTTGCGTACCTGCGCGTCGTACTTCTCGCTCTGACGCTCAAATGTGGCGTCGAGTCCCGGAACCACACGGTCAATATAGTGTTCATCTATCTTAGCCTCAATCTTGTAGCTGCCTTCGGAGTTAATCTGGCCAATCTTCGTGCCGGCTCCGATGTACTGGCCAAGATTGGCGTCCAGAAGTCCGAGGACTCCATCGATAGGAGCCTTGATCGTCAGGCTTTCCTTACGGCGACGTATGAGTTGCATGTTCATCTTCATGTTGTCAAGACTCTCGCGCAGACTCAGAAGTTGGGTCGAACGGTAGAGACTGTCCTGCTCCATACTCTTGAGAGTAAGGTCAAGGTTCTGCCGTGAGAGCTCGTAGTCCTCCTGGGCCTTGAGGAAGTCCTCCTTGGAAATAAGCTTCTCTTTGTAAAGCTGCTGGTTCTGCTCGAATGCCCTCTTGTTACGCTTGGCCTCGGAGGCGTAACGGAGCCTGTTCTGCTCATGGGAAAGTTTCTGCTGCTCCATCGAGATCATCGTGTTACGAAGGATGTTCTCCTTTTCCGCAAGCTCAGCCTCGGCGTTAAGTATCTGAAGGTCAAGGTTATCATTGGACAGCACAAGAATCGGTTCCCCGGCCTTGACGGTGGAGCCTTCCTCGACGATGATCTTCTGGACGGTACCGCCTTCGAGCGGGCTGATCTGGATTGTGACCATTGGCTGTACCTGACCGCTCACACGGATATAGTCGTTGAACTGTCCGTCAGTCACCTGGCTGACCGTGATCGTGTCCTTGTCAACCCTGAGGGTCTTGGAATTGTCTCTGAACACGAGGTAGAGCACGAACACTACCACGATGGCTCCAAGCCAGTAAGGCATCGCCTTTTTTGTGAAGGCTGATCTCCAGCCTTTCTTTTTCTCGATTATCTTGTCCATAATGTTTGTTATTATTCGTTGATTATTTCTGAGGTGGTCGCTTCGACAGGCTCAGCGACCGGCACGGTCATATTCATTGATTGATGTAATCCACTCCGTTATAGTAGTTGACCACGCTGCGCTTGATGAAGTAGGTCAGCAGCGAGTTGAGCCGCTGGGCGTTCGCCTCAAGGTAGTTGTTCGATGCGGTCTGGAACTCGATCGGAGAGATTAACCCCTGCTCCAACTTTTTCATATTCAATGAATATGCTTCCTCCTGCACATCGGATTTTCTCTGCGCCTGAATATAGGCGGCCGACGCTCCGTCGCGATCCTGGACAGCCCTGCGCACCTCGGCGGAGATGTCCCTCATCTTCTGGTCGTACTCGGCTGAAGCCTTGGCGACCGCGTTCTTCTTTCTTGCGATGTTGCTGTGTCGCTGAAGTCCTGAGAAGATCGGGATATTCAGGGACAGCTGGACATATTCACCACCATTGTTCTTGAACTGCGTGCGGAAAGGGTCGGATGCCGAGCCGCTGCCAGGGTAGGTGAAGTAAGTCGTGGACCATCCTGCGTAGGCGTTCAGCGAAGGGAGAAGCTGCCATCTGGCTGTGCTGAGCTCACGCTTGGCGTTCAAGAGGTTATAGCGTGCCACACGTGCGGCCGGGTTGTTCGCCTGCGCGAAATCAACCATATCCTCCAGAGCCAAGGAATCGGTCAGCATCCTTTCGCTGTCAAGGGCCGCTGGAAGCTCAGTGTCGATGACAAGCTCGTGATCCTCAGACCAGAACATCACGTCCTCAAGTGTGATCTTAGCGTCGTTGAGCTTGTTGTTGGCCTCAACGAGTTGGTACTGTTTGTCGGCGAGGTTGGAATCCATCTCCACAACATCCGCGTGACCCTTCTGTCCAAGTTCCTCCTGACGGCGGGCTTTTGTGAGAGATTCCTCGGCGACCTCGACCTGAGCCTTGTAGATGTCGGCCAGCTGGCTGTAATAGAGCACGTTGCAGTAGGCTTCCATCGTGGCGAGGCAGATGTCGGCCTCGATCTGATCTTCCTGCGAGTTGCCAAGAGCGATGGAAGTCTTGGAAATCTTCATATTGTTCACGGCCTTGAATCCGTTGAAGAGGGCGATGCCGGCGCTTACACCATAGCTGTTGTGGAACGAGGTTGTGGTGACGTAGGTGTTGGTCTTAGGGTCAACCGCACGTCCGAAGTTATAGTAGGCCGAGCTGCTTCCGCTTATCTCAGGGGTGAACGCATCGAAGATCGCATCCCTTCTCGCGAGCCGGGCGTCACCGTTGGACGCCTGCTGAATCCTCACCTTGGTGCTGTTGCTGATCGCATATTCCATACAATCCTTCAGCGTCATCGGATTAGGAAGCGACTCCTGCGCGAAAACCGGAGCGGCGACCATCATCGCGAATGTTATGAATATTGTCTTTTTCATATTTCTTTTTCCTTTTCGGTAAAAGTCATAAGCATTAGGCGTGCCAAAATATTCAATTAATTAGTTATGAATATTTTAGCGATTTTAGCGATTTGGGAAAGTGTAAAGAAATTTAACACTGGGTGTAAAGAAACTTTACACTTTCACCGATCACTTCGACAAGCTCAGCAACCTGATCTTCCCTGCATTGACGTCAGATCGTGCACCAGAATGTGACGATGAACGGGATGGAGAATTCGAGGACGAAGCCATGGAAGAGGGAGATCACTGAATATTCCTTGCCGGAGGATGCCATGATGATCGGAAGTGTGGTGTCCATCGATGTGACGCCACCGGCGGCTATCGGAGCGAGCGGACCACCTATTCTGACAAGAAGCGGAGCCAGCAGAAGCGTGGCCATCTCCCTTATGATGTTGGACAACAATGCAACGGTACCGAGTTCGGCGCCACGGTAACCGGTTATGAATATGCTGGAGAGGGAATAGTAGCCGAATCCGGAGCCAACGGCCAGACAGTCTGTGGCCGACCTTCCGGGCAGAATCAGTGCGGCCGCAAGTGCTCCGGCGAATGTGCCGAGCATAGTTCCGGCTGGAAGCAAAGCCATTCGCACATCAAGGGACTTGAATCTGGAGACAATGTTCCTGTCACTTCCCACACCTATCCCCACGAAGAAAAGCAGGGCACACAAGGCGTAGAATGTCAGGTTCCCTTCCACAATTTTCTCCGGCACAATTCCGGACAGGCCGGCAAGGATGCCGAGGACGAAGAATCCTACTATCACAAGACTGCCTTTCATGACCCTTTCTTTTCGGATTTAAGGTGACGCCACAAAAGCCAGGCGAATAGACAGCTCCCGGCCAGAGACAACACAGCAATGAGCAAAGCGTCCAGACCAAGCGACGGAAGTGATGAGATTATCGTCCTGTTCCCTCCGACCTCAACACCCAGAAGAAACAGCAGAGACCAAATCAGAATGGTTGTCAACTTTGAGACCCACCCGCAGTCTCTGTTCCTCAAAAGCCTTCCGGCCGCGATTCCCGCAAACAAGAATAATATAACGGTAAACATTCTATTTGAGCCTTGTACAATTTTCTATTTTCTATGCCAATTTCCAAATCGACATCACACCACATTTCATTTGAACATTTCTATCATGCAAAACTAACAACTATTCTCCAAACATTCGGAATCAGAGAATAATATTTGATTCTTGATGGTCACTGGAACGGCATTCTCCCGTACAAACCACGTCATATTACAATTTTGTCCACGCAAACTGCCATCCGCCGGATAAACGCGTTGATTTGCACAGTTTGTCCGGCTGAAAGGCTTCTCGCCGGACAAAACATCAAGGTAAGATATGAATTAAGGACAGTTTTACAGCTGGTTTCCCAAGGAGAGATAGTCCTTGAGCGAATCGACATATTCATTGAACGCCTCGCGGCCAGCGTCGGTCGCGCGGCAGGTGGTGCAAGGTTTCTTGCCTTTGAAGCCTTTCTCGACTGTGATGTAGCCGGCCTCGCTGAGCTTGTCTATCTGCACGCTGAGGTTGCCGGCCGTGGCGCCCGTCTGCTTCCTGATATAGACAAAGTCAGCCTCCTCGACCCCGATGAGGATCGACATCACGGCGAGGCGGAGTTCGGAATGGAGCAGAGGATTCAGTTTTCTGAACATATCCTACCTCTTTATTATTCTGGCGATGACGCCGCCAACAGTCATAATGATGCCGCTGAAAAGCCATATCAGGCAGATCTGCGCGCCGGCATAGTCAGTGTAAAGTGCACCGAGCAGAACCACAAGCGCTCCAGAAGCGATGATCGGCCAACTCTTGATGACTATGCCCGTGGACAGTATCGTGAAACCGAACAAAGACGTGATCAGGTAGGTGTCAAGCACGAACGGGTTGACCGTGCAAGAGAGGATTGTCAGGCAAACGGCCGTGACTCCGAAAGCGCACCAAATCCAGCCTACAGTCTTGTGGAGATAGGTTTTCGGAGCGTCACTCCCCTTCTTTGAAATGAATATGGCCGCCGGAACTCCGATCACCGGAATGAGAAACCAGAGGTAATTCCAGACCGGATTCCCCGTGCCGTTCCATAAAAGATAGATGAGGGCGGAGACCACCGCCAGTATCACACCCCAAAGGATGTAGTAAGTTCCTTGATTCTTCTCGATCGCACGGCAATTCCTTGCCATCGTCTCGCTGATGATTTTCAGACTTTGCTCAGCCGAAAGATTGTTGTTTGTTTCCATAACATTTTGATTTACATCGTTTCCGTCATTAGCGGTCATGCACATTAGCCCTAACGGCATCACAAATATAAATAAGTTTACAATATAAACCAAATAAAATCGTCAAGCTATCACGAAAATCATATCATCAGCATTATCCGCCCCTCCGCCTTGACGAAAGTGTCCGGATAACGCATCACCACGGCATACACCTGCGCCGAGGTCACCGGCTTTCCGTCCTTACGAATATGCAATCTGCGGCTGTTGATGATCTCCGCGATTTGCTCCGTCCGCAGCCCGCCACCCCTCTCGGCAAGCACATAGAGTATAGCTTCTTCGATTTTCACAAGCCCAAAATTTTCCAGAAACTCTCTGGAAGAGTGACATTGGCCAGTCTCGAGGCCTCTTTGAAAAGCGGTGCGATCTCGTCCACATGCCAGCCGGCGATTCCGCAGCCGATCGGAGTGACGAGGAATGTCAGGTCAGGATGAGTCCTTGCATATTCAGTAAAGTCTTCCACGTGGCGGCGGATGATGTCAAGGCTTCCGTCCATGGTTGGAATAGCGTAGCAGCGTCCGGTCATCCCGATGCCCTCACCCCATTTGGCGCCGAATTTCTCAAAAGCGACCCACGCCGCACCGCCACCGTGCATGCCCTCCTTGTTGCTGCCGAACACAAAGACTTCACCATCTTTCAAGGAAGTGATCATCGCAGGGGTAGCCCTCCTTTCCCGGTTGACCCTACCTTCGCCGGAGGAACCGTCATGCGGAAGCGGACACAGTGACCGTACCGGCTTCCCTTGGCTTCGGGCATAGGCAATTTCCCTCGATGTGCTTTCCCCGACGTAACCACTGGGATTGACAACGAATATCTCATCGGCCATGTCAATCTTCGCCAGATGCATCTCATCCAGCATTTCCTTCACGCCGTCATCCAAGACCTCGTCATCGCCACTGTGTCCGAACAGTCCGACCGAGTTCACAATATAACCTTTAAGGGTAAGTTCCTTCTGAACTTTCAAAAATTCATCTTTGAACCGTGTGCTTCCGCACAGGGTGACTATTTTGTATTTTCCTTGCATTGAGATCGTTAATATTATTTTTCTATATGCCGAGATGTATAATTATAACCGAATTATAACCGAATTATAACCGAATTATAACCGAACCTAAAAAAGACTTAATCCTTTGGGGGTTATATACCATTTACGGCCATCAATAGAGATAAGATCTCTTTTAGCCATCTTGGCCAACATACGTCCTAAAAACCGCCTCTTTGATTCGTCAGTATTCGCAGAAGGAAGACTCCTATGCAAAGCATCAAACACATCTGATAATTTGAAGCCATCTACACCTGCATCTTTCGCCAACTGAAGGATCATCTTTTCCATCGCCTTTGCCTCAAGGCCTTTTTCCATCGTGTAAACGCCGATCTGCTTTGTCATTTTTGCTACGGAAAGAGATATGGTAAAATTAGGGAAACGCCCTTCAATAAGTCCTTTGCCATGAAGATGCTTTGCGGCCGTCTTCGTGATAGGATGATGTTTTTGGACTGCATCAAGCCACAATATAATCACCATTCAATTTCAGTTTATACCTACGTTTTTGTTGTCTGGTCTGAACATAGGTAATTCCTGCCAAGCATTTAACAAACTCATTTTTGGTCAGCATAATATACTTATTTTAAGACTACTAACAATTACTTATTCCGCCCCGGAGCCGCCGTCCAGATGTCGTACATCCGGTCTTTGAGGGACTGGGGAGCGAGGATCTCGATGGAGGAGCTTCGGGAGAGGAGGGCCATCACAAAATCGTTGGTGATTTTCAGACGGAGGGTCACTTCCACATATTCTTTTATGCCGCTGAGCTTGTTCACTATCGCACTTAATCGCCTGATCTGATTCAACATATTCGGAAGCGTTTCTGCAAATATAGCGAACCAAGGCGACAAAATCTGTCGTTCCTGAAAGAAATGTAAGGATATTACAAAGCCTCCATCCATTCCTCCGCCTCTATGGTCTGGAGGCAAAGGAGAGCACCATTTCGTAAAGCGGTGCAGCACAACCTTCTTATTCTCAATCAATTGTAAAACGCTGGCCTCTTATTTTGACCGCCAGCATTTTGCAACACACACTAAATAAGGTAATTATGTATCAGCCAAACATTTGAAAGGGGGTGACTAAGATTTCGGTCACCCCCTACAATTGTTCTCGGACACAATATCCAAGAAAACCATTACTCTCCTTCAGGCTCCATTGTGAATATAGCCCTGATTCTGGCCATGTCGAACTTCTCGGAGCGATCGTAGCAATAGACACCGTTCTGCTCCTGCTCGACATCGGTCAGCTGGGTGTAGCAGAAGCCGCAGATGTCATCGGACATCGAAACCACAGCCTTGACCTGAGCCTCAAGCCTCTTGTAGAAATCCTCAATCGAAACCACGCTCTTGCCGTAGCCCCATGACTGGGTCGTCGAGTTGACGGTGGTGGCATCCTGGCCTTTGACCCATTTGATGCCGCCGAACTCATCGAGGATGTACGGAATCGAGCCGTCATATTCATAGAAAGTGTAAGGCTCGCCGCCGTAGCGGGCAGGGTCGTTGAAACCGATGTTGTTGATCCGGCCCTTGTAGGTTTGAACAGGTCTGGTGAACAGTTTGCCGTCATTCCAGATTATCTCTTTCAGCTTCTCAGGATCCTGCTCATAGTGATGCTCGGTCCAGATGTCTGTCTTGACCTGGATGCCACCGCTGCAGATGTTGATCGGACGGGTAGGATCCAACTGCTTTGTCAAGGCATAGATGTCCTCGCTGAAACGCGGGTACTGGACATTGTCTGGCCAGAACTCCTCATTCATCGGAGTCCAGGTGATTATGGAAGGATAGTTTCTGTCACGCACGACACATTCAGCCCACTCACTCAAGAAGTTACGGGCGGACTCAACGCCATTGAGCTCGATGCCCCAGCTCGGGAACTCGGCCCATGTCAGATAGCCAAGCTTGTCGGCCCAATAATGGAAACGCTCCTCGAACACCTTCTGGTGCAGTCTCGCACCGTTGAATCCGGCGCTCTTGGAAAGTTCGATGTCGTGCTTCAAAGCCTCGTCTGACGGAGCTGTCCACTGGCTCTGAGGATAATAGCCCTGATCAAGCACAAGTCTCTGATAGTAAGGAACATTATTCAGGAATATCTTGTTGCCCTCAATGTGAACCTTCCTCATCCCGACATAGGACTTCACCTCATCGATGACCTTTCCATTCTTATCAAACACCTGATAGTCAACATCATAAAGGAACGGATTCTCAGGACTCCAGGTTTTGAGTGTCTTGAACGGAATCACGGCCACACTGCTGTTGGTGGCGGAGACCGTCTTCTGGGCGACAGGCTTTTTCGGCGACTCCGGATCGGTGACAGTGATCCTCAAACCGGCAGCGCCTTCCTTGTAGAACGCAGGACGCACAACAAGCTGCTTCTGGTCGATGTCAGTGTTGACCTGTACGTTCTTCAGACCGTTCTCAGCGATGGACTCCATCCAGACGGTCTGCCAGATTCCTGTTGTGCGGATATATTCACAATCGTGGGAGCCCAACATCAGGGACTGCTTGCCGGCAGGCTGGTTCATGCTCCTGAGGTCGCTCTGGGCGTACACTACAAGGTCATGCGAAGTGCCAGGGGCAGCGAAATCAGTGATGTCAAACGAGAATGATGACGAACCTCCGAAGTGGCGGCCCACAAATTTTCCGTCAATGAAAACCTCTGACTGATAATATACAGCGCCGAAGTTCAGGAATATTCTCTGTCCTTCCCAGGCGGCCGGGACTTCCAAAGTCCTGTGGTACCATATTCCCGTAATGAAATCTGTGTATCCGACTCCCGAAAGCTCGCTTTCCGGAGAGAATGGCACCAGAATAGTCCCGTCAAAACCTTTGCTTTCCGAATATCCCTTCTCAAGCCCGACGTGATTCAAATCGAACCTGTAGGTCCATTCACCGTTCAGGTTGACCCAGTTCTGTCTCTCAAACTGCGGTCTAGGATATTCAGGTCTCGGAATATTCTCTCCCGCCGCAAGGTTGGCGGCCGCTCCGAAAACCAACAGAGCGGCAATGATGATTTTTTTCATTGTTTCTTTCATTAATATAAATTAAACACTTTCCCACTAGATAATATTTTTCGTAATATTTTCAAAATCCACGGCAATATATTTTCGCTTATTTTTGCCACCTATAAACTGACTGGCGTGCGCCCGGCCGAAAGCAACAATTTTCTTGCCTTACTGACATCGAATGGCACCTGCTTCAGCGTAAAATCTGGAGTGTTGTATGAATACGGAAGCTCAAGATAGTATGTTCGCGGATTTCTCTGTGGAAGAAGGAAAGCTTTATCGAACAGTTTCGTTTCAGGATTGAAGTGAGAGATGTACAGCCTGGTGTACAGACCGTCGTCCCTGCGGCTGCTTACCACCGCCCAACGCGAATTTGCGCTCCAATTATGGAAACTTTCAGTGTTTCCGCTGTTTATCCCACCGGCGGGATAATATTCACCGGTCTTCAGGTCATAAATCCAAAGATCCGCCTCCGGATGATCTATCAGAAAAGTTCCATAGTCCGCCACCGTGACAAGCAGGTAATTTCCGTCATAGGATGGTTTTACCGACACATGTGAGCGGTTTGTGCGGGAAGCGGAGACCAATGTGTCAACATGGTCTCCGAACAGCCCTGTCTCTGGATCAAAAGCCAGAGAGCATAGACTGTATTTCATTCTCATGGCGTCTCTCGGCAATTCTCCGGCATCAGCCACACTGAAAAACAACGTCTTGCCGTCAGCCGAAAAAGCCGGCATCGTCTCAAATTTGTCCTTGATGTTGGTTAGCGCCGGTCTAAGGATCTTATGGGTCTCTGGACAATAGACGATCACATCTGAATTCTCGTCATAGACCTCCAGTGTCCTGTCCGCCGACGAGTAGAATGACTGTCTTGTCTTGTTGACAGAATAGGCTATGTACCTGCCGGAAGGATGCCAATACGGGTAAACGAAAAAGCCTCCGGTGCTGTCGGTTGCGGTGTTGAGGCATTCATCCTGATTCTTTATGTGCATCAAGGTGGCTGAATGCTTGCCTCTGACATGAATGCTGAACCAATCCGGATCCGCCCGGTTGGCCGTGTGGCAGTTCACGCATCCGGATTCGATCATCCTTGAGTCAATCAATGTCCGCTGACGGAAATCCGAAAGTCTTCTCTCGTACAGTCCCATATGGCCAAAGGATTGGTAGCCAGGAGGAATCATTCTGTAGGTAAGGCCATAGTCAATCGAATCACGGCTTACATTGATGTCAAATGGGACATATCTGATCCATTTACCATCCACCTTGGCTGAAACTTCATAATGAAGGCTTTCGCCAGCGGAGGCGGCCAGAACCTTGCGCCACTTCCTTATCGGGAAACGGGCTGTCTTCCCTGCCGAAGACAAGACCGTTCTTCCATTCCGGTCGAACACGGAAACCTTCATCCCTGTGAATTCCACTCCATCAGCCATTCCAAAATCCAAAGGTGCGATGTTGATCGGAATCGTGACAGAAGTGTAGTCCGGCCAAATCGGAGGCAACTCGTCCGAGACATAGATGTTCGCGCTGTCACGGCACGACACAATGGCCAACATAGAGACCAATGCCAACAATACATTTCTCATACTTTACTTCCTGCTTGAAAAATAGTACCAATAAGTCTTGCCGAAATTGTCTTTCAGCCACTTCGGCGATCGACTGTCAATCAGTGCCCGTTGATAACAGTCAAAAGCCTCCTTGGTTTCCTGGCCAGCCAACTTCAAGACCGCCGGATCACAGTCCGACTCAAATTTGGACAAAAGGCAAACCGCCTCCTGGACATGAGCCGGAATCCCGTTCTTAAAACGAACACGGCCAAGATCCTCTGCAAGAGAGCGAAGGTCTTTGGCGAGCAGATCGTACGCTATCAAGTACTCGGAAGGGACATCGTAACTTCCTCTGTTCTTCTCAACCAACCGGCGGAGCATCAATCGTTTGTCATCGTCAGAGGAATCGTTGTAGAGGTACCGGGACGTGTCACGGCACTGCATGAGCGCGGAATATTCGACGTCAGAAGCGACAGCCTCCGGATCCTTCAAGAAAGTCTTTGCCCAGTGATGATAGAACAGAGTCTTATCCAGATTTTTAAGATAGCGCCTGGCCACTTCATGATTGCCATTGATAAGGTCGATCTCGGCAAGGCGTTTCATGTGACGGGCACTCTGACTATAGTTTGGATACGACTCATATTCCTCAAACGCATAGTGCCTTGCGGTGTTGAGCAAGCCGGAATGGTAAACAGACTCTCCAGCCGTCAAGGCTACGACATAGCCGAGGGCATAGTCTGGGAAAAGAGCCTCGGGGCCTGGCTGAAGAAAACGAAACATCTCCGAAAGAAGCACACCCTTTTTCGCCATGGCAAGATTGACGGCCGAAATCTCAGCCAACGAGACAGGCGGCCGTGATTCGGCCTTATCAAGGATTCCGCACCAGTCTCGGGAGCAACACAACCTGTCATATTCATAGATTCTTTCAAGGTTCGGGTTGCAGTTCCGCACCACGAAGGTCCACCCGCCAGCAAAAACCAGAACCGAAAGGCATCCGAAAATCACCGAGGCCACGATATTTCCATGTATGCGGGGAAGCATCGACAGAAATGCGATGACCGCAGTCGAAGCCATTAAGACATAAAAAGTCAATGAATATTCTTCCGGAGTGCTCAGATAATCGATCCCCATGTAGAGTTCCTTTGGTGTGTATTGGACAAACATTGACCAGACCGCGGGAAGCGTTGCCCAAAGCAAGCCTCCGGCAAACGCCATAACCGCCAAATGCAAATCTTTGCCGGCCAGTGCCTTGAAAAGCATGAGCAAAGGAAACAGTAAAGAAACCGGGCCAGCCCCGTAATACAACAAGGCGACCATCGGCAAAATCAACCACTGTCTTCTTTTGACATGATTTGTGTAAACCAAGTAAGTTCCCAGAGTCACAATCAATGCTATGACGCACGTGAACATACTTCCAAGCTCACACATGAAAGCCCATGCTCCAAAAGCGACCACAAAGCTCAATGGGAACAGCGCGTCGTTCTTCCCATTAATGGACACCATAACTTTCCACAGCAGAACCTGAAGCAGGCAGAAGGCCAGGCTGACGAGCAAAGCCGCACAGAGCCGGAGATGGAAGAATTGCACGAAGAATTCGGAGACATATTCAGAAATACCGCCAGGATAGCAGAGCGCCGCCGCAAGGTGCGAGCCTGTGTACGGAAAGAACTGTGTCGTTTCCAAAAACCACAAAGTTCCGAAAGCCAAGACACCCCAGAACCAAAAGGACACTGCGAAAAATAGAGCTGTAAGAATATATTTCCCTTTACCTGTCAGCATACTCATCATTTATTTTTCAACGCCATCATTGCGCCTCGCCGAAAAACGGTACAGACAATGATGGTGATAGACCTGACCCGGGCGAAGATACGGATCCGGGAATGACGCTTTGTTCGGAGCGTCCGGATAATTCTGCGTCTCGAATGTGAGTGAGCCGTATCTCACCAATGGCCCGCCATATTTACCAATCTCGTTTCCCGAGAAATACTGGCCGCTATAGACTTGAAGACCAGGTTGGTCAGAAAAGACTTCCAGAAATATTCCGCTTTCCGTATCATAAGCGGTAGCGACAGACCTCATTCCAATGCCATTGATGCAATAATTATGGTCAAAGCCATAGTTCCCGCGACGGATCTGCTCATCTCCACTCGTGATAGCATCCCTGACAGGATGAGGCCTACGATAGTCGAATGCTGTACCATCAACCGGAATAGGAGTCTCTATGACATCCAGGCCATCTGTTCCAATAAAGGAATCGCCATTGACGCTTATTACATATTCCTCGCAAGTACCGTTGCCCTCCCCTGAAAGATTGAAGTACGGATGATTGGAGATGTTCACTGGACGAGTCGCATCCGTGGTGGCGGAATAGCTGATGTCCCAACCCTCATCAGAGGTCAAAGTGTAGGTCATCGTTATGTCAAGATTCCCAGGAAAGCCCTCCTGACCATCCGCATGGAGATAATGAAGTGTGGCAGAGCTGTCTGTGACCGACATCACATCCCAGACGACAGAATCAAGCCCTTTGAATCCCCCATGCAGAGTCCCGATGCCCCCATGGTTGGCCGACAGATGGTAGGTCTGCCCGTCAACCGTGAACGCGGCGTTACAGATTCTGTTGGCGACAGGGCCGACCACAGCTCCCAGAAAGCGATCACCGGTGTAGTGCACATATTCATCCAGTGTCTTGTGTCCTAGCACTACATCCCTGTACTTTCCGTTTCTGTCCGGAACAAACAATGACACTACCCTGCCTCCGTAGTTAGTAAACTGCATCGCGAGCCTGCCATTGGCGATTGTGTACAAGCCGACTTCACGGCCATCCACCTCCCCGTCAAACCCGGCAGGATCGACAAGGGATGGCCTTTCGGCACAAGAGGCCAAAACCAGGGCCGCCGAAAGCAGCCCTGTCAAGGTTTTTCTCATCATCTGGATTTTCTTAATGATTACTTCATTTTGATCTCTTTGACCAGTTTCTCAAGCTCGTCCAGGCTCTTTGCCTTCGATGCCGAGTCTTCGTCTCCGAATTTAGCATAGTTGTCATTGAGTTCCTGTCTCATCTCCGAGATGACATCCTCGATCGTCACTGACTTGGCTGGAGCCGGAACCTCAAGGTTTTCAGGATAGAGTGTCGCCAACCTGAACTCTTCCATGGCTCTCTTGTAAGCTTTCTTGTCAAGAAGTGATTTGCCTTTCAAGATATGAGACATCACGTAAATGTCGTGAATCTCTCCACCGCCTTCCCACAAATGGAAATGTCTGGAATCCATGATTTTGATTGCCTTGTTCCAGTTTCCAGTCTCATTATAGACCTTAAGAAGACGAATCACCGCGTCATCGTATTTCATGACAGTCTTCAGACCCGCCTCAAGACGTTTCTGACGCTGGATGGCCGGGACTCCGGCTTTCTCGCAGATCTTGTCTGATTCCGCGAACAGCAAAGGATCGCCAGGATTGTTTTTGATAGCCTTGTCATAGTATTCCAAAGCCTTCGAGTAGTCACCCTTCTGGCCCTCCCCAAAACCTACATTCCTGCAGGCAAGCGCTGACGAAGGATCCAGATCGGCGGCCTTGCGCCACTGTTCGAGGCCATGATCTTTCTGGCCGATATAGTAGAGAAGATTACCATACAAGTAGCGGATGACCGCATTCTCCGGGCAGATCTCGGCAAGACGGCCGAACATCCCGACCTCTTCAATCCTGAGAGGATGATTCCCGACAGAAGACAGACCCGAAGCAATGCCAATCTCTGACTTGGCGGCATCTTCGTCCTTAAGCAGATAAGCACGGTAGAGACGCACAAGCTGACTGTCTGAAAATGGATTTCCAATCTTAACAGCCTCATCAATGACAGCCAGGGCATCCTCGTCAGCTCCGACCGCCATATAGTTGCAGACAACCTCCAGAAGTTCCTGTATCGCGATCATGCCTTCGCTTCTTCGCGGTCTTGTCGATGCAAGGAAAGACATGGATCCCTTGTCCAGCATACTCTTCTCGAACTCGCTCCAATAGTCAAGAGGATCAATTGACTTTATCTCATTGAAAACCTTTTGCGCATCATCTTTCCTGCCTAGTTTTCTAAGAATATACATCTTCACGGTCAAAGCCTGCAAGTCATGCGCCCCTGTAAGCAATGACTCGTCAACCAGATGAAGGGCTTCGGAATATTTTGCCTCGCGCGCGGCGGCCACCGACAGTTGGTAATATGCCGGATGCTTGAACGCCGGAGTGTAAGTGGCGGCCCAAAGATTCTCTTCCGCCTCTGCCTTACGGCCAGTCATCGCATAGACATAGCCCAGATAATAGTCCGCCTCTGTGTTGAAGGCTCGTGTGTAGTCATGCTCCAACCTGGATTTGGCTCTTAGCAAATGCTCCTCGGCTTTACTCCATTCGGCCTGCCTGATGTAATGCTTGCCAACCTCAATGTTAACTCTGGCGTCATCGGGATCCCGCTTGAGAGCCTCATTGTAGAAATCCATGTAATCAAGTCTGGCGTTGTTGAACTGATCCACACGCAAGCCGGCAAGGTAAAGTTCCTCGACCGTCTTGTACTCGGAAACAGGTTTTGTACCGTCAATCACTTTCGGCAGTTCTTCGCCAGACTTTCCAAGTCCTTTGTCCGCATAGTTTACCGGACGGTAATCTACCATAAGGTTGCCCTCCGCATCAGTGAGAGCGGTGTACAGATCTTCCCTTTTCACATCAGAAGGAACAATGACGGTCTCAAGAAAGTACTTGTCGGGATTGATGTCGATTCTCTTGTCCAACAAGATCTTGTCTCCGGCGGCGAGTATGACCCTCGCGTTCCTCATCTCAATGGAAGCATTATAGCCCAGAAGCCATTTGCCATCCTCAAGGTTCTTCAAGTTGACTGCCGCAAACTCCGTGGCATTCTTTATTCCCTGAATTCCTTTAACAGGGAACCATGTCTGTTTGAACTCACGTATCTCACCTGGAGCAAGCCAGCTATAGTCAGGCTGATTGTCCGAATAGCCCCCCACCATAAGCTCAAGATAGTGACCGTCCTTGTCAGACAGAATCTTGTTCCACAGCATTCCTGCCGGGTTGTTCCCCCAGAGGAAGAATTTCTTGCCGGGGACCTGGAAACGGTTGGCGACATGGACCGTTCCGGCATCCTTACCATAGTCGTAGCCCCCGACAAAACCCATTCGGCTGCCCCAGGCAAAGATTGACCTTGAGTTCTGATCAAAGTTCTTCCACCAGGAGAGATCCACGGTCTTGTCATTGTTCCTGACAACAGGACCGTTCGGCCAGTCAGTGAAATAAACCTTGCTGTGGTCTGTACCGAATTTCACATCCGGAGGGAAAACAACCTGATACTGTTCGTCACAATGTACCGACACATTAGCCCAGTAAAGCATAGACTGCACCATTGGTGTAGGATTGATGACTTTAACCGAAGCCTCCACCCTTGAGCTGTTCGGGTAAACAGTTATCCCGACAGACCATTTCAGTCTGTGGCGAAGTTCACTTTCTCCGACCCAGACAGTCCGGCTGCCGTCAGGATGCTCTTCAGTCGTCCAGTCCACGAGCATATAGCTACTGGCCCTGTGATGGTCCGGGATGTCCCACTCGACCCCTCCGGACAGCCATGCTCCCAGCATACCGATCAGAGCCGGCTTTATGCCTGTCTGCGTATAGAAGAAATGATAATTGTTGGTCAGATTCTCGGCCTGGAAAATTCTGCCACCAATCTGAGGCAATATTCCTATCTCAATGTACTTGTTGCCCAGTTTGACGATCTGATAGTCCTTGTCCTCAACGACATCCGTCATCACATCGTAAAGAGAGTACGGGTAGATGTAGCCTTCCGCTCCCTGATAAACCCTACCGGTGAAGAAGATAGGGTCAATCTCAGGAGCTCCGACCTGATAGGTCGGAATAGTCTCATTGACAACTTTCATGTCCACGTTCTGCGCCTGCACGGACAAGGCGAGAAACAACGAGGACGCGACAGCTATTGCTTTTCTCATTTTATCCTGCTATTTGATATAAAAAGCGGAAGCATCATCTGCGGCATATTTGTTTTCCGGCAGAATGAAATTCGTGATTTGGCCTTTGCCTCCCTTTTCCGCTTTAAGGAGTGTCAGTACCTGACAGTCTTTGTGGAAGCCAACCCGCAGGCCAGTGATCATGGACTCCAGCGTACCTTCACACTCAATGGCGGTCTGAAAAGGAACTTTACCGCTGTACCACCAGCAGAAACAGTCTGTAAGATTCACGTGAAGCCCCTTGCCAATCTTGAACCCGGTGGCAAACTGGTCACTGTAACAATAATTCAGGAAATTGTTCTCCGATGCGATCACAAAACCACAGCTGCTGTCATAAACCTGATCCTTTCCGAATATGTAAAGAGGATGGATGTTACGAAGACTGTTGCCTCCTGTTTTCAAGTGAACGCCGATGTGGACATCAGCAATACGCATGTTCGTGAATGTGTTGTCATGACCTTCGACAAGCAATCCTATAGAATTGACCTTTCCATTGCCGGTGATGTTCACATCGCTGACATCAGCATCGGACGAACCACTGTTAGCTCCGTATTTGATGTGGACTCCCACTCTCACGTGTTTGATGGACACGTTCTCAATCTTCGTTTCCCTTCCTCCATCGATTGATATGCCGTCAGCGACACCGGAGCCATCAATTATGCCACCATATATGCCATAATTACTGCCATTGACGTTGATGTTGTTCGCTTTCTCAATAGCCCCCAGACGCACAATTGCCTCACCCTCGACCCAAGACTCTGTCGCCTTGAGCACAGCATAATTGCCCAAAACCAAAGAAACACTCTTTGTCGGCTCGGCAGGTGTGTCTATAGGACGGGAGACCATGTACACTCCGTCAGGGAAAAATATAGTCTTGTTCGGATTGTCAACAATAAGCCTCTGAATGGCTTCCGCAGCATCAGTCCTGCCATCGCAAGGAACTCCGTGCTCTGTGGCCACAACAAACTGACCTGAAACATACGAATCAGTCTCCGCGCTTCCTTTGCACGCCTGAACCGTACCACTTGTGAATATAGACAAAGCCGCGATGGCGGTGGTCAAAACAGATTTTTTCATAATGATATTCGTTAATTTTATATACCTCATTCAGTCTCATGAACAAAAAAACAGGATGAGCGAGAATGGTGTCTCCATCCTCGCTCCTCCATCATAAACCTGTCATTAGTCAGAATATCCTGGATTCTGTTTGATTATGTCATGCGATTCATTTATCACCCGCGCCGGGATCGGCATAAGTTTATTCATGTCGCTCGCGCTGGCGTTCCTCTTACGGGCTGTCTCTACAAAATCCCCCCAACGAAGAAGGTCATCACGACGCCATCCCTCAAGATAGAATTCACGGAAACGCTCCTGCTTGAAATACTTCATGAACGCGTCCACACTCTTGGTGGCCTCATCAGGGACCTCGGTTCCGGCACGCCCTGCGACCTGTTTTACAAGATCGAGGGCATTCTTGGTCACAGCGTTGTTGATCTTGACATCGCACTCTGCCAACATCATCAGCACATCAGCATAACGGAACACAACAGAATGGATGTTCCCGGAATAAGCCCTCTCCTGTGAGTAGAAATACTTGCATGACAGACATCCGAACTGAAGGACGGATGAGCCAGGATTCTCTCTTGTGTAGGTGATGTAGTTACCGTCTTTGTCCTTGTCAAGAGACAGGAATCTGTCAGAGAGACCGCCACGGCGGATGTCATTCTCCTCAAACGCATCGTACAGATCCCATGTCGGACGGGTGCCTCCCCAATAATGAGTGGTCACAAATTCACCGGTGCCGCCGGTATGCGTCTTGTTCACATTCAGCATAGCCTGACAGTTACCAGGTGTTGTGTAGAAATAGAACTCATTGTCAGCCTTGGTCCCGGAAGGTATACAATAGATGTTCTCGGCATCCTGCTCTCCTTCCTCAGAGAATGGGAGAAAATAATCATCGGCCAGATGATAACATCCCATCTTGACAATCTCTTCAAGATAACCTTTTGCGGCAGAATAATCCCCTTTGCGCATGGCAAGTTTGGCAAGGAACATATAAGCCGTGGCCTTGTTGAGACGTCCCCAGTCCGAGGTATTGTTGGTCATGTCGTAAAGGTAAGGAATAGCCTCCGTGAAATCCTTTACCATCCACCCATAGTACTCTTCCTCAGACGGTCTCTCCTGATAGGTGATGTTGTCAAGTTCCTTAGGGTCAAGTGTCACATGAAATGTTCCGAAAAGATCGTGAAACACGTACATTGTCATGCCACGAAGAGCCTTGGCCTCGGCGACCATCTGGTTCTTCTTTGCCTCGGTGATTCCCGGAGTGTTCTCGATCGCATATATGATCTGAGTCAGACGGGAAGCATTCTTGATTATCTGGAAAGTCTGCATCCAGTCTTCGGAATTAAGTCCCCATTTGAAGTCAGCGATGTCGTTACCCGGGGAAGAATAGCGGCACTCGTCAGTAGTATAGAGATTAAAACCAAAGTAACCGATCGTGCCGATTGACCAGTATGGCCATCCCCAACCTGTGTTGGCGGTGGAAGACATATTGACGGATCCCGAGTTTGTCTTGAGATATCCATACATTCCATCGAGAAGACTCTGTGCGTCAGCCTCCGTCTTAGGATAGTTGACCTCTGTCATCTCGGAATACACCACAGCGTCCAAATCGCAGGATGATAATCCCACGGCCACAGCCGCGGCGGAAAGGAATCCTATGATAATCTTTTTCATTTTCTGGAATATTATTTTGTTTTAAAAAGAAACATTCACACCGAACACTCCGATGATTGGAATAGGAATAGGAGACGAGTTCTGTTCCATCTCAGGATCAAGTCCTTCATAATTTGTGAACAGGACAGAATTCTGCAGATCAAGATAGACCGAGGCCGAATTGATTTTGGCTCCGCTAAGGATCTTCTCCGGGAGATTATAAGTCACCCTGATGTTCTTCAGTCGAAGGAAGTGAGTGTTCTTGAGTGTGTAATCGTTGTACCCGGAAGTGTTGGCATTCGCGGTGTCGTCAGAAGCCACACCGGTAAGGAATCCGTCAGGATTATAGGTTGACCATCTGTCATAGACGTTGGTTGTGGTGTTAAGACCCTTATCAGTAGGACAGTATGAGTATCCCCAAGAATATTTTCTCTTCTGGAACAGGCGGCCATAGCCATCGATGTCGAGAGTCCAGTTCTTATAACGGAAACTTGTTCCGATACCGAACACGGCAAAAGGCGCTGAAGTGCCAAGATAAACGATGTCATCGGCATCCATCTTTCCGTCTCCGTTCTGATCAACATACTTAAGGTTTCCCACCATAGCCTTAGGTTGGAGAACCTGCCCGTTTGACGTCCAGTTCTTGATTTCCTCCGGATCCTTGAATATTCCTGCTGTCTTCCAGCCGAAAAGCGCGTTAAGATCATCCGTCTCACTCTGCCAAGGGTACAAGGCGACATCAGGATTTCTCTCCACCCACCTTGACTTGTTATGGCTGATGTTGAAGTAGCCGGACCAGTCAATGTCACGGGTCTCGATCATCTTTCCGCGTATGGCAAGTTCAATACCGGAAGATCTTGTGGCGCCTATGTTCTTTGCCTGCTTGTTCATCACATCATTGATTGGAAGAAGCGAGAAATCAAGCAGATCTTTGGCCTGGCGGATGTACCAGTCAACGCTACCGGAAAGCCGGCCTCCAAGAAGGGTGTAATCCACACCGGCATTGAATGTCAAGTCGGTCTCCCATTTAAGGTCCTTGTTACCCTTTTGAAGTTGGTAGATACCATTGGTAAGTTTGCCGCCGAAATAATAGAAGCCACCACTATTTGCCGAACCATAGGTTGTAAGAGTATAGTAATTGGAAGTGAGGATAGACTCGTTACCTGAGGTACCGACTCCGGCACGAAGTTTAAGGAAGTCCACCCAATTCACATTCTTCAAGAAGTTCTCATTCGAGATGTTCCATGCCGCCGAGATTCCAGGGAAGGTACCCCATTTGTGGTTGGTGGCGAACACGGACGAACCGTCACGACGAAGAGTGAGTCCAAGGACATATTTGTCGTCGAATGAATAGTTCGCGCGGGCGAAGAAGGAAAGTTTCTTGAAACCGAACTTCCTTGATTTGTAAAGGACATCGTCAGTGTCAGAAGACAATTGCAAAGCATAGTTTCCCAGTGCGTCCGTAGGGATGTTGAACACAGTGAAGCCGTAACTCGTTCCCTCGACAGTATAGTAGCCTGTACCTGCGACAACATTGAGGGTGTGCTTGCCGAACTTCTTGTCAAATGTCAAATATTCCTCAGAGGAGATATTCTTGTTGTAGCCGTTGGAGAATCCACCATAGTTGTCTTGAATCTGCTGGGCAAGCTTGGCCTCGGTCGGAGCGAACAACTCCCTCCTGTCAGCGGTCTGGTCATATCCGAACTGTGCCGTCAGCTTAAGCCATGAAGTAACCTGAGCCTCAAGTTTCGGAGTAAACATAAGCCTGTTTGTGACAGACCAATCCTTGATAAGAAGATAGGCAAGTGGGTTGTTGGAGTTGCCATAGACAGGAGCGTTAAGGTTGCCGTTCTCATCCTTAAGGCTGAGGTAAGGAGCGAAATAGATCGCCGAGTTGGACAAATTCGCCTCATTGGCATTCTCACGCCAATGTCCACCAGAAGGGTTGTTGGCCTTGTTCTGGGTGTACATAGCGTTCACATTCAATTTCAACCACTTGGTGATATTTGCGTCAAAATTAACACGACCGCTGATTCTGTTCAAATCCGAACCTTTCAGGACAGAGGTGTTGTCGTAGTAGTTGAATGATGAATATACACGGAATTTCTCTGTACCTCCGGAAATTGACACATTGTGGTCGTGAATGATACCAGTCCTGAAGATGTCGTCAAGATGATGATAAGTCTTCGTGTTCTGCGCGATCTCCTCAGGGGTGTAGTTCACCGGCCAACCGGAAGATGGCGCGGCTGTCTCACCGTAAGGGAAATACTTGTTCTGATAAAGCCAGTTCTCCTTAAGTTTAAGGTTCTGCTGTTCCATCATGGCCTGGGAATCAAGAGGTTCGTAGTATTTACCCGACTTCTGCACAGAGACAGAACCTGAATACGTTACCCTTGGCTTTCCCGCCTGACCGTTCTTCGTAGTGATGAGTATGACTCCGTTCGCGGCAGCAGATCCATAAATAGCAGCGGCAGAAGCATCCTTAAGGACATCAATGGAAGCGATATCGTTAGGATTCAGAGTAGCGAGCGGGCTACGGTTGGCGTTGTTTCTTCCGGCATAGTCGGTCAGTCTGGAAGGTCCTCCTTTCTCCGCATTGTTGGAATTTGAGTTGATGACTATTCCGTCAATGACATAAAGAGGAGAGTTGGATCCGTTAGGAGAAAGCTCGCCACGGATGTTGGCCGAGACTGCGGAACCTGGCTGTGCTGAAGCCATATTCAAGGTAAGACCTGCGACCTTTCCCTGAAGGGACGCGTCGATGCTGACGGCATTAGGGGCTTTGATGTCCTTCTCCTTCACAGAGGAGATCGCACCCGTCACGGACTCTTTGAGCTGGCTACCGTAACCGACGACAACGGCATCGGCGAGAAGCTCTGAATCCTCCTTCAATGTCACATTGATCACTGTGTTCGACCCAACAGGCTGCTCAACCTTGACGTAGCCGATTGAAGAATAGACAAGCACAGCTTTTGGCCCTGACACTGTGATGCTGTACTTACCGTCAGCGTCAGTTGAAGCTCCGGTGTTAGTTCCTTGCTCCATGACAAAGGCACCTATTACCGGTCCATTGGCGTCCACGACCTTGCCTGTCACAGTTTTAGACTGTGCGAATGCTGTCGTACTTCCTAAAACCAACAGACCAACAGTCACCATGATCAGTGAGACTGTTCTCAATAGTTTTGATTTTAACATTTTGACATAAATTGTTGTTAAACTGTTTGTTTAACAACGCCACCAGGCCACCCGCGACACACGGCAATGACGATTATTCCTGAAAAACCACTAAATTTGCCGTGAAAATGAAAAATGGGGATATTCATAAGAAAATGTTTGTGCCAGAACCACCGGAAGGTTGTGACCTCTCGCAAGAGCGCATCCTGCTGCACTGCTGCTGCGCTCCATGTTCGACCGCCATCATCGAGTGGATGGTGAGTGAAGGTCTTCGTCCAGGAATATTCTTCAGCAACTCCAACATCGTCCCTTTCCATGAATATTCCATACGTCGTGACGAATTGTGCCGCTACGCCGCTGCTCATGGTCTGGAAACGATTGATGATGAATATGATCACGCCGCATGGCTGGCATTTGTCCGTCAGTTGGAGACAAGCCCGGTCGCTGAGTCTGTCGAAGCGACCAATTCCGGTGGCGCAGCGTCTCATCGGCAGGTTCAGGGATCGGTCATCCGCATCGCCGACATGCCCGAACGTGGTCCACGTTGCCTTGAATGCTTCAAGTTTCGCCTTCTGCGGGCGGCCCGCTATGCCGCAGTGAACGGCTATACCCTTCTGACCACAACCCTGGCCTCGTCCAGGTGGAAAGATCTGAATCAAGTCGATGCGGCTGGCCGCTGGGTCTGCGATATTATCAACGGCATTTACGATGGCGAATGCGCCATTGACTCAGAAGTAAACTCAAAGTTTCCTTTATCCGGACGACAGAATAAAGTCACGTGGTGGAATCAGAACTGGCGCCGTTGCGGCCTTCAGGAACGTCGCAACGCCCTGATTAAGGAATGGAATATGTATAACCAAACCTTTTGCGGTTGCGAATTCTCTCTTAAACATTAAAGCCTTTTTCATTATATTTTAAGAAAAAACTATTGCTCTTCTTCAAAAGAATTTATACCTTTACAACGTTTTTGGGATTTGCCACATGAAGAATTCCTCGTTCACAAGGATTATTTATATGTAGTCTGTGGTTGTCACTGTTGACTCTCACTGCGGGGAAAAATAATTAGCTAGGACTATAATAACTTTACTAAACAAACAGTTTAGTCACAATGTTTCGTACCCTTGCAGGGATAATCACTTTCTAAAGATTTTGCCCGAAGAACTTTCAATGCTGACTTTTGTAAGGTTAAACCGCACATAGTAGGTCATTTTGGCGGAAAATAACATAAATGTTGCGCCAAACTTTAATTAAAAATAGATTTTTGGCGAAAGATATGATAAATGTCGCGCCAAACTTTAATTTTTTTCTTAACTTTGGCGAAACAATCCACAGAACTAGAGGCTTTCCGGCGCGAGTCAAGGACAAGAAAGGCGATCCACCTTGTGATGATTTCCCCTTACGGCGTACTAAGGAATATGTATTCCGGAGCTGTCACGAATCAGGTGACCTTAGACGCACTTTTTGAGTGAGTCGGAACGATTCCAATTCGTGATTTTGTTCTGATTTGATTTTGCTGGAAGAACATTTAATGCTAACTTTAACGAGACGAAAAACAGAAAGACCAAGGAGCTATGATCGAAAAGGACGAGAGATTCACTTTGGCGGAGAGATATGTGGAAGAGACGGGGGTCTCCGTGTTCCTGACCGGCAAGGCCGGCACGGGAAAGACAACATTCCTTAAAGAGATAATAAGACAGACTTCCAAGCGGTTCGCCGTCGTGGCCCCTACCGGAGTGGCGGCGATCAATGCGGGCGGAGTGACGATCCATTCGTTTTTCCAATTGCCGCTGTGTCCTTACCTGCCTGATGTCAAAGAACTTGTCACCGAGTACCAGATGCCGGAGCGGATGCGTTCCCTGCGCAAGGAAAGGGTGAAGATCCTGCGGACTTTGGACCTGTTGATCATTGACGAGATTTCGATGGTGAGGGCTGACATCCTGGACGCGATCGATGACATCCTGAAGCGTTACCGCCGCAACGACAAGCCGTTCGGCGGGGTGCAGCTTTTGATGATCGGGGATATTCAGCAACTCCCTCCGGTTGTCAAGGAATCTGAAAGGCCGTATATGGAACAGGTATATTCATCGCCTTTCTTCTTTAATTCCAAGGTGTTGCAGCGGCTTCCGTACGTGACGATCCAGTTGGAGAAAGTTCATAGACAGAGCGACATATTATTCCTTGACATTCTGAATGAGGTGCGGTCGGGGATGCCGAGTGAGGCAGCCTTGCAGGAGTTGAACAAGAGACTGAATCCGGGCTTCGTGCCGCCGGAGGACGAGCGTTGGATCCGCCTCACGACCCACAACGCGCAGGCGGATTCGGTCAACGAGGCGAAGATGAACGCGTTGGAGACCGACGAGGCGACTTTCGAGGCACAGGTCGAAGGGATATTCCCAGAAAACGCCTATCCCGCTGAGACTCAGCTTCGTCTAAGGGTCGGTGCGCAGGTGATGTTCGTGCGCAACGACACTTCCGGCGAGGCACGCTACTACAACGGCAAGATCGCGACTGTCGAGAAGGTGAAGCCGCAGCTGATAGTGAAGGATGAGACCGGAGAAAGCATCGTGGTCACGACAGAGAAATGGGAGAACATCCGCTATGGACTGAATGAGGAAAGCGGTGAGATTGAGGGAATTGTGGACGGAACTTTCGAGCAGGTCCCTCTGCGTCCGGCCTGGGCGGTGACGATCCACAAGAGCCAGGGCCTGACATTCGACCATGTCATCATCGATGCGGGATCAGCATTCTCGTTCGGTCAGGTCTACGTCGCCCTTTCCCGTTGCCGCACCCTCGAAGGCATCGTCCTGACCACCCCGATCACCCGGCGCTGCACGTTCACAAGCGAGGAGGTCTCGGCGTTCGAGAGCAGCCGCGAGCCGGCGGACGAGGTGCGCCTAAAGCTGTCGGCAATGTCCAATGAATATTTCACCTCAACCCTCTGCGATGCCTTTGACCTTCAGCGGCTTCGCTATCTTTACAACAGGGTCAACCGAATATATCAGGTCAACCTGTCGAATCTCTATCCTGATCAGGCGGGCAGGTTCAACACGGTAGGTGCGGGAATATCGGAGCCGACCGGGGAGGCCACTCCTCAACAAGCCGCCGGAAAGGACAACCAAAAGACATTCGCCGGAATCCGTTCCCTCAGTGACACGGCACAGAGGTTTCAGAAACAACTCCGCTACATCGCCGCGTCCATCCACAGCGGCTCGCCGGAGGATCTTCCTCTCCTCCGGGAGCGCGTCACCAAGGCTTGTGAATATTTCCGAAAAGGGTTGAGGCCTTTGGCATCGTTCGCCGCTCCGCTGACGCTCGTCGAAATAGATGACAAGGAGGTCAAGAAGGCTTTCAAGGCGGCGGCCGAGGAGTTTCTAAGCGAGTTGCGGTTCCGTCTGACGCTTTACGAGACTGTCCTGTCGGAAGGATTCAGCACGAAGGCGTATCATAAATTAAAGACGGACAACGAGTTGTCGGAGGCTAGATCATTGAAGGCGTTGGCGAGGTCGTTCTCCGAGACAACTGGCGGTTCGCTTCGACAGGCCCAGCGACCGGAAGGCCAGACGGGCGATGCACAGCAGCACTCCAGCAAGTCCAGTGCGCCACAAACCCAGCGACCGGATGCGGACGGAGAGCCGGTCGAACCGTCGGCCCCTCGACAAGTTCAGGGACCGAATGGAGAACCGGCAACCTACACCGGCAGCCTACATCCGGAACTGGTCCAGGCCCTGATCGACTGGCGGCGTGAAAAGTACCAGAAAGACAACGTCCCCGCCTACATAATCCTCCACCAGAAAACCCTCCTGGCCATAGCCGACCTCGCCCCGACCACCAAGGAGGAACTCCTCACCGTCAAAGGCTTCGGCAAATCCAAGTGCGACAGGTACGGTGATGAGATCCTGGAAGTAGTCCAAAAGGGCCTCAAGAAAATTTGACACCTATTTTTCTGATAGAAATTGTCTGCCAATCTTATAGCAAGTACACCAAGCGATGATCAAGGATGCCGACCATCGCTAAAACAGCGTATCCCCAGAAAGGGCATAGGATTGTTTTTCAGCCTTTAACGCATCTGAAATTTGACAAACCAAGCGTTGCTTTATCAAGACTTCCAGTTTGTAGAATTTTTCTATAGGTATCGCAAGCAACGTTTTATCACCATTATTAATTCCTACCCTAAAGCTAACCTCAAGTACTTTTCCGTTGTCCGGATCAACCACATAGGTCAAGAAAACACGTCCCTGACTTTTTGTATAATTGTTAATTTCATCTTCGCTAAAAACGTCCCTTACTATCTTCTTAAATTGAACCGCATCAGATGTCGCCATATGACCCATTCCAGAAGCATAGGTATAATACACGGTTGGATCTGAGCCAACCTTATAGCGAGGTGTTTTCCTCATATAGTTTGCTGCATTCTCAACATACACACTACCAGAGTAATGTGTTATGCGATACCCTACATTACTATATTCAACATATTCTTTACTTGAATAATAATCCTGTGCCGACGATGCCACGGCGGCGAAAGTCAGGAGAAAGGAACTGATGGCGAGCTTCAGAATATTCATAAATAGTGGTTATGATTGTGTAAATATGGCGAATAATCGTCACAATCCAAGGTGATGCGCTCAATATTAATCATTTTTTATTAATATTGCGGTTCGGAAGCGCCACTTAGTAAGCGTTAAAAAATAAGTTGGTAAAGATTTGGCAGTATTTTCGAGGATAGATTTCTTTTGGAAGAAGGAGTGAGCCGGCGGCACAGGACTGATGAGAAAAGAACTATAGACCGAAAAGACAATCAAAGATTACCAAGTTATTTTTTAAGGATTACTTAGTAAGTTTTTCAGAACAGCTTGACCACAAGGCAGCTTCCGGAACATCAGACAAACGCTATGCAGGAGAGACACACTGACAGGGAAAGATATTTCAGGGAGTTGGCCCAGACTTCCCGGGAGTTTTACATCGACTATCTTCGGAAGTTCAAGAGTATCGGGGACGGAACACGGGTACTGGAGATCGGCTGCGGCGAGGGAGGGAACCTTCTTCCGTTCGCCGAAGTGGGATGCTGCGTGACGGGCATCGACTTGGCTGCCAACAAGATAGAGAACGCCAAGGAATATTTCGCAAAAAGGAATATGCCAGGCGAATTCATCAGCGGAAACTTCTTGAATATGCCTCCTCGGGAAGACCGTTTTGACATCATCCTGATCCACGATGTGATCGAGCACATCGAGCCGGAGGACAAACCGGCCTTCTTCTCTGGCATAAAGAAGTTCCTGAAGCCGGACGGAATCGTGTTCTTCGGCTTTCCGGCCTGGCAGATGCCGTTCGGCGGTCACCAGCAGATCTGCCGGAGCGGTGTCTGCTCCAAAGTACCGTTTATGCATCTCTTGCCGGCAAGCCTTTACAGAGGCTATTTGAGAATATTCAAGGAAGATCCCGCCAAGATTGATGAGCTGCTGAGCATCAAGCGCTCCAAGATGACTCCGGAGAAGTTCGAGCGTCTATGTAAAGAGACTGGTTTTCAGATCATTGAGCGCAAGTTGTGGCTGATCAGCCCTCACTACAAGGCCAAGTTCCATCTCCGTCCGACCCGTCTGCGTCTCGGCCTCGATCACATCCCGTTCCTCCGCAACTTTCTCTCCACCTCCTGCTTCTACATCATCTCGGCAAGGTGATTTCTGGAACACCAACTCCTTCCGCCTCGTGAAATCGCTGCTTCTACATCGTCACAGCAAAGTAGTTTCCGGAAAAACTACGATAAGTTATACCAGAAAACCACAGACAAAAGTTTCCGGTCGCGGGATTGCGGTTGCCAAACTTACGGTTGCAGAACCTGTCGAAGAACCGAAGTGTCCCCAAAGCGACCTCGCCTCAGAAAAAGCGTGGTAGATAACTCTCTATCTATTAAGCATTTCGCATATTCCCTATAGCAAGAGTCTGCTAAAGGGAATCGCTCTTCTGCTTGATTTTGAACACGTTATCCACCACGTTTACAATCGTCCCCCCTTTATTAAGGTGCTTCAACTCAAGGAACGGAATACAATGCGTGGAACTTCGCTCTTTGATTCGCAGCGAGTTACGAAATACCGCCAGACTATTCCTAAAGGCAAGACTCAATCCGTCTGGCTAACAGCGAGTTACGAAACGCTGCCGGGCGATTTGGGAGGGCGGGATTTACGAATATATTCACTTACATATAATTATGATTCAGGTTCTATACCACGGCTTAGCGGCGGTTGTCGCTTCGGCAGAATTCCTACATCATAATTTTGTACGTTGACTTAATGCGCAGACTGTCATTATGAAATATAGTTCCCACATACGACAAGGTTCTCTTATGGAAGAACTTTTCCAAACTACAATGTCCTTTTGCCGTGGAGGGTACTCTATTTAATAATCCGTAAAACAAAATCACCCTCCTCACCAGTGAACGGAAGAAGGGTGACGAATTTCAATTAAAGGAGTGCCTATTATCGGAGCAAGCCTAAAGAGCATAGGTCTGATGTACTTCACACTTGGTCAACCAATTGTCTGTCACGCATTGCCACGTGACGCAATGACGTGGCTGATCAGTCAATGTCCTTGACTACATATTCAGTGGAGCCGAGGCCCATCTCTTCCGCACGGTACACTATTCGGGTGCCGTGGCGCTGGCTGATTCTGTCGAGAAGGGCCTGAGTGTCGTTATCCTTGTCCTGTGGGAGGTTGAACACCTGGTCGAGACAGAACTTGTCAAGGGCGACCGGGTCGAGCGAGGCAGCCATACCGATGTCCTTGATGGTCGGCCTGTGAGGATCGCCGTCACAGTCGCAGTCTATCGAAAGGTTGTTGAGGACATTAATGTAGATGATGCCCTTCTTGGCGGCGAAATAGTCGTTGACGGCCTGAGCGGCGGCAGCCATCGATTCGATGAACGGAGTGTTGCCCTCAGGGCTTTCGTCCCACTTCTCAGGAAGGTTCTGCCACAGTTGCTGATAGTCCTCAGCCTTGCCGGCCGTGTGGATGTAAGCCTTGCCGTTTCTAGAAGCGACACCGATGGAGGCGTTCTTCAACGCACCGCCGAATCCTCCCATCGCGTGTCCCTTGAAGTGAGACAAGTCAATCATAAAATCGTAATTGGCGATGTGTGAGCCGACTATGTCATACTTGATCCATTTGTCATCCTTCACTGGGATCTTTATCTCACCTTCGGAATCCATAATGTCAACCGGAGCGATCTTGTCATAGCCTCTTTCAGCGATCGCCTTGAGGTGATCCTCTGTGTTGCAGCGGTTTCCGCCGTAGGCAGTGTTGCACTCCACTATGGTGCCGTTTACTTTGCGCACGAGAGGAGCGATGAACTCCGGTCTCAAGTGGTTGGATTTCTCAGATTCGCCGGTAGAGATCTTTACGGCGACTTTCCCCTGCGCCTCAACACCCAGCGCCTCGTACAGTTTCACAAGAGCCTCTGGAGAGATGTCCTTCGTAAAATACACGACCGGGGTTTCCTGCTTACCCTTGTTGTTCCCGTTGCATCCACATAACATCATCGGCAGCGACAGCAGTGTCGCCATCATCACACTCTTAAACGCTAATCCTTTCATATTCATTATTGTGCTAAAAAGTTTATCTCAGTCTTGGGCTTGCAAATCCAAACCACAAGATAAACATTTTCTATTAATTGGCGTGTATTTTGTTATAAATCTGGCGCTAGAACGTTATATCTAAGCGTTTGTGAATTTCCTTCAAAAAACTATTGCTTTATAGAAAAACATACTTATCTTTGCAGTGTATTAATAAACTAATACACAAAACAGGTGAGAAATATCCGGTCACAGAGCTTGTCGAAGTGACGGAAGACCAGTAAAGAAGACAAGACGATCTTCAAGAAGTATATGAAAAAGAAACAACAGCCCATAGGGCAAAAAAGATAACAACCAAATGCTGATTGAACTGAAAGATGTCAACAAGACCTACCAGGGCGCGCAGCCTTTGCACGTGCTGAAAGGCATTGATCTTACAATAGATAAGGGAGAGTTCGTCTCGATTATGGGAGCGTCGGGATCAGGCAAATCCACGCTTCTGAATATTCTTGGAATATTGGACAACTACGACTCAGGCGAGTACCGCATCAACGGGAGTCTCATCTGGAACCTCAGTGAGACCAAGGCGGCGGAATACCGGAACAAGATGATCGGATTCATATTCCAGTCCTACAATCTGATAGGGTTCAAGACGGCGGCGGAGAATGTCGAGCTGCCGCTTTTCTATCAAGGTGTCGGCAGGCAGAAGCGGCACAGGATGGCGATGGAATTTCTGGAAAGACTTGGGCTGAAGGAGTGGGCTGACCACTATCCTAACGAGATGTCCGGAGGCCAGAAGCAGAGGGTGGCGATCGCCCGCGCGCTGATCACAAAGCCGGAGATCATCCTTGCAGACGAGCCTACAGGAGCCTTGGACTCAAAGACTTCCGTGGAGATTATGAACCTGCTGCGGGAACTGAACGAGAAGGAAAATATGACCATCATCGTGGTGACCCACGAGAGCGGGGTGGCCAACTTCACCAACAGGATCATCCACATCAAGGACGGAATCATAGGCAAGATCGAGCAGAACATCAGGCACGACGCCTCTCCGTTCGGCGAGGGCACTATAATGAAGTAAGCCATGAGAGATCTGTTTGAAGAAATCTGGAGCAACATCCGGCGCAACAAGCTCCGCACCGCCCTCACAGGCTTCGCCGTGGCCTGGGGAATATTCATGCTCATCTTCCTGCTTGGGGCCGGCAACGGCCTGATTCACGCGCTGGAGAGCAACAACAATGATTATATGACCAACACGATGAACGTCTGGGGCGGCCGGACTTCCAAGCCGTACAACGGAATGCAGGAGGGCAGAAGAATCGAGTTGAATGACAAAGACATAGACATCACGCTCGGCCCGGACTTCGCGGACAATGTGGAAAAGGCCGGCACAATACTCACCCAAGCGAGCCTCACCACAAGCTACGGCAAGGAATATATCGTCAAGCAGGTCAGCGGAGTGAGCCCTGAATATTCAGAAATGAACAAGCTCAGCCTCCTTTATGGCAGGTTTATCAACGAGATAGACATCAAGGAGAGGAGAAGGGTCATAGTGATGGACAGCAACGACGCGAGGGAGCTTCTGGGCGTGACCGGAGAGAAAGAGGAAGGGCTGACGGCTCTTCAGAAGGCGGCCGCGGCTGAGGCGCTGGTCGGGAAATATGTCAAGGTGAATTCCTCTATGTTTCAGGTCATCGGCATCCTGCGGCCGAACGAGAACGGCTGGTCAAACCTCTACACGCCGATCAGCACCATCCGGACAATCTACAACAGGGGCAAAGATATTGATGAATATACTTTCTCGTTCCACGGGCTGGACACCGAGGAAGACAACAGGGCGTTCGAGGATCGGCTGCGCGCATCGCTGAACAACAACCACAACGCCGCCCCGGACGACAAGAGGGCTGTGGGAATATGGAATCTCCTGACAATGAGCATGGAGATGAACAAAGGAATGTTGATGATCCGCACAGCATTATGGATCATTGGAATCCTGACACTGTTGAGCGGAATCGTTGGGGTCTCCAACATCATGCTGATCTCCGTCAAGGAGCGGACACACGAGTTCGGGATCCGCAAGGCGATCGGCGCGAGCCCGTGGGCCATACTGAAACTGATCATTTCCGAAAGCATCATCATCACCGCGTTCTTCGGCTACGTCGGAATGGTGCTCGGAGTTCTGGCCAACGAGTGGCTCGATCATATTTCCGGAAACATGGTGATGGACTTCGGGCTTTTCCAGCAGACGGTCTTTAAAGATCCTACGGTCGGCCTGAACGTCTGCTTCGGAGCCACAATCCTGCTGGTCATAGCCGGCACCTTGGCAGGTCTCGCCCCAGCCCGCAAAGCCGCCAAGGTCCGCCCGATCGAAGCCCTCCGCAGCGAATGAAAATTATTGGATATATTCATAAAAGATCTAAAGGAATATTCAAATGAGATTTTTCGACAGAAATAAAAGACTCGGAGGCACGGAGTGCCGACAGGGCCTCCCGGCGAGGGAGGCGGTGGAGGGTGGCGCTCCCACCGGGAGCTGTCACGAAGTGACTGAGGGGTGGAAGGAAATTATTAAAATTTCATAAAATGAAATTTTTCGATATTGACCGATTCAAGGAAATCCTTGACACATTGACCCGCAACAAGGGACGCAGCCTGCTGACCGGGTTCGGCGTGTTCTGGGGAATATTCATGCTGCTGTTCCTGCTGGGCGGCGGCGACGGGTTCAAGGTGATGCTGAACCAGCAGATGGGAGGGTTCGCGTCCAACTCGGCGATGATCTGGTCCCAGAACACGTCCAAGCCATACAAAGGCTTCAACAAGGGACGTTACTGGGAGATGAACATCAAGGACGTGGAGATTCTCAAGGAAAAGGTTCCTGAAGTGGACATCGTGTCGCCTCAATGCTTCAGTTGGTCCAGAGGCGAGGCAACCTACGAGGACAAGTCATCAAGGTGCAACGTCAAGGGGTTGAAGGCCGACTTCGCTAAAATAGAGACACCGACGATAGTTTACGGACGCTACATCAACGAGATGGACGTGGCGCAGAAACGCAAGGTCTGCGTGATAGGAAAGCAGGTTTACGAAAACCTCTATCCAAAGGGGGTGGACCCGTGCGGAACCAGAATCAAGATCGGCCCGGCATATTACCAAGTCATCGGAGTTGACTACAACGAACACAGTGTCATCAGCTTCGGAGGCAGGCAGACCGAGGCGATCGTGATTCCGATCTCTGTTGTGCAGGCTGTTTACAATATGGGTGACAAAGTACAGGTGATGGCGGTCACGGCTAAAGAAGGGATCGTGATGAGCGACATTATCCCGAAAATCAGAAGGGCGGTCGCAAGCAACCACTATATCGATCCTACTGACGAACAGGCGGTTACCGTTCTCAACACAGAGATGTTCTTTATGATGATCGACAGTCTGTTCAAAGGGGTGAACTTCCTGATCTGGCTGATCGGAATCGGAACGTTGCTGGCCGGTGTGATCGGAGTCTCGAACATCATGATGGTGACGGTACGGGAACGTACCACGGAAATCGGAATCCGCCGAGCCATTGGAGCGACTCCGAAGATGATTCTATCGCAGATCATCTGGGAAAGCATCCTGCTGACAGCCGTGGCCGGAATGTTGGGCCTGCTGTTCTCGGTGCTGATCCTGCAAGGGTTGGAGCTGGCCCTCACGACAGACGGCATCCTTCAGGCTCCGTTCCAGATCAGTTTCTGGACAGCTGTCGGAACTCTTCTCGGGCTGACGGTTCTCGGAGTCGTGGCAGGACTCGCCCCGGCGGCCAGAGCGATGAGCATCAAACCGGTGGACGCTATGAGGGATGAATAAGAGGCTTCGGGAACAAGACATATTAAGGATGAGCAAACATATTCAAAGATAGATAGTTAAGAATTAATATTCAGAAATAAAAAGTCAAGCAATATGAAAAAGTATTTCAAGTACATTCTGTTCGCCGCCATCATCGTGGTGTTCGCTGGCACATTCTACTTCCTTTGGAAAAAGTCACGTCCGCAGGAGATCCGTTATGAGGAGCTTTCCGCCGAGATCGCCGACATCAAGAAGACCACCCTCATCACCGGCACCATCGAGCCGCGTGACGAAGTGAACATCAAGCCGCAGATCAGCGGAATCATATCCGAGATCTACAAGGAGGCCGGCGACCAGGTGAAGGAAGGCGAGGTGATCGCCAAGGTCAAGGTCATTCCTGAGATGGGCTCGCTGAGTTCGGCGCAGAGCCGTTTGCGCATCGCCGAATTGAACCTTGAGCAGGCACAGACCAACTTCGGACGCGAGAAAGCCCTATACGACAAGCAGTTGGTAAGTGCCGAGGAATATGACCAAGTGCGTCAGGCCCTGGATCAGGCAAAGGAGGAAAAAGAGGCAGCCGAGGAGGCTCTGGAGGTTGTCAGGGACGGAGTGTCAAAGCGCAACGCCACGGCCAGCTCGACGCTGATCCGCTCGACCATCACGGGGTTGATCCTCGATGTGCCGGTCAAGGTCGGCAACTCGGTGATCCAGAGCAACACGTTCAACGACGGAACAACCATAGCCACGGTAGCCGATATGAACGACCTCATATTCAAGGGCAATCTGGATGAGACAGAGGTCGGCAAGGTCGATGAAGGCACGAGGATGAGAATCACCATCGGAGCGGTGCAGGGCGTGGAAATGGACGCTGTCCTTGAATATATTTCCCCGAAGGCCGTGCAGAACAACGGTGCTAACCAGTTCGAGATCAAGGCCAGGGTAAGCCAGTTGGACAGCGTGAAGATCCGTTCTGGCTACAGCGCGAACGCCGAGATCACTTTGGAGCACGCCGACTCAGTTTTGGCAGTTCCTGAGGCGGCAATCTCATTTGAGAAGGATTCCACGTTCGTCTATCTTGCCGAGGGTGACGGACAGTATAAACGCCAGCCTGTCACCACAGGGCTGAGCGACGGGGTCAAGATAGAGGTGAAGAGCGGACTTAGCAAGGATCAGAAAGTCCGTGGTAATCAGATATTCACAGACAAGAAATAGCGCTATGAAAAGAATATATTCATTGATTATTTTTGGTCTGCTGACGGTGGGGCTTTCGGCGCAGGATGGCAGGCTGTGGACGCTTCAGGACTGCATCACGCACGCTCTTGAGAACAACATTTCCCTCAAGCAGCAGGAGATTCAGGTCAAGCAGCAGGAAATCCAGCTGAACACATCCAGGAACAGCAGGTTGCCGGGTGTGAGCGCAAGCGCAAGCGAGAACTTCTCGTTCGGTCGAGGTTTGACGGCTGACAACACCTATTCCAACACCAACACTACCAGTACGGGAGTCAGCCTCGGAGCTTCAGTGCCAGTGTTCCAAGGACTCAGGATCAACAACTCGATTAAACATGACGAACTGAATCTCAAGGCGGTGACAGCGGATTTTCAGAAGGCTCGCGAAGATGTCTGTGTCGCCGTGGCGCAGGCTTATGTGCAGATTCTCTACAATATGGAGCTTCTGGATGTGGCCAGAAATCAGGTCAGCATCGATTCGCTTCAGGTCGAGAGACTCTCGGCGATGGAGCTGAGCGGCAAGGCCAGCAAGGTTCAGGTGGCTCAGCAGAAAGCAGCGCTGGGACAGAGCCGACTGTCTGAGACTCAGGCCGCCAACAGTTTACGATTGTCGCTGTTGGATCTGAGCCAGTTGTTGGAGTTACCGAATCCTGAAGGATTCTCTATCGTCCGTCCTTCGGTTTCCGTTGACGGGCTGCTTCTGAGCAATCCGGAGGACATCTACGCGCAGGCAGTGGCCTGCAAGCCGTCAATCCAGGCAGAGCAGTTCAGGCTGGATGCCACAGAATATTCCATCAGGAACGCAAAGGGGGCCCGTCTGCCATCTCTTATGGCAAGCGGTGGTCTGGGAACCAATTACTACACTATGAGCAGTCATTCCAGCGATCCGTTCGCAGACCAGATCAAGAACAATTTCAGCCAATATCTTGGTCTTAGCCTGAGCATTCCGATTTTCTCGGGATTCCAGACCAGAAACCAGATCCGCTCCGCCGAGCTTTCGAGGACGAACCAGATGTTGCAGTTGGAAAACAGCAAGAAAAGCCTCTACAAGGAGATCCAGCAGGCGTATTACAACGCTGTGGCGGCTCATGAGAAATTCCGGTCAAGTCTGGACGCTGACGCCAGCGCGAAGGAGTCGTACGAGCTTGTGCTTGCGAAGTACGAGAACGGCAAGGCCAACATCACTGAGTTCAACGAGGCTCGGGACAGTTTCCTGGAATCCGAATCGAATCTGGCTCGCGCCCGCTACGAGTTCCTGTTCTCGGCCAAGTTGCTGGACTTCTACAGGGGACAGAAACTGATTTTTTAAGCTTTCGTGCGTAAATCAGATTTATCCACGCACCACTTATCCGTAAACCACCTTCTGTGCGTAAGGCTGGTTCTTTCACGCACAGAAGGTTCTTTAGACAGGGCCGGTGCGTGAGCGGCAAGGTTATGCGCACAAAGACTTTCAAACAAACGGATCCGGTTCCGGAGCGTTCTTGTCGTAAGAAAGGATGGTGGCGTTGCCGGAAAGAATGTCGTACCCGTGTTCGGCAAGGCTTTGCAGCTCGAACTCTCCGGGATAGACCTCAACGGGGGCGATGAACTCCACCCTCTTGCGGATTCCGCTCACGATGTCCCGCCCATAGGCTCCCCCTCCGGTCAGCAGGATTACATCCACTTTCCCACAGACATCAGCGGCCTCCGAAGCGATATACTTGGCGATGTTGAGAACAAAGGCCTCCATCCAGACCTTTGCCCGGACATCACCATCCTCTCCCCTGCGGACAATCTCCTTGAGGTCATTCGTCCCGAAGAACGCCACGGCTCCGCCCTTGCCCATCAGTTTCTTCTTTATCTCCACTTTGGAATATTCACCGCTGTAGCAGAGGTCAACCAATTGGAAACCAGGACAAGAGCCGACTCTCTCCGGGGTGAACGGTCCGTCTCCTCCGACTCCGTTGTTGGAATCAATCACCTTTCCGTTCCTGTGAAGAGTGACGGTGATCCCGCCGCCGATATGGGCGACAATGGCGGTGATGTCATTCTGGATATACCCGTGATCTTTCAGATAGCGCCTGACGACAGCCCTTGAGTTGAGCGCATGAAAGAACGGTCTGCGCTGGAATTCCGGCAAACCTCCCACACGGCACTCCGGCAGCATCTCATCAGCCATCGGCGGGTCGGCAATGTACGCCCTGCAGACTCCGAAAGGCATCTCAACTCCTCTGGCAACGTTCTTTTCTGTTATCTCTTTCGCCAGATCGTCAGCGATGATCGCGCTCAGGTTGCAGGCGTGCCTCCCGTACTTGCAGCTCCGCAGCACCTCCCGCATGTCCTCGTTCACTGAATATATTCCCGTGACCACCGGATAGAAGAGTCCGCCACGCGCCATCACGATGTCGATGTCCTGTGCGTGGATCCCCTTGCCGCGCATGAATATTCTTACATCATCCCGCCGCAGCGTGTCCTGCTCCATCACATCCTTGAACCCGGCCAAATCCTCCGCCTTGTGCGCAAGATTCTCCTCGAACGCAAGTTCCCCGTCCACAAAGTACCCGATCTTCGTCGATGTCGATCCCGTGTCGATCGCCAGCAACCGCCCTTTTTGATTTGTCATGTCAGTTTCGTTTTCTTGGCAGGCATCCCTCACATGTCCCACGAACCGCAAACACGCGACAGGAGAACCTTTCCCACTTCAAATTTATCCGACACTTTCAACATCACGAAAAATAAGTGGTTATTCCCAGTCAATTACCGCCAACCCCGGAAATTCGTTGTGAAATCATGAATATGTTGGTGAAATTCCACCAAACAACCGATTCTTTAGCGGTCACGAAACACATTGGTCCCCCCCCTAAAAGACCTTCGATGTCATGAATTGGAAGATTATCTCAACTCTGCCTCAATGCCTCGATTCGCTCAAGAGACAATCCCGTGGCAATCCCGATCTGCTCAACCGGGATGCCTAACGACAGCAAAGACTTGGCGACTTTCTCTATGCCTTTCTCTATGCCTTTCTCTATACCCTTCTCTATACCCTTCTCTATACCTTTCTCTATACCCTTCTCTATACCCTTCTCGACGCTTTCCGCCGTGCCCTGTTCGACACCGGCCTCAAAGCCCTTTCGATAGCCCTGCTGTCTGGCTCCCTCTATGTACGGGCGCATCTCTTTCTCTGTCATCATATCGTTGAAATAGTTGTCAATCTCCTTGTCGTCAAGACCGCTGACACGCATCGCCCGTTCCAACCTCACAAACTCAGCGTCTTTCTCCGACCTCGACTTCGCAAACATAGCGAAATTTCTGAATATCCGGCACCATGCCGCAACCGGACTGTCATATTCATCAGCCTTTCAATCAGCGACTTTCAGGAATATGGCCCCTTGGTTAATGGTAGTTTGGTCATCGGCATTCCGCCTGACGGCACTGTTTCTCTCTGTAGTCTCCATAGTTGAAGTGGTGATGATGAATGTTATTTGGTCACTGGATCCCTTACGGAACCCGCCCGCAATATCGGAATTGTAAACGTATAAAACGAAAAGAAACACATGCAATTCATAAAAAACAGAAATTTCTTGATGATACCCCCGAAGATACCACTCCATGAGGAATACAATCTACGCTCAGAGCTCCCTGCAAGGCGCTCAACCCGACAACCCGCCTCGGTAATCCGAACAAGTTGATCCAGATTTCAGTGCGCATTGTATTAGAAAACCACAAGTCATCCCGCTTCTGATTCGTGGACATAACTGATAGTGACACCCCTCAAGTCCGGCCACCACTTGAAGGCATCGCCATTGGCCTTTATGAACTCAAGATCCCTCAGGCAACGCATTGGGTCATTTTCGTTCCCCAAGAGTGTTCCGCAACACTCTTGAGAGACATTTCAGCCCGAAAACGTTGCCCGAGCGCCCCTCCCCGAAAAATCACCGAGAAGGATAAGACTCTCGACATCACCAAGGCACCGCCATCCCTCGTTTTGGAGAATCGGCGGTGCCTTGTCGAATTTACAGCACATTAAAATCATTCAGACATACGTGTCGACTCTTGTCAATCATCACAGTATGCCCCAAATTTTATCTGCTCTGGGTAAAATGATCGGAACCACGCAAAACGCTTGTCTGTCCTTACGACCTCCATCAAGGCTTCACTGACTTGATCAGCCGTCAAAGGATGATAATGCCATCCATAATCTGGATTCTTATTTATCGCCTCGGCAATCTCCTCGGCTGTCATCCATCCCTCTTCACCATGAAGAATCATGCCCCCGCTACGCCGCAAAGCCGTTTTTCTATTTTCAACCAAGACGTCATAAGCCGCTTGCTGGATAAATGTGTGAAATAATTTCATATAGTAATATTTTCGTAGATGACAACACCTGTGAGGGTGGCACCGGGGCAAAGTGGATACGTGAAATGCGTGGAGGATTAGATAATGATATTCAATGCATTAAAGAAATGCCTTTGGGTTGATTCGACTAAAGGCGAGGCGGCTTTTCACTGATATTCAAGAAGTTAGACATCACCCATTGAGAATGAGGGCGTGGCAGATAAATGACTGGTAATCAAGGACAAAAGCACTTGCCTACTGGTTAAAGCAACACCAGGAACAACATCATAAGCCTAAATATCAATCAGTTAAATGCCACGAGCCCCACCACACCACACACATACCACCACCTTAACGTTCGCCACCACACACCGCTTTTCTTCACACGCCCTTACCTTGCCAGGCTTCCGCACAACAGCGATAAGAATCCCCAACACAAACGGGAGAATCCCCCTGTTTTCTACCGCGTACAAATTTTATCATAAAATGATAAAATGTCATATTGGTATCATAAGACATTGTGAATATGATAAATCCATTCATCACTACCGGTTATGACGGTGCCAAATACTTTTGCGACAGGGTCAAAGAAACAGGGGTCTATCAAGTTTATGACCTGTTTCTTGATATTTGGATCCGAGAGCGTTATTTAAGGTAATCGCTCCTCCAGGATAGACATCGAAGTTACGGCATAGCCGGGGCGAGGATCTCGGCGATGGCGGAGGTTTCGATGAGGAAACCGTCGTGGCCGTAGGGGGTCTCGATCTGTTGGTAGCGGGAGCCAGGGATGAGTTCCGAAAGGGGACGCATATCCTCGGGCGGGAAAAGCTCGTCTGAGGACATACAGATGAAGGTGCAGTCGGTCTTGATCTGAGCAAGGGCTTTGGCGACACCTCCACGACCGCGTCCCACGTTGTTGCTGTCAACCTCGTCACAGACATATAGATAGGAATATGCATCCCAATCCTTGACGAACTTGGAGGTCTGGTGACGGTAATATGAGCCGACCTTGCCGGCGAATACGGTGTCGTCACTGTCCTCGTTCTGCTTGAAGAGGCCCTCCTCACAGCGATATGTCAGCAGGGCGATCGCGCGGGCAGCCTTGAGACCCTCCATGCCGCCATTCAGGTCACGGTGCTCCTTAAAGGTCGGATCAGCCAGAAGAGCCATGCGGCTGGCGGCGTTGAATCCGGCGAGCCAAGGGGTCACGCGGGCACCGGTGGCGATGAAGAATATCTTTCCGAATATGCCTGGACGCATCACGGCCCATTCAAAAGACATAAATCCGCCCATTGATGTTCCGATCAGCATATCAATTTTCTCTATTCCAAGATGTTGGCGCAGAAGATCGAAGGCGCGGATGGTGTCACGCACGGTCACTCTGGGGAACTCGAAATAGTAGGGCTTGCCGGTTTTCGGGTTGGTTGACGCCGGGCTTGACGAACCGCAGGCCGAACCAAGGACGTTGGCGCAGATGACGAAATATTTCCCGGTGTCGATCAGTCTGCCGGGACCTACCAGAGCTGGCCACCAACTTCCCTCCGGATCAGAATCCGCGGTGAGGGCGTGGCATAGCCAGATCACTTTCTTGTCCGGTGAATATCCAAACGGCGATGTGTGGTAGGCAACCTCCAGATTGTCAATGCTTCCGCCGGACTCAAACTCGAACTTTCCTTCAATCTTATAGATGTGCTTGATCATTGTCTTTCAATGGTGTGAATGAATATCCTTTACGACGCAACTCCCTGATCAGCCCAGGCAGTTTGTCGTAGAACTTGTCAGTCCTGGCCGGATCCGTTCCGAAATGGATCAGCATGATGTGGCCGTTCAGACCATTGGGATCCGTCCTTTCATATTCCCAAATCCTGCCGAGAATCTCCTTGCTGCTAAAATAACGCTTCATTTCGGGGGTGGTGTAGTCGCCGTTGGTGAGGGTTCCGGGGGTGTAGTTGATGACCTGCAATCCAAGCTGTCTGGCCCAGGAGGAGATTGTCGCGTTGTAGTGCTCGTACGGCGGGATGAAATACGGTGCATTCGTGATGCCGAACTCCCGCAACACTTTGTAGCTCTTGAATATATCCTCGTTGAACTCTTGCCTTGTCACCAGAAGAGAGTCACGGTTGCCCCAAGGGGCGTAGAGCAGGTGGCCGTAGGAGTGACTTCCGACGTAGTGTCCTTCGGCGACAAGTCTTCTGACAACATCAGGGTACATCTCGAAGAACTCTCCGGTGAAGAAGAATCCGCCTTTGATGTTGTATTTTCTCAATGTGGAGATGATTCTTTCCGCTCCGTCGGCCTTGTCGGCGGCGGTGAACACAAAGTCTATGTGCTTGACTGACGGGTCGGTTCTGATTATTCCGCCGTCTTGGTAGATGTTATTGTCGGGTTGGGTATTATTGGTGGGGGCGTCGGTGGCAATAGACACCGCGGGCCTATCGCTTCGCGACCCTATCCGGGTGAATGGCCCGCGGCATCCATTGCCACCGACGCCTTCGCCCGAAGAGCCGAGATTTTCATTCACTATGCCTTCGGTGGAAATATTCTCCTTCATTTTGGAGTTATCACCAAAAGAACCAGTATTTACAACAGCATCTTCAGTTGCAGAGCCATCACTTGCATTTGCTACTTTGCCGGCAGAAGCGTCAGTTAATTCAGCGGCTCCGTCAGCGGAAAGCGCGGCAGCATTGGATTTTGCCGTACATTCGCCCGGATAGGGTTGCGTAGCAACAGGACGGCAAGGTCCAATGCCGCCGCGCGCCTCCTCCGAGCAAACCCTTCCCTCACGCTGATAGTAAGACAACGGAAATGTCAGCGAGGCCGTGCCATCCATTGTCGGCTCGTTGGTGGAATAGTCGTGAGTGCTGTCGTGGTAAACCAAATCGCCCGGCTGGAACTCCTCGTAGTTGACTCCACCATCGGTACGGATGCCCAGAAGACTTCCGAATATCGTCGCATAGACAGGACCGTCAACCAAACCACCGGTGGTGTTGCCCATCTTGTAGTTGATGATGAAAGAATGAGGCTGGGTCGGGAATATTCCACCTTCCGGAAGCTCAACGATCATGCTCACACCCCACGGATTGCACCCCAGAAGCCAGTCACGCAAAGAACCTTCCATCTCCTGATAGGTCGTGTCACCGGTCAGCTCACGGTAAAGGATGCACTGGGTCAGCATCGCCGAGGTCAGATTGTTCGAGCACCATATTCCCGGAATGCCGAACATAAACGGATGATCCTTGCCGCGCTCATAGACACGCTGGATGCCCGAACGGATGTTCCTTATGAACTCCGCCGAGACCTTGCCGCCGAAGTTCTTCGCGATGCGGTAATGCCCCATATTCATAAAAGGATACCACTGGTAGTGGCGGGCGCTGTCGGCTCCCATCCAAGGGGTCACCGGCTCGCGGCGGGCATATTCAATGGCCTCGGTTCTGTACTTCTTGTCGCCGGTGCGGCGGAACATCTCGTAGGCGGCCAACTCCATATCATCCACCCAGTTATCCTCCTCGTAGATGTAAGGGGAAACCACCGAAGCGGTCTGGCAGACACCTGGCTTGGCTACTCCGGCATCGTAGGCGGCCTGCGCCTTGGCACCTATCTTCTCCGCAAACTCAGGATAGAAAGGCTTCAGGATCTCTGCGCCAAAGGCGAAGTCCGAAGCGAACTTTCCTGCGGTGCTGGCCACTCCGGTCGTCTTGTTCTTGTCCCCACGCTTGCCTCTCTGCTGAGGCTCACCGGAGCAGAACCACACCGGCCTGTACTCGCCTTTTCCCCAACCATAGTCAGCCTGGTCGTCATTCGGGACACGCATTCCGACATGGTCACGGTCATCCGCGATCTGATTGTACATCTCACCCGGCTCAGGGTTCATCTTGTCAAGCCATTTGAGTCCCCAATAAATCTCATCTATGATGTCAGGAATCCCGTTCCGACCCGGCGTTCCGTCAGCCAGATGATTGTCCGAGAATGCCTCCGGATTGCTCTGATAGGCGAACATCATCTGGTAAATCGCGTTGGCTGAGGTGGTTGTGTACTGGAGGCAGTCCGAAGCGTCGTGCCAACCTCCGGTCACGTCAAGGAAAGTGCTGTCTTTCTTAGGATCCGGATGCCCGACGATGATTCCGTCCTTGCGATGACAACTGTCTTTGAAGAAAGGGTTCCAACCGCAACGCTGCTGACGCATATAGTTCAGCACAAAATCGGCCGCTCCGTCATAAACCTTAGGATTTATCGGGAATATCTCCGAGCGGGTCTCGCCTCCTGATGACAATACCTTAATATAATAGGCACCGTCGGTCTTCAAGGCACTGAAATCCAGGCGGCAGGTTGTCTTCATCTGCCCAAGCGCCCCCATCGGCCTCACGGCGTCAGACCTCCAGACGGCCTCACCGGCAAAGGCATCAACCAACTCGAAACCATTGACCTGGACAGCCTCATTACTCATAAAGACCGCCACCTTGGTGGCCTCCGGCAGATAGCCTATCTGGTTGATTCTGACCCAAGATCCGGCGAAAGTCTGGACGGCGGCCAAAGCCAGGAGCGCGATGGAAACCAATCTTTTCATTATCCTGTGGTTTATGCGATTCTTTTCAAAAAATTAATGAATATATTCTTAAAGACGCAAATTTAGGAAAATTAACCGTCCAAAATGTAGAAAATGCTTACTTTTGCGTAAATAGAACTGCATAATGGAATATTCCAATATAAGAATAGGCAACGGCTACGATGTCCACTCCCTCAAGGAGGGACTGCCGATGTGGCTCTGCGGAGTCAGGATCGAGAGCGAGACGGGATTCGTGGCGCATTCCGACGGGGATGTGGCCATACACGCGCTGTGCGACGCTCTTCTCGGAGCGGCCGCTCTCGGGGACATAGGACTACATTTCCCGGACAACGACGACAGATGGAAAGGCGTTGACAGCAAACTGCTTCTGAAAGAAGTGATGTCGATGGTAAGGGCCAAAGGCTATGAGCTCGGCAACGCGGACATCACGATAGCTCTACAGGCTCCGAAACTGCGCCCGCACATAGACGCGATGCGTTCCAAGCTCGCGGAAGTGATTGGAACAGACATCGACAACATCTCGGTAAAGGCCACGACCACAGAACGTCTCGGCTTCGTCGGCAGGAAGGAAGGCTGCGAGGTCTGGGCAACAGTTCTCATATTCAAAATTTGAATAATCCAATCATGATGACTGATTTCAATGAATAATGAAATAAAGTTATCGTGATTTGCCTTCAAAAGCTTACTTTTGCATATAATACCCTATTGATAGCACAATATGAGCCCTTTATCAGTAATAATCACAGTTCTGGCGTACTTTGCCGTGATGTTCACGGTGTCTTGGATCTCGTCGCGTAACGCGGACAACGCAGGATTCTTCAACGGGGGACGCAAGGCTCCGTGGTGGATCGTGGCGATCGCGATGCTCGGTGCGCCGATGTCCGGAGTCACATACGTCTCTGTGCCGGGAATGGTCGGCGTGGGAGGCACGGCGATGGGCTACATGCAGATGGTGCTCGGATTCTTTGTCGGCTACATCATCATCGCCTTCGTCCTCACACCTATATTCTTCAAGATGAATATGGTGTCGATCTACCAATATCTTGACGACCGGTTCGGAGTCTCCTCGCACAAGACGGGAGCATGGTTCTTCTTCATTTCCAAGATTTTGGGAGCCGCGGTCAGACTATTCCTCGTCTGCGTGACGCTCCAGTTGATGATTTTCGAGCCGCTTGGGCTGCCATTCATCCTGAACGTGATCGTCTCCGTGGCCATCGTGCTGCTGTACACGTTCCGTGGCGGGGTGAAGTCCGTGATCTGGACAGACACATTGAAGACAGTCTGTATGATTGTCTCCATCGTGCTGGCGATTGTGTTCATTGCCAAGGATCTGGGTCTTAATTTCTCCGGTGTGGTGCGGACGGTGCGTGAGAGTTCATATTCAAAGATGTTCTTCTTCGATGATGTGAACCACCCTGAATATTTCTGGAAGCAGTTCCTGGCGGGCGTGTTCACCGTGATCGCGATGACTGGTCTGGACCAGGATATGATGCAGCGCACGCTGAGCAGCCGCAACGCCAAGGATTCACAGAAGAACCTCATTACCAGCGGTTTGTTGCAGATTCCAGTGATATTCCTGTTCCTCTGCCTGGGGGTGCTTTTGTACATATTCGCAGGTCAGAAGGGCATCTCCGAGGTTGGCGACACGCTGTTCCCGGCCGTTGCGACAGGTGGCTATCTGCCTGCGATTGTGGGCGTGCTGTTCGTGATCGGGCTTGTGTCGTGCGCGTTCGCGGCGGGAGGCTCGGCCCTGACCGCGCTGACCACGTCGTTCACGGTGGACATCATAGGAACTAAGGGGAAGAGCGAGGAGCAGGTCACCACTATAAGAAAGAAGGTGCATCTGCTGATGGCGTTCCTGATGGGTGTGGTGATCTTTGTCTTCTATCTGCTGAACACGAAATCGGCCATTGACGCGGTTTACAAGCTTGCGAGCTACACTTACGGGCCGATCCTGGGAATGTTCGCGTTCGGGATATTCTCGAAAAGGAAGGTCAACGACAAGTGGGTGCCGCTGGTGGCCGTCATCGCGCCGGTGCTTTGCTTCATTCTGCAGAGCAACTCCGAAAGGTGGTTCGGCGGGTATAAATTCAGCTACGAGCTGCTTCTTTTCAACGCTTTGTTCACAATTTTGGGACTTTGTCTGCTAATTCGAAGAAAAAAGTCGAATTAATTTTGTCAATTCAGGATAAAGTTCTATTTTTGCAGTCCAGTTGCGAAGAAACGCAGCGCATCATTGAGATATGGTGTAATGGTAGCACTACAGATTCTGGCTCTGTCAGTGAGGGTTCGAATCCTTCTATCTCAACAAATCCGGCTCCGGCCGGTTTGTTTTTATGGCTCTTGCCAACAATAATGGCGGGGTAGCTCAGCTGGTTAGAGCGTCGGATTCATAATCCGGAGGTCGTGGGATCATGCCCCACTCCCGCTACACAACAATAGAAACTAATTAGACGATAATGGCGAACGCATTTCACTATTCCATCGGAAGGAAGTTCATCCAGGCTGTCAGCGGAGCATTTCTTATAATCTTCCTGCTGCTTCACGTGACTATTAACCTGTTCTCCGTCATTGACTCTTTCACAGGCAACTACAACGGACTTGACGGCCTTTTCCAGAAAGGCTGCGATTTCATGGCCCTGCCTATCGTGACCATCATGGTTCCGGTTCTTGCCGCCGGTTTCATCATCCACATCATCTACGGATGCTGGCTTACTTGGAAGAACATCAAGGCCCGTGGCGGCTACAAGCGCTATGAGGCTTCAAGCGTCGCTGCCGCCGACTCCTGGTCAGCAAAGAATATGTTCGTGCTTGGCATCATCATTCTCGGCATCCTTGCATTCCATCTTACCCACTTCTGGGCCAAGATGCAGCTTGCGATGTTCACCGGCGCCGAGGAGGGCAACCCTTACGAACTTCTCAATCTCACTTTCGGACGATGGTGGGTGCTGGCATTGTACCTTGTCTGGTTCGTGGCTGTATGGTTCCACCTTTGCCACGGTTTCTGGAGCATGTTCCAGACAGTTGGCTGGAACAACCAGACCTGGTTCAAGAGACTGAAAGTGATCGGCATCGTGGTCGCCACGCTGATCTTCCTTGGCTTTGCGGCTGTTGGCATCAACGCATTCCTTCAGGCAAACGCTTTGATTTAGTCAAGGATTAAAAATGAAAATTCAAGGGTGACCGTGTTCGGTCACCCTTATTTGTTATACGCCACCCGGTCGTGGAACCAAGAATCCGGTCACTGAGCTACACTTCCGGTCACTGAACCTGTCGAAGTGACCATATAAAAACAGGACAACAAATAAGCCGCTTCGACGCTTCGACATGCTCAGCGACCAAAGCGTCAAAAATCAGACAAATTGATTTATAAATAATAGTTAACATTTAAAAAACGAACTGAAATGAGACAGAAAAAGTTCCTGCTCCCAGAGAGCGACATCCCGACAGCATGGTTCAACATGCAGGCAGTCATGCCCAACAAGCCAATGCCTATCCTCAACCCGGCCACTCACGAGGCCTTGAAAGCCGAGGATCTCTACCCTATCTTCTGCAAGGCGTGCGCCGACCAGGAGCTCAACACGACAGACGAGTGGATTCCTATCCCTGAACCGGTCCGTGAACAGTACGCCGGCTACAGATGCACGCCTCTGGTAAGGGCTTATGACCTTGAGGCCGCGCTCGGCACACCGGCACACATCTATTTCAAGAATGAGAGTGTCTCCCCTGCCGGATCCCACAAGCTGAACTCTGCCCTGGCACAGGCCTACTATGCCAAGGAGCAGGGCATCACCAACATCACCACCGAAACCGGAGCCGGACAATGGGGCGGAGCGCTATCCTACGCCGCAAAGAAGTTCGGTCTGGACTGCGCCGTCTATATGGTCAAGGTCAGCTTCCAGCAGAAGCCTTACAGGAGGTCGATCATGCAGACTTTCGGAGCGGCCATCACTCCGTCTCCGTCAATGTCCACAAGGGCAGGGAAGGACATCATCACAGCAAATCCTAACGATCAGGGATCCCTTGGATGCGCGATCTCCGAGGCCATCGAGCTTGCGGTCAGCACTCCGAACTGCAAGTACACACTTGGATCTGTCTTGAACCACGTCTGCCTCCACCAGACCATAATCGGACTTGAGGCCGAAAAGCAGATGGAGTTGGCCGGGGAATATCCAGACATCGTAGTGGCCTGCTTCGGTGGCGGCTCGAACTTCAGCGGCATCGCCTACCCGTTTATGAGGCATAATATTCAGGAAGGCAAAAAGACCCGCTTCATCGCGGCCGAGCCATATTCCTGCCCGAAACTAACGAGAGGAAAGTTTGAATATGACTTCGGTGACGAGGCCGGTATGACTCCGCTCCTCCCGATGTACACCCTCGGTCACGATTTCAAGCCGGCGACCATCCACGCAGGCGGGCTTCGCTACCATGGAGCCGGCGTGATATTGTCACAGCTGATGAAGGATGGGTATATGGAAGCAGTTGACATCGAGCAGCTTGACGCATTCAAGGCCGGAGTTCTCTTCGCTCAGACCGAGGGCATCATCCCTGCTCCGGAATCCTGCCACGCCATCGCCGCGACAATAGGCGAGGCACTCAAGTGCAAGGAATCCGGCGAGGAGAAAGTCATTCTCTTCAACCTTTCCGGCCACGGTTTCGTGGATATGAGTGCCTACGATCAATACCTCTCCGGCGAGATGCAGAACTTCCACGTCTCCGACGCCGAGATTGCAAAGTACATCAAGTCGGCAGACACACTGAACAAGTAATCGATTAGATATAAGGTGGAATATAGTCAAGAGGGCCTCTAACCTGAATTTTGCACGTTACCAAAATTCTGAACAGAGGCCCTCTGGACTTATTAGGGTAACCTAATATTTCAATGACATCATACTGCATAGTGCATAGTCATCGTACATAGTACATATTTCAATGGCACCATACTGCGGTTGCTGAGCTTGTCGAAGCAGCGAAGCGGCTGAACCCACGGATGTACTGTGATGTGCCGTGGCAGATAACTACTTGATTTTCATGCAAAAGAGCGATGTCCTGGTGAAGAAGACAGCACCAGGACATCGCTTTTTATATTCATTTTCAAGCACTTAAGTGCCACGAGATACCACATTAGATCGGCAGCGTCTTCTGACGAAGCCAAGAAGCGACCTCTGGAGTGAGACGTGGGGAAAGAGTACGGTAAACGTGCTCGTTGTAGGCGTTGAGCCAGTCAATCTCTGAGCGGTCGAGAAGGTCTTTGACAAGGATCGACGTGTCGAAGTGGCAGAGGGTCAACGTCTCGAATCTCAGCCAATGGCCGAAATCGTTCTCTCCGGCATCAACGCAAAGGATCAGGTTCTCGTGACGGATACCGAACTTGCCCTCCCGGTATATTCCCGGCTCATCACTTGTGATCATTCCCGGAATCAAAGCCTGACGATTGAAGTTCTGACGGATGTCCTGCGGCCCCTCGTGGACATTCAGATAGAATCCGACCCCGTGGCCGGTTCCGTGGCCGAAATTGCGCTTTGCGCTCCAGAGCGGTTCGCGGGCCAGGACATCCAGCTGGCAACCAGCCGTCCCTTTAGGGAAAACAGCCTTTGCCAATGCTATATGCCCTTTCAAGACCAAAGTATAGTCCTCTTTCTCCAACTGGGAACAAGGCCCAAGCGGAACAGTTCTGGTGATGTCAGTGGTACCGAACAGGTACTGCCCGCCGGAATCGCACAGGTAAAGTCCTTCCGCATAGATCTCAGCGGAGCCCTCCTCCGGCGTGACATAGTGAGGCAGAGCGGCGTTCGGACCGTAAGCCGAAATCGTCTCGAAACTCTCCCCACGGAAGCCCTCGATCTCACTGCGGAACTCGTGCAGTTTCCGTGAGGCTTCATATTCATTGACCGCATCTCCCGCCTCGACGGAGGTTTGCAGCCAATGGAGGAAGCGCTCCATAGCAACGCCGTCCTCAAGATGAGCCTCTCTCATCCCAGCGATCTCGACTTCGTTCTTGACCGACTTGCGAAGCCCGACAGGCGAGGTCCCCATGATGACATACCGAGAGTTCAGAATACTGAACAAACTGAAATTCAACGTCGCCGGATCAACAAACAAAGCCTTGATGTAATTGCCGTCCACAAGATTTGAAAGCGCGGCCTCGACATCTGAATATTCCTGAATATTCACTCCGTCAGCAAGGAGCTCGTGGTAACTGTCCTCGGTCTCTCCGTCATCATCCGGAATCTCACCCTTACGTGCGAACCAAAGCACATTATCCTGAGTGACAAGAAGATATGACATCACCACAGGGTTATAAGCGACATCCTGCCCACGGACGTTCAGCATCCAGGCAATCTCATCCAAAGCCGTGAGAAGAATAGCATCGTACCCTTTGTCAGTCAGCCATTTGCGGATCCAACGCACCTTTTGCACCCTTGACCAGCCAACCTGCTCAGGTCCAAGAGTAATGATCGGAGTCTGAGGTATTTCCGGACGGTCAGTCCACAGGACTTCCAGCATATCCGGGGCGTTGACAAAACGGATCTTCTCTCCAACAGTTTTCTGAATATCCTCAACGGAAGATACTGTCATGCAAAGCCCGTCAACAGCGACGCGAACCTCATCGCAGTCCGCAAAATGATCCGCAAGCCACTCTGGAATAAGCACTTGGCCAGGGACACGGGTCTTATGCAACTCAACTCCCGCGGCCGGGAGCTGCTGAGAGGCCTGGATGAAATAACGAGTGTCAGTCCAAAGACCGGCGCGATCCTCTGTGATGACAAGGTCACCCTCCCCAGTGTAGCCGGAAAGCCATGCCACCTGATGCCAGCGGGCTGCTGAATATTCACTGTTGTGCGGATCATTCCCCGTCACTATGACGGCATCCCAACCTTTCGAGCGCATCATCGCCCGAACAGCCTCGATTCTATCTTTGAATATGCTCATTGCCTCAACTGGATTATATGGGTATTCAATGCTTACAAACTTACATAAAAAACTGCGATTTACGCCCGTCACATAAGAAAGAAACAATTTTTTAGAGGAAATATAGAATAATCCTGATAAAACGCCAAAATGTCTGTTTTCATGAAAAAAACAAAAAAATGTATCGATTTATACATTCCTGCATTGATTTATTAAAAAAAATAAATATCTTGTGCAGCACTTGGTTAAAAAATCGATTTACGGAGATTCTGAAGATCGCTGGAAAAATAATAATACAACCAATAAAAACGTACTGTATGAACAAAAAAATCGCAGCAATCCTTGCTTTGCTTTTTCTAAGCGCAACTGTCGCCTTTTCTCAAAACATACAGGTTAAAGGAACAGTCATCGATGCAAACGGCGACCCCGTACCTTTCGCCTCTATTCAGTTGAAAGGCACAAAAACAGGTACATCAACGGACGAGAACGGTAATTACACTTTATCTGCCCCGAAAAACGGAACATTGATCTTCAGTTCCATCGGTTACCAAACCAATGAAGTCCACATCAACAGCAAGCTCATCGTTGACTGTGTGCTCAACCAAGACACCGACTATCTTGATGACGTTGTCGTCGTGGCTTACGGTGTCGCCAAGAAAGAATCCATCGTGGGAGCAGTCTCCCAAGTAAATTCAAAGGACATCGAGAAACGTTCCACATCCAGTGTATCTGCCGTTCTTGAAGGATCCGCCCCTGGTATCCGCGTGAACAACTCCTACGGAGAGCCAGGAAGTGACGCCAGCATACGTATCAGAGGATTCGGTTCCATAAACGGAACAAACGCGCCTCTCTACGTGATGGACGGTGTGGTTTACGGCGGCAACATCTCCGACCTGAACCCTCAGGACATCGAGAGCATCTCAGTCCTCAAGGACGCCTCTTCGGCAGCGCTCTACGGAAACCGCGCCTCCAATGGTGTCATCCTCATCACTACCAAGAAGGGAAAGGACGGAAAAGTCTCACTGACTGCCAACATCAACCAAGGTGTTTACCAGAGAGGTATCCGTGAATATGATTCCATGAACGCTGACGAATGGATGGAGACTATGTGGACCACCTACCGCAACGGTATGATGAGCGACCCGGCGCTCAACAAAACCCTTGACGAAGCCACGGCTCTGGCACGGAAGGATTTCCTTCCTGTTATTGCAAAGTACAACTTTAACAAAAACCGGGACCCTTTTCAGGAATCCCGGTTTTTCTTTGCTTATGGGTTGGGTTATTTTATGAGCTTGTTATAGTCAGTTTCTTTTGATGGAATCACCCATGTCCAGTTGTTCCTGTCCTGAGGACCGTAAGAAACGGCGAGGGCTGTGATGTAGTTGCCTCCCTTCTCTGTGGAAGTTCTGTTCAATGAATCACCCCAGCGCTTGAGGTCGAACCAGTTGAAGCCTTCGCCGAAGAGCTCGATCTTGCGGTAAAGTTTGATCTCGTCAAGAAGAGCGGTGCCGGTGGCGGTGCAATTATATTCCTTGTCACGTCCGCTGTCCCTTGTGAGGGCATTCAAGGAAGCCTGAGCCGCTTTTTCGTTCTTGAGGAAATAGTTAGCCTCAGCCTCGATCAGATACATCTCGGCGGAGCGGAAGTTGTTCAGGTGTCCGACGCCGGGTTGGGATGAATTGGCGAACTTGAAGTTCATGTAGGCATAAACCTTCGCGCTTGCTTGAATATCAGGATACAAGGATCTTGCATAAGCATCCAATTCCTTGCCGCCTTTCTTAGGATCTGCCAGACCTGTTGACTTTGTGTAGTAATAATCTTTAGGATCGAGGAACATTCCGCGACGGATGTCTGTCTCAGGAATCTTATCGTAAGCGTCCTTGTTGATGCATTTAGGATAGGTTCTTACGGCGGATGCCGAAGAATTATAGCTCATGTAGGCGAAATAAGAGTAGAAGAACAGAGTTTCATCGGCTGAACCATAGCAACTCCATATCCATTCCTTGTTAGGGGCGTTGAATCCGTCCTTGTACTCCGCGTTTGACATCAGAGGATGATTGGCGCGAGCCTTGGCGGCCTTGTCAAGAGCCTTGGCGTAATCCTGTCTGTTGAGGGCGGCACGGGCGTAGGTGGCATAAGCCATGTCGATGTTCGGAGAGTAATTGTCCTTGGAATCCGGTGCCAGTCCAGACTCTGTGTAAAGACGGATGGCCTCGTCCAGATCATCGTAAATCTGCTTGTAGCAGTCAGCCATAGTGCTGAGAGGCATCTCGTCAGTTGATGTGTCGAGACGAAGCACAACACCGTCAGACGCTCCGTTGCTGGAGTCTCCCCAACGCACGCTATAGACCTGAAGCAGCATCATGTAGCTGTAGGCCCTGAATGACAAGGCCTGTGCTTTGATGAACTGTTTTTCTGTCTCGTCTCCTTTCGCATTGTCGATGTTGAGTATGATGGCGTTGGCGTTGCCGATCAACATGTAGTAGTAATACCAATTGTAATAATTGTAGATGCTGATCTTGCTGTCATGATTCGTGCCGTTGATGACGGAAGCCCAACCTGGCAGGTTTACGACGAGATTATCTCCAGGATATTCACCGGTATATAACTTGATTGTTCCCTCTCCGTTGAAACCTTGCGAACCGAGATACTGCCTTGTCATGAGTTTGCAGATGCCATTAACCGCAAGGGCCGCGTTTTCTGTGCTCTCAAAGATAGTAGGTGTCGCGGTGGAACTCGTCGGGATTGTGTTCATATAATCCTTTGAACAGGAAGCCAGAAGCATTACACCTAACAGTGCGGCGATGGATATTTTAAGTATGTTTTTCATTTTGTCCGTGATTTAAAGTTTTTTACAGTCTGATGTTGAGTCCTAACGAGAATACACGCGCGGTGGTGAACTTGTTGCTGCTGCCTCCGGTGAAGTTCTGCTGAGGGTTCATGCCTCTGAGAGTTGTCAGGGTGAAGAGGTTCTCGGCGCTGAAGTTCACAGAGGCTCCGGCGATGTCAATCATGCGGGTAATTCTTGAAGGGATGTTGTAAGAAACTGTGAGGTTCTTGAACACCAGATAGTTGGAACTCTGAAGCCAACGGGTTGACATCGATGAGTTGTACTGGTTGTAGTAAGAGTTGAGTCCAGGAAGAGCGTCAGGATTGATACGGTTTGAGGATGTCTCTGTCATTCCGGCAGGAGCTGCTGTCCAGGATCCGAGCAGATCTCTATGGAGCTGATGCACGTTCGTGCTGGCGGACATCAGGGATGCATAGGAACTGTCGTACATCTTGCCTCCCAAAGAATAAGTGAAGAGGGCGGAGAGAGAGAAGTTCTTGTAGCTGAACGAAGTTCCGAAACTTCCGTAGATCTTAGGAAGGGCGCAACCGCTCCAGTCTCTCTTGGCATAGGTCACATAGGTAGTGTAGTCTTTGCCGTTGATGTTGACGTGATGCTCTTCAGGAAGCGGCTTTCTGGTCTCACCTTCTGCAGGTGTCCCCACATAGAAGGCCTCGTCATCAATCTGATAGAGGCAACGTCCGGTCATCATGTCCACACCTTCATACTGATACGTGAAGAATTCGTACATGCTGTGTCCCTCTGCATACTTGAAGTTCCCTGAAAGGATGCCCTCTTCCCTGTTCTGCTGAGGAAGAGTGATGATCTTGTTTCTCTCGATGGTGGCGTTCATGTTAAGGTTCCACTTGAAATCCTTCGTGCGGATTACATCGAAATCAGTGGCGATCTCTATACCTTTGTTGGAGACAGAACCAAGATTCTGTGTGATGGTGGAAACTGCGGAACTGGTTGAAGTCGCACCTGCGGAAAGTGGCTGATAGACACTGAACAGAAGGTCTCGGGTGCGCTTGTCGTAATATTCAAGAGACAAATTCCAGCAGTCGAAGAAGCGTCCCTCAAGAGCGGCGCTCCATGAGGCGGCGGTTTCCCACTTGATGTTGGTGGCGTCATTCTGTGACTTGTAGGCTCCTCCCTTTCCTCCATTCTGAACCATGGCGTAAAGGGCCATGTAGGCGTAGTAGCCGACACCCTGGTCATTTCCTACTTCTCCGTAGGATGCTCTGAACTTCAGTGAGTTGATTTGAGGGATAGCCTTGATGAAGTCTTCATTTGAGAGAACCCAGCTGCCTCCCACTGACCAGAAGTTACCCCAACGGTGATCAGGATGGAATCTTGACGATCCGTCACGGCGGAAGGAAGCCTCGGCGAAGTACTTGTTCGCGAAGTTGTAACGCGCGCGGGCCAGATAAGACTCACTGCGGACATCATTGTAGTAGTCCGTCATCGTGGTCATTTCAGAGAAGTTGTTGAGGGTGGTCTGTCCCGGGAATGTCTGGTTTGTCTTGTAATTGTAGAGATAGTTGTAGTGGTAGTAGTAGTTCTCGTGGCCGAGGAGGGCATCTACATTATGCTCTCCAAAGGCACGCTGCCATGTCAGCTGCTGCTGGAAAGTATAGTTCATGTAGCGGTATATGGTTCTGGAGGCGCGTCCGTTACTGCCGGCTCCGTCACCTATCAACGCATTGTTGTAGGTCTGAGCCTCACTGTTGCGCAGACTCATGTCTCCCTTGATGGAGAATGTGAAGTCCTTGAGGAACTTGATGTCGGCGTAGAGCTGTCCGTTTAGTGTTGTGCGGTAGGATTTGGCCAAATTGTCCTCAAGTTCCCATGCGATGTGGCGGTTCTCATTTTGTCCACGGCTGTTGCCATCGTCATACTGCTTGTTGCCAGCCCCGTCCAGTATATAGTCTCCGTTCGCGGAGCTGAGATCGTGCTGATGGACAGGATAGATCGGAGCCATGAAGCGAGAGTAGTAGAACGGGTTGATGTAGGAATTGTTACCGTCCGTGTCGGTGAAATTGCTCTCCTGATAGGATCCGGCCAGATTCATGCCGACCTTGATCCATTTACGAGGAGTCACGCTCACGTTGGCACGTCCGTTAAAACGGGAAAAATCGGATGATTTTACATAACCTTTCTCATCAAGGTAAGCGGCTGACAAATAGAAACTTGACTTTTCGGAAGCAGCGTTGGCGCTCATGTTGTACTCCTGCCTGTAGCCAAGCCTTTCAATCGGCTTGAACCAGTCAAGGTCTTCGGCGATCAGAGGCTTGACCGTGCCGGTGAGTTTTCCGTTGGCATCGAACAATTCCTCATCACCCTTGTTGTAAATGTTGTACTTTAACAAAAATCATTTGAATATCCTACGTTTGATTATTCTTATGGCCACAAGAAGCAACTTCTCCACCGGCAGGAATGCTGAAATATTCCTCAATCCGGAGAAAAACATGTTGGAAGGCGTGAATGCCTCCTTGACATCAGACAGAGACTCGCGCAGGAGAAACTCTCTGCGGACCAAACGCTCGCGGACATCATTCTGAGCCGACTCCAGCTCATCCATCGTCTTGATTTCAGAATACCTCATAGCCTATTTGTCTTCGTCAAAGAATAGTTTGATGAACATCGGGACGAACGTGTTGCGGAACAGTCTCTTCCTAAGCAGAATGACAACCACAAGAATCACGGCGAAGACCGCGGCCACGATTCCGGCTCCGGCTGCATAACTGCCTATCAACTCCCCTATCCACATAACACCCCCGATGGCGAGAGCAGTCAGAATCACGGACACGATAAAGAGGACAAGCAACATGTAAAGCAACTTGCCGAGCGTCAATGACAATCCCTTAGCGGTTCTTAATTTGAGGTCATCAATCCTTGCCTCGACATAGTCCGCAGTGTTCTTGCCAAGGTCCTCAATCGGTTTTGTGAACTCACTCATCGTCAAGCGTTTTCCGACGGCCTTTCGGCATATTCAATGTCCTTCTGAATCGCGCTCTCGAGTTTCTCCAAGCGCTCGAAAATCTTCATCCTGACATCTTCCTTCAGATCCTCGGCCTGACCCTTGAGTTCCGCCTTCAGGTCGTTGAGTTCCATTCTTGCCAACCTCGCCCGTGCCTTGGCGGAATCCGCGGCGTCACCGACAGTTTCCTTCAGTTTCCTGCGTGTCTCCTCGCCCTTCTCCGGAGCGAACAGCAGCCCAAGAGTCAGCCCCGCGGCGGCTCCGGCGATGAATGCGAATAGTGAATCCCCTTTCATAACATTCGATTTTCACAAACTTACATAAAAATCTGCGATTTTTACGCCCGTCCCATAAGAAAGGAACAGTTTTTTAGAGGAAATATAAACCATACTGATCAGAAATCCAATTCATCAGCGCCGATTTCTGTCAGCCAACACAAACGGAACTCCTCGTGCAAGTGACAATAAGGCCATAACGCAACCCGTGAGTGTCCCGCAATCCTTCCGGGCGACAGAAAAGGGTTCCACAATCCTCCCGTGCGCAAAAGTGACCCTCTCACGTACGAAGGCCTTATTTTGATCCTCCTCGTGAGCAGGAGGGCTTAGTCTGCGCACGGGAGGGACTGCCGAGGCTGCCTCGTGAGCAGGAGGGCCGGGGCTGCCACGGGAGGGACTGCCGAGGCTGCCTCGTGAGCGGGAAGGCTTAGTCTGCGCACGAGAGGGACTGCCGATGCTGCCTCGTGAGCAGGAGGGCCAGGGCTGCGCACGGGATGGGACTGCCGAGGCTGCCTCGTGAGCAGGAGGGCTTAGTCTGCGCACGGGAGGGACTGCCGAGGCTGTCTCGTGAGCAGGAGGGACGGGGCTGCGCACGGGACCATAGACATTATTTTCTGACAGGGGCGCACTGGACTCCGAGGAGTTTCAGGGCGGAGACGAGCTCGGTGGTGACTGCGACCTTGAACTTGGTTGAGTGAAACTCGATGTTGTACTTGGTCTGAGGGTCGTAGAGGAACATTTTGAGAGGGACGGTGCCTCGGTTGGACTGGATCAGGGACACTAAATCCTTGCGGAACCTCTCGGTCAGCATCGGGGTAGTGATGCTGATGGAGAAAGCGTTCAGCATCGTCTCGTTCACGTTGCCCAGAAGCATTATCTTCTTTACCCTGAAAGCATAAGGCGAAGTCTTGCCTTGCGCGCGCTCTTCAGGTTTGATGAAATATTTCTCCTCTATGTCGCCCTCGATGTAAAGGTTCTCGTGCGGCTTCATATAGCTCATAAAAGCCTCGTGGTCACGTCCGAACAGCGCCAGCTCGTAGGCTCCGCTGTAATCCTCCAGCTTCGTCTTTGAATATGGCTTACCGGTCTTCGTGGTCAGGGTGCTGTACTCGGTCACCAGGCCGGCTATCGCTACCTTCATCTTCTTCTTGGAAGCCTCACACTCCGCGACTTTCTTATTCAAATCCGCCAGTTCGCAGTTGGTAAAACTCTCTATCTCAAACGCATACTTATCCAAAGGATGTGAGGAGATATACATCCCGACATATTCCTTTTCCTTCTGGAGCCACTCGAACTCGTCGTCCGTCCCGACCATTTCAGGAATATCCGGACGCACAGGCTTCATTTCTTCAACCTCGCCGAAAAGCGACGCCGCCGAATTGGCCGCATCCTGGCTGTAAAGGTTGGCGTATTTTGCAAGCTCGTCAATGAACAGGTTCCCGCTGCGGCACGGCAGGAAAAACTGTTTGCGCTGGATGCCGAACGAATCGAAGCCTCCTGAATATACAAGGCACTCTATCGCCTTTCTGCCCAGCGAGTTACCAAGCCTTTCGATGAAATCGAACACATCGGCGTAGGTACCGTTGGCTGCCCTGTCGGCGATGATCGCGTCCGCCACATTGGAACCGAATCCCTTGATCCCCTTCAAGCCAAAACGGATGTTGCCTTCCTTGTTCACGGTGAAGTGTGAATATGACTCATTGACATCCGGGTTCAACACCTTGATCTTATGAGCCTTGCAATCGGACAGGATCTTCTTGATCTCCGGCATGTTGGAGAGGTTGCAGGAGAGGTTGGCGGCGAAGAACTCGGCGGGATAGTGGCATTTCAGCCAGCCGGTCTGATAGGAGACCCATGCATAGCAGGTGGCGTGGGACTTGTTGAAGGCGTACTGCGCGAATTTCTCCCAGTCCTTCCAGATCTTGTCCAGCATCTTCTCCGGATGGCCGTTGGCCTTGCCGCCCTCCATGAACTTGTCCTTGAGCTCGTTCAGAATCGTTATCTGCTTCTTGCCCATCGCCTTGCGGAGCTTGTCCGCCTGACCCTTCGTGAAGCCGGCCAGCTTCTGGGAAAGAAGCATCACCTGCTCCTGGTAGACGGTCACACCATAGGTGTCCTTAAGGAACTCCTCCATCTCCGGGAGGTCATATTCTATAGGCTTGAGTCCGAGTTTTCTGTCCACGAAGTCCGGGATGTAGTCCATCGGACCCGGCCGGTAAAGGGCGTTCATCGCGATGAGATCCTCGAAACGCTCCGGACGCAGCCTCTGGAGCCAGGTCTTCATGCCCTCGGACTCGAACTGGAAGACGCTGTCTGTGTCACCGTGGCCGTAGAGTTCGTAAGTCGGCTTGTCGTCAATCGGGATCGCCTCGATGTCGATGTCCGTACCAAAGCGCAACTTAATGTTGTCCAGACATTTGTGGATTATGGACAGGGTGTTGAGTCCCAGGAAGTCCATCTTCAGCATGCCGACTTCCTCGATGTAGTGGCCGTCGTACTGCGAAGTCCAGACATATTGCCCCGATTCCTTGTCCATCGAAAGGCAGATAGGAATATAGTCGGTCAGGTTGCCTCGTCCGATGATCGTGGCGCAGGCGTGCATTCCGACCTGACGGATGCAGCCCTCCAGCTGACGGGCATATTTCAGAACCTCCCTCACCTGCTCTGTTCCGTTTTCCAACTCTTCCTTGAACTCAGGCACAAGACGATAGCAGTTCTTCAGGGTTATCTTGACATCCGTGTCCTCCATGCCCCTCTGATAGGTCTTCTTGACCGTTTTCTTCTGACCCGGATTGTCAGGATCATCAACCTCGACATCCTTTTCCACCACCTTGAATCCTGGCTTCAGATCATCCAGATCCGGATTGAAGAGATATTCCTTCTCCACCTTTTCACTGAGGCGGTCAGGCACCATTCCGGACAGGCGGTTGGACTCATCGATCGACAGGTCATGGATTCGCGCCACGTCCTTGATGGCTCCCTTGGCGAGCATCGTGCCGAAGGTGATCACCCGGGAGACGTGATCCTTGCCGTAGGAGTCCTCGACATATTTATGCGCCAGGGACAGATCCTCGAAATCGACATCTATATCCGGCATCGAGATTCGGTCCGGATTCAAGAAACGCTCGAACAGGAGCTGGTACTTGATCGGATCCAGGTTGGTGATTCCCAAGCAATAGGCCACCACGGATCCGGCCGCGGAACCACGGCCTGGCCCCACCATGCTGCCCTTCGCCCTCGAAGCCGCGATGTAGTCCTGCACAATCAGGAAGTAGTCCGGGAAGCCCATACGGCAGATGGTCTTGAGCTCGAAGTCTATCCTCTCGGACTGCTCGGCGGTCAAAGTCTCCCCATAACGTCTTTTGGCTCCCTCGTAAGTGATGTGGCAGAGATAGGCCACCGACTTGCAGAACTCGTCGCCACGGTAATTGCCCTTCTTGTCGCACTTTCCGACCTCGATGACATCCTTGTACATGTTCAGATAGTTGTCCAGGTCATCAAGGAAGGCCTGGTCGATCTGATACTTCGGAAGCACATGGTCGCGGTCGATCTGATATTCCTCAACTTTGGAAGCTATCTCCAGAGTGTTTTCCAGCACTTCCGGATGGTCTGGGAACAATGCCGCCATCTCCTCCTCGCTCTTCAGGTACTCCTGCTGGGTGTAGTGCAGGCGCGGCTCCTCGTTGATCTTCTTACCGGTGTTCAGACAGATAAGATGGTCGTGCGCCGGGCCGTCCTCCTTGTTCACAAAGTGGACATCATTCGTGGCGACCACTTTGACACCCATCTCCTGAGCCAACTGGAATATTCCCTCATTGCTGATCTTCTGCTCCTCGTAGACATCCCGCGAGAGTCCAGGAACCTCGGTCTTGTGGAGCATCACCTCAAGGTAGTAGTCGTCTCCGAAGACCCTCTTGTGCCACTCTATCGCCTTTCTCGCCTCGTCCATCTTTCCGGCGACGATGTTCTTGGGGATTTCGCCGGCAAGGCAGGCGGAGCAGCAGATCAGATTCTCGTGGTACTTCTCGATGATCTCGTGCGAGACCCTCGGCTTGCCGTAGTAGAGACCTTCGATGTGACCCTGCGACACGATCTTCATCAGGTTCTTGTAGCCGTCGAAGTTCTTGGCCAGCAGGATGAGGTGATAATATGACCTATGCTCGCTGTCCTTGATCTTAGGGTCGTAGTGGCGTGTCACATAGACCTCGCACCCGATGATCGGCTTGACCTTGAAATGCCCGGTAGCCTTGTCCACATGCTTGCCTGCGAACTTGAAGAACTCCTTGACACCGTACATGTTACCATGGTCCGTGATGGCCAGGGCCGGCATCCCCATCTCCTCGGCCCTGTCGAACAAGGTCGAGATGGAGGAGAATCCGTCAAGAATCGAATATTGCGTGTGGACGTGAAGGTGTACAAAAGCCATGGTGACAAGTCATTTTTTCAAGCGCCAAGCCAAACCCGCCCATCGCCGGACAAACGTCTCCCGACAAAAGGCGAATCGCAGCAATACAAAGATACCGAAAAACCCTATCCCCGCAAAGCCGCTCTCCCCGAAAAGTTATCAACACCTCGGAAAAAGTCCCGATTTTAACCACCAAAAACTCGGAATAATTCCCGAAAATAAGAGTAAATAGTCGGAAAAAATCCCTATTTTAACCATCCAAAACTCGGAATAATTCCCGATACTATTTGTTATTCAATTGATTTATTGTAAATTCGCAAAAAATATAAAAAAAGAAGCCATGCTATATAGAAAATTCGCAGCCCATCTGGAAGACTTTCTCCGGAACGAACCTCGTAAGATAATGCTCGTCAATGGCGCCAGGCAGATTGGCAAATCGTACCTGATAAGGCACGTCGGCAACAAACTTTTCAAGAATTATGTGGAGATAAACCTGAAAGCGGACAAGGAAGGCTCCGGAATATTCGCGTCTGTCCGCAGTGTAGAGGAGTTTTTCCTGCAATTGGGTGCGATCGCCGGGAACAGATTAGGCAATCGGGACGACACGATTGTCTTTCTTGACGAGATTCAAAGCTATCCGCATCTGATGACGATGCTCAAATTCCTGAACGAGGACGGCAGGTACAGGTACATCGCCAGCGGCTCGGAATTAGGTGTGGCATTGGCGCAGACTCCTTCCGTCCCTATCGGCAGCATAGCCATCGAGCAGATGTATCCGCTTGATTTCGAGGAGTTTCTTCTAGCGATGGGATGCAGTCAGGACACTATTGACGGGATGCGGGAATATTTCCACGACAGGAAGCCGTTGAACGATTCCCTGCACAACTATATGCTCCGGCAGTTCAAGATCTATCTTTTGGTGGGAGGAATGCCCGACGCCATAAACAAGTTCATCAAGAGCCGTAACATCGCCCAAGTCCGTAAGATCCAACGGGACATACACTCCTTGTACAAGCTGGATGCGTCGCAATACGACGAAGAGAGAAAACTTGTCATCCGCAAGATCTATGACATGATTCCGTCCAACATGGAAAACAAGAAGAAGCGTGTCATCGTGAAGAACATCGAGCAGACCGCCGGCCACAAGCAGTTCAGCGACTACTCCGATGAGTTTGACTATCTGGTCAACTCCGGTGTTGCTCTCTCGGTCCAAGCCATCAGCAATCCGAAGTTCCCGCTGAAGGAGTCCGAGAGCAAGAATCTTATCAAACTATACCTCAGCGATGTAGGCATTCTGACTGACCTTCTTTACAGGACAAACATCAATGCGGTGCTTGGAGACGAACGCAGCGTCAATCTCGGCTCAGTCTATGAGTCTGTAGTGGCACAGGAGCTCCACGCCCACGGATTCACACTGCACTACTACGACAACAAGCAGCGTGGAGAGGTTGATTTTCTGATTGATGACTACGACAATCTCACAGTCCTGCCCATCGAGGTCAAATCAGGCAAGGATTACAAGGTTCACAGCGCCCTGGACGCCTTCCTTGACACCCCCGACTACCACATCAAGAACGCCATAGTCCTAAGCAACGAACAAAACGTCCACAAGGAGCATGGCATCACCTACCTCCCCGTCTATTACGTGATGTTCCTAAAGCAAGACAACATCCCGGAAGAAGATCTCGTCATCCCGAATCCGACTTTGCAAGCCTAGTGGCGACCGTGGCACTTAGTAATCCTTAAAAAATAACTTGGTAATCTTTGATTGTCTTTTCGGTCTATATGTCTTTTCTCATCAGTCATGTGCCACCGGCACACTCCTTCTTCTAAAAGACATCTATCCTCGAAAATACCGCCAAATCTTTACCAACTTATTTTTTAACGCTTACTTAACTAACTGACAGTGAAACGAAAGGGCATCCTCGTGGTTCAAGTATTCAGACCACGACAGTGTTCTGTCCGCTGATTATCAGGACATTATCCGCCACTGATTTCTAATACGCCCGGCCGTACATCTTCGGGGAGTTGTAGGCGGGGGTGTGGCCGGAGAGGCGGAAGAGTTCGGGGATGGTGACGATCTCGTAGCCTCGGGCCTTGAGGGCGGGGATCAGGGTCTTCATGGCCTCTACGGTGCGCTCGTTAGTGTCGTGGAATAGGAGGATGCGGCCATCCTCGACGCGGGCAAGGGTCTTGGTCACACGATCCTCGACCGGCATGTCGGCCCTCCAGTCCTGACAGCTGAGGCCGGAGATGAATATCTTTCCGTCCACAAGGCCGGCGACGTGGGCGTTGTGTGCCGTGAAGGGAGGACGGAGGTACACAGGCTTCGCACCGGCGTAGGCCTCGATCAGGGAATCGGTCTTGGCGACCTCCGCAAGAATCAGAGAGTCAGGAATCTGCGTGAGATTAGGGTGGGAATAGGTGTGGTTCTCGACGTCGCATCCCATCTGGACCATCCGGCGGATGATAGGGGCGGTCTCCTCCGTGATGTTCTGGCCGATCAGGAAGAACGAAGCCTTCACTCCGTTCTCCTCCAGCACGTCCAGCATCATCGGAGTGCATCTCAAGCTCGGCCCGTCATCGAAAGACAGGGCGACATATTTCGGTTTCAAGACTTCCTCGCAAACAGAATCGCATCCGCAATCCTCCTGGGCGTAGGCGATGCCGGTGGAAAGGAACATGATCAGAAGACCAACAATTATCCCAAATATCATTGCCATTTAGATAAAACGTTTTTGTTTTTACGAAAAAAAGATATACTTTTGCAATATACAAATAATTAAGCCATGATTAGAAATTTAAGATTCAAAATAATTGTCATTGCTATTATCTGTGCCGCTTCTTGTTCTTGCACAAAAAGCGAGATGGAACCTCCACAAATTGACTCTAACCATTATTACTCTGAACCTCAAATCTCCCAAAAGATCGATAGTCTTAAGCAACTATATAATTGCAATTTTGACTATGACCTGACTGAAAATTGTGTACTATCAGATGATACTTTCAATAAATTAGAAGAACTACTGAGAAATTCAAGCCCAACAACAAAATCAGTAGAATATGGCGAGGGAGATGACAGTGAATTACTCATTCACTGCATAACAGCCATTAATGGAGATGGTGGAGAGAATATAATTGGCAATAATTTTAATGACACCGACAATGTAACAATGACGCTTACTGACGGATATCATAAACCGGGAGAATCAAAATACACATCTCACAATCGTAATTGCAGATATATGAGAGTGACCTTTAATGCTTTCTTATTGCCTTGGATATACATCTCATTCAACGGTGTTGTTGAACAAAAACATTATACGAATGACATAACATGGGTTGAAGAAAGCGTTGTATACAAAGGAGGCGTATGGGACTGGGATCCAGGAGATCTCTATTATTTCTATAACGATGTCGCACTTGCTTCCGAATATAACGGGACTAAAAAGAGTGAGATAATTGACAAGATCACAGGTGGAATCATAACTATCCGCATTAGGGAACGATTCGTGTTTATTATTTATAATTTAACCCCCGGAGCCTTGCTTGACATAGATAAAGTAAGAGAACTCACATTAAGGGGTTATTTCACAAACGAAGAACCAGTTGAACGTAAATAATAGAAGACAATATGAAAATATTATCATATCCAAAGCAAGCACTGATATTATTACTGTCAATCAGCTTGATGTCATGTTCTGTCAAAGACACCTGCAAGTCCAAAGTACAAGAGACTTCCCCGACCGACTCCATGCGTATGGTGATCTATGACCAATTCGACACGCCGGAGATGAGTGCGGAAAGGAAATCCTTCGGTTCGGATCTGACAGGCAAGGATCTAGAAAACTACAAAGAGCGGAAACTAAGTAAATCCGAGATAAAGAAATGGATGCTGCACATGAACGCAGTGCATGGTATGACCATCGACGATAACAGCAAAGCACAGTTCCTCAACGGGAAATGGACAATGTACCGGCTAGACACCGTAGAGCATAGACTAGTGACCTTGGAGAGGAACACCTCCATCAGGAGATAGCCGATGTCAATAGCGATCACGACGATGGTTGGTGAGATTATCGAACCACAGGATCTGTGAATGTCAGGTCACTTCGACAGGCTCAGTGACCGACACAAACTAAAACCCTCTTCCGAACATCAGCCAGTACTTCGCCTCAAGCTCCTTCCAGCGGGCGGCGCACTTGTCGTGGATGGCGGCGGTGTAGGCGTTCAGCAGCCTCGCCCTCTTGCGAGGGGTGGCCTTTGAATATTCAGCCTCAAGCTCAGGCAGGCCTTCGAAGGCCATCGTCTCCATCTCCAAAACATTGTCGGTGAACTCTTTCTTGGTCTTCTGCCACGAAAGGGTGGCCAGCTTGTTGGCGCGGCGGAACTCCCACAGCACGCTGTTCGGGTAGTATTCCTTCTGGCCGCACTTTTCAAAGGCGTCCGGCAGAACTGTGCTTCCGCAGAAGATCGGAATGCGAGGGCTCTGCGCCGGGTTGTCCACAGCGTACCAGCAGACTCCCCCGATGCCGTCCGGCAACCAGGAGCGACTCTGGATGACCGTCGAATATGAACACCAGGCTACCGCAAGCGTCCTCTTGAAATCGATCACGCCCGGAGCGATGCTGTTCAGCGTGTTGCGCATCGGAGTGGTCAGCCAAGGATTGGCCAGAGGACTCATCTCCTTGTGCGCCGGAACACCATTCTTCTCAGGCACATCAATCGTCCAGTTCTTGCACATGTCCCATTCCGTACCCTCGTAAGTATCTCTCAGCAACGCCATTACCTTCCTGACATCGACCAAGGAGTCCGGCTTTACGGAAAACGGGAAATCCTCCATACCGTACTTCAGTCCGAGCGACGGAGCCAGCTGGTCAAACACCCTGAACTCCCTCTCACGGTAGTTCCTGCCCTGTGCGTATGAGCAGACGATCACCTTCCAAAAAACGAAATCGCCCTTACCATCCCAAAGGCCGTTGTCGATAGCCACCTGCTCAAGGTTATCGGAAGCCATAAAGTTCTCTGTATCAGAACGGTCAATCTTTCCGATTCTTGGGATATTGGCGGAAATCCCGACGTGCTCGTCCGGAATCCTCTGCGCAGCCCAGGCCGCCCCGAGCTTATGCTTTCCGACTCCCACGATCTCAAACTGCCAGACCTCCTTCGGGTCGGAGACCGTAAGACATTCACCACCATCCCCGTAGCCATATTCCTCTGCCAAAGAACCCATCACTTTGACGGCCTCACGGGCGGTGGCGCTCCTTTCCAGCGCCAGACGGCAAAGTTCCTCGATGACCAGCGGCGCGTCGTGGTTGATCAGGGTGTCCGGCCCCGTGAACGTCGTCTCACCGATGCCCACCTGCTTCTCGTTCAGCGATGGATAGCCAGTGTTGACGTAGGAATATGTATGCGCGACCTGCGGAATCTCTCCCACTATCTTGATCCCTGCGGTGTCGGTCACGAACTTGGTCTTGCGCCAGTTCTTGCGGATCGGAGTCACGGAACCGGGCTTGTGATCCTTGGCCGGAACGATGTTCACCCAAGTGTGCGAAGTGCCGTCGCAAGTGTGCGAGGTCATCACCGACCCGTCCGTGCTGGCCAGCCTCCCGACCACAATGCTCGTGCATTCCAGCCCCGAATTCTCTTCATCCTGAGCCCAGGCTCCGATTCCCGCGGCCACAAAAGCCGCCAGCGTCACAAGAATTTTTCTCATCTCTATCTTATTGTTTGTTTATTCTCAAAGACTTGCGAACATCCGCTTACCTGACAGGACCGGCGATGCTGACACAAGCATAAAAACAAAGTTTATTATCCAGGCTAAGTAATCTTTACCAACTTATTTTTTAACGCTTACTAAGATACAACTAAAACCGACATTTTTCTAAAAGAACGCTATAATTTAGTCGCATTGGCTACTCTTTTAAATGGCATCCAAATTGTCCCTGAATGCGTTCTTTCGTTTTCGATGTTGCGGATTCAGAATATTTTCGGTAACTTGCCATTGCTGGTCAATAAGGTTGGCCGGGCATTGTTCTATGACTTTAATTGATTGAAAATTACAAAGTTACGAATATTATACAATGGAACCATCCATATACAGTTATTCTCTTTGCATCGCGCTACCGCTGATGTTGTTCTTCGGCTTTTATTTTTTGCTGGCCCCAACCCCGGAAAAGGCCATTTTTGATAATTATCTACGCTCCAGGCGGATAATGGGTTTGGCGTTGCTGCTGCTTGCGGCAAACTATTCGGTGCATTTCTTCTTCGGGGTAAGGTTCAGGAGTGTCCATGCGGCCATATTGATGAATCTGTCCACCTATTTTCTGTGCTATTACCTATTCAGCTCTGCATTGATAACACTGCTTAACCGTTTCTATATCACACGAAAAAGGATCTGGACGCACATTATCCTATGGATCATATTCTCCGGTCTTTCCGGGATTGTATTGTTTTTGTTCCCGGACGGAATAGTGCAGAAAAGCTTTTTGCTGGCTTTGGCGGCATGGCTGGTGGTTTACGGACTGGTGCTGTCTCGCAGACTCATTGTCTCATACCGCAGAGCTATCCGGATTTTCGATGACACGCATGCCGATGATATGGGTGCGTATATAAAATGGTTGTCCGTCTTTACCTATTGGGCACCCTTGTTCGGCATCGGATGCGGATTGCTCACTTTCTTGCCTGATGAATATGTTTATATATGGATTCTGTCATCGATTCCGTTTTACGTCTATCTCTACTGTTGCTACCAGAACTATCTGCTGTTTTACGAGCAAGTGGAAAACGCGATGGTAGCGGAGATGACTTCGGAAGATGACGGTCAATGTGATCATAAGCCGGAACAGGCACAGAGGCAAGACACTCCTTTTTACCATGCAGAGATAGCCGGAAAAATCAAAGGGTGGATTGACACTGACGGTTTTGTTCAATCCGGCCTGACCATAAAGGAGCTTTCGGACATGCTTCATACCAACCGAACCTATCTGTCCGAGTACATCAATACGACGTATGGCACATCGTTCCGCGATTGGATCACCGGCCTTCGCATTGATTATGCAAAACGTCTGCTTACCCAAAATCCCAAACTGACGGTTGCCGACATTTCCGAAAGATCGGGGTTTCTGTCTCCAAGCCATTTCATTAGGTTGTTCAAGGAAAAAACAGGGCTAACTCCTGTCAGATGGAGGAAAACAGAGGCGGAATAATGCGCAGCATTATGGCTGATGGAAATAGCCTGAACGACAAAAAATAGCCTGAACGAAAAGACTAAAATAATCTAAACCGCAAGGATGTGCGATTCTGACAATTGAGACATTCTTTCTACGCAAGAATCAGGCGGAGACAGAATCTTTTTGCTTATATTGTTTGCATAAATTCCGGGTCGAGAATAAATAAAGCATAGAATATGAGCAAAAGAATCCTGTCTATCATCTTGTTTTCATGGCTGTCAATGGCTGCTTCCACAGCTTTCGCGCAACAGAAGACAGATACTGCCGACACCTTCCGCTTCGTTCCGCAAGAGGATACGTTCTATTTGACAAGGGAGGACAATCCGCAGGAATCAGTCCAATCCTTATCACCGACAATTACTCAACTGTCCCTGCGCGCCAATCTGCTGCGCTGGGCAACCCTGACACCAGATTTAGGACTTGAATGGCGCATCTGCCCGTCATGGGGCATTGCCGTGAACGGCTCGTGGACTTCGTGGTCGTGGAATGACAAGGACAGAAGATACGCCCTTTGGGAAGTGGTACCGGAGCTCCGTTATTATTTAGGCAGGGAAAAGCGCGGTTACCTCGGCGCTATGCTCAAGACAGGACAGTTCAACTACAAGCTCTCCACGACAGGCAAACAGGGAGACCTTACGGGTGGAGGCATCACCGGAGGCTATCAACTGAAATTGAACAAATCCCTTTCGATGGACTTCTCCTTAGGGTTGGGCTATATCCATGCCGACTATGACAAGTATGTGGTCATCAACGGCGTGAGGGTAAGGCGCGGCAGCGAAACAAAGAATTGGTGGGGCCCTGTCTCGGCGGGTGTCACCCTGGTGTGGAACATCTTTTAGCGGAAAGGAGAAACAATGAATACAACGACAATCATACGACAGATAAAGGAATATATGGGAGCATACGGAAAGGCATATACCTTATTATATCTAGGTGCGGTGGCCATACTGACCTCGTGCGTGATGGACGACCTCTATGACACGCCGCACCCCGACTACGGGAAGATTGCGGTGACAGCCGACTGGTCGGCCCGCGGTGAGGGTATCGACATACCTGCCACATGGACGGTCACCATGGGTGACTATACGGGTACGGAGACTTCCGCCACCCATGCCCCCGACCATCTGTTTGCTCCAGGCAGCTACACCCTTGCGGTGTGGAACCCAGCTGAAGGAATCACGGTAAATGGTACCACCGCCACCATTGCCGCAGCCACGGGAAACCGGGCAGGCACG